>LSQX01375441.1_pt1 | contig 40328 bp, 34 predicted proteins | sample 654561 | NCBI WGS metagenome assembly LSQX01 (sample SAMN04489861, study PRJNA283612) | anaerobic digester metagenome | isolation source: 4 biogas reactors fed with cattle manure at either 37C or 55C with and... | place: Denmark: Kongens Lyngby | collected 2014 | reverse complement strand
ATTGCCGAGCATTTTTGGGCGATATGACGGAAAAGATGCAAGCAAGCATGCAACAAAGGCTTCAGCCGCTCATTGCGCGGTGTTGCCCTAAAGCAAGTCGGAGTGCTTGCGGCCTTTCAAAGTTTTTATGTGGATGTGTTTTGATGCGCAAGCTTATGGCATATATGCGCTCCGCCATGGATACATACGGCATGATTCAAGACGGCGACAAAGTCGCTGTTGGTCTTTCCGGCGGCAAGGATTCCGTCGCCATGCTTTATGCCTTGGCGCGGATGCGCCTGTTTTATCCGAAAAAATATGAGCTGTGCGCAATTTCTCTTGATCTTAGCTTTGGCGGCGTTGAAACTGATTACAGCGACCTTCGGCGCCTTTGCGAAAAAATCGGCGTCCCGCACATTGTAAAGCGCACGCAGATAGGTCAGGTGGTTTTTGATATCCGCAAGGAACCCAACCCATGCAGTCTTTGCTCGCGTATGCGGCGCGGGGCTCTCCACGACGAGGCAAAGACCGCCGGATGCAGCAAAATAGCGCTGGGGCACCACTTAGACGATGCCGCCGAAACATTTATGATGAATCTTCTGCACGGCTCCCGCATCGGCTGCTTTTCTCCTGTTACATACCTTTCCAAAAAGGATTTGCACATGATAAGACCCATGATCTTCGCGCGTGAGAGCGACTGCGAAAGGGTTGTGCGGCACGAGTGTCTGCCCGTAGCTGAAAAAAACTGCCCTGCCGACTCCCGCACGGAGCGCCAAAAAGCAAAAGAGCTGCTTGATTCGATTGAAAAAGATTGTCCGGATATACGATATAAGATTTTAAGCGCGATGCGCCGCGGTCATATCGGCGGATTTTAATTTGTTTGCCAAAGGCGGTGTTTAATTTGAAGTATGTTGTTCTTCTTTATGACGGTATGTCAGATTACCCGGTGCCTGCTCTCGACGGTAAAACTCCGATGGAAGCGGCAAAAAAACCTATCTTTGATTCGCTTGCCAAAAAAAGTGAGGTCGGGCTTGTAAAAACGATACCCGACGGCGTAAGCCCCGGCAGCGATGTCGCCAACCTGAGCGTTCTCGGCTATGACCCGCGCGTATATCACAAGGGGCGCTCTCCACTTGAGGCCGCAAACCTCGGCATTGTCATGGCTCCCGACGATGTGGCGCTGCGCTGCAATCTTGTGACATTGAGCGATGATAAAAGCTATGACGACAAAACCATGCTTGATTATTCCGCGGGCGACATTGGCAGCGACGAGGCCGCGGAGATCATACGGTCTGTCGAGGAACATTTCGGAAGCGACAGGCACGCGTTTTACAGCGGCGTGAGCTATCGCCACTGTCTCATAGTCCACGGCGGCACAACAGATTTAGGGAGCATGACACCGCCTCATGACATTTCAAATCGTGTTGTCGGTCCTTACATTTCACAGCACGAAAACGCGGCGGAGCTTGTCCGCATGATGCGTGAAAGCTACGAGTTTTTAAAGGATCACCGCATAAACAAAAAGAGAATCGCGCGCGGCAAGCTTCCCGCAAACTCAATCTGGCTTTGGGGAGAGGGCACATATACGGAGCTTCCTTCCTTCAAATCCTTTTTCGGGGTAAACGCGTCAATTATTTCCGCCGTCGATCTTTTAAACGGCATCGGGTTTCTCACAGGCATGAACACTCCGCGCGTGCCCGGCGCGACAGGCTACATCGACACAAATTTCCGCGGCAAGGCGCTCACGGCAATCAACGAAATGAAAGGCGGACAAGATTTCGTATATCTTCACTTTGAGGCGCCCGACGAGTGCGGTCACAGAAACGAGCCCGAAAACAAAGTGCGGTCAATTGAGCTTATCGACGAGCTTGTGCTTCCGCCGCTGCTTGATTACCTCCGTTCACAGGGCCGCTTCAGGCTGATGATACTGCCTGATCACCCGACACCGATTGTGACGGGGACGCACGCGACAGACCCTGTGCCTTATATGATTTACGACAGCGCCGACGAGCGTGTGGGAGTTGAAACAATCAACGAGCGCACAGCCGCCGCCACCGGCAGCTTTATTGATGTCGGTCACGAAATAATGAAAAGGTTTTTGCGTGCCGAATAAATGAGTGTGCGGGGCGCCCGACTTTGCGATTGGCGCTTGACTTTGCGGTCGGCACGGGGCTTTGCGGCTTTATAATAATTTGAACTATGAGGTCTTAATCAACATGAAAACTAAAGCGGTAAGACTTTACGGCAAAAGGGATTTGCGGCTTGAGGAATTTGAGCTGCCCGAAATCGGCGACGACGAGATTCTCGCGCGCGTCGTGTCCGACAGCATATGTATGTCGTCATATAAGGCGGCGGAGCAGGGCGCCGCTCACAAGCGCGTGCCGGACGACATAGCAGATAACCCCGTTATTCTCGGTCACGAATTTTGCGGAGAGCTTATTTCTGTCGGATCAAAATGGGCGCACAAATATAAAAGCGGCGACAAATTTGTTATCCAGCCCGCATTAAACTATAAGGGGCGGTTGGACGCGCCCGGATACTCTTACAAATATATCGGCGGAAACGCCACATACATCATAATCCCCAACGAAGTTATGCTGACAGACTGCCTTCTGCCCTTTAACGGAAGCGCAATGTTCGAGGGTTCGCTGACAGAGCCTGTCTCCTGTGTCGTCGGGGCTTTGCACGCATCTTATCACACTGTCAGGGGAAGCTATGAGCATAAAATGGGCATAAAAGAGGGCGGCAAAATGGCTGTTCTTGCCGGAGCGGGTCCGATGGGGCTTGCCGCCATAAATTATGTCGTCAATTGCTCCCGCCGCCCGTCGCTGCTTGTTGTCACCGACATTGACGAAGACAGGCTTAAAAGGGCGTCCGAAATAATGACGGCTGACAGCGCCGCAAAAAACGGCGTGACGCTTGTTTACCTCAACACAAGCGGCAGGGACGCCGCAAACGAGCTTCTTTCGCTGTCCGACGGCGGCTTTGACGATGTTTTTGTTTTTGCTCCCGTCGCACCGGTCATCGAAACGGGCGACGCCATCCTTGCGCAGGACGGCTGTCTCAACTTTTTCGCGGGTCCCACTGACAAAAGCTTTTCGGCAAAGCTCAACTTTTATAACGTCCATTACTCATCGACGCACATTGTCGGCACCTCAGGCGGCAATGTTGATGATATGCTTGAAAGCCTTGATATGATTTCAAAAGGGCTGCTTAATCCCTCGATTCTTGTAACGCACGTCGGCGGTCTTGATGCCGTTATTGACACAACGCTTAATTTGCCGAAAATCCCCGGCGGCAAAAAGTTGATTTACACAGGTGTGTCCATGCCGCTGACAGCCATTTCAGATTTCGGCAAGCTCGGAGGGAAGGATCCGTTTTTTGCCGAGCTTCGCAAGCTGACAGACAAAACAAACGGTCTTTGGAATGCCGAGGCGGAAAGATACCTCTTGGCAAACGCTAAGCCTATCTAATCTGCCCCGACCTGATTCGGTACGGTCTGAGTTGGTTTGACTTGACTTGATTTGACTGCCGCGCATGATTTTTCGGCGGTTAACGGCACAACCTTTGCGAAACACACGATTTTAACCCACGCGGAAAGGATTTGATTCAAATGGCGGCAGGCGTGCTGATGCCCAAAGCAGGTATCACGGTTGAGGAATGCATGATAACAAAATGGGAAAAAGCTGTCGGCGACAAAGTTAATGCGGGAGACTTGCTTTTTACCTACGAAACAGACAAAGCCTCATTTGAGTGCGAAAGCACGGCGGAGGGCGAACTGCTTGAGATATTTTATTTTGAGGGCGATGAGGTTCCCGTTCTCGTAAATGTCTGCGCTGTCGGCAAAAAGGGAGACGACGTGTCGTCCCTGCGCCCCGGCGCGGCTGTTCGCCCCACCCCCGACAAAGCCACCGTGACGGTGGAGACGACGTTTACTGATTCTCGTTCGGAACGCGCCGAGCCTGCCGACGGCAATCTTAAGATTTCGCCCAGGGCACAAAATCTTTCTGAAAAAATCGGTGTTGAAGCGTCACTTGCGTCGCCGACAGGACCGGGCGGTAGGATTGTCGAGCGCGATATACTTGCTCTTGCCGACAGCGGCGGTCTCGGCGGACTTGAAGCCGCGGATGAGGAACCGCCGAAGTCTAAAGTGCCTGACAGCGAATATGAAGATGCCGCCTTGTCAAAGATACGGCGCGTCATAGCGGGCGCCATGGCAGGCTCATTGGCATCAATCCCGCAATTGACGCATCACCACTCATTTGACGCGACAAATATACTTGATTTTCGCAAGCGCATAAAGACAAGCGCCGAAAGGTTTGGTTTGCCGAACATCACGTTGAACGACATCATTCTTTATGCCGTTTCACGCACTCTTTTAAAGTTTCCCGATTTTAACGCGCATATCGTTGACGGCGATATTGTCCGCCGCTTCAAGCACGCGCACATAGGCGTCGCGATGGATACACCAAGAGGGCTGATGGTTCCGACAATCTTTAACGCCGACAAAAAAACGCTTGACGAAATTTCAGCAGAGTCCAAATCACTCGCAAGCCGCGCGCAGTCCGGCTCCATAAGCCCCGACGCCCTGCACGGCGCGACATTTACAGTCACAAATTTAGGCAGTCTCGGCGTCGAAATGTTCACGCCTGTTATAAACGCGCCGCAAACAGCGATACTCGGCGTTTGCGGCCTCATCACGCGATTCAAATCCGACGGCGGCGAATTAAAGCCTTATCAGGCGATGGGGCTTTCCGTAACGTATGACCATCGCATAATCGACGGCGCACCCGAAGCAAGGTTTGCGTCGGAGCTTATATCATATCTCGAAAACTTTACGGCTATGCTCATCAAATAAAGGAGTTGTGTTGTTTTGGATAAGTTTGATTTAATTGTTCTCGGAGGCGGCCCTGCCGGATATCTTGCGGCGGAGCGCGCCGCCGCCGCCGGCTTTAAGACAGCCTTGTTTGAAAAGCGCTCGCTCGGCGGCGTGTGCCTGAACGAAGGATGTATTCCTTCAAAAGCGCTTTTAAATTCCGCGAAGATCCTTGACTATGCAAAGCGGGCGGAGGGCTACGGCGTGCGTGTTTCCGAAGCGTCAATCGACCACGCTGCCGTTACGGCACGAAAAAACAAAGTCGTCAAGGCACTTGTTTCCGGCATCGGGATGAAGATGAAAAAGCTTAACGTCACAGTCATCAGCGCCGCGGCGGCTATAACCGGCAAGTCCGGCGACGGCTTTTTTGTGACAGGCGGCGGTGAGACATATCTTGCCGACAAGCTTTTGATAGCGACGGGCTCCGCGCCGCTCACTCCTCCCATTCCGGGGCTGCGCGAAGGCTTGGAGAGCGGATTTTGCCTTACTAACCGCGAAATACTCGACATGACTGAGCTTCCCGAAAGCCTTGTCATCATCGGCGGCGGAGTAATAGGGCTTGAAATGGCTTCATATTTTAATTCCGCGGGCGCAAGCGTGACGGTAATTGAAATGCTTGACAAAATAGCAGGCGCGACTGAAAAAGAGATTTCAGATATTCTTCTCAAAAACTATAAAAAGGCGGGAGTTACTTTTAAGCTCTCCTGCAAGGTGACTTCTGTCGGCGCGGACAGCGTGACTTACGCGGAAAACGGCGCTGAAAAAACGATTCCCGCGTCAAAGGTGCTTGTTTCAATCGGCAGGAGGCCGATTACCGACGGGATAGGACTTGAAGCAATCGGCGTTTATACTGAAAACGGCGCTGTCGTAACAGATGACAGGATGCGCACCAATGTGCCCGGGGTCTACGCCGCGGGCGATGTAAACGGCAAGTCTATGCTTGCCCACACAGCATACAGGGAGGCGGAAGTCGCCGTAAACCATATGCTCGGCAAAAAGGACTTTATGCGCTATGCCGCCATTCCTTCAGTTATTTACACAAACCCCGAGGTCGCGTCAGTCGGCGAGACGCCTGAAAGCGCCGCGGACAAGGGCATCGACGTTAAGACTGTCAGTGTGAGCATGAGATTAAGCGGTCGGTATATCGCGGAGGTAAACGGAGGAAACGGCATCGCGAAGCTTGTTGTTGACTCAAAAAACAGCCGTATTATCGGTGTCCACCTCATCGGCAGCTATGTGTCGGAAATGATTTACGGCGCGGCACTCATGATTGAGACAAAGATTAAAACAGATTCTTTAAAAGAGCTGGTGTTCCCCCACCCGACTGTCTGCGAGGTTATAAGGGAAGCTTTGTTTGAAATATAGTTCCTTATCTTTTGCCCGCTTTTGACGTGTCGGCGATGCGCCGCTTTAAAACTCACACGAAACATACCGATTAACAAAAAAATCATTTTGCCTTCGCTTTATAAAACTTTGTTTGCTTTGAAAGGAAATTATCGATGCCGAAATCTATGTATATAGACCCAGCCGCCACGCTTGCCGCGGGGAAAATATCCTTTGAGGACATACCTGTAAACACATACGGCAAGTCAGTTAAGGATGAGCTAAATCAAAACAATTACACAAAAGGCGACCTTGTGCGCATTTATCGCGATATTGCCATTCTGCGCGAATTTGAATCCATGCTAAGCATGATAAAAACTCAGGGCGTTTATAACGGAATTGAGACGACTTATCCCGGACCCGCGCATCTTTCCTTGGGACAGGAGGCGGCGGCAGTCGGTGAGGCTTATCTTCTCACGTCAGACGACTTTATTTTCGGAAGCCACAGAAGCCACAGTGAAATCCTCGCAAAGTCGCTTTCAGCGATAGAAAAGCTCGGCGACGACGAGCTTATGGCAATAATGGAGGGCTTTTTGGGCGGCAGGACACTTCGTGCCGTTGAAAAGGTGTCAAAGCCCGATTCTGTCGCGGAGCTTGCCGTGGAGTTCATCATTTACGGCGCGCTGACTGAAATCTTCGCGCGCGAAAACGGCTTTCACATGGGGCTTGGCGGCTCAATGCACGCCTTTTTCCTGCCGTTCGGAGTTTATCCAAACAACGCCATCGTCGGCGGCTCCGCCTGCATCGCGGCGGGCGCGGCGCTTTACAAAAAGTGCAACAAAAAGAAAGGTATAGTCGTCTGCAACCTCGGAGACGGCTCTTTGGGGTGCGGCCCCGTCTGGGAGGCTTTAAACTTTTCAGCCATGGGGCAGTTCAAAACACTTTGGGAGGACGGCAAAAACGGCGGGATGCCCATTATATTCAACTTTTTTAATAACGGTTACGGTATGGGCGGTCAAACGAGGGGCGAAACCATGGCATATGATATGCTTGCGAGAGTGGGCGCCGGCATTTCTCCGACACAGATGCATTCCGAGCGCGTAAACGGCTTTAATCCGCTGGCTGTCATCGAAGCCTACAAGCGAAAAAAAGAGCTTGTCAAAAAAGGCGGCGGCCCTGTTCTCCTTGATGTGCTGACATACCGTTTCAGCGGTCATTCAACGTCGGATCAAAACGCTTACCGCTCCAGGGACGAAATTGACGCGTGGCGCGGCCTTGACCCGATTATCACATACAGAAAGTCGCTTGTCGACGCCGATGTCGCGTCTGATTCGGTGTTTGAGGACATACTTGCCGATACGTCCGAGCGCATGACAAGGATTTGCGAATGGGCTTGTGACGTCAAAATTTCTCCATATGCCGACTTTAAAAACAACAGCTCCGTCGTCGAGCGAATGATGTTCTCGAATGAAAGAAAAGAAAAGCTTGACGACAGACCTCCGGAGGTTCTCACCGATAAGGACGACTGTGCCGCTTACGTTAAAATCAAAGGAAAAATCCGCGCCGTGGAATCAGACGGAAAGCCCACGCCGAAATTAAGGCTTTTTAATCTGCGCGACGCGATATCCGAAACGATTATTGACAAATATTATGAGGATCCGACGCTCATATCTTACGGTGAGGATGTGCGTGACTGGGGAGGCGCCTTTGCCGTCTACCGCGATATGTCCGGCTCCATCCCCTATTCCCGTCTTTTTAACACGCCTATCTCCGAGTCGGCTATTGTCGGCTCCGCCGTCGGCTACGGTCTTTGCGGAGGGCGCGCCGTCATTGAGCTGATGTATGCCGATTTTATCGGACGTGCAGGCGATGAGATATTTAACCAGCTTTCCAAATGGCAGGCCATGAGCGCCGGCATATTAAAAATGCCTGTCATCCTGCGTGTTTCAGTCGGATCGAAATACGGGGCGCAGCACTCGCAGGATTGGGTCGCGCTGTGCGCACACATACCGGGGCTTAAGGTCTGTTTCCCCGCGACGCCGTGGGAAGCAAAAGGGCTCATGAAATCGGCTTTAAACGGCACGGATCCCGTCGTGTTTTTTGAAAGCCAAAGAATATACGACGTCGGCGAGCAGTTCCGCAAGGGCGGTGTTCCGGCGGAGGACTATGAAATCACTATCGGGGACACAAACACAGTGCGCAAGGGCGGCGACATAACTTTCCTCACAATCGGCTCGACTTTGTACAGAGCGGTGGAGGCGGCAAATTTGCTTGAGGAAAAACACAATGTTTCCGTCGAAGTGATAAACCTGCACAGCCTTGTTCCGCTCAATTACACAGATATAATCGAATCTGTCAAAAAAACAGGCAGGGTGCTTCTCACCTCGGACGCCTGTGCGAGAGGCTCTTTCTTAAACGATGTCGCTCGAAACATCACAGAGCTTTGCTTTGATTATCTTGACGCGCCGCCTGTTGTCGTCGGAGCGCAAAACTGGATAACTCCGCCTTTTGAGTTTGACGAATATTTTTTCCCTCAGGCGTCTTGGATAATCGACGCGGTAAACGAAAAAATCATGCCGCTCAAAGGACACGCGCCGACGACTAATCACACTTTAACAGAGCAGCTAAGAAAGGCAAAATTAGGTGTCTGACAAGCCTTTGCTCCGCTCTGCCGCAGTCTGCTTTTTAATCGGCTGTGTGAGGCGGATAAAACTTTTTGAGGGAGGCGCGCCATGCTTTTCGGCGGGACAGAGCCTGTCTGTTTAATTGCTCACAGCCGCACAAGCCCTTCGTTCAACCTTGCGGCCGAGGAGCATTTTCTGCGCGGGCGCCGTGAAAACTTCATAATGCTTTGGCGCAACGAGCCGTCTATAATAATCGGGCGAAACCAAAACGCCTACGCGGAGCTTGACATAAATTTTGTCCGTGAAAACGGCGTGACTGTAATCAGGCGGCTCACCGGCGGCGGCGCAGTGTTTCACGATCTCGGCAACATCAATTTCACATTTATAAAAAACGGTCAAGACGGCATGGCGGACTTCAAGGAATATCTTGAGCCTGTCGTCGGCTATCTGCGCCTTATAGGGCTTGACGCGGAGTTTTCCGGCAGAAACGACATTCTTGTCGGCGGAATGAAGGTTTCCGGCAGCGCGCAGACAAACTGCCGCGGCAGGGTTATGCTGCACGGCACACTTCTTTTCGACGCTTCACTCGAAACTCTTGCAAGGGCATTAAGCCCCAACCCGCTGAAGCTCAGCGCAAAAGGCATAAAATCTGTTAAAAGCCGTGTCACAAACATACGACCGCACCTTGCGGCGGACATGAGCGTAACCGAGTTTGCCGATGGGCTTTCAAAGCACCTGACCGAGAGCGAACATTGTGTCAGATATGAGCTTTCCGACCGCGACGAGGACGCCGTGGCACAGCTTGCCGCCGACAAATATGACACCTTTCTTTGGAACTTCGGCGGCGCGCCACCCTATTCTGTTGAAAAGTCGGCAATGACAGGCGGCGGACTTGTCACCGCCGCATTCGACATCAAAAACGACACCATCTCCGATATACGCATCTTCGGCGACTTTTTTGGTGTCAAAGAAATATCGGATGTGGAAAATATATTAAAAAAGACCCCCTATGAGCCGACCGCGGTTGCGGGCGCAATTTCGGGGATCAATTTAGACGACTATATTTTCGGCGCATCCGCCGCGGAGCTTGTAAAGCTCCTATTTTGACAGCTCGCGCTCCCTTTCGATCAGCTTCCACGTCGCTCCTATAAGGTGTTTAAACTGCGGTTGCTCAAGCTGTCTGCACACAAAGCTCTGCCGCGGAGAATTTATGTCCTCGCCGGATATTTCAGTTATGCCGCGTTCGCGGCACATTTTTTGAAGCCTCTCAAGCTGCTCCGCCGTGTTTCGCGACGGCATATATGTAACACCCTCCACACCATGCGACTCAAGTGTGTCAAAAAGGACGTCAAGATAGCTGTCCTCAAACTTTTGAGCCTTTTTGTCGCCTGTCACCGAATCTTCCACATCACCGAGATACGCATAGCAAAGCATGGCGCCCGTTTTTCTTGAAAGTAACGACAGCTCTGATATGTGAATGCACTCGTCTGTGGCGGGGACATAAATCCGCTCGACAAGATTCGCCTTAAAAACTGCCAAAAGGTCATATTCAAGATAAGGGTTGCCGCTGTCGGCAAGCCTTTTTCTTTGCTTTTCGTCAAGCTGTATTTTCATCTTTTCTTCGACAAATTTCGCCGTTTTGCCCTCGCCCGCAATCGAAATGACCTTTTTGCAGACAGAGCTTATGAGATGGCGCTCCGTCACGCTCCCGCCCTCGCCAAACCTTGAGAACGGCAGGACATCGGCGTCAAAATCTATGTTTATGCCGCAATGCCCGACAGCTGAGTTGATTTTTTCGACCATTTTCCTGTTGCGTATATTTCGCTTTTCACGAAGCGGCGCAAAAACCTGCTGTAGATTTTCTATCTGATGATGGGGAACTCCGTGCAGCGCCATATATGCGATGCCCTTTTGGTCGGGGTTGTTTATCCTTTTGCCTTGAAGCTCGGTCCCCTCGACGCTCACCCTGCATTCAAGCCCGACAGTCGTGGCAATCCCGGCTATTTCTCCCGCCTTTATAAATTCACGCGCACCCGCTATCGAGTCGTGATCCATTATCCCGGCAGTCATAAGACCCTCCGCGCGCGCGAAATATACGGCGGCAGTCGGGGAATAAGGCGAGAATGAGTAAAATGTGTGAATGTGGTTGTTGACAAAGTCGGGATTTCCTTCGGGCTGTGCGGTTTCTGATGAAACAGTGTCAAAAAGAGCGGAGAGCCTGTCCTCCGCCGTTCCGGAGTTGAGAAGTTCGAGTGTTTTTTTCATTTTTCCATCCTTTTATGAAATCATTACCTGACCGCCGGTTACAGGTATCGCCTGACCTGTTTCAAATTCCTGCTCAACACAATAAAATATTGCCTTTGCCACATCGGAGGGGAGGCAGCCTCTCTTGTTCATCGGCTGCTTCGCAAGATAAAATCTTTTCACATCCTCGACAGTCTTTGCGCCCGGAACCTTATCGGCGTGGAGGTATTGAACAAAAAGCCCCTTTTCAGGCTCTGACCACATCGGGCCGTCATAAAAGTTGCCCGGACAAATGGAATTGACCTTAATTTGATATGGCGCAAGCTCCAGCGCCAAGCTTTGAGTAAGCCCGATGCCGCCGAACTTGCTTCCCGAATAGCTGAAATTGTTTTTTGACCCTATGATTCCAGACTTTGAGTTTATCTGTATGATGTCGCTGTACCTTTCGCTGTCCGCTTCAAACTCCGCGAGCATAATTTCGGCGGCATATTTTGCGCAAAGATAATATCCCGTATAATTTATTTTTGTTATAAACTCAAATGTCTTGAGGTCCATGTCGTGAATTGAACCCGCCTTAGTCACGCCTGCGTTAGCCACCATTATGTCAAGCCCGCCGAAGCGCCCGACTGTTTCGCATATCATCTTTTCGACAGACAATTCTTCCGAAACATCTACGGGAATAAACGCCGACCTGCCGCAAAGCTCGCCCGCCGCCTTTTCGGCAGCTACACGCTGCGATTCAAGGTCTGCAATGATAACAAAAGCACCGTTTTTGTGCATCTCCCGCGCTATGCCAAGCCCCAGCCCTTGAGCGCTCCCCGTCACCACGGCTATTTTCCCGGAAAGTCTGCCGCCTGTTGACGGGCGGTTTTTTACATTTCTTTTTGCGTGTTCCTTTGCCTGTTCAAATGTCATATCATCACTTGCTTCCTGTAATTTAATTGTTTTGACCGCTTCTGTAAGATTCGGCCTCCCAATTTATTATAAAATCCGTTAAATCATCTTGCATATGGAGCGGACCGCCAAAGCTTTTTGAGTAGACGGCTATTTTCATTGCGTCTTTAAACATCAGCAGCGCCGTTTCTGAATTTTTTTTGCTTTCGGATACGGCAAAAAATCCAAGCCCCTCGGCAATAATAATTTTCGGTGCGTAACCGCGCGCAGATTTGCAGCTTAAAAAGTCCGCGTCGAGCGCCTCGGGAGAGCGTGTAAAAACAGGGTGCGCCCCGCAATATACAATGTGGTCAGGCGTGAACGGCTTTAAAAGAGGCGCGGCGTCACACACACTTTTCGCAAAGTCCGCCGCCTGACGGCTTCCCTCAAACAACGTGAAAAAACCTTTTCCGTATAACGCGTCAATTCTTTCTCTGAACCTCTTGGTCAAATTGTTTTCAGCCGTAAACGGTGAAAAGTCAGGAGTCTCTGTCAATCGGCTCTGGATTTTGCCGATTACATTTGAAAGCCTGTCATCAAGCTCCTCCTCGCTGCCGCCGGCAATAAATATACCGTGGTTTTGCAAGAGCATAACAGCCGCGTCAGAGCCTGTTTTGCGCTTATGCTCGTCCATCTCGTCGCGGCAGATTTTTGAAAGCACATATCCCGGCTTGCACGGGCGTATCCACAACACGCCGCCGCCAAACAGCCTTTGCGCCTCCTCCTCGCCGTTTGCCGAGCATGTCAGCCCGTTCACAAGCGCAGGGTGGAGATGGAGGACGTATCTTTGCGGAAAAAGATTGTGAAGCAGCGTTTCGACGCTTGGCCTTTTTAAGCGCTCGGACGGAAGTCGAGCCGCCATCAAATCATCAAGCGCCGCCGCCTCGCGCTCCTTGTCGTCTTTTGGATAATCTTTTTCCATTATATGCGCAAGCTTGACCCTGTCCATTTTTACAAAGCCGTCCGCGTCTATTGCCGCCAGCGGCACGCCCGACCCCTTCACTAAAAGAATGCCGCCGTCCTTTGCGGATGTGTTGCCCCCTCCGGCAAGCACAAGTTCGCCGTCGGAGCCGTATTTATTTGAAAAACGCGTCAGCGTCTCCTGTATCATTTTGCTCCCCCAATCAAAAATATATACATATATTTTACCACACAAAGCCAGAAAATGAAAGTAAAAGTTGTGAAAGCCTTCGTAAAATTGGATAACATGAACGGTCATAAATTGTTGACTTTGACCGAACATTGTAGTAAAATAAATGATAATAATTATCTTTTATAATTTGGGGAGCGTTCGATGAATAATATTCATTTTAAAGATATATTTTTCTCCGTGTTTTTTGTGGCTGTGTCTGTTTTGTCTGTCGGTCTTGTTTTGCCCGCCGTAAATTACGAATATATCAGTTTGGCGGCGCCAAAGGAGCAGACGTCCGAGCTTTTTGTCTCGGAGCCTGAAATTATTTATGACGACAATAAATACAGCCCCGACGACTCTCTCGGCGACACATCCCGCCTTAATAATTCCGCCTTTATCGGCAACTCTCACGCCGAGGCGCTCAATCTTTACGGTCTTATACCCGGAGCCGACTACTATACAAAGGTCGGATTATCTGTCCTTAACGTTTTAAAGCCGGGCGAAAAAGGCGACATTTTAATAAACAACCTGTATAACAAAAAATACGACATGGTTTTTCTCATATTCGGCGAAAATGAATTGGGCTGGCCTTACCCTAAAAACTTTATCAAGGAATTTGAAAAGATTATAGCAGAAACAAGGCGCATTCTCCCGGACGCCGACATCTATATTGAGTCTATCTTCCCCGTTTCGCTTGAAGTTTCGGAAAAGGACATAAACGGTATTAATAACAGCAACATAGTCAAATATAACAAGCTTCTTGAGGAGCTTGCCGACCCTGAAAAAAACATTTTTTTTATAAATCCAGCCGAAGCCGTCGCTGACAAAAACGGCAATCTTCCGTCCGACGCCTCAACCGACGGGATGCACTTTAATTACGGTTATTGCAAGGTTTGGGTTAATTACCTTATTGATAATGTGGTTGATCGCAATCGTTTTGCAGGCAATTCTAATGAGGGCGCGCTTGAAGAAACAGAAGCTTCAGAGCAAGAAACAAACGTCGGCGCCGATGTGAGCGGCTTCGGGCAGGAAGTTTTTGCGCCGACTGAAATTTTTTGAAAGGTTTGGTTTGTTTGAAAAACATTTTGCTTCTTGTCGGTTTGTCACTTTTACTTATCTTGCCTCTCCAAGGCTGCTTTGGCGGTGTCGTTGATGTCGACATAACCGCGAGCGGCGGCGCCTCTGCGGCTCAAGATTTAAGCGCCGAGACTATTGCCGACCTCATTTACTCAAACATCCCTTTTGACGACATGATGACAAAGGTTCCGCCCGCCTCCATAAAAAACTCTTACGGTCTGCCCTCCTGCTATAAAAGCGGCTGTGCCATTTATGTCAGCACCGGCGCGACACCTGAGGAGCTTGCCGTTTTTGAAATTGACGACGTCTGCACAGAGGACGCGATAATCGAAGCTGCCAACAACCGCATCGAAAAGCAGGTGAAAAGCTACTCCTCTTACGCTCCAAAGGAGGTCCCGAAGCTTGAAAGCGCCGTTATTTATTCCGGCAGCGGCTTTGTTGTCGTTTGTGTTTCGGCCGACAACAGCCTTGCGAAAGATTTTATAAAGGATTACATTTTAGCTTGAAAGAAACAACGGAAAAATACATTGCCCAAAGCCGCGCCGCGGCGGCAATTTTATTTTGCTCCCTGCTGGGGGCGGTGTTGTTTGCTTTTATTTTATCTCCGAGCAAGGACTTTTCAGTCTTTGAAAAACGCGCGCTCGCTCGTTTTCCGCGGTTTTCGCTGTCGTCAATCATTGACGGCAGCTTTGAAAGCGAGCTTGAAAAATATCTTCAAGACCAATTTCCGCTGCGAAACCTTTTTGTCGGAATCGGTTCATATTTTGACGCGGCGACAGGAAAAAACGGCACGGACGGCATTTATCGCTGCTCCGACGGGTATTTTGTCGACGAGCCTGTGCAATATGACGCCGCGGGACTTGAAGCCAACCTCAATATCTTGAACGATTTTGCGCAAAGCCACAGCCTTGACTCATATATGATGATTGTGCCGTCCGCCGGCTATGTCTTAAGCGACAAGCTGCCGCGCGTTCACAGGCAATTTAACGACGGCGAAATCATAAGTTCGATTTACAGGGAAGTCGGCGGCTGCTTCAAAACAATTGACCTCTGCACGGCTTTTCAAGAAAGCGGTGATCTTCAAATCTATTATAAAACAGATCATCACTGGACAAGCGCCGGTGCCAACCTTGCCGGAACCTGCTTTTTGGAGATGCTCGGAATCAGCCCCGTCCCGCCGCAAAGCTTTTTTGTGCGTTCCGTTTCAGGCTTTCGCGGCACGACATATTCAAAGGCGGCAATGTGGCTTTCAAAGCCTGACAAAATGGAGTTTTGGAGTGTTGACGGCGGCAGCTTTAATGTTGCGATATCAGACACGGGCAAAAAGACATCAGTTTCCGACAGCCTCTTTTTTGAAGAACATTTGGCGGAATACGACATGTACCCCGCATATCTTGACGGCAACCACGGCTTGACAGTCATCACAAACAACAATGTCGAGGGCGGCTCTCTCCTGATGTTAAAAGATTCCTACGCAAACGCGATAGCGACAATTCTTGCCAACAGCTTTCGTACAATAGTGATGGCGGACTTGCGCCATTACAGGACAAGCGCCGTTTCAGAGCTTATCGGCGAACACGGCATTGACAGCCTGCTTGTCGTTTACGGCATAGACAACATCATAAACGACTCTAACATTATGTGGCTTCGTTAAAACCTTTAAAAGGCTCAATTTTATAAAATCAAAAACGGAGGGGTCGGCATGGGCGGTATTCATGTTTCACAAAGCACAAAGGACTATATGCTGGACGGCATCAAGCATGTGTGCGGCGCGTTCAAAAACAGGGCGCCGGGCACTCAATCCGAGAGAGATTCTCAGGAATATTTCAAGAAGGAGCTTGAAAAGTTTTCCGACGAGGTCATAATGGAGGACTTCACTGTTCATCCCTTGGCGTTTATGGGTTTCATACCTATAGCCGCCTTTTTCTTTTTGGTTTCAATCGCTTTATACTGGCTCGGCCCACGGTCAATCTGGTTCAGCGTGGCCGGCGTATTGCTCACGTTTATTGCCATGGCCATGTTTTTCATGGAGTTTTTGCTGTATCGCGAGCTTGTGGATTTTATGTTTCCAAAACGTGTTTCACGGAATGTTTATGCCGTGCGAAAGCCTTCCGGCGATGTTAAACGGCGCATTATCTTCGGCGGTCATGCCGACGCCGCCTTTGAATGGACATATTCGCTTCACGGTCAGCTAAAGACGCTGGCTCCCGTAATTTTCGGCTCGATATTGGGTATGTTTTTTGCCGCCGGCGCAAACCTTTCTCTCATGATAAAGACATTGGCAAGCGGCGCTCCGTCAATCGAAGGCGCTTGGAAAGCGGTCGGGATTATTTTAATATGCTTCATACCCTTCGGCATAGCCATATCCTTCTTCATTAACTGGAGGGTCATTGTCGACGGAGCGAACGACAACCTCTCCGCCTGCTATATCGCCATAGGCGTGCTGAAGGAAATGTCAGACGACGATTTTCGCTATGAAAACACAGAGGTGGGCTGCCTGATTACAGGCTCTGAGGAGTCCGGCCTGCGTGGAGCGAAGGCGTTTGCAAAAAAGCATCAAAAAGAGCTTAAGGAAGTTGAGACGGTGTTTATCGCGATGGACACAATGCGGGAGATTGAGCAGCTGATGGTCTACACAAGGGGCTGCACCGGCACTGTACACAACTGCGAGGCTGTCGGCGACCTTTTGCGTGACGCTGGTTTAAAGGCGGGCGTCGATATGCCGCGCGCCGGCATATATCCCGGCGCTGTTGACGCGGAGGCTTTCACCATGCACGGCATACGCGCCGCCGGCTTCTGCGGCGTAAACCACAACCCGAAAACTTATTATCACACAAGGCACGACACCTTTGAAAACATCAGCCCCGAATGCATCGAGCTGTCGCTAAAGGTTTGCCTTGAAGCCGCAAAGCTTTACGATGAAAGCGGCGGAATCGCCGTATATGAAAAAGCGCGGAAAAACAAATAACACACGATTAAAAAACAAGGGCTGCCGCAAGACGCGTGTCAGCCCTTGTTTTGTTTTGCAAAGCTTTTGCAGTCGGCTTTGCGGCAATTAAAAGCTCATACAGCTTTATTTCTCTGCGGCGGCGGCGCGGGAATTGACCTTTTTGAAAAACTCCATGTCAAACTTCGGCCGCCTGTCATATGTGTAAAGCCCGTTTTTCTCCTGCTCAACATCATAAAGCTGTGTGTAACAAAACCCGCACATGCAATAATTGTCAAGAAGCGCGTCTGTCAAGCCCTTATATCTGTCAAGAAACTCCCGCTCGCACCGCGGCGCATCGCCGTATCCCCAGCCTTCACCGCCGTCCTTGACCCACCTTATGCCTCCGTATTCGCTCACAAATGTCGGCTCATTGCTGCGTCGCTGCCTTTCAGTACCGCCGTGCTTTCCGACTTTATCGTACAAAATGCCCTCTGTCATCAGCTTGTCATAATTTTCTTTGAAGGATTTTGGGTCTTGGTCATAGTCATGCACGTCATATATGTCTGTCACGACATGGTAATTGCCGCTTGTGTCTATGCAGGGGCGCGTCGGGTCAAGCAGCTTTGTCACGTTGTAAACTATGCGCAAAAGCTCGTCCCACTGCTTTTTCAGCTCGTAGTCCCACGTCTCATTGAAGGGGCACCAGCCGATTATTGACGGGTGATTAAAGTCGCGCTCCAACACCTCGCACCACTCCGGCAGCACGCTCGCGACACACCTCGGGTCAGAATAGTCAATCCCCCAATTTGGATATTCGCCCCAAACCAGATAGCCCATTTTATCGCAATGATAAAGGAAGCGCGGCTCAAACACTTTTTCGTGGAGCCTCGCTCCGTTAAACCCCGCCGCGATTGAAATCTCAATGTCTCTGACAAACGAATCATCGGCGGCGGCCGTGTATATGCCGTCGGGATAATAGCCCTGGTCAAGCACAAGCCGCATAAAAACAGGCTTGCCGTTCAGCGTGAACTTAAATCCGTCCATGCGCACTCCGCGCAGACCGAAATAGCTTTTGACATTGTCGCCGCCTATTGAAAGCTCAAGGTCATAAAGATTGCCGGCACCGACTTCCCACAGATGTTTTTCGCTAAGCTCAATGCGCAGCGTCACAAGCCCGCCGTCTGTCGCCTTAACGCTTTCGCCGACATGTCTGCCCTCAAAAAGGGCTTTTGCAAAGAGAGTTCCGCCGCCCGTCGCGACAGCGTGTATGTCCACAGCGCCGTTTATATAATCGGGAAACAGCTTAAAGCTTTTTATGTGAACCTCCGGGACAAATTCAAGCCACACTGTCTGCCATATCCCGGTCGTTCTTGTGTAATGGCAGCCGTGCGAATGATATTTGTGGCTTTGCTTTCCGGAAGGTATCAGCGCGTCTTTCGTGTCGTCCTCAGCACAGACTGTGACGACATTTTTGCCCTCCCTGACAAGCTCTGTGATATCAAAGGAAAAATGGACGTAACCGCCTTTGTGTGTCCCGACAAGGACGCCGTTAATATATACAAAAGCTTCATAATCGACGGCGCCGAAATGCAGCATCACTCTGCCGCCCAGCTTGCCCGCATCAATTATAAACTCTTTGCGATACCAAACCGAATACATAAAATCGACATTCCCAACACCTGACAGCTTGCTTTCGGGCGAAAACGGGACTGTTATCTTGCCGCTTAGCGCGACCGCCTCGTTTAGCTTCCTGTCGCGGCCGCTTTTTGCGTTGTCTATTTCAAATTCCCATTCACCGTTGAGGTTTATCCAGTCGGAGCGTTCAAATTGCGGGTTTGGATATTCCGGGCGCGGAACATTTTTACACATAAAATTCAAATCTCCTTGCTTTGTCTTGCACCGTATTAAGCATTCGGCACTGTCCTCCGACAGCCGCCGCTCGGCTGAGTCAGCCGAAAAACTTAGCCTCCAAAGCCGCGCAGACAGCGTGATAAACAGGCTGCGTCAGCTCCTGCACTTTATATGTTTCTGTTTCGGGAATCCTTATGCAGACAGTGCAAAGCTCCGCAAGCTTGCCGCCGTCATGACCTGTGATGCCGACGCTGTCTATTCCAATCGCGTTTGCCGCGACCGCCGCGTTTACGACGTTGCGTGAGCTGCCGGATGTGCTTAACGCAATCAGGATGTCGGGACTGTTTTTTGAATATCCCCAAACCTGCTGAGCCAACACCGTATCCTCCGCGACATCGTTGCAAAAAGCCGAATAAAGCGCCGTGTGGGCGTTTAATGACACGGCGGGAAGCGCCCCCTGTAGCTTTTGAGCAAGCTCTGCCGCTCCCAAATCTTCAAAAAAGATCTTTTCATTGTCTGACAGCGGTCTTTTCAAAAGGAAACCCTTCATAAGCTCACCGACTATGTGGTCAGCGTCTGCCGCGCTGCCGCCGTTGCCGCACACAAGCACCTTTCCGAGCCTGTCGTAGCAGTCGCAAATCAGCTCATAGGCTTTGATTATGTCGCCAAGCACAGGCACAAGCGCGGGATATCGCTCCGCAAGATTTTTAAAAACTTTTTCAGGACTCATGATTTTCACCTCGTAAATTTGCAAACAATACGCCGAGCGCCGCGAAATCGCCGATAGAATCCCCCAACCGCGCGGGAACAATTTTGCAGGCGTTTGCTGAAATCGGCAGCGCCTCCGACTTAAATGTCTTCATCATTTCTTTTTCTAAAAGGTTATGAGAGCGCTCATAAATGCTGCCGATGATGATAATCTGCGGGTTAATTATATCGACAATTATGGCGATTCCCATCCCAAGGCGCCGCGCGCAGCCGCGGTAAACCTCAAGCGCGAACGCATCGCCGCCTTCAGCCGCTTTCGCAATCGCTTTTGCGGAGAAATCTCCCTGCCGCAAAGACGACTGCCCGCCGCTTTGCTGAAAGCCGCCGTACATCATCCGCGCCGTCCTTTCGATGCCGCCGCCGCTGCAAAAGCCCTCGAACGAACCTCTTTTTCCGTACCCCTCCGGTCCATCTTGCTCAAGCCTGATATGACCTATCTCGCCCGCCATGTCGTTTGTGCCGCTGTAAAGCTTGCCGTCAAGTATCAGACCGGCGCCCATGCCGGTGCCGAATGTCATAAATACAATGTTTTTGTATCCCCTGCCGGCGCCGAACTTCCACTCCGCCACGGCGCAGGCGTTCGCGTCATTTTGAAGGTATGCCGGTGCGCCGTATCTTTCTTTAAGTATTGAAGTTATCGGCACATCGTCCCAATCGGGGAGATTGGGCGGCCGCTTGATTATGCCCGAAAAGCTGTCAAGAGGGCCGCCGCAGCTTACGCCAAAGCCTAAAATATCAGCGTATGATAAGCTGTTTTCAGAAAGAATTCTGTCCACAGAACTGAGTATATCATCCACGACAAGGCGCCAGCCGCGCTTGCTGTCTGTCAAAAATTCTATGCGGTCTTTTATAAATCCGTCAGGCTTGTCAGGCAAAAAGCCTTTGCCAAGGATTACAGCGCATTTCGTGCCGCCTATGTCGATGCCGACGGAGCATTTTTCAGCCAAATCAACAACCCCTTCCAAGCATTATAATTATAAGCCATCAACAGAAAAAAATCAATTATGTATGATGATTAAACTCCTCTTTTTTGTCAATAATACTACTGATTGCACGGTTTTACGGAGGCACTTTTATGGCGGCTGTTCTTATACGGGTGATGATAGTTTATGTCGTCATCATTTTTTCGATGCGGCTTATGGGCAAAAGGCAAGTCGGAGAGCTTCAGACGACAGAGTTTGTTATCACAATCCTGCTTTCCGAAATTGCGGCTATTCCCATACAGGACAAGGAATATCCGCTTTTGGAGGCTGTCTGCGCCGTGCTTCTTTTATCGTCGTTTGAGGTGTTTTCCTCGGCGCTTAGCATAAAAAGCAGTCGTTTCCGTAAGGTGGTGCAGGGAAATTCACTCATTGTTATACGAAACGGTCAGGTGGATCTTGAGCAGCTTAAAAAACTGCGCATATCTCTTGAAGATCTGCTGGAAGGACTGCGATGCAAGGATGTCTTTGACATCACAAATGTCCAGTATGCCATATTTGAGACAAACGGCGAAATCAGCGTTATGCTCAAGCCGGAAAGCCGCACTGTGACCGCGGAGCTGCTCAATATACAGCCGCCTGACAACGGTCTGCCCTGCACTGTTATATATGACGGAGATATATTGTACACAGAATTCGGCGAATGCAACATGACAGAAGAAAAATTGCGTCAAGCTATGAACAACAAAGGACTTGCGCTTAGCAATATCATGCTCATGATTGCCGATAAATCAGGTGTTATCAGTATAATAACAAGAAAATAGCCGGAGGGTGGACCATGAAAAAACGTGTTATAATCTCAATAGCGCTCCTCATCATCGCCTTCAGCACTTGCGCTGTCAGCTTTGTGCTGATTTCAAACGAAATCGGGAGGCTGCGCGGGGCATTGTATGACGCAATCTTTACAGCGGAGAATTACGGAATGTCGGAAAGCCTGACGGACACTGTCATGTGTGAATGGAATGATGTCAAAAGAACCTTTGATATCTTTCTTGATGAAAATGATGTGCATGATATTGAAAGGATTATCCCCTCCATCGGCGACAGCTTGAGAGGAAATGATATTAAGCGCTATTGTGAGCTGTGTTCGGAATGCATTCATTACCTTGGCGTTTTGCTCGACAACATTAAGTTAAGAATTGAAAATGTCCTTTGAGCGCCCAACACGCCCGCTTTCCGTTAATCCGGAAAGACCACGGTCTTAATGTATAAAAAATCGGGGCTGTCCGCAAGGGACAGCCCCGTCAATATTTTTAGACTGCAACGTCTGTCTTTAGACTACGACTCCGGTCTGCTGGCTTACTGTCCGCGAACCGCTGATAATTGATTTCATTTGCGTGAAGTCGTTCAAGGTTAAGTTTTCGTCCTTGTTAAAGTCAACCGCCATAAGGAACACATCTTCATACTCGGACGATGACGTGCCCGCAAGGATGGTCTTAAGCAATATCATGTCAGTCTGCGTGATTTGACCGTCGCCGTTGAGGTCGCCGTATATTATAACTGTGAACTCATCGACAATCTCACCGGTGCGGTTGTTTTTAAGCTTAATAACAGCTCCTGTGCCGATAACTGTCGGCGCAATGATTGTGCCGTCGCCGTCAACGTCAAGATACTGATTAATAAGCTCCTCCGCAGTTATGCCGACTTTAAGCCCCGTGATGTATTTTCTGCCGTTGTCGACTATGGACGACGAGCCTTGCCTTGAAATAAGCTCGATTGCCGCCGGTGCCCAAATGGCATAAAGCGTTACGGTGTCCTCGGACTCTATTGTGTATTCCGTCAACGCCTCGTCGGCATCGGGGGTGAGCCCCCAGCCCATGAACACATACTCGTCTCTGTAGAACGCTGTGCCGCCATTGTCTGACGGGAATTCTGTTATTGTTGAGTACATTGTGTCCACAATGTCGGCGGGCGCCGTTCCCGACCCTCCGTTTAAGCTGAATGAAATTGTGCCTGTCAGCTCAACATACATACCGTAAAGTTCGATGTTTTCAGCGGGCATTGTTGTGCCTGTAAACAGTTGTGTAAGTCCCTCGTCAGAATACCAGCCGTCAAACCTGAAACCGTCTACCTCCGGAATCTCGGGGATAATAGCTGTGATGTTGGACTCATAAGGTATGTTCATCGCAATGTCGTAATAATCTTCTTCTCCGATAATCCAAAATGTTATGCTGTATCTGGCGCGTGACGTGAACCCGTATATGCTGACGTTGGATGCCAGATTTAACGGGAATTGAACGGCGACGCCGTTGATGCTGTTAGATAATTTCCATCCGCTGAAAGTGAAGCCTGTGGGAGGAGTGTATGCTATCTGGCTTTGTGTCACGGGCATGCCGCTGTATACGGGTATGGGATCGCCGTATTGGCTGCCGTCGATGTAAAGCGTCAAATAGTAGCCATCGATGCTTAACGAACCGTAAAAGTCCATGTCGGCAGCGGGCATTGTCGTGAACGTGTAGGGCAAGCCGTTGTTAAGCCAGCCGCCGAACACCATGCCGTCGGGTATTGTCACCGCGGGCGGCGAGACAGCCTCCCCGTATTGCTTTGTGACTGTTTGGTAAAGAGTCCCGTTCAGGAAGAACGTGAATGTGTAGCTGTTTGCGGTCCATGAAGCGGAAACCTCAATGTTTGCGCTTGGGAATGTTGTGAAGCTGTACGGAACGTTGTTAAGCTTCCAGCCCGCAAATGAATATCCGGTTCTGGTGGGTTCTGCGGGAGTTGCCACAGGCGCTTCAAACAGACCTGTAAATGTCGTCATGCCGGATATCGTGCCGCCGGCAAGATTTAAGGATATCGTTATTGTCTTTCTTGTGTAATACAAGTTGATTATGAGCGAACCGTCGGAGACGATTGTGTCGGAAATGCTGTTTGGCGTGTTAAATCCCTCGTATGATTTTGGAGTGGCGGTGACTTCCGTCCCGATGACGCCGGACAGAATCTGCTCCTCATAATCCGGGAGGAACCCTGTCGCCGTGACATTCTGCTTCCAGTGCCTTATTTTGTATTGCGCCGACTGCGCTTGCCAAACGGCGTAAAGAGTCACATCACTTGACGGGACAATATAGGGGTTGCTGACATATGTTGTGCCGCCGTCAACGAGCGACCAGCCAAGGAATGTGTAGTACGCCTTGGTGGGTGTCGGGAGGGTTATGGATCTGCCGACCTTTTCCATAATCGGGTCAATCGGCGTAACGGCGTTTGTAACGAATGTTATCGTTGTCGACTGCATTTCTTCGACCGCAAACCTGATGTCGCCTGTCGGCAGAACATAGGTGATGCCTGTCGATTGATAGCCTGTGTCATATTCGTTTCTTTCCTCAAGCGCCGCATAAATCTTTCCGTATAATGCGTCGTTTTCTCTTGTGAATATGTCGGGCATGAGTATCTGTGCGTATCCGTCAATTCCTGTCTCCGGAGCCGTGTCCTTGACCTTTAACTGGAAGCGGCAAATATCCTGCTCGGGATCGGGAGTCACGCAGTAGCCGGACGACGGCGATGTGGATGCGTTTGCGACCTGGAAGTAAACATAGTCATATTTTTCGTATTCCGGCAGGAGGGTGTTAGCGTCGGAACGCCATGCCGCGGGATAGAAGTTGATCCGCGCCACGGAGCTGTTATTCACGCGTCCGGTGCAGGTGCCGTTCTGCCATGTGTTCCAACCCTCGACCTTAACGTTTGCCGGGTTGTCAATCAAAGTGAAGTATGTGTTGCCGTTTGTGTTGCAGGCGGCAGCGCTGTTTATCGCCGTCGTGTAAGCGGCGCCCTTGAGTGCCGGCTCAAAGTACGTTTTGTCGTAATAGACGATGAAGTTGTGCGAACCGACAATGTAGTTTGACTTTATGGACGCTGTTATTGTTACGACGTCTCCCTGCTGAATGACGCCTGTCTTATCTGTCCTGAGCTTGTAAGTCGTCATGGGAGGCTCAACTTCCCAGGATGCGACAAGCGTTATGCTTTGGGCGGGGACTGTGGCGGGGAACAGGAAATCAACGCCGTTGAGCTTCCAGCCCATGAATACATATCCCGCCATCGTCGGTGCCTCAGGCGCCGAAAGCGTGGAGCCGCACGGAAGATTGTAGTAATCTGTGGCGTTAAAGGAGCTTGCAAACTGCGCCTCTAACGGGAAAAATGCATCGTCGCCCAAATCAAAATATACATTATAATTCAGGGGAGTCCACTTCGCATAGAAAATCTTGCTGCCCGCTGTCATTACAAACGGGAAAACGACTATGTTTGAAAGCCCCGCGTCCGAACACCATGCGGAAAAAACATAGCCCGATCTTATCGGAGAAGTGGGGGCGTTGACTGTTACGCCCGCGGGGTATGATTCGTAAGGAATTTCGGAGCCGCCGTTCGAGTTATATGTTATTGTATAAACCGAGTCGCTCCATTTAACATAAACGGTGATGTTCGCGCTGGGCATTGTAAAGTGTGAAAAATCGACCGGGTTTTGGAAAGTGTTGTTGTCGAAATACCATCCGGCAAAGCCCTTTCCGTATTTTGTCGGTATTTCGGGCTCGCTTATCGGTGTGCCGTAGTTTTGTGTCACACTTAATGTGCTATTACCTGTGGAAGCAAATGTGCCGCCGTTTGAGTTGAATGTGACTGTAAAGGAGGCGACTGTCCACTTTGCGTAAAATGTGACGTCGTTTGAGGTGAACGTGTAAGGGAACGACACAAGTGTTGTGAGCGTCACGTCCGAACACCAGCCGACAAAGCTGTAGCCGGATTTTGTCGGCGGCGTGGGGGCGTTAGTCGTGGTCCCCGGAGTGCCGTAAAGCGGATTGACGGACGAGCCGCCGTTGGAGTCAAATGTTATCTGAACGGCTGTGCGCTGCCAACCGGCATAAAGTGTTATTCCTGTCCTTGCAGCGTCGTCTTTGTAGCTGAAATCGCCGACGAAGTGTGAGTTTGCCGGACTCATGGCAAGCGGCCATGACACCGGCTCTGTGCAAGCGGCGTTGTAAAACCAGCCTGTGAATCCGTAGTATTGCCTTGTGGGCTGTGACGACGGGGCGCTGATGTTTGTGTACAGCTTGTATGAGGTGGTAGCGGGGGCGCCGTCGCCGCCGTTTGTGTTAAAAACAAGGTTAAAGGATTTATATTGAAGCGAATCAATGGCGTTTTGGACGTTTATGGTCATTGTGTCGACGACCTCTTGATATCTTTTGTTAAGCGGCCTGTCATAAGCAATATCTTCAACAGCCCTATTTAACGCCGATGCCGTCGTCCATGTGTAATATTTTCCTTTTGTCCCGTCTGAATATGAGTTGTTTGTGAAATTTGACGGTATTCTGCCTATTTGGTAGTCCGCCGCTTCGTAAGACGAGTCCGCGAACTTCATGCCGGAAACCCACTCGCCGTTTGCCGTGCCGTTGTCTATATATATGGGAATCGCGGCGTTAAGGGCATTGACGGCGGCGGTTATCGCGGCCTGGTTTGTATTTTGTCTGCCAAGCAGCTCAGCCGCCGTCTGAAGCGCGGCGTTGTAGTGATTCCATGTTATCGGCGCTGTCGTGCTGTAGTTAGCCTGCTGCCTGTTCGCCGCCTTTTCAGCCGCTATAAGGTTTCTTAAAACCGCTTTGTTATAAGTTTTTACGGCAAGATCTATGTAATCGTATGAGTTGAGCGACTGTGTTATCAGCCCCGCCTTGCACTGCGCCTTAACATGCTGCCTTAAGGCTATCAGCACATCTGAGCCGGCGGCGGGCAAGGTTCCTGTAAAGCTCGTGGTGTAGTTTGTGCTTTGTGCAAGCACCTGCCCTGAGCCGACACCTGTCCCCGACAGCCCGAAAGCCGTGGTGGTGTTGTTGTTAATAGTCTGGGTCTGTATGCTGACTGATTTGACTTCCATGGGATGCTTTCCGTCAAAGTCTCCGTTATATTCTCTCGTGTAAAGCTTGACGGGCAGCTGCGCCATTGTCGAATAAATTGACAAGTCGGCATAATACCGGCCTGTCGGGAAAGGCGCCGTGACTTCTTCCGTCATGTATTTGTCTTTTGAGCCTGAAGCGTTGCCGTAATTCTTGTTCCAGAGAACACCGGAAAAGCTGGGGTCTTCGGACTCAAATGCCGCATCTCCCGTGCCTGAATAAACAGGCACATAAAAGCACTTTGTGCCGCCGGTGCCTGTGAACTCGCCGAACGTGGGAGCGAGCCACATCACCTTTCTAACCTTTATGTCTCTTGAAACAGACGTGCCGTGAAGCAACAGGCTGGTCCAAACGACAGCGTCATGAGTCATCGGATAAAGCGCCGACCAAACACTTGACGAAAAGTTTCTGTTGTTATATTTGTAAGAAACTGTGAACTTGATGCTCGTCAAGGCGGTGTTGGAGAGAGTGCCGCCGCTGATGTTCCACACTGTGACGTTGCCGACGACAGAAGGATTGCTGACGGCGACTCCGGAGTTGTTCGTTGAAAGAACAATTTCTGTGGCGCCGGGAAGATAAAACTGGATAGAACCCTCGGCTAAGAAATAGTTGCCGGTGAGGTTTTCGTTGTCTCCGTAAGTCATGATATAGTCCGGCGCCGTGAATATGTTAGGCGACGGGTTTTCTATGGCGACCCTCGGCACATACGGAGCCGCTGCGCTTGCCGTAAAAGTCAAGCCGACCGAAACCATGGTCAGGACCATTACGACAGTAAGCAGAAGGCTTATCGCACGCTTAATTTTTAACATTTTAAATGCCTCCCATTCTGTATGCTGCATGTTTTCTTAACGCATGAAACCGGCGACCGCCACAACAGCGGATTGGATTTACACCGCCGATTATGAAAGTGACAGCCGATATTCAGACATTTTAGTACGCACTACAAATTTAACATACATTTTGTAACATGTCAAGGATATTTAAATAAGTTTGCAATAAAAGTTTACATAATTTTTCACCATTTATACGCATTTTCAATCATCATTGACAATATAACTATTTGTTGTTTGTGCAAGTTGTATAAATTACATCTAAAAACATAAAAAATGGTCAAAAGGCTATTGCTATTTCCCGTTCATTGTGTTATCATCTATTTACGATTTTTTAAACAATCTTAAAGGGAGCATCTTTATGTGAGAAATGCGGATTGTCACTGTGACGACTTCCATGGCTCTCTTAAGCTTTTGGACGAGCTTGATGTGCTGTGCAGAAAAATCGACAAGCGACTGCAAAAGCACAGCTCCACAAGCTCTCTTTTCGGGCAGGGTCGGATTCTTTCGAGCCTTGCCGCTCTCGACGGCATCAGCCAAAGCTCCCTTTCTAAAAGCACTTCGCTTTCACCCGCCACTGTCACCGAGATGTTGGACAAGCTTGAGGCGGCCGGTTTTGTTAAACGAGTCAAGGACAATCAAGACAGCAGAAAGATCCTTGTTTACATAACTGCTCACGGCAGGTCGGCCGTGAAGGAAATGGACTTGAGCCAAAGCATGGCGGTTTCGGAGTTTTTTTCAGTTTTGTCACGCGATGAGATTCGAGAGCTTGAGAGACTGCTCTCAAAGCTTAATCGTTCGCTTGGAAGCGAAGCGGAGCAGCCCGAAGGCTTTGCGGCTGATGAACGCGCCCTTTCACCGCCCGAAAAAGACGAACATAAGCCAAAAGCATATCCCGAAAAAATACGCAGAGGCATCAGGCTTCGTTGAGTTAATCGTGTTATCTTGCCGATGGTTCTCCACGGCTTTAGATATAATATACGAAAGGAGTATTTCTAATGGCAGTATTTGAACAATTCCTTGCAGTAATTCAAAAGGTCTTAGAATGGACAACATCATCATCTGCTTCAACGGCTGCGTATACCGCTCTCGCGGCAATTCTTGAGTTTATCAGAAAAGCAGTTGCAAATATCGGTAAAGGGGCATAATCGTCTCATCCGAAGCAAGCAGTTTCCCGCATAATCGCGATTGTGCGGGGGCTGATATGATTGTTTTTATTCTTTGGCCAACAGAATGAACGCAAATGACGTGTTTTGAATGATTTTTTCTTTCAAAGCGCGTTTTTGCTTTTTTCAAATGAATTAATTTAACCGCTTGTATGTTTTGAGAAATCTTTGTGTCGGCAGGTCTTTGACTTGACCGCAATTTTTAAAAAAGGTGATTCAAATGAACATAAACCTCGACAGGTGGATGGAAGCACTGCCCGGCGACATTTCCGTTTCGGCCGTCAGCATTCCCGGAACACATAACAGCGCTTCGGCAAGCATACCTTTAGGTTTGGTTTGCCGCTGTCAAGACACAACAATACAAAAACAGCTCGAATTCGGCGTTCGTATGCTTGATATACGTCTCGAGCTTTGCCCCAAAGGTTTTAAGGCTGTCCATTCGACTGTCGATTGCAGACAAAGCCGTTTCGGGGGAAGGCTTTATTTTGACGAAACCTTTTCAAGCATAAAATCCTTTTTGCGTGAAAATCCATCCGAGTCGGTTTTTATGCTCCTCTCAGAGGACGATAAAAGCGACCCTCCGCTCCCCTTTTGGGATACGTTTTATCATAAATATATTATGCCATTTAAAGATGTTTGGTTCTGTGAAAACAGAATCCCGCTCCTTTCCGAGTGCCGCGGCCGTATTGTTCTTATGCGCCGCGCACCTCTTGCGCTCTCCGCCCCTCCCTCACCTTTTACCTCTCCCGCATCCTCCGCGCCGTCCTCCCCTCCCGCGCCCCCCTCCCCGACTGCCGCCGTGTATGACGATAAAAACACAGGCTTAAACCTGGAATCATGGGGTAAAATGGGCTGCAAAAAAGTTCATTCACCCGTTTTCCTTGATATTACTTCCGTAACAAACGGCTCTGTACTTGACACCGCCAAAATCCAGGACAGGTACACGCATTCGCCAAAAAGCAAGTGGCACAACGTCATATCACCCATGCTTGATAGCGCCGGTTCTTTCGGCGGGGCGCTCACACTTAATTATATGAGTACGGCAGGCGGCTTTTTTTCGCCGTATTTTAACGCGCGGTATATAAACAGCCGCTTTAGCCGACGCACGCTTAACAAGCAAAATTTTTATGGCTGGTTTGTTTTTGATTTTGCTTGCGCCGACCTGTGCAAAAAGATAATTTTATTGAATTTTTGACAGCGGTCATTGTATACAAAATATTAATCGACTGTTTATAAACCTTTGTGTATTATTGTGTTACCATGTTACTTGACTAATTCATCAACCGGTGATATTATATAATAAACTAAAAAGAAGTGTTGTGCGCCGCGCTTAAACAATAAACGGAGGTCAGACATGGAAAGCTTTTGCGGTCTTTTGCGAAACGATGAAAAATATGTTCTTGCCCTGAGACGACTTTTTGAGCAATACGGATATAAGCGATATAAAATGAGCAAGTTTGAGGAATATGATCTTTATCTTGAAAACAAAAGCTTTATCCAAAGCGACAGGATAATCACATTCAGCGATCCCTCGACAGGCAAGCTGCTCGCGCTCAAGCCCGACATCACCCTTTCAATTGTCAAGGATGCAAAGGCTTCCTCTGTGTCCGAAAAGGTCTATTACTGCGAAAATGTTTACCGCGCCTGCCGCGGGTCAGACGAAATCAAGGAAATAATGCAGACGGGACTTGAATATGTCGGCGACGTCGATATTTTTGCCGTTTGCGAAGTCATAACGATTGCAGTCCGCAGTCTTGAGGCTGTGAGCCGCAGCTACATAATGGGCATATCTCATCTCGGAATCGTAACGGGGATACTTGAGAGCGCCCGGCTTTCTGATTTAAAAAAGCAGAGGCTAATGGAGCTGATCGGGAGCAGAAGCGCCCATGAAATAAGGGAGTTTTGCGCCGAAGAAAAAGTGCCGCCGGAAATATCGGAAAAAATTGAGACGCTTGCGACACTTTTCGGCAGCTTTGACGAGATCCTCCCGAAGGTGGAAAAAACAGTTTACAAAACGCCTGCCGCCGCCGCCTTTAAAGAGCTATGCGATATATATGAGACGCTTAAAGCTGTCGGTCTCGGCGAAAAGCTGCGCATTGATTTCTCCATAATGAACAGCTTGAGCTATTACAACGGCGTTATCTTTCAAGGCTTTGTCGACGAAATTCCTTTCAGCATTTTGTCCGGCGGCAGATACGACAATCTTCTGCGGCGCTTCGGAAGGGACAGCGGAGCCGTCGGGTTTGCCGTTTATCTTGACTTGCTCGAACGTTTTCACAAGAGCGCGGAAATGTATGATGTCGACATACTGCTGCTTTATGACAGCGGCGCCTGCCTTCCTCTGCTTGCCAAAAGTGTCGATGAGCTGACCGCGTCCGGCAAAAGCGTCCGCGCTCAAAAACACGACGACGGAAACATCAGATATACAGAGCTTAAAAGGTTTGACGGGGGGAGTGTTATAAATGCTTAATATTGCGCTGCCAAAGGGCAGACTCGGCGAAAATGTATATTCGATATTTAATGCCCTTGGCTACGGCTGTTCCGAGATAGACGAGGACAACCGCAAGCTCATATTCACGAATAACGAAAACGGCGTGCGATACTTTTGGGCGAAGCCTGCCGACGTTCCGATTTATGTGGAGCGCGGGGCGGCTGATATCGGCGTTTCCGGCAAAGACCTGCTTCTTGAATGCAACCCCGATGTATATGAGATTTTTGACCTTTCAATAGGCAAATGCCGCTTATGCGTCGCCGGTGTTAAGGGCGCCCGTCCCGACGGCGACACGACGCTGCGTGTCGCCACAAAATATCCTAACATCGCAAGAAGATATTTCAGGAAGAAAAACCGTGATATCGAAATAATCAAGCTGAACGGCTCCATTGAGATAGCCCCCCTTTTAGGTCTGTCCGACGTCATTGTCGACATTGTCGAGACAGGCGCGACACTGCGCGAAAACAACCTTGAGCCGTATGAGGACATTGTGGATATCAGCGCAAGGCTTATTGCCAACAAGTCAAGCAGCAAGTTTAAGCATGACGAGGTCGGACAGCTGCTTTCAAGGATGCGCGATCATTTTTGCGGAAAGGGCTGCTGACATGATAAGAATTATTAAATACACTTCACCGCGTGACTTTGACTTTATAAGGTGCAGGGAAGAAGCGTCAGGCGTTGAAGAATCCGTTCGCGCAATCATCAGCGACGTGCGCGAAAACAAGGACGCCGCCGTATATAAATACTGCAAAAAGTTTGACGGCGCTTCACTTTCGTCACTGGAGGTAACGGACGCCGAAATCGAAGCCGCCCTCAGCTCTCTTGACGACAGCTTTATTAACATAATCAGGGAAGCAGCCGAAAATATTCGTTCATTTCATTGCCGCCAGGTTTCAAACGGGTTTATCGTGAACGAAAAAAGCGGAATCGTGCTTGGTCAAAAGGTTTTGCCGCTTGCCCGCGTCGGTCTTTATGTTCCCGGCGGCACGGCAAGCTATCCGTCGTCTGTCTTGATGAACTGCATTCCGGCAAAGATTGCCGGCTGCGGCGAGATTATCATGACGACGCCGCCCTCGCGCGGCGGGAGCGTCAATCCCGCGATTCTTGCCGCCGCGAAAATAGCGGGCGTTGACAAGATTTTTAAAATCGGCGGGGCGCAGGCTGTCGCCGCACTTGCCCTTGGGACTGAAAGTGTGCCGCGCGTCGACAAGATTGTAGGACCCGGCAACAGTTACGTAGCCGAGGCAAAAAGGCAGGTGTTCGGGCTTGTCGATATCGACATGATAGCGGGGCCCAGCGAGATACTTGTAATAGCCGATAAGACTTGCCGCGCCGACATTGTTGCGGCTGACATGCTTTCGCAGGCCGAGCACGACCGTTTGTCAAGCGCTGTTCTGCTGACAGACAGTAAAAGCCTTGCCTGTGCCGTCGCGTTGGAGCTTGAACGTCAGCTTTTATCACTCCCGCGCCGCGAAATCGCGGCCGCCTCCATCAAGGAATACGGGGCGATTGCCATAGTTCCCTCCCTCGACGACGCTTTTGAAATTTCAAACGAGATTGCTCCCGAGCATCTTGAAATTTGTGTCGATAACCCGTTTGATTACCTTGACAAGGTCAAAAACGCCGGTTCTGTCTTTCTCGGCAAAAACTGTCCCGAAGCTCTCGGAGATTATTTTGCCGGTCCGAACCACACTCTCCCGACAAACGGGACGGCGCGTTTTTCCAGCCCTCTATCAGTCGACGACTTTATAAAGAGGACGCAATTCACATATTACACCTCTGAAGCGCTTTCGCTTGTCAGCGGCAAGGTGGCAGAATTTGCCGAAAAAGAGGGGCTGTCCGCTCACGCCCGCTCCGTAACGATTCGTTTTGACGAAGGTGGCGCTTTATGAGCAGGTTTTTAAGCAAAAGACACGAAAAGCTTGTCGCCTATGTTCCGGGTGAGCAGCCGCGCGACAAAAAATATATCAAGCTGAACACAAACGAGTCGCCCTATCCCCCCTCCCCGCTCGTCGTTGAAAAAATCAACGCGGCGGAGGTTTCGGACTTGAGGCTTTATCCCGATCCGGAATGCCTTTCGCTGCGCCGAAAGCTGGCCGATTTTTATGGATTTGAGACTTCAAACATATTTGTTTCAAACGGCTCGGACGAGATATTGTCCTTTGCGTTCATGGCATTTTGCGACGACGAAAAAGGCATGGCTTTCCCCGACATCAGCTATGGATTTTACAGTGTTTACGGAGCGCTTTACAACATCGAATGCAGTGTGATTCCGCTAAAAGCCGACTATACCGTCGACTGCTCGAAATATTACGGCATAGGGAAAAACATAGTCATCGCAAACCCAAACGCGCCCACAGGCATATCTGTCGGCACGGCGGAAATAGAAAAAATGCTTGTGACAAATCCCGACAACATAGTCATCATTGACGAGGCATATGTTGATTTCGGCGGCTCAAGCTGCGCCGAGCTTGCCAAAAGCCACGACAATCTTATTGTGGTCAGGACATTTTCAAAGTCACGCTCTCTCGCAGGCGCGCGAGTCGGTTTTTCAATCTCCTCACAAGAGATTGCCGCCGACCTTAACAAGATTAAATATTCCACAAACCCTTACAATCTTAACAGGCTTTCACTTGCCGCGGCGGAGGCTGCCGTCGACGACGACGAATATTTCCGAAATTGCCGCGAAAAGATAATTGACGCGCGTGAACACACCGCCGCCGCGCTTCGTGAAATCGGCTTTGACGTTCTTCCATCCGACGCAAACTTCATTTTTGCAAGGCATCCGTCCATAAGCGGATTTGATTGTTACAAAAAGCTGAAGGACGCCGGTATTCTTGTCCGTCATTTTAACAGGGAGAGGCTTTTTGATTTTGTGAGAATAACAATCGGTACAAGGGCGCAAATGGACGCTCTCATTGAGGAAATCACTCGTATTCTGCACGATTAATAAACATTAACCGGAGGTTTGCCATCATGCGGACAAAAACAATCAAAAGGTACACAAATGAAACAAAAATTGAGCTTTCTCTCAACGTCGACGGTTCGGGACAAGCTGTTGCGGAGACGGGCTGCGGTTTCCTTGACCACATGCTCACGCTTTTTTCAGCTCACGGCAAATTTGACCTTGATGTAAAGTGCGCCGGAGACGTCAATGTCGACTATCACCACACTGTCGAGGACGTCGCGATTTGTCTCGGCAAAGCTTTTTCGGAGGCGCTTGGCGATATGCGCGGAATAACACGGTATGCCGACATAACCTTGCCGATGGACGAGGCACTGATGCTTTGCGCAGTCGACATATCAGGCAGGGCGCACCTCTCATGCGGGCTTCGTTTTCCGACACAGAAGGTCGGAGATTTTGACACAGAGCTTGTGGCGGAATTTCTGCTCGCCTTTGTTCGCTCATCACACATCACACTTCACATAAAGCAGCTGGACGGCTCAAATTCTCACCACATAGCGGAAGCGTGTTTTAAATCGCTTGCTCGGGCACTTTCGAGCGCGGCGGCTTTAAACGACGCCGAAAAAGGCAGGATTCCTTCAACCAAAGGCGTTTTATAGCTGTCTCTGCTTTGACTTTTCAAAGCGCAACCGCCCAAGACACGAATCGGCGTCTTTGATTTAATTTAGCGGCGCTTCAACAGGGGGTCTTTATGAAAATATTTCCGGCAATAGACTTATACGGCGGCAAAGCCGTCCGCCTTTACAAAGGCGATTATAATCAGATGACAGTTTTCAGCGACAGCCCCGTTTCTGTCGCCGAAAGCTTTCGCGGCGGCGGCGCCGAATACCTGCACATTGTCGACCTTGAAGGGGCAAAAACGGGACAGGCCTCCAACGCGGGGCTTGTAAACGAAATAGTGCGCTCCAGCGGGCTGAAAGTTCAAATAGGCGGCGGCATACGGGACGAAAATGTTATAAAAAGCTTCCTGGACGCCGGAGCCGCGCGTGTTATTCTCGGTACAGCCGCCGTTACAAACCGTGATTTCCTTGACAAAGCTGTTTCAAGACACGGAGAAAAGATTGCCGTCGGCGTTGATATCCGCGGTGAAAGCATCGCCATTAAAGGCTGGACGGAGACGGCGCCCCTTAACTATCTTGATTTTTTTAGAAAGCTTGAAAAAATTGGCGTCCAAACAGTCATATGCACAGACATATCAAAGGACGGCGCGATGAAAGGCACAAACCTACCGCTTTACAGTGAGCTTTCAAGGCTGTTTGAAATCGACATCATAGCCTCAGGCGGCATATCCTCTCTTTCAGACATCGGCGCGCTTCGTGAGATGAAAATTTACGGGGCGATACTCGGCAAGGCGCTTTATACGGGCGATATCAGCTTGGAGCAAGCAATCAAAACAGCAAAGGAGTTAAAAACATCATGAAAACAAAACGCATAATACCATGTCTTGACGTCAAAGACGGCAGAGTTGTCAAGGGGATTAAGTTTTTGGGGCTTGCCGATGTTTCATCGCCTGTTTCGCTTGCGCGGTTTTACAGCGAAAACGGCGCTGACGAGCTTGTTTTTTATGATATAACAGCATCGGTAGAAAACAGGGCTCTTTTTACGGATATTCTTAAAGAGGTTGTTTTGTCAATATCTGTTCCGCTCACTGTCGGGGGCGGCGTCAGCAGCACCGCGGATTTTGAGAGAATTCTGGAGTGCGGCGCGGACAAAGTCAGCGTCAACTCCGGCGCAATCAAAAATCCTGCGCTTATAAATGAAGCGGCAAAAAGGTTTGGAAATCAGCGCGTCGTTTTATCTGTTGACGTCAAATTTTGCGGCGGCAAATTCCGAGTGTTTACACGGGGCGGTCAGGAGGACACTGGAATGGACGCGCTCGAATGGATTAAGAGAGGAATCGGCTCCGGCGCCGGTGAGCTTGTGGTAAACAGCATTGAAACTGACGGCGTCAGGGGCGGCTTTGATCTTAAAATGCTTGACGCCGTTTGCAAAATATCAGACGTTCCTGTCGTCGCTTCCGGCGGAGCGGGAAACATCAAGCATTTTACGGAGCTTTTTACAAAGGTTCCGGAGGTTGACGCCGGTTTGGCGGCATCAATATTTCACTTTGGTGACGTGGACATAAAAGAGCTGAAAAAAGAGCTTGCGGCAAACGGAATTAACGTAAGATTATAAGGGGGCGCTGAAAATTATAAACATCAGTGATTTAAAGTTTGACAAAGACGGGCTTATCCCGGCAGTCGTCGTTGATTGCAAAACAAAAAAGGTTTTGACCTTAGCTTATATGAATAAGGAAAGCCTTGGCATCAGCATTGCCGAACGGCAAACTTGCTTTTGGTCGCGCTCCCGCCAAAAGCTTTGGCGAAAAGGTGAAACATCGGGCAATGTTCAGCGAATTGTCAGCATCACAGCCGATTGTGACCGCGACGCGTTAGTTGTGGCGGTAGACAAAAGCGGTCCCGCCTGCCATCTGGGGCTTGACTCCTGCTTTGAAGGGCTTGTTTTTGAAAATGACGACACATCGGAAGCCTTTTCTTATGAAGCTCTGATGTCTTTGATTGAGGGGCGCAAAAAAAACAAAAAAGAGGGCTCGTACACATCTTATCTCTTTGAAAAAGGACTTGATAAGATACTTAAAAAAATCGGCGAAGAATCGGCGGAGGTTATTATAGCCGCAAAAGGCGGCGACAAAAGCGAAACAGTTTACGAAATCGCCGACCTTGCATACCATGTAATGGTTCTTATGGCCGAGTCGGGCATAAGCTTGGACGACATATCCGGTGAGCTGGCGTCACGGCGCCTGATAGATCACAAGGTTAAACAGGAGAAAATGACGTAAAATCAAAATAATAATCAAATCTTAATAAATTCATAAGGATTTATAACTTGCTTGTTTTATCGTTTGCTGTTATACTATGTGCAACATTAACAAACCTGTCGGTTTTGTTATATCACCTTTGCACAAGGGAAGTGATTCAGAGATGGAAAGGACATTTGAGGATTGGCTCATTGTTTCCGATGTTGACGGCACGTTGAACAACAAGTTTCGCAGGCTGCCAAAAAACAACTATTCAGCTATTAAGAGGTTCACAGAGCTGGGCGGCAACTTCACGCTCGCGTCCGGCAGGACTGTTGTTTCAATCAGCAGGACATATAACAAAATTCCGGCGAACCAGCCGGCCATAATCCTTAACGGCGGGGCTATATATGATGTCCAAAGCCAAAAAACGCTTTGGAGCAGTCCCATCGGTGAGTCGGGCAGGCAGTTTGTGAGAGATATTGCCAAAAAGTTTTGCATGCAGTTTTATGCGCTTGATATAGGCATCTTCACAGAAAATCTTGCCTATCTCGTCCGCAACGGTGTCTTTGCCAACACAATGCTCGCGTTTGACCGCGCGCCCTACATAGTCACCAACATGGACAACGTGCCTGACGAAGGATGGCTCAAGGTCATTTTTTGGGGCGCTCCAAAGACAATTAAGGCGCTTAAGCGTCACATCGATAATGTCGGCAATCCTGAAGCGCATTTTATGGACAGCTCCATTGTTACGCTTGAGATGCTTCAAAAGGGCACGCACAAAGGCACGGCCGTCCTCAAGCTTGCCGATATGCTCGGCATCGACCACAGTCATGTGGCGGCAATCGGAAACTATTACAATGATCTTGACATGCTCAAGTCAGTCGGTTTTCCGGCCTGCGCCGCACAGTCGCCAAAGCCGATACATGAAATCTGCAAATATGAAGCCTGCCATTGCAACCACGGCTGCGTGGCGGACTTGATAGACCACATCATGTCTATGGAGACAAAGCGTTTCATGGAGGCTTAGTTTTAAATTTCACATCTAAACGCTTTAAAGGCTGACCATCACTTACGGTCAGCCTTTATGTTTTGATTGTTGCAGCTAATTGACATTGTTTGCCGCTTTACATTGGTGTTCGCTTTTCCATACGCGGTTTGCACAAGGGCTGTCGCCTCGGCTCCCGCTTTGCTGCGCGGCACACGGCAAACAAATGTGAATGTGAAGTGTCCGAAAAAATAAAAGCCGTCCGAAACGGACGGCTTTTTATAGCAAAGTTTAACTTATGCTTCCTTCTTCTTATAGCAAACGAATGCCGCTGCCGCCGCGAGTGAAAGCGTTGCGAACGCTGCAAGAGAAGCTGTTGAACCCGTCTCGGGAACTTTTTCAACTTCTTTTGTAACCGTGGTCAGAGCGCCGCCCTTGTAGAAGTTGGCAATCCAGTTGATGATCTTGTTGCTTGCGAGCTTCTCATAGAGAGCATCAACGTCAACGCCGAGTGCCTTAAGAATGGCGAAGAAGTTTGTTACGATGTCGTCCATGATGTTGGTCGGAAGAGCAAGAATGTCGTTGATGGAGAGATTTTCGATGTTTTTCTTGACCTTTGCGAAAGAATCCTTAATGGCTGTCTTGATGTCGGATGCGTCCTTTGCCTCAAGAAGGTTGCCCATGAAGGTGTCGCCGGTTAAATCTGAAATAACCTTTGCCTCTTCAGTGGTTGCTTCTGCAGTTGTCGCTGTGGTGGACTCGTCGTCTGCCTCAAGACCGAACGCTACGGTGCCGAGAGAAAATACCAAGATTGCCGCAAGAAGGATACTTAAGAACTTTTTCATTTTTTAGAACATTCCTTTCAAGTATGTATTGGGTGCGCAGGTACGCCCTTGTTACAATGAGAATATTATCATGTGCTGGTGTCTTTGTCAATAGTTTTTTAAAAAGATTTTTAAAATTTACCAAATTTTATGATAATCTCGCTTTTTGACATAAAATATGCTGAATAAACACGCTAATGTGTGAAAAGCGACAGCCGTCGGCAGGCTTGCGGTTTATCTGGATGCCGAAATACTTTGATTAATATTTCTCCATCCGACATAAACATCATTTCCGCTGATGCAGTATCCGTCGTTGCTTGTCGGGGAAAGCTGGCTTGTGGATGACACCTCAACAAGACCGCATTCTGACAAACCATCGCCAAACGCCCTTGCCATTTCGGCGTCATACATGGTCAGTCGGGAATAGACGTAGAGACATGAACGGTCGTTGAATTTATAGTCGGTGAGATGACCGTCTACAAAGCCCGTTGACCACCAGTGCGGGTAATAGCTCCTTGTAAATAGCTTTATAAAGCCTCTGCCGTCGTTGAAGTTCTGGTGCAGTGTCATCTCCATGTTGATGAGATGGTTGTCGTCGGCGCAGTTGTAATGCGCTCCCGTTGAGCCGACAGCTCTCGTGTAAACGCCTATTTCGCTGCCGACAAAGAGATAGCCGTACTGCCCCTTCCAGAATTGAATCATCCACTCGGTGTTGTCGTAATTGAACTTTGCCCTGATGGTGTCATAGAACATGATTGTCAGCGGCGCACCCCAATCGTAGAGAACGTTAAATCCGAAGTTTCTCTGCCACGGATTGTCTTCCGTATAGTAGAAGTTTCCGTTAGGATCCCAAAGGTATGACACGACCGCGTTGCTCGCCAACGCTTCCTGAGCGCTGAGCTTTTCAAGGTTTTGGAAGTCTTCTGAATCGGCTTCCTTTTCGCTCGTCTCTTTTTTAGTCGTTGACGTCGACGCCTTTGTCGTGGTGACCGTTGATTTCTTTGTCGTCGTCTCGCCGGGTGCCTTTGTCGTAGTCTCGCCGGGTGCCTTTGTTGATGTTACGGGTGTTGTCTCCGCCTTGCTCGCTTCCAGCAGACTTGATTCGATCTCGCCTAAAATCTCGTCCGTCGTTTCTTCATCGTCCGGATATGTAAACTCATCGATTGTCGTCGATTCCGTAACCTCGGGCGGCTCTGTCATGGATTCAGACTTCAAAGCCTTTGTTGCCTTGATGATAAAGGGAGCGGCGGCCGCGCCGACGACAATGACTACAGCGAAAACGATTATCAGGTTCCTTGTTGTTTTGCTCAAAATAACCATTCCTTTCAAGCTCTTTTCCGCTTTGCGCGGATATCCGCGGGGAGTATCTGTATTTGCTTAACAATCGGAATAAATGGTGGAGATGGCGGTAATCGAAAGCTGCGCTTTCGTTCGTTTGCTTTGCAAACCTTCGCATTTTATGTCCCTCGCCCACCTTGCGGTGGGCGAGATGGACGAGCGGTTTCGATTACCTCCCGCTCATTAAACTTTCCTGTCACCCAGCTCCCAGCTCCCAGCACCTAAAATGGTGGAGATGGCGGTAATCGAAACCGCGTCCGAAAACTCATTCCCAGAATATTCTACGAGCGTATCCGTTTTTTTAGAATTCCCCTTACATAACGCCAAACGGCAGGCTTTA
>LSQX01013409.1_pt1 | contig 40356 bp, 28 predicted proteins | sample 654561 | NCBI WGS metagenome assembly LSQX01 (sample SAMN04489861, study PRJNA283612) | anaerobic digester metagenome | isolation source: 4 biogas reactors fed with cattle manure at either 37C or 55C with and... | place: Denmark: Kongens Lyngby | collected 2014 | reverse complement strand
TGGAAGTTGACGGGTAGTAACACAGAGAACCACCGAAAAATGAAATAACTATTTAACCACGAAATCACGAAGGAAATGAGAGGAAGAGGCTTATGTCTCCCCGGAGTTTCTTATATGCCTTGCGTCTTTCCCTATCACCTATAATACGCCCCTCGCACATCCGTCCGATCCGACCGACTCCCCGGAGACCACTGATCCCGTCAAGTCTCTTATTTTCCCCAGGATATCCCCCCGCTGTCCAGTCCTTTTCCTCTCATTTACTTCGTACCCTCGTGGCTCCGTGGAAAAAGCTTTTCTTCGAACTGTATTGATTGTCGGCCCTTTGTGCGTTACTGCCCCGGTACGACCACAATTTTTTCTATTGATCTGTCGGCATATTTATGGCATCATGACAGGCTATGAAACCCTTCCCTTCAAATTTTCTTTTTGGCGCTGCTCTGGGCGCTCATCAGACGGATGGCGGTGATGACGGCAGCGACTGGTTCTACTGGGAACAGCGGCCGACACGCATCCACGACGGCTCCACCTCTGAGGAAGGCGCCGGACACTGGGAAGCCGCCTCAGAAGACCTCATGCTTGCCAGCCGTCTGGGTATGAATGCTCTGTGCCTGTCCTTGAGCTGGTCCCGGATCCAGCCGGAACCCGAAGTATTTGATGAAGCCGTACTCAACCATTACCACAAGGTATTCACCGATGCGGCCAGGCTGAATCTGACAGTTGTGGCAATTTTGTATCAGACTGCTCTGCCCCGCTGGATGGCCGAGCGCGGCGGATGGGAATGGGAAGAAGCGCCGGAACATTTTGCCGCTTATGTCCGAAAAGTGATGGAGCGGCTCGCTGATGAATGCCGCCATTGGATTCCTCTCTATGAAGCCGAATATCTTTTGAGCCGTCTTTGTCATGAGAAGCACTGGCCCGGCTCAGGGAGAGGAGCCCGACGTCATGAGCGTCTGCGCCGCAATCTTGTGGCGGCACAATGTGAGGCGGCCCGTGTCATCCGTGAGCTCTGTCCGGAGGGCGTTGTGGGTGTTTCTGTTCGAGCTACACCCGTTGAAGCCTGGGACAGGCACAGCCCCTGGGATCAGGCTGTGGCCGAGAAAGAACAGGACAGATTGAACAGCCGTTTTCTGAAGGAGCTTCTGTCTTCCGAAAAGGATGACAATACGGACTTTATCGCCATGAGTTATTACGGAGCCTTGCGCCTTCGTTTTGCCCTGAGCCGTTTTCGTGAGTCCTTCGCTCTTCCTGTTGATGAAAAAGGGCGGGCCGTTGATCTCGATGATCTGACTCCCTCTCTCGCCGGATTTGAAGAGATTCTTCTCCTTCTTTCTTCTTTCAAAAAACCGATCCATATTACGGGTATAGGCGTGGCAACAGATGATGATGTGGAGCGTTGCCGTTTTATTGAAAGCCATGTATCCACTCTCCTTCATGCACTGCACAGCATGGAGCCCGATCTGAATATTGGCGGACTTTTCTATTCTCATTTTCTCGATGGCTTCGAATGGCATCACGGTTATTCGCGGCGCTATGGTCTGGTTCATGTGAAACGTCCCGGTATGGAACGGACCCCCAATCCCAGTGCCTGGTTATGGAAAGAGATTGCTGACCATGGAATGCTGCGCCCCGGCACAGCGGAAAAATATTGTGGAGACACTGAACAATGACAAGCCATATACTGGTGGAAGGGGGAGGAACAAGAACCCGCGCCGCTCTGGTGACAGCTGCAGGTGTCCGCGAGGCGATCCACGAAGGAGGCCCGTCCAATCCAGCCGCCTACGGCGTTCACCGTGCAGCCAACAGAATCGCCTCTCTGGCCCGTTCTGTCCTGGCCGGACGTCCCGCTCAGAAAACAGCTCTCTATGCGGGTCTGGCTGGTGCCGCCGATGCTGCGGTACAGAAAGAACTCGCCCGGCGCATCGGTGAAATGGTGGGCTTGAAATCAGTCTTCATCTGCCCCGATCTTCATGCCATGCTTCAGGGGAATACCGAAAATGAGGACGCTATTCTGGTGATTGCCGGCACAGGCGCCGCCGTACTCGCCGGGAACCAGGAAGGGAAATTGATCAAAATCGGCGGCTGGGGGACTGTGCTGGGCGACGAAGGGAGTGCTTACGGCGTGGCTGTGGCGGGACTGCGTGCAGCGGCCCGGGCGGAAGACGGACTGGCTCCGCCTACTGCGCTGGTTGATTCGCTCAGCCGAGGGGCCGAGCTTCCCGACTTCGCAAGCTTTGCCTCCTGGATCGGCCAGGCTTCCAAAAGAGACATTGCGGCTCTGGCTCCTGTTGTGATTGCCACGGCGGAAGAAGGCGATGCTCAGGCCCTGAAGATGGTGCAAAAAGAGGCCAGTCACCTGGCTCTCCGTGTTCGGGCGGCTCATGAACAAGGCGCGCTCTCGGAGAAAGCCAAACTTCTTCAATATGGCGGCTTGCTGGAAGGGAGCACGCTCTTCAGACAATTCTTTCATGAGGCACTGACTCCTCTGCCTTTCCTGGAAAAAACTTTTTGTACCCGCCGGGGATTGGATGCCGTTGCAGCCTTGACAAAGCTGGAGAGCTGTCCGCTCTGGGGCTATTGCTGGACGGGCGAAGAAAGAAGCGAGAAGCAATCACTCCTGCCGGAGACAGAACGAAGAGACAGCGGCAAAGCCCTGGACGAACTCAGCCCTGAGGATATAGTGGAGCGCATGCAAGAGGCTGATCGTGAAGCGGTGGAGGCTGTGGGTGATGCGGGCGACAGCATCGCGGCTGTCATAGCCCATGCGGGCCAATGTCTCCAGGCGGGCGGGCGACTCATCTATGTCGGTGCGGGAACCAGCGGACGGCTCGGAGTCCTGGACGCCTCGGAATGTCCGCCCACCTTCGGTGTATCACCCCACAGAGTTGTGGGCCTCATTGCCGGAGGTGACAGAGCGCTCCGTGACAGTGTGGAAGGGGCGGAAGACGATTTTGAAGAAGGCGCAAAAGAAGTGGCTGCTCTTCAGCCTGATGCCCGTGATTTTGTCATCGGTATCGCCGCATCAGGGACAACGGCCTATGTGGCTGGCGCTTTGGATACTGCTGAAAAAGCAGGGGCGAAAACAGCCTTCATCACCAGCAGTCTTTCCTCGCCCATTCCCTCACACTATCCCATTGTGCTCAACACGGGCCCCGAGGTACTCACCGGCTCCACGCGCCTGAAAGCAGGGACAGCCGCCAAACTGGTTCTGAACAGAATCAGCACAGGCGCCATGGCCCGGGCCGGACTGATTTATAAAGGCCGTATGATAGGCATGGCTCCGGCCAATAAAAAACTTCGTCAACGGGCCATTCGTATTGTCAGCGAGCTGAGCGATACTTCCTCTGACGAAAGCCGGAAAGCCTTGGAAGAATCCGGAGACAGTATCGCTGTCGCCGTGATCATGCTTGTGAAAAAGATGAGCGCTTCTGAAGCGCAGGCGCTGCTGGAAGAACAGGGAGGCCGCCTCCGTGATGTTCTGCAGGCTTGATGGCCGTTAAGGTGTCTGACTTTGATATAATCAGGTTCTTAACTGATAATAAATAAAGTGTGAGTACAGTACACAATGAGCTCCATACTTCCCATCAACATAGAGAATCTGCTTCGAAACCAAGGGGTGGAATCTGCACGCGTGGAATTTAAAGCCAGTTGGGATAAAGCTGTTACAGGTTATCAGGTATTGAAAACGCTGTGCGCTTTTGCCAACGACTTTCAAAATCTGAATGGGGGCTATATTGTCATCGGTGTGGAAGAAGAGGGTGGCCGTGCTGTTTTCCCGCCCAAAGGCGTCGCTCCGGAAGAAATAGACGATATCCAAAAATGGATACGGGATCAGTGCAATCGTATTGATCCTGTATATCAACCTGTTTTTTCTCCTGAAGTCGTGGATGATCGGCATCTTCTGGTAATATGGGCGCCAGGGAGTGACAATCGTCCGCATCAGGCACCGGAGGGCGAAAAAGGGCCTAAAAAATATTTTATCCGTATCGGATCGGAAACCATTGATGCGGCGGCCCGTGGCTTGCTTCCCCAGTTGTTGCAGATGACTGCACGGATCCCTTTTGACGACAGACGAGCGCAACAGGCAAGTGTGGAAGATTTACGGGAAGGCAAAGTTCGGGAATTTCTCCATGATATTCACAGCGGTCTTCTGGAAGAGACGGATGCGCGGGAACTGTATCGGAAGATGCGCATAGCGCTTCCGGTCAATGCCCACGATGTACCCCGTAACATCGGACTGCTCATGTTCAGTGACAATCCTGAACACTGGTTTCCGGGCACTCGTATTGAAGTGGTGCATTATGCAGCGGACGCATCCGGAAACATACTGGAAGAAAAAATCTTTTCCGGAGGGATTCATGAGCAATTGAAGAGTGCTCTTGCCTATCTGGAAACTATTTCCAGTGCTCATATCCAAAAACAGAGCCACTCCTTTCAGGTCAAAGGCTGGGTCAATTATCCGATTCCCGCACTGCGTGAATCTCTGGTGAATGCCGTATATCACCGCGGCTATGAAAACATTTCAGAGCCTGTAAAAGTATATCTTTATTCCGATCGCATGGAAATCATCAGCTATCCGGGGCCTGTCCCGGGAATAGAACTTGCCCATTTTCAAAACAACACGGTGCCTCCCGTGCCAGCCCGGAACAGGCGCATAGGCGAGTTTTTAAAAGAGCTGAAACTGGCGGAAGGCCGGGGAACAGGGCTGCCCAAGATATATAAATCCATGCGTGACAACGGGTCGGAAGCGCCGCAATTTGATTTTGATGAGGCACGCAGTTATTTTCGTGTCACCCTGCCCGCTCATCCGGAATACATTGCCATTTCCGCTTTGCGTGATGCGGCACACCTGCAGGCTCTGGGCGATTGGGACGCCGCTTTCAAAAGGGTGGAAGAAGCCTGGAAACACACACCCGCTTCTCCGGCCCTGAGCAGTGAATACATCAGACTCCTGGGTGGAAAAGGACGCTTCGGAGAAGGGGAAGAGGTCTTTGAAGCTTTTCGAAAACAGGTTCCGACATCCTTTGTTCCAGCCGTACTCAACGTGCTCGTGGAAATGTTTCTGGCTTCAGACCGCCGCTCCGATGCCTTGAAATATCTGGATATGCTCCCTCAGCATGTGGAACACGATGATGCGCTTGATGCGGCTATCCTTGCCCGTCGGCTGGGAAAGCAGGAAAAGGCCCACCGTTATTTTGAACGGGCCGGAGAGCCTCTTCTGCGCGATACTCGTGCTTTGCATGAATTTGCTCAGACAAAAATCAAACTGGCTCAAAAGAGTCTTAAAAACCGCAATCGTGCCGCAAACCGGCGTCTGCTGGATGAAGCCCGTGAACTGTTGGAGCGGGTTCTGCAGATGGATGCTGACCGAAGTCGTCACGGTTGGACCTGGTTTGATCTGGCCCGTGTCAAAAAATGGTTGAAATACCCGAAGAGTGATGTGCAGTGGGCCTATGAAAAAGCCATCGAACTGCTTCCTCAGGAACACCGCTTTCAAGAAGAGCTGAACCAGTGGAAAAGTAATCAGAACCCGAAAGAGTAAGCGGACCAGCGGATCGTATAGACAGGCGGGTCAGCGCCAGGAGCTCCCGGACTCTGAGACCTCATTATACCGTTGTGCCGAAAAACACACCCAGCCGCTCTATTTGGGAAAGTCAATCTGATTTTGATATGCTGGTATTTGCATTCTTTTCTTTTCTACATGAACAGCATAGAGAAAGGGTAAATCTGTATGCGTAAAAGTACTTCCAAAAAAAGCACCTTGAGCGGTGCAATTTCACGGCGCGCCTTCCTGCAATCTTCCACCATGCTGACCGGCGCTTTCGTAGTGGGCGCACCGGCCATTGTGCGCGGACAGAATCTGAATGACAAATTGAATATCGCCATCATCGGTGTGGGCGGTCGGGGCACGGGAAACCTGGGCGGTGTACAGGGCGGCAACAATATCACCGTACTCTGTGACGTGAGCCAGGAGCCTCTTGACAAGTTTTCCCAGCACTTCAAAGAAGCACGTCTGGAAAAAGACTTTCGCAAGGTCTACGATCATCCCGACGACTTTGACGCTGTGGTGGTGAGCACCGCGGAACATACCCACGCTTTCGCCACACTTCCGGCACTGCAACTGGGCAAGCATGTCTATTGCGAAAAGCCGCTGACCCACGGTATCTGGGAAGCCCGGGAGATCCAGAAAGCAGCAGCAGCCAATCCCAAAGTGGCTACACAAATGGGTATCCAGATCCATGCGGAGAAAAATTATCGCCGTGTGGTGGAGCTGATTCAGACCGGTGCCATCGGTTCTGTGAAAGAAGTGCATGTGTGGGTTTCCCGCGCCTGGGGCTGGCACGCCTCCAAAGAAGACTTCGATGCGGCGAAAGACATTGTCTTTGTTCAGGAATTTCCTGAAGGCGAAACGGATATCCCCGAAGGCTTTGACTGGAATCTGTGGCTGGGTCCGGCCCCTGAGCGTCCGTATCATGAAGTCTATTTCCCCGGTCCGAAGTGGTATCGCTGGTGGGATTTCGGCAGTGGCACCATGTCCGATCTGGGCAGCCACTACATCGACCTGCCCTTCTGGGCACTCGAACTCGATCATCCCCAAACCATTGAAGCTTCCGGCCCTCCGCCCCATCCCCATCTCGCCCCCGCATCCATGCAGGCGACCTATGAATATGCCGCCAAAGGCGAGCGCGGTCCGCTGAGCCTCACCTGGTATCAGGGTGTGAACAAACCGCAGATCTGGCAGGACGGCGGCATCCCGAAATGGGACGATGGCATTCTCTTCATCGGTGACAAGGGCATGCTCCTTTCCAACTATGGCAAGCATGAGCTCCTTCCGAAAAAAGATTTCAGAGGCTTTGAGCCTCCTGAGCCCTTCATCCCCGACTCCATAGGACATTATAAGGAATGGCTCCAGGCCTGCAAGACCGGCGAGCCCACTACCTGCAACTTTGCCTATGGTGGCAAACTGACGGAAGCCAATCACCTGGGCAACGTTGCCTATCGTCTGGACAAAAAACTTGAGTGGGATCCCGTATCCCTGTCCTGTCCCAATGCGCCGGAAGCGGATGCGCTGATCAAGCGTGCTTATCGCGCCCCTTGGGAACTCGCCTGAGATTCCCCGCAATCCCTGAGCTGAAATAACAGCCCGGGCAAGGTCATCACAAGACTTTGCCCGGGCTTCTTCTTTGTCAAAATTTTTCGTAACGACTTATTCGAGGACAGCACCCGTGTTGGCACTGGTCACAAGACGCTGGTAGCGTTTGAGCCACCCGGTCACGGCACGATCAGGAGTGGCGGGACGGTCTTTTTCTCTGACCGCCAGTTCTTCTTCCGAAATCTTCAGGTTCATGCTTCGGCCGGGAATATCGATTTCAATGGTATCGCCATTGCGGACAAGTCCGATGGGACCGCCCTGACTCGCTTCGGGGCTCACATGGCCGATACAGGCGCCACGGGTTCCACCGGAAAATCGTCCGTCCGTGATGAGGCTCACACTGGCGCCCAGTCCCGCACCCATGACGGCGGAGGTGGGAGCGAGCATTTCGCGCATGCCCGGACCGCCCTGAGGGCCTTCAAAGCGGATGACAATGATTTCACCGGCAACCACTTTGCCTTCGAGAATGGCGTGCATGGCGTCTTCTTCACTTTCGAAAACAACAGCCGGGCCCGTGTGCCGCAGGATGGCCGGATCCACACCCGCTTCCTTGACAACGGCACCCTCCGGCGCCAGATTGCCGAAGAGAACAGCCAGCCCGCCTGTGGGACTGTAAGGCGCATCCACTGTTTTGATCACTTCCGTATCCAGCGTTTCCGCTCCAGCCACATTGTCACCCAGACTCTTGAGGGTTACTGTGGGGCAGCCGGGGAAAAGGATTCCGGGACGTTTCATGAGTTCGCCGAGAATGGCGCTGATACCGCCAGCCCGGCCCACGTCTTCAATATGCCATTTGTAGCTGGGCGACACCTTGCAGATATTGGGCACCCGGGCACTCACTTCGTTGAGTCGCTCCAGCGGATAATCCACACCGGCTTCCTGCGCAATGGCCAGCGTATGCAACACGGTATTCGTGGAACCGCCCATGGCCATGTCCAGAGCGAAGGCGTTGTCAATGGATTCGGCCGTGACAATGTCGCGGGGACGCAAGTCGGCTTCGAGCACTTTCAAAACCTGCCGGGCTGCACGGCGCACCAGATCGCGGCGTTCATCGGAGTCGGCGAGAATGGTGCCGTTGCCCGGAAGGGCGATGCCCAGCGCTTCACAGAGGCAGTTCATGGAATTGGCTGTGANNCAGGAACCGCAACCGGGACAGGCTTTCTGTTCGAGATCTTCCAGTTCCGCTTCCGTCATTTCGCCCACTTTAAATTTGCCCACCCCTTCAAAGACAGTGATGAGATCCACCGCTGTTCCGTCGTCCATCTTTCCGGCACGCATGGGACCGCCGGAGACAAAGACGGTGGGGATATTGCAGCGCATGGCACCCATGAGCATGCCCGGTGTGATCTTGTCGCAGTTGGGAATGCAGAGAAGGGCATCAAAATCATGGGCCCGGATCATGGTTTCCACACTGTCGGCGATAAGCTCGCGGGAGGGCAGGCTGTATCGCATGCCCGTGTGGCCCATGGCGATACCGTCGCATACGCCGATGCTGTTGAACTCAAAAGCGATGCCGCCCGCTTCTTCTATGGCCGCCTTGGCGATACGTCCGAATTCATTCAGGTGTGCATGACCCGGAACTATTTCCACAAAGCTGTTGCAAATGCCGATGAAGGGTTTTTTGAAATCGTCGGATTTTTTCACCTGACCGGTGGCATAAAGCAGAGAACGGTGGGGAGCCCGTTCAAATCCTTCTTTCACTGTGCTGCTGCCCATGAATACTTCTCCTCTATGGTTAATGATGGAATTGAATCAAAAGGAAATCTTGGAAACTAAAGTATACGATGATACCCGTGCTCAATCAAAACAAAAGGATTTTTTCTGCAGATTCACGGGTGAAAAGTCCTCTTTGGAGTGCGCAAGCCATGCTTGCGCGTCATTTGTAAACATTACGTGAAACTGCCAAAAGCGCAAGCATGGCTTGCGCACTCCAAAGGAGTCAATAGCCTTGTCGCAGAAGCTTCACAACAGCGGCGAAATCAGATGACTCAAGTTCTCCGCCCAGGCACGACGGCGGCTCACCTGTTGCGGTCGGATCATATGACAGGTCAGCTGGATCTGACGCATCCAGGCTTCCAGCACATCAAGGTCACCGGGGGTATAGTGGAAGAGGGCAATTTCAAAGTTCAGATAAATACTGCGCATATCCAGGTTGGGTGAGCCGGTAATGGCGAGGTTATGATCGAAGAGCATGACTTTGGCATGGATCATGGGCGCAGGACACACATAAATGGCTCCCCCCGCAGCGCTCAGTTCTCTCAAGGCCGGCCCCCGGGCGAGATCTGCGATGCCGTGATTGGAGCGGAGGGGCACGATGATCCGTACATCACAACCACCACGTGCTTTCAGTGCCAGAGGTTTGAGCAGCGAGGCATCAGGAACGAAATAGGGCGTCATGAGCCAGATGCGTTTTTCCGCTTCCATGATGGCTGTCAGCAGGGCGTCATGAAAGGTATCTTCTGATACATCAGGGCCGCTGGGCACCACCTGAATCATGCACTGGTCCACGGCGTGAAAAGCGCTCAAGCCTTCCGTCATGGCATTCAACAGAGGCTGAGGCGTTTGCGGGAAGAGACAGCCCTCGGGCAGTGGCAGGTGTTTTCCGGAAGCGAACTCCCAATCATGACGGAAAACTTCTTCAATATCATAAACAGCAGGCCCATAAAGAAATACGCAGTCGTCCACATAGCGGTGGGGATCCGCTTCGGCTCCCATGAACTGGGTGGCCAGATTCATCCCTCCCACCATGGCGGCCACATGATCCACCACGACAATCTTCCGGTGATTCCGAAGATTGGCGGACCATTTGCGCTGCATGGGCAGGACAGGAAGAAAGCGCCGGGCCTCTCCACCGGCATCACGGATGGGCTGTACAAAACCGCGGCTTGTAGTCAGACAACCGAGGCTGTCCAGAAGCAGGCGGACTTCCACTCCTTCCTCCGCTTTCTTCGCCAGAGCCTCCACAATGGCACGACCTGTATCATCCTTGCCCAGAATAAAAGTGGACACATGAATGGAAACGCGCGCTTCTTCGAAGAGGCTGAGCAATGCGGCAAAGGCTGTTTCGCCGCTGCTGTGAAAAACAATATGGTTGTTCACCCGGGGTGCGGGGAAACCGGCCAGGCTCACAATACGTCCTGCAGCGGGAACGAGGGGATCATCTTTTTTCTCAGCCCCCGGCGTATACAGCCTTTCAATGAGATGAATATTCCGGCTGAATTTTCGGCCGCCAATGAGCAGGTACAGAGGCACACCCACATAAGGGGCCAGCACAATGGCCATGAGCCAGGCCAGGGTACTGCCCGGTGCACGCTTCTCCTGCAGGATCCGGGCCGCCAGCAGCAACGCCAGCAGAAAGCCGACGACTGTCAGGAGATGATCTATAAGCAGCTGCAGGACATTGATAAGAATAGGCTGATTACTCCTTTGGCTCTAAAAGAATGAAAGTGGGCAGTCCGAGGACCTTGTAATATTCTACCACGTCCCGGGTGGGATCGCTCTGAAGAGATTCGGCCTGGTATTTGATTTTAACATGGCTGTCCAGAGCCTCCAGCACTTCAGGATCCTGGAGCACTGTACGGTTCATGACGGAACAGTTTTTGCACCAGGTCGCCCAGAAATCAATGAGCACGGGCTGCCGATTTTCCAGAGCCTGTTCCAGACCCGCTTCCAGCTGATGGACCCACAGACCTTCATCATCCACCTGTGTGGAAGCAGGGGCCATAAGGCTCCAGGCAAGATAGCCGTAATACACGGCGAAGGCAAGAATAAACACGCCGAAGGCCTGTTTCACGCGAACCATCCACATGCCGGGCTTGGGCAGTAGCGACAGGCCCGCTCCCAGAAAAGGCCAGGGCAAGGCCATGCCCACACCCAGACCGAAGGGAAGTGCCAGAGCCAGCATATTGCCCTGACTGTAGAGGTCCTGGGCCTGCAAAACGGTGTAAATGACCACGGGAGCCACACAGGCCCCGGCGAGCAAGGCGGAAACAGCGCCCATACCCAGTGCGGCGAAAAAATGTCCCCCTTCTTTCGGCGTCAGACCGAGGCGGGTCTGAAAGCGGGAAAAGTCAATCTGAACAATATCAAACATGGCCAGGCCAAGCACCACAAACAAGAGGGCGATGGCTCCATTGAACCAGACGGTGGAATTGAGTGTTCCGAAAGCGCTGGACAGGCCCAGCACAACCAGCAGACCCAGGGATCCATAGACCAGCGCAATGCCCAGGCCATAAGCACCGCCCAGAGCGAAGCCGCGACTGCGGGAACCCGCCTTGGCACCGGCGCCGATAATGGCGATGTTGATGGGAATGAGGGGGAGGACACAGGGCGTGAAATTGAGGAGGAATCCACCGATCACAATCCAGAGCAGCCAGAGTCCGCTCCGACCTCCCGAAGAAGAACCATCGTCTCCCCCGCTGTCCCCTGCAATGAAGGCCAGAAAGCCATCTTTGTCACTGTACCCGGCCAGGGTATTGACAACTTGAAACTGATCGGCCAGCTCTTTCCAATTACCGGGAGCACTGACATCATCGGTGCTTTCTTTCGCATCGGCGACAGTCTCCGCATCCTCTTCCGGATCTTCAACAGCCGGAGCAGCTTCTTCGTCAGCGTCCTCAGCCTCTTTCAGCAAAGCAAAAGGCGCATCTTCAAACCAGGCGGGTAAATTCTCTTCCTCTTCGGTGGAAGCCTCGCCCACTGTGACAGAAAGAGAAAAACTTTCTGTCCGGGGCGCGGCACACATGGCATCGTTGCAGGCCTGAAACTGAAGGACGCCTTCGAGGGCATAGTCTCCCGCAGCCACCTCGGAATCAACTTCCATCTCAAAGGCGAGCATGAAAATCTCTTCATAGACGGCCAGAGGATCGGGAGAAAAAGAAAGAGTGATCACCTTCGCTTCGGGGTAGGCTGTGGCTTGAAGACTGAAGCCTTCTTTCTCCTCGAAGGAAAGAACCGTGGCAATCAGAAAATCGTCCAGCGGTTCATGGGCATTGACATGCCAGCCGTCGCTGAGGCTCACCCGAACCGCTCCGGCAAATCGCGAGCCGGGAACGACTGTTACCGCTTGTACGGCTGTTTCAAAAGACACTTCCGGACCCGCCATACCCAGGGACATCTGCCCCAGGGCACAGCAGTTCACAGTAAGACCGGCTATCACAAAAAGAGAGAATGCTTTCATGGACTTCTCCTTGATCATCAAAACACTTCCTGACACCAACAAACTTCGCATAAGTGGTAACAACACCTGCAATGCGATTAGTCCCGGCGGAAGTCTTTGAACTGTCACGGTTGTCCAGGAACAGAATTTCTCTTAAAGGCTAAACTCCAGAGTCATGATCTTTTTGGCGCCCACATCCAGAGCGATGCGGTTTTTATCCGGCTTCACGGCTTCTTCACGCTCTTCATTGAGATTCGTCAGCCAGGCTTCCCGGACATCCTTGAAGAGCACCAGCGCACCTTTCACAGGCGCATCGGTGGGATTGAAAAGGCGGATCACATAATTGCCCGGATGGTCTTCCGCCTGTTTCAAGGCTGTAACCTGCAGCTGATCGCCTTCCACTGTGAGGAAGCTCATGGCTTTGGGCAGAGTCCCTTCGTGAGGTCCGGCCTGTGCAGGTTCCAGAGGAAGATTCATATCTTCCGCTTCGCGATAGCAGCCGTTTTTCCAGTCGCCTCCATGGGGATAGAGGGCATAACGCCATTCGAATTTGCCGATGCACTGGGCCAGTTCCATATCCGGATAGGTTTCCCAGCGTCCGAAGACGGGAGAATTTCTGTAAGTGAAGGCACGGAGCAGCGTAATGGCCAGAGGACGGTCATCCTGATCCATAGCTTCATATTCACGGAGTCCGGAGTTGTTGATGATGGCGAAGCCCGCCTCACCGTCGGTCATATCCACAAAACGCTGCATGGGATACTGCGGATTGGGGTGACCATAGTAGGGGCTGCTTTCTTTGATGTGAATATCGCGGCCGATGACATCATAGGCGATTTCCGCATCAGTGCGATCGCAATCAAGACGGGTCGGGAAAATCACGCGCAGACGGTGATGCTTGCAGGTGTTTTCGAATTCCGTCGTCACATCGAGACGTCGCGCGCCGGCACGGAGGGTGAAGCGGCTGGTGATGATCATCTCACGCCGTTCTCTGGTGCGGCCCGTGTTGTTGAGTTCGCCCTGACGGAAGTCCAGATAAGGTTCATCTTCCACACTCACGGGAATCTGCATATGATAGTCCACACGCATGCGGGCATAAAGAGGCCCTGATTCTTCCAGAGTGATATAACAGGGGGCACCATGGGAGGTGATGATTTCGTCACGCTCGGGAGCCATATGCACCCAGGAATGACCTGTCTCACCGCCGTCTTCCAGATAATGCAGCCCTTCATAGCAGCGACCCGTTTCCTTGTGGGTCATGTCGAGGGTTCCATCGGAATTGAAGACCACACGGAGGTGCTCATTTTCCAGCACATTGGTTTCCGGCACGAGTGAGCCCGGAAGATATTCGAAGTTCGGGCGACGGGTCACATGATAGGTGCTGTATCCGAAGGCCGGAATTTCTTCTGTCTCCACATGACAGCGAACACGTTCTGTGCGCAGTTCAATGGAAATGTCCTGCAGATTGCGCACGAGCACGCCCATGGGAAACTGCTCTTCACGCTGCACACGCAGGGCTTTGCCGTCAGGCGTTTCCACACCAAAGGCTTCGTAGCCCATATTCTGGGGCATGTCCACGAGACAGGAGACCACGGCACGGCGGGGGAAGGGACAGGGGTTGAATATGGTTATGACACTGTCCTGTGGCGGCAGATCGCTGTTATCCACCTGGATCTGCACATGTTGCAGACCACGGCGGGCGACCCCTTCAGAAATCAGGTTGATCTGATTGAAACGATAGAGGGAATCTTCTTCCATGCGATCCACCCCCGCACCGGTGATGGTGTCATGGGGATGATTCTTCAGCAGCAGCTTCCAGCTCCGTTCCATAGCCGTTCTGTAATATTCGCCACCTAGCATGGAGGAAATGGCGGACCAGGGCTCAGCACGACGCTGCAGGTTTGTTTCCGCCCGATGGTTGTTCTGTTTCAGACGGGGCCGTGCGCTGATGATATCGCCGAAAAGATGTGTCCAGCTGCCTGTGGAACCGGGATCACGGAACTCGCCACGAAGGACGATGGGATCTTTCACCTCTTTCGCCATGGCCGTCATATATTCTTTGAGCGTGGAAAAACGGATGTCGTGTTCAGGAAGCAGTTCCTGACAGAGCTTCATGATCCGGCTTTCCTCAGGGTCGGGATTGGAAGTATCAAAGCCCTGCATGCACACAATCTGGCTCGTGGTGAAATGCTCCGATTCATCTTTCACCAGCTTCAATAGCTGTTCCCGGATAGGACCGTCATTCCACTGCTTTTTCTGATCATCAAGAATGTAGTAATGGTCCCGTGTGCGTTCGCTGTCGATCATGCGGAACGGCGCCGCACCCCGGTCCCAGTCATAACGCTGGTACACATCATCAGAGCCATAACGCAGCACCCGGTAAATATAAATGTAATAGCTGAAACGGCTCATGGCGCCGAAGCGGGAACCGAGCAAACGGGAACCGTCAGGCCCTTCGAGGATATACTCACACTTGGGCGTATTGATGCCGCGATAAAAGATGATGTCGTCAATACCGAAGCCCCGATAGATCTGAGGGATTTGCGAGGTCTGACCGTAGCTGAAAGGGGTGTAACCGCTTTTCGTGACACCGCCCAGCGCTTCCGCACTGCGATGACCCACAACCAGATTGCGCACAAGCGATTCGCCGTTACACACATATTCTTCGGGCAGAGAATACCAGGGACCGATAAGGAATCGCCCGGCTTTCACATGCTTTTTAATGGTGGCGCGCTTCTCCGGACGCAGTTCCAGATAGTCCTCCACACAAAGGGTCTGCGAGTCCATCGTAAAGGAAGTGAACTCCGGGTCTTTATCCAACAAATCCAGCAGCTCATCCATAAATTTGAGCAGCAACAGACGGGTCTCTTCAAAGGGGTAGCCCCATTCGCGATCCCAGTGGGAATTGGAGACAACATGGATGGTTTTTCTTTCCTGAGCCATAAGCTGAAATTCCTGTAAGTTAAGAGGGGAAGGGAGGGGTATTTGCGCTCGTAGTATGCAAAAATATGGCCTCAGGAAACAAATTACTACCCGCATCATGTTCTTATAGAGAGGCCGCAAATAATAATAATAGAAAACGACCAATCAACAGTGATACCCGGGATCAGAAAAACGGTACAGTACAGAACAAAGAAAATCGAAAAGCATAGTCGGTTTTCAGATGCCCTTCTGTTGTACGGCTCCGGGTTCATACTATGGGATGACAACAGACAGAGAGACTTTTCACTTCTCTTCACTCTTCACACGAAGTTGCTTTTACCGGATGAAGCATGGATTCCATTCAGGAAAATTCGGAGTTGTTTCGGATACACGTAATAGTCCTATCAGTATTTATACCCAACAGACTCCATACCTCTCCTGATCGCTCCTCATCTTCGGCCCCATGAAAGGAAATCTTCGTGAAAAGCTTCTTGAAAAACACCTGGATATTTTTGTTTTTTGTCGGCTTTCTGGCAACACAGTCTGTGATGCCCGCTGCTGAAAAGGATTCTTTTTCAGTACCCTCGACCCGGAACACAGCCACCGCTTATCAGCCCTGGTCCCCTTCGGACACCTGGACAGGACAACCTTTCCACTTCATATATGATATCTGGTCTCAGGCGGCCCGATCCTCCGGAAAATCAATGAGGCCCATCTGTGGATGCAGGGCGGCGGACGAATTCCCCGAACCCGAGGGAGAAGAACCGTCTGGTGAAGGCGAGACAGTGCCTGAAGGTGAGACAGTGCCTGAAGGCGAGACAGTGCCTGAAGGTGAGACAGTGCCTGAAGGTGAGACAGTGCCTGAAGGCGAGGAAGTGTTGGAGGGTGAGACAGTGCCTGAAGGTGAGACAGTGCCTGAAGGCGAGGAAGTGTTGGAGGGCGAACCGGGATTGGAAGGGGAAGATCCTGAAGAATCCATAATCTTTCCTGGTGAAACAGTTCTTGTCCCTTCCGGCAGTTTTAAAATGGGACGGCCCTATGACGATATCGGCAGCTCCATGGAATTGCCTGTACACACGGTTTATCTGGATGAATACCATATAGGCCGGTATCAGGTGACCAACAGGGAATTCGTTGCCGTACTGAACTGGGCCTTTCCCCGGGGTCTCATCACCAACTCCAGAGGCGGAACCTATACAGGTGGCGAAGTCTATGCCTATGACAAACCCATCGTCCATACCGAAAACTCCCATGATTCTTCACAAATTATTTTTTCCAAGGGGAAATTTCGCGTCCGAAGCCGAGAAGGTCACAAGGGCCGAGTCTTTTCCATGGCGGATCATCCTGTTGTGACGGTAAGCTGGTACGGAGCTGTATGCTACAGCAATTGGCTGAGCGAAGCGGAGGAATTGGAGCCCTGTTACCTGACAACCAACTGGACACGTCTGGAGCCTGTCCGCAATGGCTACCGTCTTCCTACAGAGGCTGAATGGGAACGGGCGGCCGCCTGGGACAGTCAGAAGGAAAAACACTGGCGCTATGGCATTGCCAGTGATATCATTGACTTTACCCGCGCCAATTACGCTTCTGCCAATCCTCTGCGTCTGAATGAAGCTCCGAAGACCGCCCCTGTGGATTGGTACAACGGAAAAAATCCTGTCAATCTGGAAAACCCTGCTGTATTGACCGCAAATGCCCTGAGTCCTTCCGGCGCTTCTCAGACGAGTGGAAATGTGTCGGAATGGTGCCATGACTGGCATAATTTTGATGGCTATTCAAATATGATCCGGAAGAATTCCATCGGTCCGGAATCAGGCAGTACCCGGGTCATGCGCGGTGGCGCCTGGAACGCGTCAGATGAATATTGCCGCACAGCTTATCGCAGCGATGACCCCCCCGAAATAAGAAGCCATTTTAATGGATTTCGACTTGCCAGAACGCTCTGATGACAGACAGGTGGAAAAATAATCCTCTCCCCCGGCTTGCATTAACAACCCTGTCATCATCATAATAAACTGTAGCGTCAGGAACACAATTCAGCAGGAGCTTTTCCATCATGACACAAAAGAAGAAACTCAGTCGTCGCAAGTTCTTATTGACCGCCGCAGGTACCGGTGCAGCCATAGGCGTCTTCCCCCAGATCCTGCCTTCAGGCGTACTCGCCAGAGAAGGACGCCCCGGAGCCAATGACCGTATCGGTGTGGGTGTTATCGGTGTGGGCCGTCAGGGCAGCGACCTCATGAGCCAGTATTTCCCCAGAAAAGGGGCGCGGCTCGTCGCTTTCGCAGACTGTTATGAGCAACGCTTGATCCGGGCAAAAAAACGCTCACGCAAGGCGGCAACCTATCAGAATTACAGGGATCTGCTGGAAGACTCCAATGTGGATGCCGTCATCGTGGCAACGCCCGACCATTGGCATGCTCTCAACACGGTGCATGCCTGTGAAGCCGGAAAAGATGTCTATGTGGAAAAGCCCATGAACCTCACCATCCGTGAGGGACAGCTCATGGTGGAAGCGGCGGAAAAGCACGGTTGTATCGTGACGACAGGGAGCATGCAGCGCAGCATGGAAGCCAGCCGTATCGGTTGTGAACTGGTTCTCAACGGCCGTGCCGGAAAAATCCATACTGTTCATACCCATAATTATCCAAGTCCCTGGGAATGTGAACTGGGCGAGCATCCCGTACCTGAAGGGATGGACTGGGACATGTGGTGCGGACAGACGGAACCCCGTCCCTATCATGAACTTTTGTATGCGCCCAGAGGCAATGGACAGACCGATGACAAGGGGCCTCTGGGATGGATTTCCTACCGTCCCTATTCGGGCGGTGAAGTGACGGGATGGGGCCCCCACGGACTGGACCTCATTCAATGGGCTCTGGATATGGACGGCACGGGACCCGTGGAACTTTGGCCTGAAGGCGAAGGCGGATGGGCGCCCGTTTCTTTCCGCTATGCCAACGGTATCACGGTGCATCTTGATGGACAAGGCCCGGCGGGAGGCGGTGTTTTCGTGGGTGATGCGGGCAGGATCAAAGTGGATCGGAACAAGTATGATGCCCGGCCCAAGGAGATCGCATTGGATCCCCTGTCTGATTCAGAAAAGCGTCTGGAAGTCAGCAACGACCATATGCAGAACTGGCTGGATTGTATCCGCTCCCGGGAAAAACCCATTACCACCGTGGAGGTGGGACACAGCACCACAACGCTTTGTCATCTGGTGAATATCACCCGGTGGGTGGGCCGCAAACTCAATTGGGATCCGGAAACCCAAGGCTTTGACGATGAGGAAGCCAACAGCCATATTGCCCGGGAAATGCGCGAGCCTTATACTTTCGGATAAGAGAGGATTCTTAGCGCACAGAAAGAGAAAAGAGGGTTTTTATGCCAATCCTCATTTATGCCGATTAAACAGCAACACCCTCGGTAGGGGCCAAAAATCTTTCGTCCGCAGGATCCAAGGGTTGTACATAAACTCAGAAACTTCAATAGTCTTGAAAATAAACGGGCGAAAGATTTTTCGCCCCTACCGAGGATAGTTCAGATTTTTGGTAATTTCCGGGATGAGATCACGTGTCACACTGACTTTTTAAATCGTCCGGGAGAAGAGTGTTTTTCCCGACCCTTCCAGATAGGCGTCAAAAACCATGCAGATATTGCGGATGAAGGGCTTTCCCAGAGGCGTGAGCACCCAGGATCGCTCATGCAGCTCAATCATCCCCTCCTCTTCATAAGCCTGCAGGAGAGTGCGTTCTGCGGCGAAGGAGGCCTCACTGTCCATCTGGAAGCGTGCGTCCACTTCATCAAGATCCAGACGGAAGGTACACATGAGCCGACGGATGACCCAGCGTCGGATAAGATCATCTTTCGAGAGACGCAGACCCCGCTCCACGGGAAATTCCTTATTCTCAAGAGCCTCTTCGTAGACAGCCAGCTCTTTCGTGTTCTGACTGTAACAGCCGCCGATTTCGCTGATGGCCGAAAGACCCAACCCCAGCTGATCAGGCGTCTGGCTCACGGTATAGCCCATGAAGTTCCGGTTCAGCTGACCACTTCCCAGAGACAGAGCGAGCTCGTCTTCGGGCACGGCGAAATGATCCATGCCGATGGCGCAATAACCCGCCTTCATCAATTCCTGACGGGCATAGACGAAGAGAGCGTATTTCTCTTCCGTACCCGGGCGTGGCAGTTTGTCCAGAACACGCTGATGCTCAAAACGCTGAGGAAGATGAGCATAGCTGTAAACGGCCACACGATCAGGACGCATGGCTATAATGCCTTCCAGGGTTCTTCTCCAGCTGTCCAGGCGCTGCAGCGGCAAACCGTAAATGAGATCCATATTGATGCCCCGAAATCCCAGTTCCCGGCTGAATTCAGTCATCTGACGGATACCCTCTTCCTTCTGGTTGCGACCAATGGCCCCTTGCACTTCCGGGGAAAGATCCTGCACACCGAAACTGATCCGGTTGAAGCCCAGCTTACGCAAAAAACGAAGGGTCTCCTCCGTCACCGTGTTCGGGTTGGTTTCCAGAGCGATCTCCGCATCGGCCTGAAAAGTGAAATGCTTCGTAATGGCGGAGAAAAGTCTTTCCATCTGGACGAGACTGAGGTGCGTGGGCGTACCGCCGCCCCAATGACATTGAGCCAGCATCTTCCGTTCTCCGAGATGCGATGCGGCCAGACGCATTTCTTCCAGAAGGCTGTCCAGATAATGATCCATGGTCTGCTCTGTGGCTTTGGTAATGGTGTTGCAGCCACAATAGGCACAGCGCCGCTCGCAGAAGGGAATGTGGGTATATAGGGAAAGAGGGTGCTCCGGAGTTTCGGCCGCTCGATGAAGGGCTGACACGAAATCTTCAGGACTGAAGTCTGTGCGCCAGACAGGCACAGTGGGATAACTGGTATAGCGGGGACCGGGCCGATCATAACGGGCCAGCATCTCCGCTGTAATTTCAGGAGCAGACATGGATAAGGCTTTCTATATAAAGAAGAGTGAAAGAATCACAGAGCAATCGCTATTTTTCACAGTCAGGCTCTTTTTATGACTCAGAGCATGAGTCCTCGCCGACATCTCGTCGCCGGAAAGTTTTTTCGTCCACACAGTCTCCGTTGAGAAGATAAAGAGCCAGATGAAAACAGTCGGCTTCTATCGCCACGATGCCATAGGACGCATCGCATCCCCTGTCACGCATGTTTTTCAAATGCCCCGGATTCAGCAAAGGGATGCCCTCTCTCATGCAGATGCAGGCTCTGTGCGTGTGACCCGCCAGAAGCAGTTCTATCGCCGGATCTACAGCAGGCAGATCTTCCACTGTGTGGGCATAGGCAATCTGCATGCCTGAAAAATCATCAATACGCCGCCTGGGCACACGGCGACTCCCATACTCAGGACACCATAAGCCCGGTACGCCCCGCGCCGGATAGCCAGCCATGGAAAGCCATTCCTGATCTTCCCAGTTGTCACCCAGATGAATCAACCACCGGGCATCGTGGTCATTGCGCATCTGATCCGCCGCCCGAAGCATGAGCCGCGTGTTGCCATGGGTATCGCTCATTACACCTAAAATCATAATCACCTGTCCTCTTGGAATGCGTCTGTTTATTTTACCACAGACACACAGAGAAGAGGGCGAGGAGTGATGGGCGAGGGGCGTCATTCTGTCCACCTGGTCCATTCCGTCCACTCTGTCCACTCTGCCCATCAATGGTTCTCTAAAACGCTGTTGTCGTGTCAAGGCTATAGTGATATTCAGATGCTTGCGCGTTGTTTTGCCAATGTGGAAATTGGCGTTCCCAGGAAAGGACATTCCACGCTTTAAAGGATTCTAAAAGCAATGGTCTACCCACAGTCCTCTCTTCTCTCATTTCTTTTTCGCGTTTTTTTGCGTCTTTCGCGGTTAAAAATCTTCTTCTCTTTTTTCTCTGTGTACCTCTGTACTCTCTGTGTCTCTGTGGTAAAAAATCCCTCATCCCTTATTCCTCTTCCGCTATATGCTCCTCAAGAAAAGCACAAAGTCCATCAGCATAAAGAGCTCCGGAACTGAATTTTCCACCGCCATGACCACCCGTAATAACCAGAAATGTCTTTGATCCCGGCGCCGCCTCATAGAGCCGCTCACCATGAGAAAAGGGAATAGTTCCGTCATCGGGACTGTGTACAATCAGCACAGGACAATAGATATTTCGGATACGCTCCAGATTCGGAAAACGGTTTTTTGCGAAAAGCTGGGGCAGTACAATTTTTCCCACCCAATGAGCATCTTCCTGGGCATCCGGAAATGATGTGAAGGCCGCCTCCAGGATCATGGCGCCCGGCCGTATTTCCGTTGCCAGCCGGGTGGTGATTCCCGATCCCAGCGACGCACCGGCTAATACAATACGCTCTGCTGGAATTTTCCGCACCTCCAGCAGATACTTGTAAAAAGCCAGGCCATCCTCATAACAGCGTGCTTCCGAAGACTTCCCCTCGCTTCTTCCGTAGCCGCCATAATCATAAAGAAGCACTGAAAAACCACAGGCCCGATACAATTCGGCATCACGCAGATAGTGTGAATTGTTGCGGCCGCTGCCATGGGAAAAAAGCACGACGCCCCGGGCACCTTCCAGAGGAATCCACCACCCGCAACTTCTCCCGTCGGAAGTCTCCACAAAGACATCTTCATAGAGCCAGCCGCGATGAGCGGGCGTATCCCCCATTTCCACACTGCGACGGTAGTATAAAAAGCGATCTTCCATGCATTTGTAGATGCCGAGCAACATCACATAAGCAAGAAGCATCAGCAGGAGAAAACCATAAATAATTTTTTTGCGAAGTGACAGGCCACTGAACTTGCGAGGGAGAGCCATGATGATTCCTTCAAATCCTGTCCGAAAAAAGAGGACGGCCTCATCATCATACACTGATGAAGCCGTCCGGAGAAAGGAGAATGGAACGAGAAAGATCTATGCAGTGCGGTAGGGAGCTTTCAGACTCCAACCGTTCTTGTATTCACGATATGCCCAGGCATTGGCAATCTCCACAGCCTCGGGATCTCCCTGGTTGAAACGCTGTGTGGCATCATCCCATCCCAGCGTGGTACCGCCATGGGCCGGCGCTTCATCAGGAAGTTCGCCATCCTGGAAAGTGGCGCCGGAATTGAAATGAGCGCCCGCGACATAGGAGCAGGTACCGATGTGGCAGACACGGGTCGTGTTGTGAAGAACATCAATATTGGAAATGGGGGTACCACCGGATTTGATGCACTCAAGCCAGTTGGTCCAGTGAGGCTGATTCAATTCACTCGCACCGGCTTTCACAGCTTCGCAACCGCCATTGGCCGGGAAGGATTTCACTTCATAGCCGCCACGGTCAACTTTGAGCATACCCAGCGTACCGTAGAAGACAATACCGTGGTCGCTGTAGCTGCCATCGAGAAGCTGCGGATTCCAGACACGGTTTTTGAAGGTGAGCACATAGTCCTCGAAACGCCAGGCGACTTCGAGCGTATCAGGTGTCGTGCGGTTGTCCTGAAGAATGTATTTGCCGCCCTGAGAAGTGACGCTCAGCGGCTGCTTTTCTTCACCCATGGCCCACAGGACGATATCAATGAGGTGCGCACCCCAGTCCGTGATCTTGCCACCGGAATATTCCAGGAACCAGCGGAAATTATAGATCCACCGGTTTATGTTGAAGGGACGATGCTCGACCCAACCCTGATGGAAATCCCAGTCAATGCCGTAATCATCGCCTTCGTATTTCGCAAGATCGTCATCGCCCATACCGATGCTCTGAATATTGTCCTGGTCGTGAGACCAGGTTTCCACGTGAGCGATATCACCGATGTATCCGCTCTTGACCAGCTCCACCGCTTCCTGGAAGTGGGTGCCGCTGCGCTGCATGTTGCCGCCCTGGAAGACGATGCCGTTGCGCTTCACCGCGTCAACCATGGCATGCCCTTCGGCAATGGTCGTGCTCAGAGGCTTTTCACAATAAATGTGTTTGCCCGCATCGGCTGCGAAGAGCGTGCACAAACAATGCCAGTGGTCGCTCGTGGCAATAACGACAGCATCCACATCTTTGTTTTCCAGAAGATCACGGAAATCCTTGTACTGTTCAAAGTCAGGAAATTTCTGCTTCAGCATCTGGGAGGCACGGAAAAGATTTTTCTTGTAAATATCGCAAATGGCCACAGGCTGAATATCATCACGCTGCAAGGCAAAACCGAGATTGGAGCGGCCCATCCCGCCGATACCGATATGACCGGTATACAATTTTTCATTGGCTCCCAGCACCGAAGCGGGGAGAATGGATTTGTATACGGAAGCATGGGCTCTCTTCGCCGCGAACCCGGCAAGAGCTGTGGCACCCGCTGTTTTAATGAAGGAACGACGGTTCAGATTTCCCTGACCGGAAGTTTCGCTTGCAGTTTTTTTGATCTCTGACATGATGAACTTTCTCCCTGTGCTGGGGTTATAACAGCAAAAAAAAAATAATGCCGGAATATTCTGAAGAAGACATATCCCTGAAAAGAATATGGTACCTGATTCCTGCCCCTGATTCAATCATGAAGCTGATACTTATTATAAGGTCAGAAAAAAAGGCTGGGAGAAATACAGATGGCATAAAAAATCTGTGGTCTTAACACGTCCACTTTGTCCACTGATCCTGCACAAATATCCTGACCTCCAACCGAGCCCCTTCCACATCCGTCCGATCCGTCCGATCCGACCGATCCGACCGATCCGACCGATTCCCCGGCGACTATTGATGCCTTCGAGTATCTTTTTTGCCCCGAGACATGCCCCCGCCGTCATTCCGGTACGGACGGCACGGGTAGGCTTTTGGAGTGCGGAAGCCATGCTTGCGCTTTGGTATGGGCAAGCCATGCTTGCACAAGACAGAACAAGACTCTTGTATCCCCTCTTCCTTTCTTTGCCGGGATACAAGCCTGACTTCAGTATTTCATAGGACCGGGCCTGAAAAACAAAGGCATAGCGGTTGCGCAAGAAAAAGCGAAAGCATGGCTTTCGCACTCCAAAAAGAACGTTGACACCGGGTGAATCCCGTGTGATGAGCCTTGGAAAGCATCTCTCTTTCTTCTTCCTCCGTGTTACTACCCGTCATCTCCCATCATTTTTTCAAAGAAGATTAATTATTTAACAGCGCAGGTGTTACACTTTGGAAACCAGTGTTTATCGGTGTGCATCTGTGGTTCCAAGGAGCCTCGTGCCTCTATGTGAAAAAAGATTGATTCACATCACCCCGTCAAGTATGATAAGTCATCTTTTTACTCAATCACTTCGACTCGGAAGGTTTTATTCATGACACTGCAAGAACGTCAGCAAATGTATCTTGATTTCCTGATAGAAGAAGGCCTGGAGGCCAGCATCAACGAAGAGGGCGATGTGGTTTTCCAGCATGAGGGCCATCCCTTCTATATTATTATTGACGAGGACGACGCTGAATATTTTCAACTCTTCTTTCCAGCCTTCTGCACCATTGAGGATGTGGACGACAAAGAAGAGCTCTATGCCGAGATTTTCGGTATCAATGCTTCCGTCAAGGTGGCTACTCTTGTCATCCTGGAGGATCTGGTCCATGCATCGGTGGAATTTTTCTGTTCACCTCCGGAAAGTTTCAAAACTGTTTTCCGGGATTCTTTTGAAAGCCTCGTGACAGCGGTCAACGCTTTTCTGGACCTCATGGGTGTCGGGAACGAGGGCGACGAGAATGATGAAGATTCCACTGCGGGCAATGACGATTAAATCGAATCTTTTTGTTTTCCTTGATTATTCCTGAGTGTTCCGCTGTGCTGATCCGGACGCTAAGGCCGCCAGTTCCGATTAACCCTGCTTTCCCATTCTTTGGTATAATAGCAGTGTTATGGTGGATAGTTGTATGCACCGGCAACCGCACAGGAAAGGGAACCACAATGAGCCATCTGTATCGGATCAGTCTGATGCTGCTGTTGCTTGTTGCGTCTCTGGCATCTGGCGGTTGCTTCAAAGAAACCAGTATGGCCATTCTGGAAGAGGTCGAGCTTTTCGGCGCATCGGCCCTCAGTCTCAGTTCTTTGCAGGAAAGTGTCCATATCCAGGGTGATCCTCAGCGCAATGAAGAATCCAAAGCCCTGATTCATACAGAGGTGAAAGTGGATACCTACAGTCTGCTGGGCATGGCCAAGCCGGATGATTATCTTCCTCTGGTACATGTGACGCCACAGCAGCAGGATGGCACACTCGTGCTGACCACGGAAATAGGCCGGCGCAGCCTGTGGAATCGTCTTCTGGTCCGGGTTGTTCCCCAGGTGACCCGCAGAATGGAAGTGCCCACGACTATACGAAGCACTGTGAATGTGCGTGTTGGCGATGTGACGGCCTCGAACCTTCCCGGTGACCTGCGTATTCATGTGGATGCGGGTCATATTCTTGTTGCTCCGGCCGGCGAGATTTACGGCGAACAACGCTACGCCATCGGTCTGGGCGATCTGGAAATGGCACTGCCCACTTATACGGGCTTCCGCTATAACTTGCAGACCGATCTGGGCACCATCAGCACACATGACGTTGCGCTGAATCTCCAGAATCGTTTTCTTGGCGCCCGCGCCTCCGGAGTGGCCGGTCTTCCGGTCAGACGGGGCAACGTGGACGGCAAAGTCCGCTTCGGCAGCATTCTGGTCAGCTCGGAATAAAGAGTTGTTTCCCGACCTGTAGCCCGGCGGAGCGAGGAACTGCTGACATTCGGGATTTCCTGTCTTTTCCACGGAATCCGGAAAAACATTTTCTTTACATCATTCTTGAATCGGGAGTATCCATGTTGGATTTTTTTGCTGAATTATATGGCAATCATGTAACGCTGCTGTTGACTTTGCTGATTTTTTTCGCGCGTATTCTGGATGTCAGTATCGGCACGATGCGTATTGTTTTTCTGAACCGGGGCATGCGCTTTCTGGCGCCTCTTTGCGGTTTCTTTGAAAATCTGATCTGGCTCATGGCCATCAGCCATATCATGAGCAATCTGACTTACTGGACCAATTATGTCTTGTATGCGGGAGGCGTTGCGGCGGGCAACTTTGTGGGGATGTTCATTGAAGAACGCATGGCCATCGGACTCATGTCCGTAATGATTTTCAGTTCCAAGTGCACCGACACTCTTGAAGAGAAGTTGAAAGAATTGCGTTTCGGCATTACGCGGGTCGGTGCCCAGGGCGCCCAGGGAAATGTGCAGATGATACTGATCATCATCCGGCGCCGGGACATAAAGGCTGTTCGCAATCTCTTGCAGAAACATCAGCCCGATGCCTTCAGCGTGGTCAACAATGTCCGGGATGCCATGGGCGGTGTTTTCCCTCTGGAAAGAACCCGATGGAAGAATAAAGGGCAATTGCTACGCAAAACATTTTTATGACAGAGAAAGGCTTGCCATGAAAAGAGTGACCGCTACACCGGAACAGCGTTTGCAGTGGCTCCGCATGTGTCCTCTTTTCGCAGAGGTGGCTCCGGAGCATCTCAAGGATCTTGCGGGACTTACCGGTGTACGTCGCTATGAAGCGGGAGAGACCGTTTTTCAGGAAGGAATTCCAGCCGATGGCCTGTACATCATCGCTGAGGGCCAGGTGAAGATCGGACGTTATTCACCGGACGGCCGGGAACAGGTGCTCCATATTTTCGAAGCGGGAGAGCCCTGCGGTGAAGTGGCCATGTTTGAAGGCAAAAATTTTCCGGCAACAGCCGAAACTCTATCCCCTGCAACCCTTCTTTTCATCCTGCGTTCAGATTTCCTTTACCTTGCCGAGAAAAAACCCGCGCTGCTCCTCAACCTGCTCGCTGTTCTCTCCCGTCGCCTTCGCCGCTTTGTGCAGATGATTGATGATCTGGCTTTGAAAGAAGTGTCCACACGTCTGGCAAAGCATCTCCTCGAACTTTCCGAGGAGGCGGGCAACAGGGATGAGGTGACATTGACCACCTCAAAGACCATGCTTGCCGCCAGACTGGGAGCTGTGGCGGAGACCTTGAGCCGCACCCTCGCACGCATGCAGCGGCGCGGGGTGATCCAGGTGGAGGGACGGCGCGTGCTCCTCAAAGACCGCCAGGCTCTGGAAGCATTGGCTGAAGGTGAAAAACTTTAGGCCTTCCCGCACATGGGTTCTTCGGCAAAAAGTTTCGCATCCATTTCTTTCAGGTCTGGCGAGATGATGGGACGGAATTCCATGCGGGCCAGAATATCCTGCTCCAGATCCACACCGGGCGCAATTTCCACCAGTGTCACCCCCTCCGATGTAAGCTGAAACACACAGCGCTCCGTAATATACAAGACTTTGTGCCCTTCTTCCCGGGCGACCTTGCCGCTGAAAGTGATCTGACCCACTTCCTTCACGAATTTGATGGCCTTCCCTTCGGAGCGGATGATGATTTTGCCGTCTTCCACGGCAATATCCGTACCTGCAGCGGAAAATTCGCCGCAGAACATGACCTTGGGTGAACTCTGTGTGATGTTGATGAATCCGCCGGAACCGATGACGTGGGGTCCCAGCTTGCTCACATTCACATTGCCTTCGCTGTCAACCTGGGCAATACCCACACAGGAGATATTGATGCCGCCGCCATCATAATAATCAAACATGGCGGCCTGAGAAATAATCGCATGGGGATTCTGTGCCGGGCCGAAATTCTTGCCCCCCTGAGGCAGCCCGCCGATGACGCCCAGCTCAGTAGTCAATGTGATGTGATCGAGCATGCCTTCTTCCTGGGCGACCTTGGCCACACCCATGGGAATGCCCACACCGAGATTCACGAGATCGCCGGGACTGACTTCCTGAAAAGCACGGCGGCAGATCACCTTGTCCACACCCAGCGGCATGGGAGCAAGATCTTCGCTCAGATCCGCCCGGGCCGCACCCGTATAGCTGGGATCATGCTCTGCAAAAAGCGTGTGAGGGTGTTTGTCCTGCGAAGAGGCGACCACGATAATATCCACCATCACACCGGGAATCGTAACGGCACTGGGCAACGCGGGGGTATCGCTCAGCCGCTCCACCTGGGCGATGACAAGTCCGCCGCTGTTTTTCGCCGCCATGGCAATTTCCAGAGGCTCCATGAGGATGGCTTCATTTTCCGAAGTGATATTGCCGAAAGGATCGGCTGTCGTGCCGCGGATCACGCCCACATCACCACGGATGGGCTTGTAGCGCAGCAGTTCCTGATCGCCGATGGTCACCACTTCCACGAGATCCTCGCATTGACGGGTACGGTCGTTCAATTTGCCGCCTTCAATACGGGGATCCACAAAGGTGCCCAGGCCTACCCGGGTAATGAGTCCGGGACGGCCCGCAGCCACTTCTCTGAACCACTGGGAAATCACGCCTTGCGGAAAGTTATAGGCTTCCACTTCATTGGCCGCAATCACTTTCACCATGGCATGGTTCAGACCCACATGGCCCAGAATCACCCGCTTGACCATACCGGCATGAGCAAAATGATTCATACCCCGGGGATCAGCGTTGAAAGGACCGATCCCGGCCGCCCACACAACAGTCAGATCCCGGGGAGAGCCCGTCTCTTCGTAGACCCGGTGAAAAGCGGGGAACAATTCCTCCAAAGGCATGGGCAACACAAAAACCGTGGCTCCGTCGGGGATACGTTTGACTGCTTCTTCCGCTGAAAGAATCACCGCCATGACTGTCATACTCCTTGTTCAGTGAAAGCAATGGAAACCTGCGTGGGATACCCTGCTCTTAGCAGACACCGGGAGCGGTACTGTTGAAAAATTGGCAAAAAAGAAACGCTGCTCCCGAAAATACGCTTTGCCTGATCTGAGTATAAACCAGTATAAGCCCTTTTTCCAAGCGCATGGGAATGATGGGGTCTGGTATACCTCACAGTGCGGCATGACCACAACTGAATGATCTTTTCTAATTGAACCAGGTCAATCAGGTCAAACTCGAAAAAATACATTTTGACCGAAGAGATAACACTGACACAACGCCCTTTCTTCGGTTAAAGAAGCATTTTTCTTTGCCCATTGTGATGAACCAGTACCCTGAACAAACAACAAATTTCTGAAATATTTGCATTAAACAGGGTTTGTCCGTTATTTTAAGTGATGATGGAGGTTGTAATAAAGAGACGCTTCGTCTGAAAAACGCAACTTTTGTGTCCCTTTAATTTTGGAGGCTATATATCATGTCCCCAGATACCCCCGCTCTTCCGGCCCTCTTTCGTGCGTATCCCATGTTGCAAAGTGTGGCCTGGCAGCCGATCCCCCTATTGCCGACCCCTGTGTTGGACGGAAGCCACGCCTTCACTGAGCTGGGCATGGACAGCTTCCATGTGAAATGTGATGATCAGACGCATTCGCGACAGGGCGGAAACAAAATCCGTAAACTGGCCTTCCTGCTATCCTGGGCAAAGCGACAGGGAATGAACCACGTCATGACCTTCGGTGCTGCAGGTTCCAATCACACGCTGGCAACCGCTTTGTGTGCTCATGAACAGGGAATGAAATCCTCACTCTTGCTGGGGCCGCAGCATAACAGCACCCACCTGCGGGAAAATCTGCTGGGTTATCCGGAAAGCGCCGCACTGATCCCCGCTGAGTGGCCGGATTTTACAAGCGTGTCCCTCAGACTCTTTCATCAGATCTGGCAGGAAGACGGTGCTGCACCTTTTATAATTCCCGCAGGCGGTTCTTCCGTTCTGGGTACGCTGGGTTATGTGGATGCGGCTTTCGAATTGAAAGTACAGATCGAAGAAGGTCTCCTGCCGGAGCCGGATTGTATTTATATGGCCGCCGGTACCATGGGCAGTTGTGCGGGTCTGGCCTTCGGTATCCAGGCTGTGGGACTCAAAAGCAAGGTGCTGGCCATAAGAGTCACCGGAACAGCCCAGGCAAACCGGCAAAAAGCCGAGCATCTGGCCCGGGGCGCCCTTCATACACTCAGAAGTCATGATCCTTCATTTCCGATTTTACATCCCGAGCGACTGCGCATGAAATTGAGGGATGAATATTTCGGCCAGGACTATGCCCTCTTTACGCCCGAAGCTGTGGCCGCCGTGGAACAAGCGAAATCGGCCTTGGGTCTCCATCTCGAAGGAGTCTATACAGGGAAAGCCTTCGCCGCACTCCTCGGCGACGGTGCCGCAGGAACCCTGAAAGGGAAAAAAGTTCTCTTCTGGAATACCCACGGGGTGAATTCGCAAAGTCCATCGGAATCAGCGAACAATGGCAAGTGGAAATCTCTGCCGAAAGGGTTGCATCATTATTTCACGAAGCCGCTGCAGCCTTTGGACAGAGAAGGCTGATATAAAAAGCCGGGCGAAACTTTATTTCACAACTCCACCACAGGTAGTGTGTCAGTATTCAACCACCCACCTTCAGAAGTGTTTCCTCTCAGGGAAAAAGGCTTTCAAAAAACAAGGCGGGCGGACCGCAGATCTCCAGTCGGGTCCGCCCGCTATGATCACCGGATCTTTATCCGGAGGTTCAGGCTTTGTTGTCGTTTATTGTGCCACTGTCACGTCGATTTTACGGGGCTGCTGTTCTTTCACTTTGGGCAGATGAATGCTCAGTACACCGTATTTCATTTCAGCGCTGATGCCAGCCTGGTCCACCCGTTCACTGAGCTGGAACTGTCTGAAGAAGGGTTGTAACTGATATTCCTGGCGCAGGAAATCATCTTTGAGATTCTGGGCTGGGCATGCTTTCAAAGTCAGGATGTTTTTTTCCACATCCACTTCGATGCTGTCCTTGTCCACGCCCGGAAGATCGGCCACAACAACCAGCCCTGTATCTGTTTCGAAAATGTCCACGGGCGGTTTCAAGGTACGGGTTTCTTCGCGGGTATCGGGTACGTTTTTTTCCGTCGGGGCGGGTACGGTTGTTTCTTTCATGATATCGGTCTCCTTTAATTTGTTTCTCTTTGTCTGATTCTCAGCTCACCTGGACGGAAATCTGCCGGGCTTTGGCCTCTGCATGTTTGGCCAGTGTCAGCAGCAGCAATCCGTTTTTGTATTCCGCTGTAACCTGATCACCGTCCACTTCGGCCGGCAGTGTGATCTCCCGTACGAATCGGCCGGCGCCGCGTTCGTTGCGATGCCAGGCATCCGCTTTGATGTCCGGGCTGATGGGTGCTTTCTCACCGGAGAGGCGCAGTTGATCGCGCAATACGGATACTTCAATGCTGTCGGGATTCAATCCCGGTGCCAGTGCCTCCACATAAATCTTGTCGCTGTCTTCCCGGATATTCACCAGCGGATAACGCCGTGCTCCCAAGGAGGGCAGAAATGCGGAGCGGGTATAGCCGCGTTTCGTTGGATTGTATTCATCAAAGACACGTTCCATTTCGTTGCGGATGGCTTGTAACTGTTGAAAAGGTTCCCAAAAGAAGTTTGTCATGGCTGAAATTTCCTTTCTCTTTTGTCTTTTTTGTCTGGTGCCGGCCGCCCCGTGTGGGCGACCGGCTGTTTGCATGCCCGCCTTTATATGGGCAATATTGATGCCAAAAAAGACAGAAGAGAAAGAAAAAAATATTAACTCCCGCAATAAGAATATCTTACAGAGAATTATCTTTGTGCTGAGGCCACCCCGCAAAATGTGAGGCATAAAACAACTGATCCAAAAGAAAACGATGCCTTTTCATTTTGAAACAGTGAATCTGCATCACCCCCCTGTCTGACCTATTCCAGCCGGGCGATCAATCAGCCTTTTCCGCTTTCGTATCCTTCAGTTGGGGTTCAACGATAATATTGGCGAGATAATAAAGAACCACCGGTACGACAAGTATAAAATCCTTCCAGGTCAGGGGATCAGGCGCTTCTTCCGGAAGAAGCAATTGCATCATATTTCCTTGAAACTCCGGAAATACAAAAAAAGAAGGATCCACATGCATCACACCCACCTGCAACTGGAATTTTTCTTGAGCTGACAACGTATCCAGGAAGCCGTCAAAAGCAGAGCGCCATTCAAAAAATAAAAAGTCCTCCTGGGCTATGGAGATGTAGATGAGAAGCTGAGCGGATATGAGCATGACAGCCGTTATAAAGCGGTATTTTCGAGAGAAGAGGCAGCCGAAAAAAAGGGAAGTCAGAAGCAGCATCCAAAAAGTGCTCTCATTGCTCAGAGCACCTTGATAGCCGTGAAAGTTGCTGGCAAAAATAACCGCAGCCAGGAAGAGCCCGGTGCAAAAAAAGAAAAGTCGGGTCCAGCTCAGAAATGGATTGAAGTACATGAGCCCGGGATAGGGCAGCGAAAACTTGGGCCTCTTTTTGAGATATCTACGATAATATGAGAAGGAGACAGCACAGAAGAAAAATGTGAGCAAGAAAAAAATCACAAAGGAACTGTTGAAAATCGGAAACTTTTCCGGACTGTTCTGAGCGAGGAGAGAGACCTTTTCCGCCTCTTCGAATGTTTTTACAGGGCTGTAAATTACAGCGGCAAAACAGCGTATCCCACCGTAATAAACCAACAACAAAACACTCAGAAACACTCCGACGAATATATCTTCTCTGACCTTTCGAAATTGAAACAGCGCCAGAAGCAATACGAGAACACCGTCGATTATGAAGAGGTCATTAGCCAGGCCTCGGAGACTGAAGCCCAAAACAATCATGTGGGTGCACAAGGCAACAAGCAGAACATGATAAAGCACGCTGAGTTGTCGTTGGGACATTCTGAACTCCTTTACGCTTGAACTGGCAATCTTCTCCCGGATAGAGCGGTTTCATTGTAGTTTAATGGTAACCGCTTGTCAAGAAACTCTTACCGCTCTTTTCGCTCTCCTTGCTATACTAAAGCAGATGAGAATCCCCGTCGGGTCTGTTTTGATCTTGTTTCAGAAGAAAGAGGTTATTCATGTACTGCAACTCTTTTTCACGCAAAATGGTGCTTCCTTTGATTTTGCTCCTCCTTCCGGGTCTGGCTCTTTCGGCCTCGGAGCTTTATGAGAAACAGGAAAGCTGGCCGGATACGATGGTTCATGCCCGGGCCGCCTGGCGAAACAGAGAGGATAGCGGTGTCTCAGAGTTATTGACTTTGGGAACCTGGTACAAAACACGGGCCTATGGTGATGTGGATTTTGACGACATGCTGCTTCCCGAAAAAGCGGAGCACCTCAACCAGCGTGATGAGGACGGCGGGCGTGTGTGGCATCGTGACAAAGCACTGGAAGACGATACCATCAATCTTCTTTCCTGCGGTGATCGCTCAGCCATCTATGTGGCCCGCACCTTGAGAGTCCGGGAGCCCATGCTGCTGAATATCGGGCTGGGCAGCGACGACGGGCTTCAGGTCTTGCTGAACGGAGCACTGATCCACAGCAACAATACAGCCCGAACCACTTCGGCCAATGCCGATCTGCTCACCCTTCCGCTCCTGGAAGAAAACAACCTGCTCATCCTGAAAATCTACAACATCAGCGGCGGGTGCGGCTTTTATTTCAACCTTTTGGACAACAGCGCAAAAAACATCTGGAAAGAGATACAAAGAGATTTTCCACTGGAATGCAGTCGTCTGGCAGAAGATCTTTCCGGCACAGATCCGGCCGAGTGGTTTACGCTGGATGAAACGGACACATTGCTGCAAGGTCTTGTGGCGCAACGGCTCAGCAGATTGGGCGAAGCCTCCGACAACTGGGCAAGCAAGTGGAACAGCCTTCAGCAAGACAACAGTGATCCGGCATCGTGGCTTCAGTTTTATCAGCAGCTCTGCGACAGTGACACCCTGCTGAAACGCTTTGCGAAAATTGATCGCGAGGCGCTCAGGCTGGCTATTGAAAATCTGCTCAGCGAATTCCCCGAGACTTATACGGGCGGCACTGAGTATCTTGCGAAGCTGAACAGCCTGGAAGCGGCTCTTCCTGAATTTTTCACAGCCCTCTGCGATGACAGCACCTCCGCTGCGAAAAGCCTGGAAGCCTGGGAAGAACTTCAGCGCTGTGCTCTGCTGGCCAATCCCCTGCTGGACTTCGAAAAAATTCTTTTCATCAAAAGACATGAACGACAGATGGGACTGCCCCAGAACTGGCAGGGAAACTGTTCCATGCCCCGCCGTGGTTATGATAATGAGCTGGTTCTGCTCGATTACCGTAATGCCCCTTCGGAACCGGAAACGCTCTTCCGCCCTGAAAAAGATTACTTCGTCGGAAATCTGGATCTCCATTTTGACGGGGACAGACTGCTTTTCTCCATGATCGGCAGTCATGAACGCTGGCAGATATGGGAGCTGCGCGCCGACGGTACAGGCCTGCGTCAGATCACCATCGGTGCGGAAGATGACGTGGACAACTACGATGCCTGTTATCTGCCTGATGGACGGATCATCTATGACAGTACCCTGTGCATGCAGGGAATCCCCTGTGTGACGGGAAGTGATTTCGTCGCCAATCTGTGCATCATGAACGATGACGGCAGCGGCATCCGTCAGCTCTGCTTTGATCAGGATCACGACTGGTGCCCCACCATCCTCAACAATGGCCGGGTGCTCTTCAGCCGCTGGGAATATTCCGATACGCCCCACTATTTCACACGGCTGCTCTTTCATATGAATCCGGACGGCACGAATCAGGTCGAATATTACGGCAGCAATTCCTTCTGGCCCAATTCCATGTTCTATACCCGCGCCATCCCGAACCACCCCAGCCAGGTGGTGACCATCGTATCGGGACATCATGGCGTGGCCCGTATGGGAGAGCTGGTGATTCTGGATACGGCCCGGGGCCGTCATGAGGCCAGCGGGGTTGTACAGCGCATTCCCGGTCGGGGCAAGCCTGTGGAGCCCATCATTGCAGATGAACTGGTGAATGATTCCTGGCCGAAATTTCTCCACCCCTATCCCCTCAACGAAAACTTCTTCCTCGTCTCCTGCAAACCCACACAGCATGATCCCTGGGGTATTTATCTTGTAGATACCTTTGACAACATGTTGCTCCTGCGCGAAGAGCCGGGCTATGCGCTCCTGGAGCCTGTCGCAATGCGCAGCAGACCGACCCCTCCCGCCATTCCGGACCGGGTGAATCTCGAAGCGAAGGATGCTTCCGTTTATCTCATGGATGTTTATGCCGGTGAAGGACTCAAAGAGGTGCCTCCGGGCAGTGTGAAGGCGCTGCGCGTATTTTCCTTCCACTACTGCTATCAGCATATGGGCGGTCATGAGCATGTGGGTGTGGAAGGTCCCTGGGACGTGCGCCGCATTCTGGGCACTGTGCCCGTAATGCCCGACGGTTCCGCCTTCTTCAAGGTTCCCGCCAACACGCCCATTGCCATTCAGCCTCTCGACAGCGAAGGCAAGGCCTTGCAGGTCATGCGCAGCTGGTTTACGGCCATGCCCGGCGAGGTTCTCTCCTGTGTGGGCTGTCACGAGCCTCAGAACACGACGCCCGCTCCTCAATACAACAAAGCGGCCCGGCGCAGCCCAGATGAGATTGCACCCTGGTACGGGCTCACCCGGGGCTTCAGCTTCCATCATGAAATACAACCTGTCCTCGACCGCCATTGCGCCGGATGCCACGATGGCGGCGATCATCCCGATGGCCGGCCCGATCTGACCAGTCGCAGCGAGCGCGGTGAACGCAATTTCACCCAATCCTATCTCGCCCTGCATCCCTATGTGCGTCGTCCCGGCCCGGAAAGCGACTATCACCTGCAGATCCCCCTGGAATGGCATGCCGACACGAGTGAACTGATTCAAATGCTGCGGAAAGGCCATCAGGGCGTGAAGCTGGATGCGGAAGCCTGGGACCGGCTCGTGACCTGGATCGATCTGAACGTACCCGATCACGGCCGCTGGACCGACCACCAGCCCATCCAGAAGAATGGTGCTCAACGGCGCGCTGAATTGCGTGCGCTCTATGCCTGTCTTCCCGAGGACAACACGGAAGATGAACTGGTCATGGCGGAATATCCCCGCACCTTCGTCCAGAATGAAAAACCGACTTTCGAAACAGAGGCTCCGGAACTGGAAGGCTGGCCCTTTGACCGTGAGCAGGCCGAAAGCTTGCAGCAACAGGCCGCCATACCTCAGCGGCGCAGTCTGGATCTTGGCGATGGAGTCGTCATGGAATTCGCCCTCATCCCCGCCGGAAGCTTTGTCATGGGAGGCAATCGCTTCGCCGATGAATATCCCCCCACTGTGGTGAACATTGAAAAGCCCTTCTGGCTGGGCCTCACAGAAGTGACCAATGAACAATACAATCGTTTCAATCCCGACCACGACAGCCGCTATATTGATCAGAACACCAAAGACCACACGACGCCGGGCTATCCCGCCAATGAACCCCTTCAACCTGTCATCCGCATCAGCTGGGACAATGCTCTGGCCTTTACGCAATGGCTCTCCGATCTGAGCGGTGCCGCATGCAGCCTGCCCACGGAAGCCCAGTGGGAATGGGCCTGCCGTGCCGGAAGTGACAGCCCCTTCTTCTATGGCGATCTGGATACGGATTTCAGCGGCTTCGCCAATCTGGCGGATATCTCCACGAAAAAACTGGCTGTAGCCGGAGTGAATCCGCAGCCCATCCCCAATCCCACGCCCTTCCAGGATTTCATGCCCAAGGATGCCCGCTTTGATGATGGCCAGCGTATTGTCTGTGCCGTGGCCCAGTACAAGCCCAACGCCTGGGGCCTCTTTGATATGCACGGCAATGTGAGCGAGTGGACTCTCTCCGCCTGGCGCCCCTATCCTTATGCGGAAAGCGACGGAAGAAACAAGGTGACGCTGAAAGAAAAACGCGTTGTCCGGGGCGGATCCTGGTTTGACCGGCCCAAACGTGCGCGCTCGGAGTTCCGTCTGGCTTATGAGCCTTGGCAGGGTGTCTTCAATGTGGGCTTCCGCGTGGCCATTCCCTGTTCAGAAGAAGAGCATATGATGGCGACAAAATAAAAAAGAGACTGTAGCAGTCTGTCAACCGAAAGCAGTGCCTTCGAATTCGAGATTGCAGTACATGCACTTTTTATGACGGGAATTGGACACCCGTCCGCACTGGGGACAGCGGACGGGATGGGCTGTCATTTTCCCGTCAAGCTTGCCGTCGCGGAGATCCACTTCCACTGCTTTCTTTTCCAGGTCGGCGTCGGTGAGTCCCAGTTTCTCACTGACCAGTTCCCACATGGCCTGGTTCAACATGCACAGGCGCTCCACCTGATCACGCAACGCTTTGGTCTCGCCGGTGACCATTTTTTCACGGTTTGCAGCAAAAGCTTCCTTGTCCATCTTTTCCTGAGCATCACCCAGAGCTTTTGCCAGAGCGGCTCCAAAAAATAAATTCATTTCTTCTTCTCCTTTCTGTAATTGCCAGGACGCAAGATCCGACGGGTGAGAGCGGGAAAAAAGCGCTTCATCCAAGCTAATATTCTACCATGGAATGTAATGATCACCACGGCTTTTTCTTTGTGGATGGCACGGAGCATTTGTTTTGCAGCCCGGGGAGTCTTCATGACGAGCCAGGAAGGAATGGGATCGCCCCGGCCATGACGCTCCCCTTCATTGTTCAGCAATCGTATTTCGCTGTCCACAAAGCCGGGATTGATGAGGGTCAGTGCGATGCCTTCCCTCTCAAGGTCGTAGAAGATCGATTCAGCCAGACCCACCACGGCGAACTTGCTCGCATTATAAGGAGAACTGGTGGGTGTACCCACAAGCCCCGCAATACTCCCGATGAGGACAACCTGGCCTTTTGATTTTTTCAAGGCATCCAGGGTGGCATAAAGCGTATGGAGCAGGCCGAAGAAATTCACCTCGAACTGACGGCGATAATCTTCCACCGTCAGCTTCGGAAAGGAATCCGCAATCCCTATGCCCGCATTGGCGATGACCAGATCAATGGCTCCGAAAACCTGGAGTGTATGAACCACGGCCCTTTCCAGATCCTCCGGCTCACGGACATCACCTCTGAATATTTCCACTTGCCCTCCCTCTTTCTGAATTTCCTGCTGCAGGGCTTTCAGATTTTCTTCCCGCCGGGCGAAAAGGCTGAGTCTTGCGCCTTCCCGGGCAAGTTGACGGGCCAGCTCCGCACCTATCCCAGAGGATGCACCGGTAATAAAAACCACTTTATTTTGAAATCGATTTTTCATGGCACGACCCTTTTAAAAAAACAAATATAAAGAGCCGGGACTTGAAGATTCTTCTCCGGTCCCGGCTCCGATTTCTGTCACTTGCAGTACAGCAGATCCGACCATTACAGAGGCATGAAATCAAAGCCTTTGCGGTATTCTTTGCTGAGATGCTTGTTCGCATCGGGGTTGTTCGTGATGCTCATGCTGGCCACGTCAAACTCGATCTTTTCGCCGGCCAGGAGCGCCACATTACCCATATTGGCAAACTCGGTGAGAGGTCCGGCATAGCTGAAGGGGGACACCGCTTCTGTACCGTTCTTGCAGGCATTGATCCAGTGCTTATAGGGATCTTCATCAGGAATGCGCTCAATGGTCGGTTCCGGCTTCTTGTAGTCTTCCATGCGCTCAGCCGGAAGAAGTCGGGAGCCTCCGCCATAGGTGCCCGTACTGAGGATGCCATCGGCTCCGATAAAGAGAGAACCGTTTTCACCATCACCCAGCTTCTCATCTTCAGCCAATCCTTCGGGACGTTTGGGCAGCAGGCCGCCGTCATACCAGTAAACCGTCACAGGCTCCATATCGCCCCGGGCCGGGAACTCATATTTGATAATGGAGGAATTGGGGAAAGTTTCGCTGGTCATGCCCGTCTGTTCCACAACTTCCACTGTATAAGACGGGGCTTCATAGAGCTTCAGCGCCCAGAAAACTGGGTCCACAATATGACAGGCCATGTCACCGATGGCACCGCAGCCGTAGTCCCACCAGCCGCGCCAGTTGAAGGGGAGATAACCGTCACCGTATTCACGCCAGGGAGCGGAACCGAGCCACAAATCCCAATCCAGATGATCGGGTACAGGCTGGGCCGGCAGTGGATCGCTGATGCCCTGCGGCCAGATGGGCCGGTCGGTCCAGGTATGGCTTTCACGCACCTGACCGATGGCACCGGCCCAGATCATTTCGCACATCTCCCGGATGCCATCGCCAGCATGTCCCTGATTGCCCATGGCGGTGACAACACCTGTTTCTTCCGCTGTTTTTGCAAGAAGCCGCGCTTCGGCAATGGTCTGAGTCAGAGGTTTCTGAACACGCACATGTTTGCCCATGGTCATGGCCATATAGGTCGCAGGGGCGTGCATGTGGTCAGGTGTGGAGACGGTCACGGCGTCGATCTCTTTGTCCATCTCTTCAAGCATGATCCGGAAATCTTTATACTGTTTCGCCTTCGGAAGTCTGTAAAAAGTCTCTTCGGCCCGCTTGGAATCCACGTCACACAGAGCGACAATATTTTCGCCCCGGCACTTCATCACATCACCGTGGCCCATGCCGCCCACACCGATACAGGCGATATTCAGTTTTTCATTGGGAGACAATTTTCCCGGTACCACACGGGCCTTGTTCGTTACAGGGTTACCCGTTGCGCATCCGGCCAGAACAACCGTAGTCGTTGCCGTTGAAAGAAAGGCGCGCCGTGTCAGGATGTGCTTTGACATGTTCAAAAACCTCCATACATAAGGGTTGGAAAAAAATAAAGTACTGTACTTTTCAAAAAGCGCTTCACAGGTCTGTGGCAAACAGCCTTCACCCGGACTGCAATAAACCGGCGACGAGACCACGTACACGCTCTGTCAAATATCATCCTCTCTTTACGGTGCGATTGTCAAGCCCGCTGCTGTTTTGTTTTTTTCACCACAATGGCACAAAGGAACGCAGCACAACACAGCCGCAAGCAACTGACACTTTTCGAATTGAACCAGGTCATTCACTGAACACACGGAAAAAGTACAATGCGGCATAAAAAAGATCTATGGTCTTAACACGTCCACTTTGTCCACTCTGTCCACTTGCTTCACTGACCCTGCAGTAATGCCGGGAACCAACCCCCGCTCCTCGCAGATCCGTCCGATCCGACCGATCCGACCGATCCGACCGACTCCCCAGAAACAACCTATCCCTTTGAGGCTCTTATATGCCTCGCTCCTTTCCCCATTCCCTTTCCCCATTCCCTATCCCCATTCCCTATCCCCATTCCCTATCCCCTATCACCTATCACCTATCACCTATCACCTATCCCCTATCCCCTATCACCTATCCCCTATCACCT
>LSQX01348109.1_pt1 | contig 40394 bp, 41 predicted proteins | sample 654561 | NCBI WGS metagenome assembly LSQX01 (sample SAMN04489861, study PRJNA283612) | anaerobic digester metagenome | isolation source: 4 biogas reactors fed with cattle manure at either 37C or 55C with and... | place: Denmark: Kongens Lyngby | collected 2014 | reverse complement strand
TCAAGAATATGGGTAGGACTGGTTCAGGTGGGCTTTCACACTTCTTCCACCGGCTCAATGAAAGCGGTATGCCACCGATTACAAATTTCTGACACCGCATAGGCAGGGAACTTCAGCCCCATAGCTCTTGACTCACTGGCGTCAAGCGCGCGGACGCCAGCTGAGGGCAGATTATGGTATCATGGTAGCGCAATCCATACACAAGGGATTGCTGTGCTCCGGTATGCTGCACAATAGGGACAGCCCACAAGAGGAGGCGATAAAACATGCAGGTACAAGACAAACTGCTGGATGGCAGACGGGTAGCCGAAGATATTCGCGCCAACGTGGCCAAACGCGTTGAAGCGCTTAAAGAGCGCGGCATCGTGCCGTGTCTGGCCACCATCTTGGTCGGCGATGATCCCGCTTCAGTGACCTACGTACGTATGAAGAGGAATACCTGCGAGCGAGTAGGTATGAATTCCCGCAGCGTTCACCTGCCGGAAGAGACGACAACCGAGGAGCTTATCGCAACCATACAGGAGCTCAACGCAGACGAAGCCGTCGATGGCATCCTCCTGCAGCATCCGGTACCGGCACACATAGACGAAAGAGCAGCGTTCGATGCCATTGACATCGACAAGGACGTCGACGGCGTGACGACCCTCGGTTTCGGTCGAGCGGCCTTTGACTTGCCAGGCTATCGCTCATGCACGCCTAAAGCCATCGTATCGATTATCGACTACTACGAACTGCCCATCGAAGGCAAACACGCCGTAGTGATCGGTCGGAGTCCGATCTTGGGCAAGCCCGTGGCCATCATGCTCTTAAACCGCAATGCCACGGTGACGATCTGTCACTCTCGCACCCAGGGACTGCCTGATATCGTTCGACAAGCCGATATCCTGGTCGCCGCGGTAGGCAAGCCGCGCTTTGTGCAGGGTTCGTGGCTCAAACCCGGTGCCGTCGTCCTGGACGCCGGATACAACGAAGGCAACGTAGGCGATGTGGACTTCGAATCCAGTCTACCGATAGTCAGCGCCATCACCCCCGTACCCGGCGGTGTGGGGCCGGTGACTATCGCCACTCTGCTTCAGCAGACCGCGGAATCCGCTGAAAAAAGAGCCACTCGAAGCTCCTAATCATTTTGATTTTGAACCGGAAAAGAAAAAGGTGGCCCGGATGCGATCGCCTTCGCGTCTGAGCCCTACGTCGACGACATGGCGGTGGGCAAGCTCCGGGTGATACCGCCGGGCCATGGCTACGGCTTCGCGCAAGTCGGAAAGCAATCCCAGATCCCGATCATCCGTTTTTCGACGGGGAATAAGAGCGACGACTGTCTCGCCGATGCCGCTTTGCCGCATCACAATCACTCCCGAAAAACACTTGAGCCTCCTTTAGTAGTCTACATAGGCCGCGGGAGCGATATACGCGAATCGTCTGTCACCGACAACAACCGAGGCACCCCTTACGAGGTGCCTCTTTATACACGACATTTAACGGCCGCTTTTATGCGCGGCGTCCGAAGCGTCCCCAATGGAGAACCTCCTCCAGCGGACGTTTATCCTTAGTCGGCGTCTCCGCAGGATAGCCCACCGATACCAAAGCTACCAGCTTATAGCCCTCGGGTACGTCCAGATACGAAGCCACGGGCTTGGCATAGGCCTTCTTATCTCCTGCGATCCAGCAAGTGCCCAATCCCAAAGCATGTGCGGCTACGAGGAGATTCTGCGTGGCCGCCGACCCGTCTTCAATATAGTACGTCGTATCACGGCAGAAGACTGCGACACAGGCTCCCGCCGTGGCGATGTGCTTGCCATGATCGGTCAGATCAGCTAGAGCCTGAAGATCCGCCTTTTCCGTGACAACCACAAACTCCCACGGCTGTTCGTTCCTTCCGGAAGCCGCCAAACGCGCGCAATCGACGATCTCTTTGAGGAGTTCTCTCGGTACGGGTTTATCTTCATACCTACGTACACTTCTGCGCGTGCGAAGCGCCTGCAGAGCATCCACGACGATCTCTCCTTTCAGTCGGCATGCAATGCCGTGCAGTCTTTTTCATCTTTCCGCAAAAATGCGCTTGTTCCCGTGGCCGCTACTACCTCACCGTAAAACAGTCCGTGGTAGTCCTTTTGACCGTAGTGCAGCTCCAATAAGGGATCTATGAATTGCTCCGGACGCAAAAGGTCCTTGTAGATGATGCGACATTCCAGCGACAAGACGCTCTCTTCGAGAATCGGTGAAGAGACTTTGCCGGCTTGTACCGGATGCAATCCGGCCGCAGCAAACTTATTGATGTCTCTGCCGGAGGCGGTACCGCAAAGCTGCAACGCATCTTTTTTATCGGAGCTTAACCAGTTCACCGTGAAATCAGCCGCCTCGCTGATAAACTCCCATGTGTAACGTGTCGGACGCACCATAGCCATGACCACCGGCTTACGCCACATGATCCCAAAGGTGCCCCAGCCGATAGTCATCACATTAGCCTTTTCCACGCTTTCGCCGACAACAAGCAACAGCCCGTCGGGATCGAAAGCTGAAAACGGTTGTAAATCGAGTCGGTTTAGCTCAATCGCTCGTTTCTCCACCGCAAGACCGCCCTTCTGCAGATTGTGCAACTCGAAACCCGGTGTCAACAGTCATTTTATGGATGCGGGCGGAATTTCCCTGCTTCCGGGAGGCCGGAATCATAAATCCGAACTGAATGGCAAGGCGAATCAGTGCAGTGTCTTTTGCTCCCGGCCTGACGATAAAGCCGCTACCCAATCGCTCGGCCGCACGCGGACCAGCTTTTTTTCCACGTCCACTTCATCAAGTACTATAAGCGAGCAGTATTCGCGAACAAGCTTCTGTCTCGGCTGATCAGTCTCCACCAAGACACCGATTCCCACGGTTTCCGCCCTCAACTCACCGACCAAATCCACCAAACCGCGTGCGCTTCCGCCGGCTTTCATAAAATCATCGATGATCAGCACTCTCTGCCCCGGCTGCAAAGCCCGGCGGGACAAAGACATGGTCTCGATACGCTTGGCGGAACCCGACACGTAATTTACGGTCACGACCGTACCTTCCGTGGCCCGGCTGGCACGCCGCACTATAACCAGGGGTACGTTAAAAGCTTTCGCGGTCATGAGGGCAATCGGTATTCCCCGGGTCTCTATAGTGGCGACCACATCGGGAGCCACGGATGCAAAACGTGTGGCAAAGATCTCGCCCACGGTGGACATGAGTGCCGGTGAGGCGGTGATATCAGACATGTAGACAAATCCGCCCGACAAGATGCGCTTCGGGTCCGAAAGCTCTTGACATAGGGTCTGCACCGTCTCCAGTATTCTTTCCGGGCTCACAATCGGTATGTAGCGCACGCCACCGGCCGCTCCGGCCAGGGTTTCCACCCGCCCGAGCCCCATTTTTTCAAACACACTGCGAATGATGGCCAAATCTTCACTAATACTGGATTTAGCCGCCCCGAAGCGTTCAGCAAACTCTGCCAGAGGGAGTACGCAATACGGTCGGTCTGACAGCATTTTGGCCATGGCAGCTAGACGTTCGCTACGACGCAACACAACACCCCCTCACCGGTTTTCCAGGACTTGACGTGCCATCTCAAGATCAGTCGGCTTGTCGACATCTATGCCAACTTCCGGATAGAGACTGACAATCGCTACGCCGACGAAGCCGAGCACTTCATTCACCCGGGCTTCAATCTCTTTGATGGACAGCTGTCGGAACAACAGCTTAAAAAAGGCGCGCCCACCCAACAGCTTGGCCAGCTGACGCGGTTTTTTCCGCAACTGGATGGCCTGATCGATCAGGTCATGGCATTGAGCGACTATCGCCGGTTGCAAAAGCACCAGGTTGCCGCCTGTAAAGACGCCCTCTTTGAGATGCATATACGTGCGCCGCACGCCGGGATATTTGCTCTCGTTGGTCTCGCGCCTGACCACCGGATAATATATGTCTGCCTGCACCTTTTGGCAACGATGCAAAAAATCGAGAATGGCTTCTTCCGTGATCAGCGGAATGTCTCCCGTGACCAACAAGACCTTGTCTTTGGAATCCAAATACTCAGTCGCCACGCGAATGCTCTCGATCATGGAGTCCCCCGCGGAGGTGAACTCCACGCCACAAGTTGTCACGCGTGTACGCAATTCGTCGGGACCGGCGACGACAATTCTGTTGATCAGGCTGCAACGTCGAAGCGCGGCCAGCACATAATCGACCATCACCCGGTCACCGATCTCTATGAGCGCCTCGTAAGGCGCAGAACTCACGTGGCGTAATCTACCGTCATTTCTTGCTCCGGCCAGTACAACCGCGTCCACTCGCATTTATCTGATCCGCTTCCTCTTTTGCTCGTCCACTGCCAACAATGACATGAGAGTATTCTCCGCGCTTTCGATATGCTCCTGAGCCAATCGTCGAGCCAATGCTCCGTCACGAGCCGCAACTGCCTCAATAATGCGGCGGTGCTCTTCCAGTGCCACTCGCATGCGCGACGGATGCGTCATGGTACGAGTCCGGAACCGATGAATCTGCTCGCGCAAAAGCGATAGCAACTGACTGAGACGCTCATTGCGACTTGAGGAATAAAGGATCTCGTGAAATCGGGAGTCGATCTCAACAATGCGCTTCAGGTCTTTGGCCTCAATCATGGCACTGAGCTCGACCAGGCACCTTTCCATTTCTTCGATCTTCTCATCACTGGCCCGCTCGGCGGCCAACTCAGCGGCAAGCCCTTCGAGGGCTCCGCGAATCTCAAAGACATCGACTATCTCTTTGAGGGAGATATCGGCCACGTAAGCTCCTTTACGGGCTATGATCACTACGAAGCCTTCCTGTTCAAGCTTACGCAAAGCCTCACGAACGGGGGTTCTGCTGACGCCCAGATCGTTGGCCAACTCGCTCTCCATGAGATGTTGGCCGGGCTTCAGATCCCCGGAGATGATTGCTTCACGGATAGCTTCAAACACGAGCTCACGCAGAGGCTTATAGTCATCAGGTACAACCGGTTGCAAAATGCCCACTGGTCAGCTCTCCTTCTGACATAATCGTCGGACCCCACCACGTCCAAGCCGCATACTCCGCTATCTGAGCGCTCATCTGCTCAGCATGCGCCGCATCGGCGGCGACGGCAAAGACCGTGGCTCCGCTACCGCTGATTTGAGTTCCCAAAGCGCCGAGATCCCGAAAGACATCCAAGAGCAATCCTGTGGCGGGGACTTCGGCCAACGCCGCCTCGGCCAAGTCATTGTGCCAGAGTCGATCATCCACGGCCCCGGGTCCTTCGGAGCACAAGATCTGCACGATTCTTTCACAACGGCTGCCTAAGGGGGCGGCGGCGGGCCTGTCGCCGGCGGCAAAACGGCGAAACACGGAGGCGGTACTGCTGGGCAGACCGGGGTTGGCCAAGACCACCCACATCCGTGGCAGGCGCAACGATGTGAGCAACTCCCCCCGCCCCCTGCCTAGAGCCGCTCCTCCATACAGGAAGAAAGGCACATCCGACCCCAACTGTGCGGCCAAACGCCACAACAGCCGCTCATCGTCAACAGCCCAGCACCTGGCCAAAAGTCGCAACACCGCGGCCGCATCCGAACTGCCCCCGCCCAATCCTGCGGCGACGGGGATGTGCTTTTCCAGATGGATATGTACACCGGGGGACGGCAGGCCGACGGCATCAGCCAACAACGCCGCCGCTTGCCAGGCCAAGTTGCGGCGAAAGTCCTCCCGCACCATGGGACCTGCTTGCGGACCGGTCACCGTTAAGGCTCCGTGGCAGTCCGTATCAGACACGGTAATGCGATCATGAAGGGCAACAGCCTGAAAAACGGTAACCAGCTCATGATAGCCGTCCGGCCGACGATTCCCCACTTCCAAGACGAGATTAATCTTGGCCGGAGCCAGCACCACTGCGTCCGACGGATCCAACTGTCGCCTCCTTTTTCACTGCCGAGATCGCCGCTTTTCGTAGCCATGCTTTCTTCGACAGACTAAGCTTTCCTGCCCCATACACCGACCGCTAACGGCGGAACAGGCTGCGCACCCCTCTGGCGATCCAGCGGAAAAAGCGAATCAGGAAGTTGGCTTGTTTGACATCCTGGGAAACAACGACATCCATGCGCGCCAATTCCTCGCCGTCAAGCATGGCTACGATGGCACCGACCTTTTGTCCGGCTGACAGCGGAGCGCGCACCCCATCGAAATCAGGTTTCAGTTCTATCTCACCAGCACGTCCCCGCGGCACCAGAGGACGAAACGTCTCCTTGGCCTGTACCGGCAGGGCGCCCGGCCAACCGTTGGCCACCTTGAGTGTAGCCACGTCCTCACCTTGCTCGGCAAGGATGACGGGCTCGAAGTAGCGGAATCCGTAGTCCAGCAAGCGCACCGTCTGGGCTTGGCGCTCTTCTTCACTATTCGTGCGCATGACCACGCTTATCAGCCGGGTGTCGCCTCGTTTGGCCGTGGCGGTCAGACACCAACCCGCCTCATCCGTATGCCCCGTCTTCAAACCGTCCAATCCGGCATAGCGACCAATTAGCTTATTTGTATTATACAGATTTGTCTTGGGATTGGCCCGAAACTCGATCATCCTGATCGTGGCCCACTCCAGTATCTCAGGATACTTCAGCAGCTCCCTCGAGACTATGGTCAGATCGCGAGCCGTGGTCAAGGTCGGCGGACGTCCCGGCTCCGAAGGCAGACCGTCAGGATTATCGTAGTAGGTGTCATTCATGCCCAGTTCCCGGGCTCGCCTGTTCATGAGGTCGACAAAAGCCTCCACGACACCAGCCACGTGCTCAGCCAAAGCCACGGAAGCATCATTGGCCGAGTGGATCGTCACAGCCTTCATAAGTTCCTCAACCGTGAATACTTCTCCCTCTCTTAGATAAACCTGAGAACCGCCTATGCGGGCGGCCCGTGCGCTCACTCTGACTTCGTCAGTAAGTTTGATGCGCCCCGCTTCAACCTCTTCCATAACTAGGAGCATAGTCATGATCTTGGCCATGCTAGCCGGCGGCAGCTGCAAATCGGCGTTTTTCTCGTACAACACCTGTCCCGTTGCCGCATCAACGAGAATAGCCGCTTCGGCCTCTATGTCCAACTCGGGCAGAGGGGAAGCCGCATAAGCTCCCAGCGCACACCATAAGACGACTGCCGCAGCGACCAAGGCCGCTTTTGTTCGCATCCTGTTTTTGTGCCACATATGCTATTACTCCCTTTGCATAGCGTTTTGCTCAGATTCATGACCCGCTGCGGAAGGCTCTTTTTCAACCTCTTCCGCCTTAACCACGGGCTCACAGTGGAAATCAAGCAGTCGGTGAAGGAAGGACTTCAGTTCCGGACGCGGCACAATGGCATCAATAAAGCCATTGGCAAAGACTGTCTCCGCTTTTTGCAAGTCAGGAGAGACGCGTTTGCCGATAGCCGCCTCGATAACGGGTCGTCCGGCAAAACCCACGATAGCCCCGGGTTCCGCAAGATTGATATCACCCTGGGAAGCAAAACTTCCGTATACCCCGGCCGTGGTCGGATGCGTAAGGACGGAAATATAAAGCAGTCCGGCCCGACTGTGCAACTCAACCGCGGCGGCGGTCTTTTGCATCTGCATCAGAGAAATGATCCCCTCTTGCATGCGCGCCCCGCCTGAGCTGGAGACAATGATCACCGGCAGGCCCTCAGCGGTGGCCAGCTCAAAAGCCCGAGTAATCCTCTCACCGGTCACGGCGCCCATACTGCCCCCCAGAAAACCGAAGTCCATAATCCCCAAAATCACCCGATGACCGCCAATCATGGCCCTATGGATGACCACCGAATCGTTCAAATCGGTCTTTTCGGCATCCCGAGCCAATTTGGCCTGATAATCCGGAAAGCCCAACACATCCACGGTGACCAAGTCATTAAAGAGCAACTCAGGTTCCGTCCCAGCATCGATCAACTGATGCAGACGCTCTTTGGCCCCGATGGGAAAATGAAAATGGCATTTATCGCATACTCCGAGATTGCGCTCAAGATCCTTGCGATATATAAAGCCTTTGCACTGCGGACACTTGCTCCAGAGCATATCGCGCGTCTGCGATTGGTCCTTCGCCTCTTCCTGTGTTGGCGCAGTCTGAGGCTTGACTCTCGCGTATCTTTGCCTAGGGCGAAAGATGTCTCGGAACTTGCTCATCCGTAACACCCCTTTCCGCGAAGCACACGGACGGTGCGATCCCGCCGAGCGGCGACAGCGCTTGTTCAGACGGCAGGTCTTGTGCGACAAGACGCCAACAAAGCCCTGCACAGCCGTCAATACCCTCACGCCTTATGGCGCCCCGAAAAAACCCCGAGCGCCTCTTACAGGTGACACTGCTCGTTGCCTTGATCGTAGCGTTTAACCATTGGTCGCAAAAAGCGCGTCACCCGGGTTCAACGCAGCGCTCAAGGCGCTAAAACCAGATCGCTGCATATGTATTGACCCACCAAGATCACCGCGTCGTGACAAAGGCAACGAGAAGCTCCACTGCGGGTTATCCTTAAAAGTTTTCCCTTCAAGAAGTGAAATCCTCCATTGAGGTGCTCCACGCGACTACGCCGAGTATATATCATGCGTCGTGGACATGCCACATGAAGCGATGTAGACTACCCTTAAAGGAGGTGGTGCACGATGATCGACAAGATATCTCCCGCTACCTACAAAGACAAGATCTACGGCGGCTGGATGGGCAAGAACATCGGAGGCACTCTCGGAGGACCGCTTGAAGGACGCAAAGAACTCATGTCATATGATTTTTATCCCCGCTTAGGCGAGCTACCTCTCCCCAGTGACGATCTCGACTTGCAGCTGGTGTGGCTCCACGCCCTGGAGACATACGGGCCACGTCTTTCAGCGGTTGAATTAGCTGAACAGTGGAAAGAACACGTCTTTTTCCCTTACGATGAATACGGATACGCCCTGACCAACATGCGACGGGGAATGAGTCCCCCTGTCTCGGGATGGTTCAGTAATCCGTTTACGGATTGCATGGGCTCGCCCATTCGTTCGGAGATCTGGGCCATGATCGCCCCCGGCCAACCGCAGCTGGCCGCTTATTACGCTTACCAGGACGCCATTACCGATCATGCCGGTGGTGAAGGAGTCTACGGAGAGATGTTCTTCGCCGCCATGGAAAGCGCGGCTTTTGTGGAAGACGATCCTCAGCGACTGCTGCAGGCCGGCCTTAGCGTCATTCCTTCCGAGTGTCGGACGGCCCGGGCCGTAAAAGACACCATGCGTTGGCATGCTGAAGGCCTGGACTGGATCACGGCCCGCGAGAAGATCATTGAGACATGCGGGCACATCAATTTTACCGATGCTCCGCAGAACATAGCCTTCACCGTTCTCGGCCTGCTCTACGGTGAGGACTTCGGCGATGCGATCTGTAAAGCCGTTAACTGCGGCTACGACACTGATTGCACCGGAGCCACGCTTGGAGCTATCCTGGGCATCGTCCTGGGCGCTGCCAGTCTTCCGAAAAAGTGGATTGCTCCCATTGGCGATGCCATCGTCGTCAGTCCTCCCGTCAAGGGCTTTCCGGCTCCCAAAACAGTCGCTGAGCTCACCGAGCGCACGATGCGCGTCGGCGAAGAGACCGCGGCCTTCTGGAAAGACAAGCCCATTCCCGAGCCATCCGTGTTGTGGCGCGAGAAGCCGTTCCAAAACCGCTTCTACCTGCCAAGCCGCCTATCGCCGAGTCTTGAAGTCGTCGTCGACTACGGCAAGCAGGGCCCGGCTGCCTTGCCCGGAAAGAAGAAAGAGCTGGCTATAACGATCACCAATCATGCTTCCGTTCGCTGGTCCGGAAGTCTGCGTTTTGATCTGCCTTGCGGTTGGCAGGGCGATAAAGAGTTGGCTTATGCTGTGGATCCCGGCGGCAGCCAACACTTCGTTGTGGGTCTGCTACCGGCCGACGATCCGCAAGCGACCTTCCGGGTGAACATGGAGATCACCCGTGATCATAATAACGCTTTGTGGCAGACATATCGACAGCTTCTGGTCTTGGCCCGCGGTATGCGTTGGTTTGTGGAGGGACCTGACGGCCGGTCCAAAGAGGTCCTCTCTGCAACCAATGAGATCATCCTCGACGGAGCGCCGGGGCTTTATCGTCTTACGAGCACTCTGCTCTGCCCTTCGGCGCGGGAGGCCAGACTCATTCTCTCTGCCGCCGCTCCGATCAGGGCCTGGCTCAACGACGAGCCGGTCTTCGATCACTGGCAACCCGGTAATCCGATTCCCGCATACCACCGCGGACAGGGTCCCTTTGTTCAACTGAAAGAAGGGGAAAACTCCGTCCACATCGAGACGGAAAAAACTCTCGACAAGGCGCTGCAACTGCATGTGGCTTGTGTGGCGCCCCGTCAGGTGAGCGAACCCGGCGCATTGTTTGGCTATCTCGATGTGGTGTTCATGTAGTCGCCATATCGCGCAGGATGACGCCCCCCGGACAAACGGGCGTCATCCTGCTCGCTTTCTTGCCGCGGGTTGAGCGGTGGGTTTTTCAGCTTTCCGGCCAAGCCAGGCACACCGAACAGGAGTGCCCGCTCAGCGCATTCAAATGATCATCCACCCTTCGATTCTCTTCTGCGCGGTATACACAGCTTCATCCCCGGTGTAAGCTCACTGCTTTCGCTTTCCAACCATTTATTGCACCTGAGAATAGCCTCCGTCTGCGTGTGATACCTCTGCGCTATCTTCCACAACGTGTCTCCCGCTTGCAAGACCAAGAAAGTGTAGCTGGGCGGATCAGGGTGAGGAGGTCCGACTTCCACCGCCTCAACCACATGATCCAGTTCGATGCTGCGACTGAGCGCCACCGTGGTCACAAGATCCAGCTCAACGGCCACAGTCTCGCGATTGATGACATCCACTCTGACCTTCTCGACGCCAACCTCAGCTTTTCTCTCCAGACCCGGTTCAGCTCCCGGAACGGGTACCTCAATCTCGAAGAAGATACCCGCCGGCCACGAACAGGTCGTGAGACTGGTCGTCTCACCGCTGCGACCCACGTACACGATCTCAATGTCGGCCACACCTTCAACTGCGACTTTGTCACCCAGAACATGGACATCTTCGAGGCGAGCAGTTGCTTCGCTCAAAAGCAGCCTTTCGATCGGCAACGCCCCTGCAGGCAACTGCAGACTGGCCTCTGTCAGCGTGTGCTGCCGTCCTTCTCCCACCGCTTCCCGAAGCAGCAGCCAATCTTTGCGGACCGCCACCTGATAGGGCTCTTCAGCAACAAGATCAGTTATGACCGCCGTTTCCATCACCTGGTCTATCTTCAGATCCGCAAACACCGTCGCCTCTATACCCATCCCGCGTTTTTCTTCCGTGTCAATCGTCTGCCATTGAACATCTGCCGTGGAAAAATCCACGGAGACCATTGCTTTGTACAGGTTCTCTGGCACCGTTACGGTCGTGACAAAAACCAGTTCTTCCGGCCACTCCACGTATGCGGCGCCGACTTCACTGGCGGTGTATAAGACCGCACAAGTGAGGGCCGAACGGATCTCCGCCGTTCCGTCTGAAAACCGAACCGTTGGCTCCCCTGAAGGTCGTATAGTCAAGGACAGGACCTTTTGGGGCAGCACGCGTCCCCCAAAAGCCAAGAAACCTTGGATCCTCTCTTGGCCCCTCACTGAAACGCTCTCCAAAGGCAGACGGATTCTTCGCTGTTCACGATGGACTTCGTAATCGGCGGTGGCCTGGGTGGTCAAGCTGTGTTCATCTATGCGATAGACGGTTCCCGAAAAACCCAAGACTAAATCGACTGTAACGGACCTTTTGTCGTCTTGCAGCTCGTAACTGATGCGATCTGCACTGACGGCCACCTTAGCTGGCAAGCCGGGCTCCGCCCCGGCAATGTCCAAGACAAACTCAAAAGGCAGTTGCCGATCCCATCTGCCGATCTCAAGACGCTCCTCGAGAACCACTTCAGCACTCGTATCTTCACCGCCGTCCACTTCATGAAAACTGGCGTACAGCGCCTCGAGATCCACTGCCCCTTCTATCAAGATCTGCTCTTCCGCCACCTCATAGCGCATGATGACCGGATGAGCACGCACACGAAGAAGACGTCCGATCTCCGGTGCGTCGACGGGAAGGGATACGCTGCCTTCAAGCACACTTTGTCCCGCGTTCTCCCCTATCACCGTACTGACGCGAACAGGCTGCCGTTCAATCTTCAAGCCGATTTCCCTCCCCGCAATTGAACTCCCTGATCTCCAACGGACGTGGATTCAATTCACAGGGATATATATGCACCGCAGATGGGCGTCATGCGTTCATTCGCTGAGGTTGGATGCGCTTTCGCAACACGTCCCACAGACGCGTGTCTTCCTCGCCCAAAGGCCATATCAACACACCTGCCATATGCAGGCGGACTGCCGCGTGTACCCGCCGTTTAACGGCTTCTTGCCCGGCTATCCAAAGCACCCTCTCATCCGATTCGTCGTCGCCTTCTTTCGGCGGTAATGCGGCTCGCAGAAGGGAGCGTTCATCGTCCCAGCGTGGCCGGACCCCGGCCAGATAGGCGGCGCTGATCGCTTGCCTATAGCTTGTCTCCGCCAACAGACGGTGGCGAACGTCGCGCACTTCGGCCCCCAGATTAATGCCCAAAAGGCCTTTCCACGGAGGTACGACGTGCAGCATACCCCGCAAGCGTTTGTTGAAAGCGGCCAGATCCTCGGGCGGGCCCGGCCAGTGCCCCGCAATGACGACCTTATCGGCAAGAAGAGCCAACCGGGCGTAATTGACGTCGCTGAGCCACCAGTATTTGGGTGCCTGACTGCGAGGCATAGGCAGCGTGACCATGAAGCGCACGGAGGCGTCGGCTTCCTTGATCATCCGAGCCAGACGCTCAAGACGCAATCCGTCGCCCCAACGGATCGAACCCAGATCCAGCCACAATCCGGCATCGAGTTCTTTACTTTGGTCAATCAAAGCTTGGATCCATTGGCGAAGATATCGCCGTTTGCGGACTAACAGATCCAGGTCGGTAGGTTTCATGCGCTCTGCGGCGGAGACAACGCCCCAGAGTTCAAGGCCATAATGACGGACCGTTTCCGGTATTTTCCCGTTAGGCCGGAGGATTTCAACCTGTCCGTCCGAGATCATCCCCACAGGAATCACCACGGCAGAAAGCATCGCCGCAACCTTGCGAAGGGCATACAAAGCACTGTGCTCGAAACCGCTGAAAGCACCAACGATGTAATGAGAACGAAAAATCAGTCTTTGCCCCGCAAAACCCCGATGATGACTGGGAAGCCGATTCATATAGCGGAGTGCCTCTACCGAAGTACCCAACGAACGGGCGGCATCAGTCAAAGTCTCACCCGGGGCCAAGACATATACGCACTGGCGCACGGGTAGGATTTCCTGATTTAGCAGGTCGTACAAGCGGGGGCCGGCTATGCCGTCAGGCTTTTGTCCGAAATCGCGTTGAAGGTTCAAGACTGCCGCATGTGTCCGATGCCCGAAATACCCGTCCACGTCCCCGGGATCATACCCGAGATCCAGCAATCGGCGCTGCAGCCATCGAACTTCGTCGCCTTGCGATCCCAATCTCAGATAACGTGGCCGAAAGCCGCGCCAAAGCCGCAAAGGATATCCCCTTCCGTCACTGCCTCTCCTGCTAAAGCTATGTGCCTCCGCCAAGAGGTAGAAGATATCTGATCATGAGTAGCGCCTTTCCGATAAGCAGGACAATTCGACATGAAACAGTATCATATGTAATAAGACACTCCTTCTATGAGTGAGTGTCCCTGGAATCGCATCCCGGAAAGGAGTGTGTGTCTCATGAAAGGCGTCAAAAGCGGCCCGGCTTTGTTATCAGTCGCTATCATCACTCTGTTCATGGTTATGGGAAGTACGCAGGCAACGGCAAGCGACAAGGTGACTCTCATCGGCCCCTTCGCTACCTGGGGTCCTGAACTGAATCAGGCACTGAAGATGTTTTCCGCTCGTACAGGCATTCCAACCGAGATCCTTCAGGCTACCGGGTGGCCCGATTTGCTCGACAAGGTAATCACCATGTCTGCCGGAGGGATTGCTCCGGATCTGGTCTACGGCGACAATCCGCGCATCATGGAGCTGGCCGAAGGCGGACTGTTGCAGCCTTTAGAGGGATTTGTGGCTACGAGTCAGATCAATCTCAAGACGTATCCTGCGGCAGCCTTAGAGGCTCTCAGCATACGGGGCAAGCTCTACTCCTTGCCCACCGCGCTGAGCATTCATGCCAATTTCTACAACGAAGAGCTCTTTGCCCGGGGCGGTGTGGATCCGCTGCCTACCGACTGGATGAGCGATGCGCTGAGTTGGGACGAATTCGTAGCCTTAGCCAAAAAACTCACCGTTGATGCGAACGGTGACGGGGTCCCCGAACAGTACGGCTTGGGCAGCTTTGGCTACGCTGGTGGCTTCAACATGCTCGGCATGTGGAATGCCACCGATGTGGACCGCGACCGAACTCGCTATCTCGGCAACACCCCTGAGGTGATTCGCGCTCTCACCTTTACAACAAGTCTGTGGCTCGAACATAACGTGGTCGGTGGCAACTTCTTGCAGAACACCGCCGCTATGTACCCGGTTCAGGTCTACTACCTCAACACCATGGTCCAGGCCACGGGGCAGGGCAGCGCACCGGCGTGGAACGTAGGTATCCTACCTAAAGGCGACGTGCGAGCCAGCCAAACGGGGTTCCACTCTATCGGCATGACCGTGGACTCCAAGAACATGACCCAAGCCGGCCAACTGCTGAAGTTCCTGGCCTATGAACCGGAAGGGGTCATCCTGTTTACCCGAGCGGAAAACCGTGTCCCAGTGATCCGGGAAGCGGTGCGCGACTATATCCGCCGCTGGAGCGAGCAAGCTCCGGGAAGCAATGCCTTTGTCTTCACCGAAGCCGCCAACGTACTGTGGGATTGGCGAATCGTGAGCGGTAAGGGTGCCAACCAAATACTGTCCTTGCAGACGGAGGCCTGGAATTTGATCCGCTCGGGCCAAAAGGGCGTGGCGGATGCCATCGCCTTTATCGAACCCCGTGCCCAGGCTGCGCTGTCCGGCAATTAACGAACACGCACATCCCGTTCTCGGATGATGTGTTGAGCTCGGGTAGGAGGCCGAATCGATGCCCTCCTCCCACACCAACGGCCATACGCTTTCCGTACCGCGGCGGTTCATGTAGCGCTCCCGGAACCGTCGATACCGATCGGGCAGTGACACGAGTCCAAGTGCGCAGAAGAAGGATATCTTGAGATCTTCGTTCATATGTGAGGCTCCCGCATTCCACCGGGGGCCTCATCCGTTGGCGGCGGACTTCCATGCCCGCTCCTGCCTCAATCCGCGTTTCATCAGGTTACAAGCCCGAATGTAGGAGCGTTTCGTTCGGCGCAGACTGAGACATCGAAATCTTTGGCGGATCCGGCCGTCAAGCTCCCCCTAAGACGTTCTTCATCTGCGCACGCTTGAGGCGGTCACCCAAGCCGCGCAGGATCAAAGTAAGCCCATCCACGGTTCGTCTGAGGCTCCCTCTGCTTCCGGCGAGAGAGTTCCTTCACTTTCTCCTTGTGCCGTGTCACTGATCTCGGTGCTGCTTTGAGTCGCGGCTTCCCGTGAAAGGTCATGGAACAGTCGAGGACGGTCGACGGCGCTGAAGACGTCAGTAGCACGTGACATACCTAGGCCTCCCCGGGTAATGCGCATCTATCTTCGCGCTTGTATCCACCCCATATACGACCGCGCTTTTCCGCACTGGGATGAGAGAGGCTTTGAAAAGCATCGCCTTCCCACCCACCGTGGGCGCCTCCTATGCTGTTCGTCAGACCGGTCCTTTGCCTGCGGCTTTTTTCAGATCCCACCTCACGATGAACACCCTTGCCGTCTCCTCCATGGGGCCTGCAAGAGTCTTTAGCCCCGACATGCCCGGCGCACGCACAAAAAAAAGACCGGCCTGCAATAGAGCCGGTCTTACTCAAAGCCGTCGTCAACCCTGCTAGAGATTTGCTACGCCTACTCTGTTGTCATCGATCATGAGCTCCACCGTCTCGGTCAAAACGTCGGCATACGAGTAAGACACACGCTTGACGGGGCTGGACTTGGCATCGAGTCGAATCACAAAGACCTTGGGATATGTCTGCTCCAAGATCCCTTCCGCTTCAATGACCTTGCGGCGACCGCGATTAGCTCTCAACTTGACATGCTTACCGACATTTGCTTCGAGATCTCGCTTGATGAGGTCTAGGGTGCCTCTCTTTACCGTCACACGAACCACCCTCCCCGCTTATTGACATTATTGATTATACCATGGGGGCAGGTTCTGAGTCAACAAGAACAAGTATTATACCAGCGCAGGTCAGACACTGTCAACACATCACTGAAACTCTCAGCGATGTTTCTTTGGCTCTATTGTGCCCGGAAGGCAAGGTTTGCACTCCCCGCCTTATTATTTCGTGTACTTATCCGCTACTTTCGAGGCCCCGTACGAATCGGGCTTGATACGGGCGTCGAAACCCGAGCCCACCACCATCCCGACGACCTCGCGAATCAAGTCCTTGGTCCGCCCGTTTTCCCCTACATCGCAATGGATCTCCACGTTGAGATCCGCGTGGCCGTTTTCGGCCAGACGGGCAGCCAGCTGACTCGCCAAGTGGAGTGAACGAGCGGTCTCATAGAAGATGCGCTGACGCAAAGAGCGACCTATGCGTTCGCGTTCGCGACAATAATAGTAGCGTCCACCTTTACCTTGGCGATGGACAATGATCGCCGTCACAAAGCAGACCTCGTCCGCCAGCTGCGAATCGGTGCCAATGATCAACTTGTAATTCTCTTCTGGCATTTCTTCGATGTATGCGACAATATCCGCGAACATGGTATCAAAATCCATGACTCCACGCGTCGGGTTAATGAAATGCACGGTGTTCACCTATCCCCATGAGCGGGTATCGGAGTAAACGCAGCCGCTCCTTTCTAGCTCGAACCTCCTGTATCAAGTTTTATTGTAACACAGAAGAGAACCTTCTGCCAACAAGCGGCAAATATTAACTATCCTCGGACGCCAGCAGCGCGTTTTATCTCTTAAGGTAGTCCACGCTGGCTAAGGAGAGCCGTCCGAATTCGGCGGGCGAGAGGGTTTCTCCTCGTCGGGTCCCCTCGATCCCGGCCCGCTCTAGCACGGCATCAGGATCATGTACTACCGTCTGGAGGGCTTTGCGCAACGTTTTTCGTCGCTGACCGAAAGCGGCACGAACGACGGCGGAAAAAACCGAGGGTTCTGCCGCCGGAGCGGGAAACGGGCGCGGTCGCAGACGGATGACGCTTGAGTCGACGTTCGGAGGCGGGAAGAAGACGTGGCGTGAGACAGAAGCCACGATCTCAGCTTCGGCGTAATAGGCAATCGCCACGCTAAAGGCTCCGTACTCCTTGCTGCCGGGAGCGGCCACTATGCGCTGAGCCACTTCTCGCTGCACCATAGCCACTACGTTGCGCAGCGGCAGCGGCTCTTCGAACAGTTTGAGTAACAAGGGCGAGGTGATGTAGTACGGCAAATTGGCCACGACACGGCATTGCGTATCCGCTGGCAGCAGATCCGACAAGCGCAACTCCAGTGCGTCACCGTGGATGATGCGAACCTGTGGGCAATCGGCAAACAACTCCTGCAAGACGGCCACCAAGCTGTTGTCGATCTCGACGGCCACCACACGGGCCCCGGCTTCGACCAAAGCTTGAGTCAACGCTCCGATCCCGGGACCGATTTCAAGCACCACATCACCGGGCTGTAGCTCGGCGGCCTGAATGATCTTATCGAGAATGTTGGAATCCACCAAGAAGTTTTGTCCCAGGCTCTTTTTAAGGCGAAAGCCGTACGCCTCCATGAGTCTGCGTACGGCCCCCGGGGTCGCCAGTTTCTCCCTCATCTGCGACTCCTGTCTAGCGATTTGCCAAAATGTACACCTTGACGACGCGTCGGCCAAACTGGATGGCTTCGCTGTAGCTTTCATAGCACAGATCTATGCGCGATCCTTTGATGGCACTGCCTGTGTCGGCGGCCACAGCCTCTCCGTATCCGGGGATGTATAAACGAGTGCCCAGCGGGATCACTCGCGGATCCACGGCCACAACGCCTTTGGTAGCCTTGATCCCGGTGTAGGTGATACCTGCTCCCGAACCGTCCCGAGGCGTATAGGCCGTAGCCACCATCTCTTTGACCGCCGTGTATTGCAGCAAGCGACCTGATGAGGTTCGAATCGTCTTTGGTACGGGTCTGGTACCCACGTGAATGATGGCATCGACGGGCTGCACCGTGACCTTTTCGGCCACTACGCTTTGTTTGACCAGTTGACCGTCTTCATATGTGCGCTTTATTGTCTTTTCCCGGGTCCCGTTTTTACCCTGTCTGACAACGCGAGTCGTTCCTTCATCCATGGTCGGATCGGACTTCTGTATCGTCCTAAAGGGTATCGTTTCCGTTTCAGTGACATGCTCGTGAGTGACCCGAATAATGCGCACCGTACCTTCGGAGTCGAGCTGAGCGCCGATATCGGGAACGACCTTGTCTTCCGCTCCTACGCTGACACCGATCTTGTCGAGAAGGTCCTGAACGCTGATCTCCGTGGTGCGAACCTGCCGGGTTTGACCGTCAGCGACGATTGTCACCGTGAAGGCCCGCTGAATCTGAATGATCTGCCCTGGATGCAAACGATTGGAGACCGCCGGGGAAACAACGTCGCCTTCAAACAACTGTATCCCCGCCTGGGACAGAGCCTTTCCGACACGCCATGCCCTGGTCGTAACTATGACCGGTTCGCTGCCCTCCACATAAATACTGACCTCTTTCAGAGCCAACCCCCGCAGTGTAAAGATGGCCCCGATCGCCAGCACAATCAACAATGAGGTGCGAATGACCAACCATCGATACTTCCGAATTGCAAATGACGCTTCCGACAGTTGCCCGGCGGATGCAATGTCCAAACGTCCACTCCTTCCTCAAATCCATCGAACCAAGGAGAGGTCGATGAGCGATCTTGGAACTCAATCGGTATTACGATCCCGTCCGGTGATCTCTTCGACCTTCCTGATGAGACGCTTCAGTCTTTCGGCGAGTTCCTCTTCGGAAAACTCCTCCAAGCGATCGATGATCTCCACGAGCTCCTCAAACTCAGATTCGCTCAGCAATCCTTGCCGATGCAGGCGATCGAAGCCGGCCACAAATCTGATTTTGAGGCGCTCGGCATCCTTAAATAATTCATCAAAGGCCATGGCATTCCTCTTCTTTTGTCACCGAAGCTCGTTCTTGTCATTCGTAATGCGTGGTCTCCTCTACGAACCGCGTGTATTCCTTGATGAACTTAAGATACGCACTGCCTGTGGGGCCCTTCCGCTGCTTCGCAAAGATGACCTCCACTTGCCCTTCCGTACCTTCCTGCCTTGCTTTTTCCGGGTAGTAGTAGTCCTCACGGTACAAAAACATGACTACGTCCGCAAACTCCTCAATGTTACCGCTGTCGCGAAGATCACTCATCACCGGCTTTTTGTTTTCCCGAGTCTCCACGCCCCGGTTCAACTGCGAAAGGAGTATCAAAGGAAGATCAAGCTCACCCGCCAAATCGCGCAGTTCGCGGACAATATCTCCAACCACAAGAGCCCAGTTTCTGTTGGTCGGACCGTGGGGTTTGATGAGTTGTAAATAATCTATGATGATGAGTCCCAAATCGGGATGCTCCGCCTTTACCTTGCGCGCTTTGGCCCTGATCTCGTTTACCGTCAGACCGCGCTTGTCTATCACGTAGATGGGCAAAGGACACAGCTCGCTGAAGACCTCTCCCACCTTTTCAAACTGCTCATCGTCCAATCGCGTGGCGTATGCCGACCACGGGATCTCGAAGCTGCCGTCGGGATTGCGATAGCGAAATAGCTCTCCCATGACCAGGCGATCGCCGATCTGTTCGTCGTCCATCTCCAGACTGAATATCAGGACCGGGATTCTGCGTTTGGCGACGTTTACCGCGAAGTTCAAAGCCAAAGAGGTCTTGCCCATGCTCGGGCGGGCCGCCAGGATAATCAGGTCCTTGTTCTTAAAGCCGGTCGTGAGCATGTCAACCTGAGGAAAACGAACCGCAAGCCCGTAGGGCTTTTTGCCCTCTCTTCGTTCCAACAGACGCGCGTAGCATTTGTTGAGCACTTCCATAAGGTTTTTGATCTCGTTTTCCTCACTGGCTTGCGTGGCGGCAAAAATCAACTCCTGAGCTTTGGCCCGACATGCTTCCAACGTCTCCGGTTGATCCGAGACGATCATGTTGTGAATCTGCTGAATCGCCTCCAGGATCGCTCGGCGTCCCTGCTTGTCTATCAGTGTCTCGATGGACGGTTCCAACTCAACCTGACTGACAAAACTCTCGGTGAGTCCGATCAGTACCTGATCCGGTGCCGAGACCGAGGGATCTTTTCGCAACTGATTGTACACTTGTGTGTAAGATATGCGCCCTCGGCTGTTATATATGTCAATGATCGTCTCAAAGATCCGTCGATAGAGCGGGTCACTGAAATGCTCCGGCCTAAGACGATCCATAACCGTGTCCACAGCTTCAGGATGCTTTATGAGTATACCCAATACACGTCGCTCCGCCTCTATGTCGGCAGCGACGAAAGTACCCGAAACCGGTTCAATCGTCGTACTCATCCGGATAAAGCTCCTTCCATTTCTTCACCATGTTTGGATCGACCCGCCGATAGGCGTCCGCATTGGCTGCGCCTTCCATCGACATTGACGACTGCGGAGTCTGAGAAGTCTGAGACCGTTGTCCGGGTGTCTTGGCACTCGCCCCGGACAGCACTTTTGACGCCTTCTTCTCCACCAAGTCTTTAAGAGTGCGAATCCCGTCATTGTACCAGTTGCGCAAAACACCTTCGAGGTAGTTGATGCGCGGGATCTGAGCCGACTGCACAGTCTCTTCGATGGCCGCGGCCACTACTTCTCCTTCCATCCCCTGTTCTTCCACCCAGTACCTGAGCTTCTCGAACTGGATGGGCCCAGCTATACCGATTTTTCTGTGATAGAGGTCCATCACGGCTTCCATGTCCGCGCTGAGATTCTCCGCGCCCGTGGCCCAGGGCCTGATCTGTTCAACGGCCGCGGTCGGACGAGGAGCGGTCCGATCAGTCTCATATGAGAGCTCCACCGATGGCTCGTCGCTGGACGCACCAGGAGCGTCTTCCGTTACCTCGGTCAGATCAGTCGCCGCCACCTCTGCTCCGACTCCCATGGCCGTCAGATCGTCGAACTGCGCAGCGAACGCTTCCGCCGATAGCGGCTCGTGTAAAATGTACTCTCCACCCGGGCCGATCTCAAGGAGGCCAAAACGCATCAGCTCGTCCAAGGACTTGGTGAGCTGCGCAAAAGGCACGTGGAAACGAGCCTGCAACTCCTCTTCGATGCTTCCGCTCATCTGCGAATGCTCAAGCCAGCGCAAATTAAGCCAGAGTAGAGTGGCCTGCACACCCATGAGTGGTTGATAGACATCAAAGAGTTCCCCGGGAACGCGCAGCGGCGTTGGCCGCCTGCGACCCATGCGGATACGAACATCAGCCTTCACAGGTGTCCACCTCCCAACTACACAACACGCCGACACATCCGAACGATGCCGGATATCGGCCCACAGGCGAAAAAAGGAAGATACCCCACCACTCGGGATTCTTCCTTGTCACGAGCTCTTTGACAGCGATAACTGGTGATAGGCATGAGATGAATTCTCCGGCATGGGGGCGGTTTCCTGCCACCCGCTAAGTGCCCCGATGCCTGATGCGTTCATGCCTCGTATCCGAAGGTTTTTGAACACGTTGACGGATAGCCACAAATCCCCACATGCCAGCGATGAGTGTTCCGACTCCTAGGTAGCGCCAGAACACAGACCTCAGCCGGATCAAATGCATGGATATCTCACCGAAGGCCGGAACGGCGGCATTCCAGTAATTCCGGTAAAAAAGAATGCCCCAAGCCAGACTGACCGCGGTCAAAAGCAACCATTTGAACCCGACACGCCATCGGTGTCTCGATACCACGCTCATGCCTCCCGCCACCTCTTTTGCCGGAGCTATTCATAGCTCGTTTTTAGGCGAGATTTCTCAGCAAAGCGTTCCAGAGCCAACTCCACCAAACGATCAATAAGGGCACTGTATGACAATCCCGTCGCTTCCCACAGCTTAGGATACATACTCACGCTGGTGAATCCGGGCATCGTGTTGATCTCATTGAGCCAGATGGCTTCTGAGCTGCGGTGTACAAAGAAGTCCACTCTGGCCAAACCTGACGCTTCACAAGCCTGGAAAGCCGTGAGTGCCATTTCACGCAGACGCCGTGTGCACTCGGCGGAAAGCCTGGCCGGAATAATGAGTTGTGAGTTGGCATCCTTGTATTTAGCCCCATAGTCGTAGAACTCGCGTGATGGTATGATCTCCCCTGGTACGGAAGCCGTCGGATTGTCATTGCCTAGCACGCTGACTTCGATCTCGCGCGCCTCGACGGCTGCCGCCTCGATGACGATTTTAGTATCGTAGTGCGCCGCCAGCTCGAGAGCCGGAAGCAGACCGTCGCGCTGATTCACCTTGCTGACGCCGACACTGGAACCTCCGTTGGCCGGCTTGACGAAACACGGATAGCCCAGGCGGTTCTCCACTCGGCGCACACAGGCGTCCGGATCGTTATCTAAGTCTTTGCTCTTCATCACGACAAAATCCAGAATGGGGAGTCCCGCGTCCCGGAACAAAGACTTCATGAGGGCTTTGTCCATGCCCACCGCTGAACCTGCCACGCCGGCTCCTACATAGGGTACGTTGACCATCTCAAGCAGCCCCTGAACTGTACCGTCTTCACCATAGGTGCCGTGCAACACGGGAAAGACGACGTCAATGACCCGCCCTTCCAGACACAGAGTCCCTTCCCGACTAGGGGCCAGAGGCAACATGACCTCACTGATCAGGGTCGAGGCCTGCGTGGATTGTGGAGTATTGAGCATAAGTGCCCCGTTGCTGAGATGGGCCATAGGGTCACCGCCAATCAGCCAACGCCCGCTCTTATCGATACCGATGGGGATGATCTCGTACTTCGACTTGTCTGCCGCCTCGATGACGGAAGCGGCCGACATCAAGCTCACTTCGTGTTCACCCGAGCGTCCTCCGAACAAAACTGCCAAGCGAATCTTTTTTCGTTCCACAACCACACCCCACAATACACAAGCTCGACTGCCGGTCTTACTGCCGCGCATTCAGACTAACGAACACGGGAACCGCTCGGGGTTCCCGTGTGAAGGCTACGGCTTCCCTATTTGTATGCATTCTTGCACGCGTTAATGACGATGACAGGTGTGTGCGCACTAACCAAAAAGCATCACGACGGTATGCTCCCGCCGGAACCGGATGCAAGAGCTCATCCTGTGCGCATTCCACATGCCCGGCTTGCGTTAGCAGCGATCCCGTCGCCGGTCTTTATGAGCGACTCATATCAGTTAGACTGACCGCTGCCTTGGTCCGTATCCTCAACTCATCTAAAGCAGAACCGGGAGGCGGTAAAGCATTCCACAACGCTACGCCATTTGCCAGTCACCCAGTGCTCAAAACACTCAAGACCGGTTGAGCCAAGACGACCGCGGATGATCGATTCCCCACAGGACTACGAATGCTCGATAGGATCGATTCATCCTTGAGCTCAACTGGATCCATCGGGGCTAAGCCTTTTGTTTTGCCGTGTTGATCAGATATATAGGATGATAGCCGCGCATGAAGTGCATGATGACCTCGCGAGCCTCGCGCTCACTGTGATCGGTCTCAAACTCGCCTTCCACCCGGATGCTTTTTTCCGACCGGTTGACCTCGACCTCATGAATGACACAGGTATCCCATCCGCAATGCCGCGGGATCAAAAGCCTCATGGCATCAGCCACCCGATCTTCATAGCGCCGTCTATACAAAATGGAGAGGAACCTGTTGTCGAGTTGGGTCCAGAGAATGTGGTAGAAGAAGCCCGACAAAACAACGATCAACAGTGCCACATAGAGCACCGCCAATTTGTCAGCCATGGCCAATCCGATCAGGGTCGCGACAGGAAAAGCCAGAATGGTCAACTTACCGTCGCTGCCAATTCGAACCTCGCCCCACCTGCTGAACTCCATAGTCTTGTAGCGATTGGTGACTGCTGATCTTTGCCGCAAAAGAGCCTGCACTATCCCGTAGATACCAAGGCCTATGCCAACCCAGATCCCTATCCGCGCGTAGGAGGCGGCATTCTTGCTGAGATCGGCAAGCGCCGCGGCCAGCTTCTCTTCACCGGTCATCCAAGGTTGAACACCGAAGGCCCATCGGTACAAAAACAGCAGCGGAAGAGCTATGATTCCCGGCAACCAGGCCGCCACAAAACCCGCCAAGAACCCACTCGCTATGACGGCCCACTGCGGAGCAAACGCAGCCATCGCGTCCACACGCGCTTGCTCCAAGGCCCGCTCATTAATTGTTGATGGTAAATACATTCCCATACAGCCCGTCTCCTTCCATGCTCAGACTGATCTGCACGTGTTTTCTTCTCTAGACATTTTACGCTACTTAAGGTCACAGTCCTTCCGGAAAAACGCGGCGACATTGTCATCCGCAGTGTTATAATAAACCATGACCATGTGGATCGGAAAAGGAGGGCACAGACCATGGGTATTTTTTCACGCATGTCCACCATCTTCAAGGCGAAGATGAGTCGGATCATGGATCGCTTTGAGGATCCCCATGAGACTCTGGATTACAGCTACGAAAAGCAGCTTGAGTTGCTGCGCAACGTCAAGCGCGGCCTGACAGAGGTGGTAGCATCCAAGAAGCGTCTCGAGCTGCAAAGCGCGAAGCTCAAGGAGTCTACCGCCAAATATGAACAGCAGGCACGTGAAGCACTCACCCATGGGCGAGAGGATTTGGCCCGGACGGCCTTGGAGCGTCGTGCCCTGACCATGCAGCAATTACAAGGACTTGAGGAACAGATCGCGGAACTGCAAAAAGAGCAGGATAAGCTGGCGGCGACTGAAGCTCGCCTGCAGACCAAAGTCCAGGCCTTCCGCACGCAAAAGGAGATTATCAAAGCGCAGTACTCAGCCGCTGAAGCTCAGGTAAAAATAGGCGAGGCGGCCACAGGCCTCTCGGAAGAGATGGCCGATGTCAGCATGGCGATAGAACGTGCTCAGGAAAAAACGGAGCGCATGCGCTCCCGTGCAGCGGCTATTGATGAGTTGGTGGCTTCCGGCAGCCTGATCGACAGCATCGACGTCGGCGGTAAAGATGACATAGACAAAGAATTGGCCCGTCTGTCCGCCCAACAGTCCATTGAAGATGATTTGGCCAGGCTCAAAAAGGAGGTCTCGGGCTCATGATCATCCGCATAGCCACCGAGGGACAGTATGAATTACGCGGAGAAGCGCTCGCCAGACTGGACGAGTTGGATGATCTTGTTCTAGATGCCATTGCCAAAAACGATGCCGAGGCCTTCGAAGAGAGTCTCAACGCCGTGTTTTCCCACGTGCGGTCTCAAGGCACGAGACTGCCTGATAACAGCCTCCACGAATCAGATTTGATACTGCCGCCGCCGGACACCACGTTGGATGAGGCTCGGGAACTGTTTGCCGACTATCCGCGCCACCTGTTGTGACCATCAGGCCGCCCTTGTCGGGCGGCCTGCCGTTTTTGATCTCACAGCGGGCAGTCCCACAACGGATACCAGCGACTTTGATCAGCTTCAACCGGCAGGTACTTCGGAAGTAAGGAGGCTGCCCGCAACTCCCGGGGATGATCCCTTTTTTTGCCGGGCAAAGGGATGAACGGATAGAAACCTCCTCGTTTGTAACTGTAGATTAGATAATGAGGAGCCGAAATCCCGGGTCCCGAGAAACGAAAAACGGCCGCCAGTATCTGTTCACCGTAGCCTTTCTCCTGCAACTCCTGTGTGGCGATGTGAGTGACACCGACCAAATCCTCAAAATCCTCATCTTTGAAAATAAGCCACAAATAACCGTAGTCATCGTGTTCTATGCGCAAGTCGGTGCCGCTTTCTTCCAAAACCAGTTGCAGAAGGCTTTGCAATTCCTCTTTCATCTCCATGAACTCAACCGTCTGCACGGGCTTAAGACAAAGAGCCGCCGCTCCGGCGCTGACCCAACCCAAGACGGTCTCCAAGTCCACCTGCACCGTGATCAACTGAAACAGGGGCTCCGATTTCGGGCGCGTCAGACGAGTTCGCCCGAACAACCAGTCAAAGAACCGCATATGTTCCACGCCTCTGTCGATAATTTGTCGTGCCTAGCTGCGCATCTCTTGCTCGATGCGCTGCAAGTTCTCCAAGCGGCGCTCCAAAGAAGGATGCGTAGAAAACAGCTCCGCCAAAGACTCCCGCCGAAGGGCCGGGACGATGAGGAATGCGTTCAGTCCGCTCACCTCACGCATGTCTTCCATCGGAATACGCTCCATCGCCCCGCTGATGGCCAGCAGAGCCGACATCAGATTGGCCGGAGAACCGGTAATGATAGCCGCCCCGCGATCGGCGGCAAACTCACGGTAGCGTGACAAAGCCCGGATGAGAAAGTAGCTGACGACCCAAACCACGAAAGCGGCGAGCCAGACAATCATCAGTCCTCCTGCGTCGCGATCGGAGCGTCCTCGACGCCCTCCCATTCTCACCGGATAGCGACGCACATAAAACATATTCTGCACGATAAGAGAGGCAACGGTGGCAAAAAAGCTGGCAAATGTCATCACTGCCACGTCGCGATGTTTGATATGCGATAACTCGTGAGCCAATACGGCCTCAAGCTCGGCCGGGCTCAGGCGGCGGATCAGGCCGCGAGTGACGGCAACGGCGGAGTGACTCGGACTGCGTCCGGTGGCAAAGGCGTTGGGCACATCGCTTTCTATAATCGCCAAACGCGGAATCGGCATATCCGCAACGGCGGCCAAACGGGCTAATGTGGCATGCAATCCGGGCTCTTCATTGGGGGTGACAATCCTCGCCCGCATGGAAGCCAATACCAGATGGTCTGAGAGAAAATACTGGATTCCAACCATCACTGCGACGAAGAAAATGATGGTCACCATGCCGGCCCCCACCTGCCACAAGACCCAGACAAAAGCGCTGTAGAGAGCGGCCAACAGGAGCATGGTGGCCAGCATACGCATGGATAACGCGGGGTCAGCCCCCAGCTGACGCCGTGTTTTGGCCATCAAAATGCCCTCCCTTCCTTGCCTATCATAGCACAGAGGGGCTAAAATGAAGCAGCATCAAGGGAGGAATTTTTGCATAACGCGACGAAGGACCGCTTGCCTACACAAGCGATCCCCCGCCGCATTGGGAAAAACAACCACTGGCAATCCTGTGAGGATTAAGAGTACATCCACTGCTGCGATGAATACTGCTCTTAGCAGACGTCACGACGCATCTTGGATTACGATCTGCAGTGCTTCATCATGATGAATGGCATTTAAGATTGCATGTAAGATTGCATTGGCGAAGTGACGCCTTTCAGGGCCATTGTAATCCGAGCCGGAGTCCCTGGCAACACTATCCGCAGCCTATTAACAAAAGTTTTACCTGATCGACTGCTTCAATGTTCTGAAAGGAGGGTTGTATAGAATCCAATTCATTATCCGGCCGGCGGCCGGCCGAAGACAACCACTTACACAAGGAGGCAATGATCATGGGGTTTGTTAACAAGCACGCCGCGCTCATCCTCATCGTAGGATTGCTGCTGTGTCCGGCGATGGCTGGCGGACAAACACGCCCTCTCGACGAATATGTGGCTGCCCCGGATACCGTCTTCAAATGGCAGCTGCTCACCAGTCTGCCCGTAGCTTCCGGCGGCACGCTGCATCAGATAACCTTTACCTCTCAAACCTGGAAGGAGACCGTTTGGAATCATCGCATCTACCTGGTCATTCCCGACGGGGAATTGATCGGCAATACGGCGCTGTTGTTCATTACAGGCAGCGGTTCGGGAACCACCGAAGTGACGCTCATGACGCAACTGGCACAAATGGTCAGCGCTCCTGTGGCCGTCCTTTTTGACGTTCCCAACCAACCGCTCTTCGGCGGTCTGAGGGAAGATGCCCTGATCGCCATGACCTTCGACAAATTCCTCGAAACGGAGGATCCCACGTGGCCTGCTTTGGTACCGATGACCAAGGCTGCGGTAAGAGCTTTGGATGTTATCACCGAGTTCTGCCGCTCGCGGCTTGACTGGGAAGTGAAGGACTTCCTCGTTACCGGCGGATCAAAACGCGGCTGGACCACCTGGTTGGCGGCAGCCGTTGACGACCGCATCTCAGTCATCGCTCCCATCGCCTATGACAACCTGGACCTCAACACCCAGATGGAGCTCCAAACAAAAAGCTTCGGCTCCTACAGTCTCAAGATCCACGACTATACCGAGCGAAGCCTGCAGCAAAAGTTGACGACCGAGCTAGGTCTTAAGCTGGTGGACATAGTTGATCCGTATGCCTACAGAGACCGCTACACCCTGCCCAAGCTGATCATCCGGGGCAGCAATGATCCGTACTGGCCTACAGACGCCACACTCGTGTATATCGACGATCTGCCAGGCGATACATGGATTCACAACGATCCCAACGGCGGGCATGATCTGTCCAACTACCCGAGAGTGTTGGCCACTTTGGCCGGGTATTTCATCAGCCAGACGCGCGGGCCCAAAATCGGTCCCGTCAAGTGGAACGTCACCGAAAGCGCTGAGGATTTCACCCTGGAGGTTATCTCGCCTGCACCTGCGCACGCTTTCAATCTGTGGTCTGCAACGGCACTAAGTCGTGACTTCCGCAACGCCACATGGTCACACGAGAGCGTCGAAGGCGGTGAAAAACACACGTTCAAAATCCCGCGGCACAGTGCTTTGTACAGGGCCGTGTACGGAGAAGTGATCTTCAAAGTCGGAGATCTAGAGATGGCCTTCGACACGCCGATCTTTATCGTCGAGCCCAGGAGGTAGTGCTTCTTCCATGGCCCGTGTGCTCAGCGTTTCATTCATGCTGCCCGTGCGATAGCCACGAAGATCCAAAGTAACGTAGGTAAAGCCTACATCGCGGAGTTCTTGAACCACAATCTCTTTGTTGTCCAGCACGCGGGCCATATCGTCCACGGGCACCTCAATCCTGGCCAGCTCGCCGTGATAGCGCACCCGGAGTTGGTGCAGTCCCAGAGCCCGAAGTCTCTCCTCGGCCTCGGCCACCTGCAGCAATTTCTCCGCCGTGATAATCTCACCATAGGGAAAGCGGGAGGCCAAACAGGCGGAAGACGGCCTGTCCCAGTTAGGCAGGCCGACGCTTTTTGCTAACCGGCGGATCTCTTCTTTGGTGATCCCCAACTCCTGCAAGGGGCTGCGCACGCCAAGCTCCCGCGCCGCCAGGGCCCCGGGCCGAAAATCAGAGCTGTCATCCGCATTGGATCCGTCGAGTACATAGGCATAGCCCTGATCTTTGGCCATCGCCAACAGTTTGGCGAAGATCTTTTTTTTGCAAACATAGCAACGATCGACCCGATTTGCCGTGAAATCAGGATCACCAAGTTGGTTATCTTCGACCACAAGATGCCGGGCGCCGATCGTCCGGGCCACGAAGCGAGCATAATCCAGCTCTTCCGACACGTGCACCGGGGTGTGGAGTGTGGCCGCCGCACAGCGCTCTCCGAGCGTTTTATGGCAATAGTACAAAAGCAGTGAGCTGTCGACGCCTCCGGAGAAGGCCACCAGGGCACTGCCCATCTCCTGCAGCATCTTTGTGAGTCGTTCCACCTTGGCCGACAACTCCATGTCAAACCTCATTTCTCTGCCGAAGTATCCTGCAGGGGCATGACGTAGTGGATTTGGCGGGCCACTTCCACAAAGCCATGCTTAGGATAGGCCGCCTGTCCCGCTTCGTTGTTGGTCAGAGTCTCGATTTTAGCCAGACGCACTCCTTGCTCTCTCATATACTCGAGAGCCCGCTCGATAAGTTTCGAACCGATGCCCTGGCGGCGAAAACGGGCGTCGACGACCATATCTGCTATGCGCCCGAGTGATTTGGCTTGAGAGATAGTTACCGCGATATAGCCTATCACTTCGCCATCTTTGACCGCCACAAAGATCCCTTCAGGTTCGCGCTCGGCGGCCTGACGAAGATCTGTCAGTTTTCGCTCTTGCCAGCCGGGCTCTATGAAGCCGAAGCGTTGCTCGACGAGATAATCGATACTGACTCCCTGAAAGCCCTCCGCCGTCAATTCCAGAATCTGAGGCAGATGCTCAGGTCTATAGGAGACGATTTGCAACTACTGTTTCCCCCTAACATGTGGATCTGTCCCCTTCTATTCGCCACAGAGGATACTAAACCTTGTACTTGCCGCGAATGCCGGGAACACAATACTCATCCGCCCCATAGCATGCCATATATCAACTGTTGCTGCCAGGGAGGATGTCGGATGAGCGAGAATCGCCAGTCGTTGACGGAAACAACCGCACCCGCTCCTTTGGATCTGAGGGAGCATCTTCTCACCCGCATCTATGAACAAGCGGCCGATCTGGCCCAGAAGGCGACCACAAAGACCGACACAGCTCACCCCGACTGGGACGATCGCATCGACGATATCCTGACCTCACGTTTGTGGGGCTTTCCGGCGATGATCCTGCTTTTGGGAGTCGTCTTCTGGCTGACTATTGTCGGTGCAAACTACCCGTCGCAAGTTTTGGCGGCCACCTTATTCGGTATCGAGGATTACCTGAGCCTGCTTTTGAAAAACCTGGGCGCTCCCGAATGGCTGCATGGCTTTTTCGTCCTGGGGGTGTATCGGGGTCTGGCTTGGGTCGTTTCAGTCATGCTGCCGCCAATGGCCATTTTTTTCCCGCTTTTTACGCTCCTCGAGGATGTTGGCTATCTGCCTCGTGTGGCGTTCAATCTTGATCGGCTCTTTCGCGCCGCAGGCACTCACGGCAAGCAGGCCCTGACGATGGCTATGGGTTTCGGCTGCAATGCGGCCGGAGTTATCTCCACGCGTATCATCGAATCACCGCGTGAACGGTTGATCGCCATCGTGACCAATACCTTTGTCCCGTGCAACGGCCGTTTCCCCACTCTCATCGCCATGGCGTCGCTCTTTTTGGCCGCCCAAGGAACCGTCTTGGCCGTAGGAACGGTCGTCGGGATGGTGTTGACCGGTTTTGCTGTCACCTTGGCCGTGTCATGGTTTCTTTCTCACACCCTGTTGAGCGGGTTGCCGTCCAGATTTGTCCTCGAGCTTCCACCCTACCGCAAACCTCAACCCGGCAGGGTTATCGTACGCTCCCTGTTCGATCGCACGATAAAGGTTCTTTACAGAGCCGTGGCAATAGCCGCCCCGGCTGGCGGTTTGACCTGGCTTCTCGCCAATCTTCGTATCGGTGATGCCAGCCTGCTCGCCCATTTGGCTACGGCACTCAACGGGCCGGGAAGAGCTTTGGGGATGGATGGCATGATTCTTCTTGCTTTTTTTCTGGGATTGCCCGCCAATGAAATAGTGATGCCCATCCTGCTGATGGGGTATCTGGCTGAGGCGGCCATGATCGAGGTCAGCGGTCTAGAGACCTTGAGAGTAATCCTTGTCGAGCAGAACGGATGGACCTGGTTGACAGCACTCAACGTGATGCTATTCTCACTGCTCCACTTTCCGTGCGCCACTACGCTGATCACTATACACAAGGAGACCAAACGGTTCAGATGGACGGCACTGGCGGCACTGCTGCCTCTGGCGGTAGCCACCGCGGTTACGTTCACCGTCACCCTTGTTGTCCGACTGGCCGGCTGGATATAAAAAGCAGGCGGAGCAAAAACTGCCCCGCCAGGTTACTTGCTTAACGATTACTCGGCACTCTCACCGCAACGCTCCAGAAGCTGCTGCCAGCGTCTGTCAACGTCAGCCTGAATCTCTTCGATCAGGCTCTCATCTCTGAACAGATGGCGGAAACGGACCTGATCCTTCAAGAACTCAGTTACCGGAAGCTTCTTCCGCGGCTTATAGGAGAGCTTCCACTCACCGTTTTCCACCTCGAACAGGGGCCAGAAGCAGGTCTCTACAGCCAATCTGGAATACTCTACGCCCATGGCAGTGTTGGTACCCCAACCGAGAGGACACGGCGACAAAACGTTGAGAAATGCCGGCCCATCCACATGGAGCCCTTTTTCGGCCTTGCGCATGAGATCCCGATGGTTGTGAATCGAAGCCTGAGCCACGTAGGGAATGTCGTGAGCAGCCATAATGGCCGTCAGGTCCTTGCGCTTCTCACGCTTACCTGTGCTCTGCTTGCCGACCGGGGACGTGGTTGTGTGCGCTCCCGGAGGCGTCGCCGATGAACGCTGAATACCTGTGTTCATATACGCTCCGTTGTCGTAGCAAACGTAGAGGATATTGTGACCGCGCTCCATGGCACCGGACAAAGCCTGCAGACCGATGTCGTACGTGCCGCCGTCTCCGCCGAAGGCGACAAAGCGGATCGTGCGGTCGGGATCAATCTTGCCTTGACGCTTCAACGACTGGTAAGCCGCCTCAACGCCGGCGATCGTCGCCCCTGCGTTCTCAAACGCACTGTGAATCCAAGGCACATCCCAGGCAGTGTAGGGGAATATGCTCGTGCAAACCTCGGCACACCCTGTCGCATTTGCCACAACCACCGGGTCTTCCGTGGCCAAAAGCACCATCTTTAGCACGATGGGAAAGCCGCAGCCCGGACAAGCCCGATGTCCGCTTGTCAGGCGGTCGGAGCGGTTGGATAGAACCTTAAGTGGTGCAACCATCTTCCGTTACCTCCCTACTCGCGCACATCCAGGTGGCGGACCCTTGGGCCTACCACACCGGTTCTGCGGATAATATCTAGATCGCGATACACCGATTCTATGCTCTCGACACGCACGTCACGACCGCCGAGACCGTAGATGTAGTTGACCATGATGGGACGCTTATCATACTCATAGAGCGCCGCACGAATCTCAGCAAACAGCGGTCCGCCCTGGCCGCTGAAGCTGTCCGAACGGTCCATAACGGCCACCACGGGAATGTCTTTCAGGGCTTCGGCCAACTCTTCTGCCGGGAAGGGTCGGAAAACACGAGGTTTCAGCATACCCACCTTCAGACCCTGGCGACGCAACCGATCGATGACATAGCGTGATGTACCCGCCGCAGAGCTCATGACTACAATAGCCATCTCTGCATCGTCAAGTTGATAGGTTTCGAACAGACCGTAGCGGTGACCGGAGATCTTTTCGAACTCCGCCGCTACCTCGAGAATGGCCTTCTTGGCCTCAAGCATGGCCTCGAACTGCTGTCTTTTATGCTCAAAGTAGAAGTCGGTGAAATCAACCGGACCGAACGTCACGGGATTGTCAACATCGAGGAGCGGATAAAGCGGCTTACGCTCGCCTATAAACTCCTTGACCGTCTCATCCGGCAAGGTGAAGAGATTCTCCATGCCATGACTGATGATGAATCCGTCCATCATGACCATACAGGGCAACTGCACGTTCGGATGCTCCGCAATACGAATGGCTTGGATCAGATTGTCATAGGCCTCTTGGGCATTCTCGCTGTAGATCTGAATCCAGCCCGCGTCACGGGAGCCCATCGTGTCGGAGTGATCGCAATGGATGTTAAGCGGCGCTGACACCGCACGGTTGACCACAGGCATGACGATCGGCTGCCGCGCACCTGAAGCGACGTAAAGCATCTCATGCATGAGCAGAAGCCCCTGCGATGAGGTGGCCGTCATGGCCCGCGCCCCCGCGGCTGAGGCCCCAATGGTCGCGCTCATGGCGGAGTGTTCGCTTTCGGCTAACACCATTTCGGTGTCTACACGGCCGTCAGCGGCATAAGCGGAGAATATCTGCACGATTTCCGTGGCCGGTGTGATCGGATAAGCTGCCACGACATCCGGATTGATCTGGCGCATGGCATCGGCAACGGCTTCGTTACCGGTCATAGCTACAGATTCTGCAGGGGATCTTCTTTGTACTGCCATCAGACAACCTCCTTCCTAGACACCTTCGGGCTTCATGGTAATAGCCTTAACTCGAGGAGGGCAGACCTCGGCACAGATACCGCAACCTTTGCAGTGATCGTAATCGATACCGATCATCTTGCCGTCTTCGACGAGAATAGACATGTCCGGGCAGTATATCCAGCAGGTCATGCATGAAATACACTTTTCAGAGTCCCAGATGGGACGATTGGAGCGCCAGCCGCCGGTCTTGAACGCCCGGGCCGTGCCTCCGACCGGAATGATGCCGCCCCAGGGCAGCTCCTTCCATCCCGCATCCGGACGGATCGGGTTTGCTTTCTGCTGAGTCACTTCACTCACTCCCCCTGCACCTCCTCGTAGGCCACCTTTACGGCCTGAACGTTACCCTCGACAACCTCAGGCCGATTGCGGAATCTTTGCTCAAGTTTCTTCCGCACGCTTTCCAGAAGGCTGTCGATGTCCAACAAGCCCGCCACACGATTGAGCGCACCCAACATCGGAGTGTTGGGGATCGGCCGCCCGATGTGCTCCAAGGAGATTGCCGTGGCATCAACTGTATAGACACGCACTGCAGGGTTGGTCACACCAAGCTTCTCACGCGCTTCAGCCGGAGTCCACGAAGCGTTCACAATCAAGGCGCCGCCGTCGGGAACACCGGCTGTAAGGTCGATCTGTCCGGCAAGAGTGGTATCCAAAATGACTACATAGCGCGGGCTTTCGATACCGCAGTGCAACGTGATGGGCTCTCGGCTGATACGATTGTAGGCCACCACGGGGGCTCCCATGCGCTCCGGTCCGTACTCCGGAAAGGCCTGAATGTACCTGCCTGCGCCCGAAGCCGCCTCGCCCACCAACAGCGCACCGGTCTTGGCACCCTGGCCCGCACGCCCGTGCCAGCGAATCTCAATAACGTCGCTGACGTCGTCGTATGTCTCCGTTTGTGCTTGCACTGAGGTCGCGGAATCAACACTCACGGGACGTCACCTCCTGCAAAAACCGTCGATTTACCTCGACTTGAAATCCACATCGATAATGACTCTGCAGCATCGACGCGCCAAAAGACATGGACAAGCCATAAAGCTCCATACTTACACACAACAACACACTCCGTCTGATGCGGAGCGTCACACTATCCCACTCATCATCGTAATCCTCGTAGCGATCGCTGCATAGGGGCAAATGACCAAAAGGCTTCGGTCATACGCCATGTCACGATTAACTTCGTTTCACATACCATTATGCACTATCCCGGAGGCCAGCACAATATGCATTGCTGACCAGTCTCCGTCGTGATACAATTTAGATGCTATGAAAAAAAAGCGTTGGTCTGCAACTGAAAGCCAAAAGCGAGGCATTATAAGCCTGCCCTTTAAAATCGGTATGTTGCTCACGACGCTGGCGTTGGCTTATTTCCTGGGAGGCCGGCTTCTGCCGGGTCAGGAACGCTACATCTACCTGTCACCCGATCGCTATCCCCCCGGTGGTATCTATTCGCTCAACACGACCATTAAAAAGGGCAGTATCCTCTATATCGTCAACGACAACGGGAATTTCCACGTCCTCATCGGCACGGACCCCTATGACAACTGCCGGGTCCGGTGGTTGCGACACGAACAGGTTTTTGCCAGTTACTGCACCGACGCTCGCTATGATATCCACGGGCGGTGGCTGAGCGGACCCGGAAGCAGAGGACTCGATCGCTATGAGTGCTTCATGCACCATGGCAATCTGGTCATCGACACCGAGACGCGCATCCCGGGGGATCCCCGTCCCGAAGAACCTGAGCAGTCATAGCATATTGAGGTGCTGCATGAGATACATGCAGCACCCTTTTTCTTCTTTTCCTCTTAGAGCGGACGCAGCTTGATATTGCGATACCAAATAACACCGCCGTGATCCTGCAGACCGATGTGTCCTTTCCTGGGCATATCGGCCCAGGCGTAGGCGAACTTGTTCTTTGTACCGTCCGGATTCAGACCTGGCTGCGTCCAGCGATCCACATCCATCTCCGCTATTTTCTTCCCATTGAGAGTGACCGAGATCAAAGGACCGCAACAGGTGATCAGCATTTGATTCCATTCGCCCGCCGGTTTAAAGGCATGCTCGCTGGGAGCCACCATATCGTAGATGGCGCCGCAGGTGTGCGTGGTCAATACATCCGTGCCGTAGCTATCGAGAATCTGTATCTCAATCCCCGTATTGACGGGATCGCGCAGATCCGACCAGCGGACAAACACACCGCTGTTTGTTCTCGGAGCGAGTCTGAACTCCAAGAACAGGTCGAAATCCTCGAACTGCTCCTCCGTATAAAGATAACCCCCGCGCCTGACGGTGCACATGATGGCCTCATCGAAAACCACCCATCCTTCGGGTTGACCGGTGGTTTTCCATCCGTCGAGCGTCTTGCCGTCAAAGAGCAATCTCCAGTTGGCCTGTCGCTCAGCCTCCGTCAATATGTTCTGCGCCATCCGAACCATCCTTTCCCCCGGGAACTTCACATTTTGCTTGCTCGTTAACCGAACAGTTCATCGAGATCGGTCAGATCAATCCAATAGACGTGTCGGTGGCCCTCATGCATGGAATCAAACGAGATCGCACTGCCGTTCCGATTCCAGCGCGGGTGCAGATCACAGCGCAAATCGACACTGAACAGACGACCGGTGGGCTCCGAGCGCACGGTGGCCAGAGTCACACCCCTCTTCCGATTTATATCGTACACAAAAAGGCGTCGATATCCGTCGCGATCAGGGTAACCGTCGTAGAGAATTCGCTTGCCGTCAGGGGAGTGACTGCAATGGCCGTCATGAACGAAGTATTCCGGATCAATCATCTCGGCCTCGCCGGTTGCGTCGTTGATCAGAAACAGCCCGTTGACCGCTGGCTCACCCACTCCGGCCCAAAACAGGATATGGTCCGGATCCCGCCACCAATAGTGAGAGGCCATGCCGAAATCAATGAGACAACGCAGATCGCTGCCGTCGGTATTGGCCGTCAACACCGCCGTTTTCCATCCGCGGGTTTGTGGCGTGGGAAATGTCCGCACCAAAAAGACAAAACGCGTACCGTCGTTATTGAAGGTGATGTGGTTGATCAGAATCTTGGCATCCCTCAACCATTCATGTTCCTTGAAGAAGTCGACGATGTCCCGATACGAAATGATGAGACGGCTGCTGCCGTCCTGCAGGTTTACTAAGAAGACCCCGTCATCTTCAGGATGCTTTTCATTGTAGAAAGGATCGACTATACCTGCATACCCGTAGCCCGGACGGAAATCATGGAGGCGACTGAAGTTGATACTCAACGCCCAGCGACCCAAAGGATCGACATTGGCCACCGCTCGCGAAAGAAGCCGTTCCTCGCCTGACCAGATGTTGCGGATCACCGCTTTGAACTCATTGCCTATGCGGGTGTTGAAAATCACTTCGGAATCGCCGTGCAGGGGATGCCACTGCAACATGGCCCCTTGCTGGAAGTTCCACGCGTACGTACGGGCAAAGGGTATGAACTGCTGCTCGCCGTTCATCGGGATGATACCTAGTTCGGCAGGATCCGCCTCCGTCGGCATGCGGTCGCGAAAATCCACACGGTGACACAAATGAAAGCGTCCGTCGGCGCTCCACGGTTGCAGATCATAGTAACCGAAGAAGTAATGCCCGGGCTCACGAGTGAGCCGCTCAATCGGCAGCAGCTGTTGCTTGATGTGCCTCATGATCTCCACCTCGCATATGTCGAGCTACCACCTTGTTTGGCATAATCTTTCCAACTCCTGCAATCGTCCGTATCCGCAAAGATAAAAACACCGCGAACGACCGGAGCCAACCCCACACTTTGCCCGTAGGCTATCCTTCTTGAGTTTTTCGCCCCGGGAGTGCCAAACGACGTGCGATGTACTATACTAAGAAAGGTCGATTATTGGGCCATAAAGGAGAGATCGAGCTTTGGAAGCCGGCCCTAGTAGTTACCGGAAGCTTTATGCCACACAATACATTATGCCGTTGATGAGGTCGATCCAAGTGCCTTTCGAGCCGTCTGCCGTGTGATTCAGAGGCTTGCTGGCATGGCCTCGACCTCATCAGCCAGAAGGAGGAGAGGCCTGTGCTCGAACAGACACTGGATCTTGATGCTCTTATTGCCACAGTCAATAATCTCCTGGATGCGGCCGGGGATGACTCCTCGACTCAGAAGACCGTCCTCTTGGAATACCTCAACGAACTCCAGCCCTTCGATCTGGCTAATGTGCTCAGTAGGTTGGAATTTTCCAAGCAATTGGCTTTTCTTTCGATTCTTCCTGTAGATACCGCCGCCGAGGTCTTGAGCCATCTCGAATTCGAGCATCAGTATCGGCTGCTCGATCACGCCGATGAACAAGTGGCCCGGGCCATTCTGGCCCAAATGGCCAGTGACTCTCTGGTCGACTTGCTCGGGGCCATCCATCCTCTGCAGGCTAACGAGATCCTCAAGCGCCTTCCGCCGGAGGACTTAGACCACATCCGACAGATGATGACCTACCCGCCCGAATCCGCGGGTGGTCTGATGACCGTCAGTTACCTGTCCGTCAGGGCCACATGGACCGCCGAACAGGTAATAGCACATTTCCGTAAAGTCGGACAAACGGTAGAAGAAGCCGGCTACGTGTACGTCATCGATCAGTACGGCCGTCTGGTGGGCGTGGCTTCCATGCGGGAGGTGATCCTGGCTCATCCGACAACGCCTATATCCGAGATCATGGTCACAAAGGCGATCTCCATCCCCGTCGACGCCGACCAGGAGGAGGCAGCCCGACTGCTCAGTCAGTATGATTTCACCTCTTTGCCCGTTACGGATCGGGCCGGGCGCATGGTGGGTATCATTACTGCCGATGACATCTTGGACGTTGTGGAAGAAGAGGCCACGGAAGATATTCAGCGTCTGGGTGGTACGTCTCCTTTTGACAGCCACTATCTTAGAGCACCGCTTACGGAGCTTTATAGCAAACGCATCGGCTGGCTGCTCGTGCTGCTGATAACCGGATATCTGACGGGCACGATTATGAGCCGCTTTGAAAACCTGCTAAACGAGGTCATCATGTTAGCGTTTTTCATACCGCTTCTCATCGATGCCGGGGGAAATGCGGGTTCGCAAGCCTCGACGTTGGTTATCCGCGCCATGGCCTTGGGTGAAGTCGAGTCTCGGGACTTCCTCAGGGTCATTTGGCGCGAAGCACGAGTGGGGATCCTTTTGGGTGCCACACTGGGCCTTTTTGCCTACGCCAGGGCCCTTCTTCTGGGCACCCCTGCCGATTTGGGCCTAACCGTGGCCATCAGTCTCTGTGCCATCGTACTGATCAGCTCGACCATCGGAGCCATACTGCCGATTATCGGGCAAAGAATCGGCCTTGATCCGGCAGTCTTCTCATCACCGCTGATCACCACCATCAGCGATGCCGTGGGTCTGCTGATCTATTTCGAGGCGGCGCGTCTGATTATGGGCCTGAGTTGACAGCCGGCAGGATTTCCGCTCCTTGAGTTTAAAATTCTAAATGCTTCAGGGGCAAAAGGAGGGCTTGGGACTGGATATCATTCAGTTCTCGGCACAGGAATTGCTCGATACTCTGCCCGTAACTACGGTGGTTTTGAAAAAGTCGGGTCATGTTATCGCCGCCACGCCGTGTTTTTGGCACGCTTTCGGCACTTCGGCGCCCGATGCGTATCCCGCTAAACTGCCCTCGGGAGATTTGAGCACTGCCCTGCTGAACCTGCTCTCCGGCGAGGGCAATGACGCCAGATTCACGACCTACGATGCCCATGCAGGTACGGTGAACATTCAGTGGTGTCCGTTTACCCTCGCGGACGAACCGGCGATAGTAGCCTGCCTGATGCCCCAGATGAGCATCGATGCCACCGACAACGCGATCCGTGAAGTCAGCGAGGATCGGTCGGACGATGAGTTGCCCGATCCCGAAGTGACGGAAGTGTTGCTCGAACAAGCTATCGACACCTGTCGGCTTGAGCAGGTGCCCCTCAGCGTAGCTGTGCTACGCATAGTCACCACCGACGGCCGTGCTTTGCGCCTTGTCGATCCCGAGCTTTGGGTTTCCGTGGCCCGTAAGGTGAGAGGTCTGTGTCGGATGACCGACCTTCTCGGTGTCACCGCATCAGATGATTTCCTCGTCATCTTGATCGGAGCCAGGCTTTGCAAAGCCCGGACAGTCATGAAACGAATCACGGACTTCTTTGACGAATGGGCCGCGATCAATTCGCCGTTTTTACCTCCTGAAATCCGCTTCGTCACCTGTTTGCCGGCCCAAGAGACGGTCACCGCCGCCGGAATTCTGGCTGCTCTGGCCGAGAATGGCTGATTGGCAGCATCATCGAGTAGGGTGACGCTCG
>LSQX01258956.1_pt7 | contig 40396 bp, 34 predicted proteins | sample 654561 | NCBI WGS metagenome assembly LSQX01 (sample SAMN04489861, study PRJNA283612) | anaerobic digester metagenome | isolation source: 4 biogas reactors fed with cattle manure at either 37C or 55C with and... | place: Denmark: Kongens Lyngby | collected 2014 | reverse complement strand
GACAGTTCGGTCCCTATCTGTCGCGGGCGTAGGAGATTTGAGAGGATCTGTCCCTAGTACGAGAGGACCGGGATGGACGCACCGCTGGCTTACCAGTTGTCCCGCCAGGGGCACGGCTGGCACCCCAAGTGCGGAGTGGATAAGCGCTGAAAGCATCTAAGCGCGAAGCCGACCCCAAGACCAGGTCTCCACGAGCTTAGAGCTGTAAGGCCCCTGGTAGACTACCAGGTTGATAGGCCGGAAGTGTAAGCACAGCAATGTGTTCAGCTAACCGGTACTAATAGGCCGAGCGCTTGGCCGCGCAAACAGAATCTTCATGCAACGACTCACTCTACGCTTATGCAGCAGCCCGCACACCACCTGTGCGGGCTGCACATCCGTTTTCCCGGTGATGATGGCGGAGGGGCAACACCCGTTCCCATTCCGAACACGGCAGTTAAGCCCTCCTGCGCCGATGGTACTGCATGGGTCACTGTGTGGGAGAGTAGGTCGTCGCCGGGGTTTGCTTTCTAACGACAGCCCGCCAGCATTGGCGGGCTGTCGCATTGTTACGGATCAATTCATCATCTACTTCGCGTTTTTGGATTGACTCGCCACCGGCTACGGGAGTATAATTGCACGACACTGAAGAAGGCGCAGCAAAATCGGGGTATGTCGCAGGATGGGTTCTGTCCGCCTACTGCTTTTGGTTGTCGCGGTACTTTCGCTGCAGGTGCTGAGCGTGAGTGCGGACGTCATCACCGTTGATGGCGACGATTCTGACTGGCTGAACCCTGACAGTTCACATGATGACCCTCTGGGTGACGTCGTCGTCCCCGGGACACCGCCCACGCCCCTGCCGGGTTACGATCTCGACTGGACTTACTACTCATGGGATGCCGACAATGGCCGCGCGGCATTCATGGGGCAGACGGCCGCGCCGACCACCCACACCTACAGCGCTGACTTCGTCGAGATCCTCATCAATGCGGACGACGATCTCGACACCGGCGGCGAGTGGCACGAGATGCTCGGCGCCGATTACCGCGTCTGGTGGGACTATGACGGCGTCGCCAACGAGGTTTACGATCCGATCTCTTCCGGGCATCCGGTCTATTGGGATCAATGGGTCGGAGGCTCGACGGGGTGGCAGACGGTCGCCGGGTTGCAGGCAAGCGACGTATTGATCGCGTGGGGCAATATGGGCAGTGACTACAGCGTGATCGAGGTGACCTTGAACCCCAGCCTCTTCGGTAACCCGGACGCGTTTACCTGGGGCATGTATCTCGATAATGGAACTACTGCCTCGGATGATGCCTCGCCGGACCGCATGGACCAGCGAGGCTACACGCCCGAGCCGACGACGTTTGTGCTTTTGCCGCTTGGCCTCGCGGCCCTCGCCGGTTGGAGGCGGCGCACCCGGCAGGTGACTTAGGCGTACCTGCTCCACGACGGTAACGCCCGCCGATATCGGCGGGCGCTGTTATGTACGACGGCATTGCTGTGACCGTCAGAGCTCGAAGGGTCGGTTCAGGGTGATCCACCTCTCCCCAGGCTCCCACCAGCCCTCCGGGGCGAAGGCCGAGGTGTGCAGATAGCATTGCACCCTCACCTCATCGCTGCCCGGGGTGAAGGTAAAGAGGCGGGTCAGAGGCGCCCTGCCCGCATGGCGCTCGGTGATTGCGGCGCAGTTGGCGAACCACACATCCCACTTCTCCTCAATGTGAGAGCGGCCGCCGTAGGTATCGTTCGGGAGAGCGTGAGTGTGACCTCCCAACCAGAGGTCTGTCGCGCCCGGGTGCGCTTGCAGGTAGTTCTCGAAGGTTCGCGCGTGTGGCTCATCATCAAGGAAGTAGATGAATGAGGTGCCGGCAGGCGCGCCGTCCTCGAAGCAGCCGTGATAGCCGCCCTGCACGCCCTCGCCGAGGCCGCTTGCCACAGTTGTGTCCTCAAGCATGTGGTGATGGCAGCTAACGATCAGGCGGTCATCGTTGTCCTCTACTGCGCTACGCCACCAGTTGAAGGTCTCGCTCATAACGCGGCCGGCGGGATAGCCGCCTCGCGCGGCGCGGCCTGCAGGCGGGCCGCCGTCATTGCGGTCGCCCATCATGAGGAAGAGGAGGTTGCCTACCTCGAAGCTGTAGCGCTCCCAGGTGCCGGTGACGGGAAACGGGCGCAGGGAGTTGTCCACGCCGGAGACCTGCGTATTCTCCCCTGTCGGGTCTATCCAGGTGCGAAACCACCACTGAGCCGGCTCATCAGGGCCGCTGGCGTCATGATTGCCCAGGAGGTTGTAGAAGTGCCGGCGGTCATGCTCGGTCGTCGCAGCGATCTGTGAGAGGAAAAGTTCCCCGTCCTCATCCGTGGGCGTCCCCTGATCGCCTTTCAGGTCGCCGAGGTGCAGCATGATGTCCCAGTCGAAGGGTGGGCCGCCTTCATCTCCCCCACGCTCGGAGTCAGTGATCGCGTCGGCGAGGCTCCTGCGCCCGAAAGGCAGGTCGGTTGACAGGTGCGAGCAGCCGCCCACCCAGAGCTTGAATGTCCCGTCTTCGAACATAGGATGCCACCTCCGCGCGCAGTTTCGCCGGGGAGGCCATCGCATCCTCCAGCAGGCGCGAAAGCGGCCGCCGCAGTCCAAGCCGCGGCGGCCGTAGAGTGATCGTATCGCGCGTTGGTCCTCAGGCGGGAGGCGCTTCGTCCATCGGCGGCTCCTCCATGCCCATACCTGGCGGTGGGGCCGGCGGAGCGGCCGGAGCAGCAGGCGCTGCCTCAACAGTCACCCGTGCCGGCTCGTCTGCCGCCGCCGCGACCTCCTCAACCGGAGGTGGGGGCGGTTCGAGGTTCAGCAGCAGCCATGCCTCATCGGGCTTCCAGTCGAGGTAGGGGCGCTTCCACTCCACTTTGTGGGGCGGGCGCGATGGTATGTTGGCTTCCTCGTAGGGCCAATAGGGCATCGGCTGAAGCTGGTATATGTTCGCCTGCGCGATGAGGTGGCGCACCCAGGGGTGGCGCCAGAACTCGCCGGGCGAGAGTATCTGGAACTCCATAGTGCGGATGCCGGCGCGGATGCGGAGTATCTTTCCCTCCGGCGTAGCCTCGATCGTGCCGCTGCCTCCGGCGGCTTTGGCGGCAGCGCCTATCCACATCATCGGCACGCCATCAAGCTCAACTGCGTTGCCCTGCAGGCCCTCTACCCAGGCTGCGGGGGTGAGAGCAGAGCCCCCAACGATCATGGCCGGCTTCGGTCCGTCGCCGGGAGGCGCAGTGTAGGCCTGCGCCCAGGCGGCTGTAGCCATCAGACAAGCCAGAAGGACGAGCAGCGGAGTGCGAAGTGTCATCCGATTCCCTCCTGTATCAACGCCCGCTGATCGGAAGAGCTTACAGCCTCTCCCCCGTCGCGGTCACTATACCACTATCTGATCTTCCGGGTCAAAGGGCGGAGCGCAGATGACGATGGATCTGAAGTCGCCATCGCCACCATGCTCGAGGCCGGGGGGCACGTAGATCGTGACGCCCGGACTCAGTTCGTAGGATTCGCGATCGACGGTTAATGTTCCTTCGCCCTCGAGAATGTGGTAGATCTCGGTAGTCCGGATGTGGTAGTGACATTCGGCGGCTTTGATGCGCACCACGTGCAGGCCCATCACGGCGCCATCGTGGCGGGTGATGATGCGACTGCTGCTGCCACAGGCGGAACGGATCGGCTCGATGTCGTCAATGTGGCGCACAATGGGCGGGCGCGACGGCTCAGGCAGCATGTCGCGCGCGCTGAACTCGTCAGATGGATCGAAGGGCGGGAGAATGGCGATGGCGGCGGTGAAGTCGCCCTCACCGTGGTGGATGCAGCCTGGGGGGACGTAGGCGGTGCTGCCGGGGGGGACGTAGGCGGTGCTGCCGGGGGTTACGTCGAAGGCCGATCCGCCGAGGATGAGCCTCCCGCTGCCGTCGAGCACGTGATAGATCTCCGTGGCGCGGCGGTGGAAGTGCGGTGTGGCGCAGTGGATTGCCGTCACATGGAAGCCCATGACAGTGTCGTCCGCCGCGGTAATGATGCGCCAGCTTTGGCCGCAGGGGCACTCCACAGGTACGATATCGCGCAGGTTGCGGCAGATCGGGCGGTCGCGCATGGTTCCGAAGCTCCTCTACTGCGATCGCTGGGGCATCGTGCAGCAGGGTAGCACACCAGCTCGCGTCGGGCAACCCGGATTTCAGTCGAAGGTCTGGTTCAGCTCGGCGGAAGTGAAGCAGTGCTCACATCGCGGGCAGATAGGCCTCGGCGCGAGAAATTCGCCCCACGGAGCGTTCGTTCGAAAGCCCGCATGGCCGACCGTCTCGCCGCAGGCGGGACAGATCACGCGCCACGTCAGCCGCTGGATGACGAGCACGCCGAAGACGATGGCGAGGCCGGCGACGAGCATGAGGGCCTGCTGGGGCGTATTGGCGAAGCCGATTGCGACGCCGTAGACTGTCCACAGCAGCACCGCGAGCAGTATCGCCAGCAGGCCGTAATGAACCAGCACGCCGAGGCGGCCCATGGGGGCGCCAGGGCGTCTGGCTCGCGCCCTGTCATCTGTGTCGGCACCCGGACGCCATGAGGCTTCGCGTTCGACGAGGATCGAACAGGGGACGCAGATGGTGTGGCCATGCACATCACCGCGGAAGCACTCCTCGCAGATCGGGCGGCCGCAGTGCCAGCAGAACTTGACCGAGGGGCGCTTGGGGTGGTTGAAGCACTTGAGGGAAGCCTCGGCAACGACGACGTCCTCCCCCACCTCGATGCGCCGCCTGCCAAGCATGCGCGAGGCATCATACTCGGCCCGCCGCGTGGCGTCGCTGAGTATGTCGTAGGCCACGTTGAGTTGCGTCATCTTCGAGTGCGCCCAGGCGCGGCGCCCGGGGGGATGCACGTCCGGATGATACTTGCGCACCAGCACCCGATAGGCCTTGTCAATGACCTCCGGGATGGCCCGGTGATGGACCTGTAGCGTCTCGTACAGGTCCACCGGGCCGGCGCCATGATCCATGCTACTGCCCGCCACCTTCGGGCACCGGCTCCCGGCCGAGGACAAGCTGTTCCACGGCCTCCGCCACGCCCTCGCGCGCGGAGGTGGGGATGAAGTCGGCCTGTTCCTGCAGCTCAGTGTCGGCGATGGGCATAAACACGCCCACGCCCGCGGTGCAGACCATCTCAAGGTCGTTGAGGCTGTCGCCGAGGGCCATCGTGTGCTCGATGGGGATGCCGAGATGTTCGGCCAGCCACAGCAGCGCCGTCGCCTTGGTGGCCTGAGGGTTCAGGACCTCCATGTATTCGGGCAATGAGATGGTGCAGTAGATGCGCTCGCCATACTGCGCGCGGAACTGCTCGTATCGCTCGATGGTCGCCTGAGGGGTGCCCATCATGAGGATCTTAGTCGGGCTGTTGCCCGCCAGCTTCCGCAGATCTCCCGCGATCTGGACGAGATCGCCTGTGCGACGCAGGTATCGGCGGGCCCAGTGGTCGAAGCGCGCGGTGTACAGGTCATCGTCGAGGAAGTAGATGAAGTCGATCATCTCGTGGACGACTGTCTCGACGATCTCTGCCGCGATGTCGGGGTCGAGGCGCACGTGGCGCATCGGCTCATCAGCGCCCGGCTTGCGGATCATCGCGCCGTTGTACGATATGACGGGAGCGTCTATGCCGAGTTCTACGGCAAAGCGTTCCGCCGAGTCGTGCGTGCGACCTGTGGCGATCGCGATCGTTACGCCCTGTCGTGCCGCCTCGGCGAGGACTTCACGGTTACGCTCGGGAATCTTCAGGTCGTGATCGAGCAGCGTCTGGTCGAGGTCGATCGCTATCAGCTTTATGTCATTGGTCATTGTCTGGCTCATTTCTGCTTGCTTAGACGTATCAGCCTCACGCCGGGATCGGCCGGCGTGAGGCTGTGTGATGTTCGATTGGACCCGGTCAGCTCACGATCTTGATGATCTCGCGGATGTTCTCAAGACAGACGCGGGAGGCATACTCGCCGCCCTCGCTGAAGGCCGCGCCGCCGGGCCGGTTGAGCAGGTCCTCATCGAGGTCGGCGGCCGGCCGCCAGTGCGTCTCCAGCGAGCAGGCGCCGTCGTAGCCCATGTCCATGAGGGCCTTGAACTGCGCGTGATAGTTGATGTAGCCGCCAATGCCCACGGGTACGCAACGCGCGGGATCATCGGCGTCGGGAGTATGCACAGCGTCTTTGATGTGCACGTGAATCAGGTTCGGCTTCATGCGCTCGAATGCATCCGGGAAGGGCAGTTCGCCATCCTCGGCGTAGACCTCATTCGCCGGGTCCCAGATCGCCTGCACCCGCTTGCTGCCGAGGGCCGCGTAGAGCCGCTCGGCCTCGGCGGCGGTGGCGATATGCGTGGAGGCCTCGTTTTCTATGCCGAGATAGACATCCTCTGCCTCGCAGATGGCGATCGGCTCGTCGAAGGCGTCAATGATCTGCTGCCAGACGGCCTCCGCCGGACCGGTCTTCCAGAAGGTGAAGCCGCGGATGATGTTGGTGTCGAGCACGCGGGCGATCTCGATGCAGCGGCGCAGGATGCCGAGGTGCTCCTGGTACTGCTCCTCATTGCCGAGGTCGCACTTGAGGAACGGTGACGCGATCGCGGCGACACCCATGCCGGCGGCGTCGAGGATGCGCTTCATCTCCGCTACCTGCTGGTCGCTGAGCTTGTGCAGCGGGCTGTCCCATACCGAGCGCGGCTCTACCTGCTCGACACCGAACTCCTGGCAGACGTCAACCACCCGCTGGAAGTCCTGAGAGATCTCGTCGCTAATAACACTGAGCTTGAACATAATGCACACCTTTCCACTAAGGTCAGTCCTGCACGGCTATTTCGGCCCGGTGGGCCCGCTGTCCTTCATCGTACCCACGATAGAAGTCGTTGAGACGCTCTCCTGCTCATCCACGCTATTGCTCAGGCTGTCTGTGCTGGCGCAAGCAGTTCACTATGAAGCACGTAACCCGGCCTGACATGTCGGCAACGTAGACGCGCTCACCGTCGAAAGCGGGCGGGGCAAAGGCGAAGAGATCGGCGGTTACGCGCTGCTGACCGAGCAGGCTGCCCTCGCCCGCGTTGAGCGCACTGAGGGTGCCGCGATCGGAGATGACCCACACGATTCCCAGCGCCTCGATCGGAGGCGCCGCTACAGCGCCGGTCGGGACCTCGGCGCTCCAGATGATTGAGCCATCAGAGCTTCGCCTGCTCACTCGGCCGTCGGTATGCCGCACATGAACGGAGGCGCCATCGGCAGCGGCAGCGACCGCAACGCACTTCTCCTCATCAAGGATGCGCTCACCGATTGAGGCGCTGAACGCAGTCAGCCGGTAGGCGCGGTCGGCAAAGAAGACGTTGTCGCCGGCGACTGCGGGCGGACAGTCGGCCGGGCTGTAGTACCAGGCGACGAAGCCCTCGCGGTCGCTCCCGGCGGAGGGTCTGCGCCAGCGCAACGCGCCGGTCGCCGCGTCGAAGGCGTAGGCGTGGCGATCCCAGGAACCCGCGAAGAGCACTCCTCGGCCAGCCGCAGGCGGCTGCTCGAAGCTGTACTCGGCATCAGTAGCGCGCCAGAGCAGGCCTCCCGTGGCAGGATCAAGGGCGAGGAGTTCGCCCTCAGCGTTGCCGACATAGGCCCGCCCGTCGGCGATGAGCGGCGCACCGTAGATGGCGCTGCCGGTGTCGAACTCCCAGCACTGCGTGCCTGGGGCGTCAATGGCGCGGAGGAGGCCATCGGCTGAACCGAAGATGATCACCGCCCCATCGGCGGTGGAGGCGGGAGCCGAGCGGATCTCGCCGCCGGTCTGTACGCTGCCCAGCAGCGAGCCATCGGAGACGCTCAGGATGCTGAGCGCGCCGGAGTTGTCGCCCACGAAGAGGCGATCGCCCTGAACCAGCGGCCCGCCCTGGCAGGATCCGCCCAGATGCCGGCGCCATGCGACATCGAAGGCGCCTCCGTTGCGGAAGAAGCCGACCGTGCGGCTGCTCACGAGGCCGTCGGCATCGCTCATCTCCAGCCGCAGGGTGTGTGCGCCGGGCTCAACCGCCGCGGGATCGAGATCGGCCAGCCAGCCGTCTCCGCCCAGTCGCAACTCACCTGAGAGGTCGCCGTCGAGACTCCAGCGGGCCTCCTCCACGGGCGCGCCGTCGGTGGTGACGCTCCATCGCAGGGCATCCGTCGGGGCCAGTACGGCGCCGTCGGCGGGCTCGACCGTCATCTGCATGAAGGGCGAACGCTGCGGGACGGGCTTCTCCAGCAGGCCTGCAAACTCACCGTTCACGTAGCGGTAGCCGGCGCGGAGGACGCCATCGCTGATCGAGACAATGCCGTAGCCTCTGCGGTCACCGTAGGTGCTCCCGCCCATGACAGTGTCGAAGCCCTCGACCTGCCACGTCCGGATGCCATGACCGTGGCCGACGAGCATCAGGATCACATTGCGCGTGCGGAGCAGATCGAGCAGACGGGAGCGATCGTACGGGCCGGCGAATTCGCGCCCGTCGAGGGAGTGGTGCAGGAAGACGATAACAGGCTGCTCGAGAGGGGTGCGCTCGAACTCGGCGGCGAGCCAGCGGATGCCCTCCTCGCCGATGGAGGGGCGCGGATCCTGAGGCGTCGCGGTGTCCCAGCCGACGAACTTCACGCCGGAGTGTTCGAACGCGTAGAATGGCGCGCCATGCCGCTCCCGCACGAAGGGGCGGCCACAGCGCCACGTATTGTCGTGGTTGCCAAGCTGATGGTAGACGGGGATCGGTGTCCCGCTCCAGAGATCGAGATACTGCTGCCACCAGCCCCTGCCGCCGCCGAACTCGTTCAGATCGCCGGTGGAGAGCACGAAGGCGGGTGCCGAGGTAGTAATGCCCCACTCGGGCAGCTCAACGGGCGTGGAGGGTAGCGTCGCGATCGTCTCGCGCGTCTCAGCAATCGCGTGCGGCACGTGCAGATCCGAAACATGCAGGAACGTGAGACCCTGCGGGGCGGCCATGCTTGCGCAGCAGAGCAATGATGCGCACAGCAACGGGAAGCTGATCCCAGCCCCTCTCATGCTCAGAAATGCACCTTGCCGATCTTGAGCCGGGAGGTCCGCTGCAGGTCGGCCATCAACGTGGCGGTGGCAATCGAGCACAGCTTGGCCTCGGCAGAATCAGCGCGCGAGGTGAGCACCACCGGCGCCGATGCGCCCACCAGCACACCCGCGGCGCGTCCCCCCGAGAGGTACACGAAGCTCTTCGCGAGCATGTTTCCGGCCTCGATGTTGGGCACGAGCAGCACGTCACAGTTGCCCGCGACGGGGCTTTCTATGCGCTTTATCTGCGCGGCGACCTCTGAGACGGCGTTATCGAGTGCCAGCGGCCCCTCAATCTGACAGCAGGGGAACTGGCGTCGCTGGCTCATCTTCGAGAGTATCGCCGCGTCGGTGGTGGCGGGCATGTCGGGATTGACGACCTCGGTGGCGGCCAGCACACCGACCTTCGGCTCGGTGATATCCAGCAGTTGCGCCAGATAGACGGCGTTGAGGATGATGTCCGCCTTCTGCACGAGGTTCGGCGCGATGTTCATGGCGCCATCGGTCACCAGCGTGAGGCGGTCGAGCTGGGTGGTCTCGAGGATAAAGACGTGGCTCATCACGTGCCCGGATCGAAGGCCCTTCTCCTTGTCGAGCAGGGCGCGAAGGAAGTCGTCGGTGTGGATCTGGCCCTTCATGAGGATATCCGCGCGACCGGAGGATACGAGCTCGGTAGCGATTGCGGCCGCCGCGAGGTCGCTGGATGCATGCACCACCGCAGTGTCGCCGAGATCAACACCGGCGGTCTCAGCAGCGGCGGCGATTTCATCGCGATCACCAACGAGGACGGCCTCGGCAATCCCGGCCTCGGCGGCCTGCCAGACGGCGCCGATTACGCTCTCATGTTCGGCGGCGGCGACGGCAATGGTCCTGATGGGACGCTCCCGCACAGCTTCGATGATTCCGTCCAGCGCCCGTATCATCCCCACAACCTCCGTTTTGATCCAGTCTGCGGCCGCCTCAGGTGGCCGGCGCGGACGGATCCTCAACCCGCTCCCCGGCGAGTTCCAGCAACCGGGTTCGCACGTCCTCAACCGCCTGTGGTGGCGTAGATGCCCCGGCGGTGATACCAACGACCTCCACCTCATCGAGCCACTCGCCGCGAAGCTCAGCAGCGGTCTCGATATGCTCGGTGCGAGTGCCTGTTGCGCGACAGATCTGCGCGAGCCGATTCGTGTTCGCGCTGTGGTAGCCGCCGATTACGATCATCAGGTCAACCTGCTGGGCCAGCGCGACGGAAGCCTTCTGGCGCTTGGAGGTCGCGTCGCAGATGGTGTTGGCCACACGCAGTTCCGACAGGCAGGGCAGCAACGTGGACACCAGTTCCTGCAGGGTATCGATTCGCTGCGTGGTCTGACAGACCACCGCTACGCGCTTGGTGATGCCGATCTGCTCCAGTTCGGCTGCGCTCTCGATGATGGTCGCGCGGCCGCCGGCGTGTGCCACGATGGCCTGTGCCTCCGGGTGATCGCGTTCGCCCAGCACGAGCACCTGGTAATCCTCTTCGGCGAACTGTGCGGCCGCCTGCTGCACGCGGCGTACGAAGGGGCAGGTGGCGTCAATGAGTTCAACCTGTGCGTCACGCGCGGCCTGGTAGACCGTCGGCCCCGCTCCATGCGCGCGCACCAGCGCGGCCGAATGTGACCGCACCTCGGAGATGTCCTCGACCACACGCATGCCGCGTCGCTCCAGGTCCTCGACGACCTGGCGATTGTGAATCAGCGGCCCGAGGCAGGCGACCTCGGGGTGCTTCTCCGTGGCCTCCTTGGCAAGCTGCAGCGCCCGCCGCACGCCGAAGCAGAAGCCCGCTTCATCAACACCGAGGATCCGCAGTTCGCTCATTTGCGCCTGCTCACCACCAGCGCGGGAAGTGACTGCCAGAAATCTACCTCGCCGGGGAGACACGCGGCGATGCCGCCGGCCCGGCCGGCAAGCCGCTGCGCCTCATCACGGGCTGCATCCAGGCCGATGACGTCGGGGTAAGTCTGCTTGCCGGCATCGGCATCGGCGCCGGTGGGCTTGCCAAGCTCGTCCTCGTCACCGACTACATCAAGGATGTCGTCAGTGATCTGGAAGAGCAGCCCCAGCGCCATGCCGTAGTCGGAGATCGTGTCGATCATATCTTCTGTGGCGCCCGCAAGGACCGCTCCCGTGCGGCAGGCGGCGCAGATGAGCTTCGCCGTCTTGTTCTCGTGGATGAAGCGAAGCAGGTCGAGGTCAGGCTCAAGCGTCTCGCCGATAATGTCGGCCTGCTCGCCGCCAATGAGCCCGCAGGCCCCGGTGAACTGCGCGAAATCGCGGATGGCGCGAACCACAGCGGCGGGGGCGGCGGTATCGATCTGGCGCGCAAGCGCCTCAAATGCGGCGATAATCAGCGCATCGCCGGCGAGCAGTGCGGTATGCTCGTCGAAGGCGGTATGACAGGAGGGACGCCCCCTGCGGAGATCGCTGTCGTCTATGCAGGGGAGGTCGTCGTGGATCAGCGTGGCGGCGTGCAGCATCTCAAAGGCACACGCCGCAGGCATGACCAGGGCGGGATCATGCGCGAAAGTGGCGGCGGAGCGCATGACCAGCACTCCGCGCAGACGCTTGCCTCCCTCGAGGCTGTGCCGCATCGCGCTGATGAGACCGCCCACCCGCGGGTCGGCCTGCGGGAGGCACGCGGGCAGGGCTTCGTCCAGGAGCGCGGCGTCGCGTGAGAGGACGTCACGAGCGACTGATGCTTCCTCGCTACGGTCTGGAGTCGGCAGATCCGATCATCCCTCGCTGGCGCCGCCTGTCGGGGGTGCATCCGCAGTCCCGACCATGACCTTCTTGAGGGTGGGCGCCTCAATGGTCTGCGTGTCGCGAACCTTCTCCTCCACCAGCCTGGCATTGTGGTACGTGCGCAGGCTTGTGACAACCTTCTTACCCGGTACGCCCTCGGACGCCACACGTGTCTGCCCGCGCTGCAACGTTGCGGTGTGGACTCTCTCCACCTCGGGAGGCACGTCCAGCGTCTCGCTGACTTCCGTCACCGTCTTCACCGTGATACCGACCAGCGCGCGCGAGACTTTCACCTTATCCCCCGGGTGAATCACATTGCCGCGCAACTCCGGGTTGAGGTCATAGAACTGCTGGACGGTCATCCCGTGGTCCGCAGAGATCTTCTCCACGAACTCCCCAGGTTTCACCGTGTAGACTTCCGCCTCCGCCTTTGTCGTTCCCAGCGCCTCCACGGCAGCGGCGATCTCCGTCAGGACCGAATCGGCCCGTGCGAGGCGGGATGTGATCTTGACATCCTCGAGGAATGTCTGCCCCTCAATGAGCTTCTCCCCCTCGGGCACATACTGGTGTTTGATCGTGTCAAGCACGTCCTGGGCGAATTCCTTACTGGGAAGATTCACCGTCGGGTGGCCATCCACCTCGATAGTGGCGGCGTCAACCATCACTACGACAAGCTCCCCCAGCAATTCGGTGGCCTCGCGGATGCCGAGGACGTCCCGGCTGCCATCCACCGGCCACGGCTCGTCGGACCACTGCTGCTCGAGCGAGGCCTCACCTGGCAGGGTTCCCCTGCCCTGGGCAAGAAGCTCATCATGCACTCTCTGCGCCGCGCGCTGGTCCCTGACGAGACAGGCGAGCGCTCCGTCAATCTTGATAGCTCGTGCATTACGCCTGCTGCCGGTGATGAGCACGGCGGCCAGCAGCACCACGAGCGCAAGCAGGATCACTGAGGCCATCTTATAGAATCGGAGCTGCCCCTCAACTCGGGAGGCCGCTCTGGCGCTTCTATCGTCGAAGGTCATAGGTGGTATCACTTCCTTTGCGGATGGGCACCGCCGGCCAGACACCACCACCCCACATCACCAGTACAGAAACGCCGACGGCCCGCTGAAGCTGACCGTCGGCGCAGGATCAGAGCCGGGATCTTGAGTGCTCGGTCATCACGCGCCCCCACTGCGCGACGCTCTTAGCCGCCTGCCTGCGCGGTCAGCTTCTCACGCAGAATGGTGGCGGCACGTTCAATCTGCTCGTCATGCCACTCGGATACGGACGGCCGGTCCTCGACAGCGACGTCGGCCGGGAACTTCGGGAAGAGCACATCCGGGCAGACGCCCCGCTCTCCCTCTTCATTCTCCTCCGAGATGTCGCGCTGGTTCGGTGTCAGATACACGGCCGTGGTGAGGACCATGGCCGAGCCATCCTCAAGCTCGATCACCGTCTGCACCTTCGCCTTGCCGTAGCTGCGGTCTCCGCAGACTGTGGCGCGGCCGGTGTCCTGCAGGGCTCCCGCGACGATCTCCGACGCGCTCGCGCTGCCACGGTCAATCAGGACCACCATCGGTACGCTCTCGTCGAGCATAATGCCCGGGCGCGCACGCAGCGGTTCAGGCTCACCCATGCGGTTCTTGATCCACGTCACCGGCGTATCGTCGAGGAAGAGGCTCGCGACGGCAACCGCCTGGTCGAGCATGCCGCCGGGATCGCTTGAGAGGTCAAAGAGCAGGCCTTTCATGCCCTGCTGCTTGAGCGCGTTCAGCGCCTCCTGCACCTCGGCCTCGGCCATGTGGTTGAATGACCGCAGCCAGATGTAACCGATGTCGCCCTCGAGCATCCGGTAGTCAACGATCGGGAACTCGACGCGGCCGCGGGTGATTACAACGTCCGTGATCTCGGTGCCGTTCTCATGCCGGACGTTGAGGGTCACATCCGTGCCGCCGACGCCGCGGATGAGCTTCACCACGTCGTTGAGGCTCATGCCGCGGACCGATGTGCCGTCCACGCCGACGATGACGTCACCGGCGAAGAGCGATGTCTTGGCCGCCGGCCCCTCGGGCAGAACGCGCAGTACGATAACCTCGTCCTCGCCGGACTCTTCATTCTTCTCCATGACCAGTTCTGCGCCTATGCCCTCAAAGCTGCCCTCCGACTGCGTCTGGAACTCGGCATACTCCTCGGGGGACATGAAGCGGCTGTAGGGATCGCCGAGGGACTCGAGCATGCCCTCGATGGCGCCATAGGTGAGTTCCGATTGCTCGATATCCTCGGGATGGACGAAGTTGTCAATGATCCGCTGCCGGGCGCGCCAGAAGGTCTTCAGAGGCGTGAGGTTCGTCGCCGACGGGATATCAGTGCCGTTCTCAATGTTGTGCACGCCCGGGACGATCTGCGCCATCTCAACCAGCGCCGGGACGATGCCGCCCGAGCTGATGACCTGGGCCGTGAACATGCCCGTGGCGAAGACCAGCAGCGTTGCGAGAGTGATTGCGGCAACGATGCTCCACGACCGCAGCGACTGTCCGCCCCTGGGCCTGCTATCCGGATAGGGAGTTGCCATAAATGCGATTCTCCGTTCGCGCGGCTCTGTATGCTATATGATGACGCTCATCTGAGCGGGTTCACATGCTGCCCGTTGCGGTAGACCATCCAGTGCAGATGGTTACCGGTGGAAAGACCGGTCGTGCCCACCCCGGCGATTGTCTGCCCCTTGCTGACGATCTGTCCCGCACTTACGTAGATCTTCGAGCAATGGCCGTAAGACGTGGCCCAGCCGCCACCATGGTCTATGACGACCGTCTTGCCCGTTGCGCCCATCCAGCCCGCGCGGATGACCTTGCCATCGTCGCAGGCCTTAATGGGAGTGCCGGCCGGCGCCGCGATATCAATACCGTTGTGAAAGCGCCGGCTGCGGTAGATCGGGTGGATGCGCCAGCCGTAGGGGCTGGTCAGACGCCCCGGACAGGGCCATGAATAACGCCCGGAGCTTGTGCCGCTGTAGCCGCCGCGGGCGCTTGAGCTTGAGCTTCCCTCGCGGCGCACTATCGCCGCAAGCTCGTTCTCGGCCGCCTCAAGCTCCGCAAGCGCCTGTTCGGCCGAGGTGCGGTCCTTGGCCAGCCGCGCGCTGAGTGCCTCTGCCTGCGACTCTGCCGCCTCCGCGGCTCGCTTCTGCCTCTCGGCCTCCTGCTTGAGGTCCTCAGCTTCGGCCTGCCTGGCCTCGAGGGTCGCGCGCTGCTGCGCCAGCTTCTCCTGTGTCTCGACCAGCAGGTTCAGGAGTCCCTGGTCCTGCTGCGCGATGAGGCGCGAGAACTCGGCGCGATTGGTGAAGTCCTCAAAGCTGGTGGCGTTGAGCACTACCTCAACGTATGACGGTTGACCTGCCTCATAGAGCGCGCGGAGTCTCGATGACATCGCGTCGCGATGCCCGCCGAGTTCCTCCTCGGTCTGCACAAGATCGGCTTTCACCTCGCGCAGCACGCTATTGACTTCCTCAAGCCGCCGCCGGGCCTCGTCGGCCTTATCGCGAGCCGTCTGCGCCTTGTTGCGGGCCACGGCAAGCTCCGAACGCGCCTCTGCCTGCTCCGACTTGATCTCCTTTAGCTGCCCCTGTACCTGTCGCTGCCTGCCAAGTATCTCCTGCAGACGCTGACGTGCGCTCTTTGCCTCCGCGTCGTGGAGCGCGGTCGTGCCCAGCATCAGGCACAGACCGGTCAGCAACACGAAGCGGGCGACGTGGATTGTTCGCATGTTCAGGTCACCTCAGGGTGCCACATCAGTTGCCGCGATGCAAAGCTGCGATCGTATCTGCGATGCGCCAGTTGGCGCGGGAAGCTCTATCAGACGTTGCGCAGGTAGCTGTGAAGGCCCAGGATGCTGCCGAGCACGCCAAAGAACGTGCCACACGAGATCGCGCCGAGCGCGAACAGCACCGCGAATCTGGCGCTGTAGATCAATTCGATGAAGCCCAGATGCTCGGATACGTAGCCGTGGGCCCATGAGTAGGAGGCCAGAACCAGCACCATGGAAACCGCGCCGCCTACTACTCCATGGAACGCGCCTTCGAGAATAAACGGCAGGCGAATGAACCAGTTAGTGGCGCCGACAAGCTGCATGATGCGGATCTCGCGCCGTCGCGCGTAGATCGTCAGCCGAATGGTGGTGCTGACGATCAGCAGCGTCGCCGCGCCCATCACCACGCCTGAGATGACGCCCGCAATCCTGATGCCACGCGCAAGTATCAGGAGCTTGCCTGTTATCTGCTCCTGATAGCGGACCTCGGCGACCCCCTCGATCTTCTCGGCCGCCTGCGCGATCGCCGCCATATCCTGCGGGTCTACAGGTTTCACGACGATTGAATCAGGCAGTGGGTTCTCTGGAAGTGTCGCATTTAACTGCTCATACGACATCCCGACCGCTTCCGCCTGTTCCCTCAGCGCCTGGTCGCGGGTGCGGTAACGCGTCTCCTCGACCCGCATATCGCCCAGAAGGGTGGCCTCCACCTCACCGGCATCGGCGCCCTCAGCGAGGTCCACAGTGATGTTGGCTTTACGCGCCTCGACGTCGGCCATGTGCTCGAGGTTGATGGTGGCGAGTAGGAATGCGCTCAGGATCAGCAGCGCCACGGTCATGTTCGAGCTTGTGGCGAGACTCATCAGGCCATTGCGCCGGATCGACTGCCACGCCTGCTGGAGCAGGAACTCAACCATACTAAGGTTCATCGTATCCGCCCCCGCCCCGTGCGTCGCGGACGATGGTCCCGCCCACCAGGCTCACGACACGCCTGCGCATGCCGTCCACGATCACCCGATCGTGGGTCGCGCATACTACGGTGGTGCCGCGGTCGGCAATATTCGTAAGAAGCTGCATGATCTCCCAGGAGATGTCTGGATCGAGGTTCCCGGTCGGCTCATCAGCCACGAGGATCGCGGGGTTGTTCACCAGCGCGCGGGCGATCGAGACGCGCTGCTGCTCGCCGCCGGACAACTGGTGCGGGAATGACTGCTCCTTCTCCGACAGCCCCACAAGCTCGAGGGCAAGCGGCACCTTGCGGTACTTCTCACGCCGCGATGCCCCGACGACCTCGAGCGCGAATGCGACGTTCTCCCAGACGTTCCTCTCGGAGAGCAGCCGGAAGTCCTGAAAGATCACTCCGACATTGCGGCGCAGGTACGGTACACGCTCGCGCGGCAGGCTGGCGACATCCTGCCCGGCGATGATAACCCTGCCCTCAGTCGGCACCAACTCGCGGTAGACAAGGTGCAGCAGCGTAGACTTGCCGCTGCCTGATGCGCCCACGAGAAAGGCGAACTCGCCGCGGTCTACCTGAAGGTCGACTCCCGACAGGGCCCGCGTGCCGTCTGAGTAGACGACCGTGACCCCCTCAACATGAATCATCTACTGCAGCCTCGTTAGGTGCCATTGGTTGCGCGATGCACCACATCGCAGAAGAATGTGGTGGAACAATATCGAGTATAGCAGAAGGCCCCGGTGCATTCAACCGAGTGGAGGGCCGGAAAGTTCCCTGAGGCGCATCATGGAGCTACCGCAGCTTGACATTGTGCAGGCCAATGGTGTACGCTTTCTGGCCGGGAGAAGAAATATCGTGAGGCCCCGGGTGGGGCGATCCCCTGGGGCTCTTTTCGTGTCCGCACCGTGGAAATCACCCGGCGCGCGAGGAGACGTGAGCGATGTCTGCAACAGTGATAGTAGGTGCCCAGTGGGGCGACGAGGGCAAGGGGAAGATCACCGATATTCTGGCCGAGACTGCCGATGCCGTTGTGCGCTATCAGGGCGGCAGTAACGCCGGACACACCGTAGTGGTTGACGGCGACGAATTCAAGCTCCACCTGATTCCCTCCGGCATTCTGCATGAGGAAGCCCTCTGCATCATGGCTTCCGGGACGATCATCGACCCCATCTGCATGCGGGACGAGATCGAGGCACTCCGGGAACGCGGCGTTAGCTGCAATAACCTGCGTGTCTCCGTCAATGCTCATGTCATCATGCCCTACCACCGGCTGCTCGACGGGCTGCAGGAGGAGGCGCGCGGCCACGACAGCATCGGCACCACCCGCCGTGGTATCGGCCCCACCTACACGGACAAGACGTCGCGCATGCCTGAGAGCATTCGCATGGTGGACCTGCTTGATGACTCGCGACTTCGATCACTCATCGAGGCGCAGCTTGCGGAGAAGAACGTCATCATCGAGCACCTCTACGGCGGCGAACCGGTCACCGTGGATGCGGTCTTCGATGAGATAGCGCCGACGCTGGACGTCATCCGCCCGCACATTGCGGACGTTCGCGATGACATCCGCCGAGTCCTCGAGGAGGGTCACCTGGTGCTTGAGGGCGCGCAGGGCACCTTCCTTGATCTCGATTACGGGACCTACCCGTTCGTTACCTCCTCGCATCCAGTCGCGGGAGGCGCCTGTCTTGGTACCGGCGTGGGTCCGACCGAGATTGACGAGGTGATCGCGATCGTCAAGGCCTACACCACGCGCGTGGGTGCCGGCTCATTCCCCACGGAGCTCAACGATGAGGCGGGCGAGCGCCTGCGCTCCCGCGGCTATGAGTTCGGGACAACCACCGGACGCCCGCGGCGCTGTGGCTGGCTGGATGGCGTGGCGCTGCGAACCGCTTCGGAGCTCAATAGCGCCACCTCGATTGCGATCACGAAGCTCGACGTGCTCGATGCGGAGGAGACGATCAAGATCGCGGTCGCCTACGAGATCAACGGCAAGCGCTACGAGCGGATGCCCGAGAACCTCGACATGCTCGACCATGCGACGCCGATCTATGAGGAGATGCCCGGCTGGCAGCAGCCACTGAGCGAGATGAGTTCGCCCGACGAGATGCCGACCGAGGCGTGGGAGTACGTGCAGCGGATCGCCACTCTTGCCGAGTGCGACATCTGGGGGATATCGGTGGGCCCGGCGCGCGCTCAGACGATCATGCTGTAGCGATCGGCAGTGCACTTTGAGAGAGGTGGACCGGCGTCAGCCCCCGTGGCCGACGCCGGTTTTCTGTACCTCCTGCTGTATCTCGGCGGGTGGCGCGACGGTGACCGGGGGCTCGGCGAGCACCCGCGGGACGGTTCGGGCGAGTACGAAGAGGTCGAGCAGAGGGCCACGATGGGCTATGTAGTAGAGGTCGAAAGCCACCTTCAGCCACGTGCCGATGTCAGATCCGACGTAGCCATACTGCACCTGGGCCAGGCCGGTGATGCCCGGTCGGATAGAGTGACGGCGGTGGTAGCCCGGGATCTTCTCCTCAAGCCGGTGGACGATCGGGACCTGCTCGGGGCGGGGGCCGATGAGGCTCATCTCCCCGATGAGCACATTCCAAAACTGCGGCAGTTCGTCGATGTGAGTGCGCCGCAGGAAGCCCCCGAGCGGGAAGATCCTCGCCTCCTCCGCCTCATCGGTTGCCCACCGGGCCTCATCGTCTGAATGCCGGTTGTGCATGGTGCGGAGCTTGGAGATGCGGAAGACGCGACCATTACGACCGACCCGCTCCTGCGAGAAGAAAATGGGGCCGGGTGATTGCATGCGAATGGCCACTGCGAGGAATGGTAGCAGTATCAGCAGTAGTGCAAGCCCGATGAGGCCAACGCATATATCGAAGACGCGCCGAACGGCGTCACATACGACGGTGCCGGCGCCAGGTTTGGGCGCCTCGGCGTCCTCGAGAAACGGGCATACCAGCCGCAACCGCTTCTCGCAGACTCTCGCGCGTTCCTGGTGCGAGCTGCAGTTTTCGACAAGTGCCGCGACGGTGGAATCTACTGGCAGCCGCTCCGAGAGGGCGCTGATGCAGGTCAGGCACATCCTCTCGCGGCTGTTGGGCAGCTCAAAAGTGGCCATGAATGCTCCCCTGCGATAGCGACCACGCTCGACGGGCGAGTCTGTGGCAATGATCCTCGGGCCGACCACGGCAGGCATCGGTACAGATACGGCCTGTGAGGGTCTACTTTAACCCACTATCGTATACGATGCAAGCCCCCATTGCTGGAGCCACGCCGTACCCTGCCTCTTCGACCTTCCGCGCGTCGTTTTGTCTTGCTCATTGAGCAGATAGGAGCGGACCGGTTCCGCGGCGGGCGGGCGGGGACGAAGTTGACAAGTGGGGGTGCGTATAGTAATATCAGTAGCGAGCCGTTAGCTCAGTTGGTAGAGCATCGGACTTTTAATCCGAGGGCCGCAGGTTCGATCCCTGCACGGCTCACCAGAGCGCGGCCCCATGGTCTAGTGGTTAGGACTCCGCTCTTTCAAGGCGGCGGCACGGGTTCGATTCCCGTTGGGGCTACCAACTGTTAGTGCTCGTCCGGAATTGGCGGGCGGATAGCTCAGTGGCAAGAGCACCTGCCTTACACGCAGGGGGTCGCAGGTTCAAGTCCTGCTCCGCCCACCAGCGCTGCAGGAGAGTCACTGGGCGGGTCGAGCGGCATGTCGGCCCCGCCTGTTCGGGCGGATAACGCCTGTTATCGCAGACAATTCGCGGTTTGGGTGGCGAGGTAGCTCAGGTGGTAGAGCACCGCACTGAAAATGCGGGTGTCGCCAGTTCAACTCTGGCCCTCGCCACCACCACAACAGGTTGCACGATGTCCGTATTGGGGGCCGACGTAGCTCAATTGGCAGAGCAGCTGAATCGTAATCAGCAGGTTACCGGTTCGACTCCGGTCGTCGGCTCCATCTATTGATCGCGACCCGCCCCGCGGGTCATCGTCTTCAGCCCAGGGCACGGAGGCGGTGGAGTCTTCCTCTCCTCTATCCGACCGCCCCGCGGCGAAGTCACCGCCGATTCCTCTTACGCGCTCATGGAGTGTTGACTGCGTGCAGATCAACAAAGCCGTTGTGCCGGCCGGCGGGCGAGGCACGAGGCTCTATCCGGTTACAAAAGCGCAGCCCAAGGAGATGCTCCCTCTTGGCGGCCGCCCCACTATTCAGGGCGTCGCGGAGGAGCTCTTGCTCGCAGGCATCAATGACATTCTCATCATCACCAGCGAGGGCAAGCGGGCCATAGAGGATCACTTCGACCCGATGGTCGGCCGCGACGGCAGCAAAGTTTCCCCGGAAGACGACTCTCCCCTCTTTGATCGTTCCGCAGTGACTTTCAGCTATACGCGCCAGGGAGCACCGCGCGGACTCGGCGATGCCGTCGCATGCGGCAGGCGCTTCGTTGATGATGAACACTTCGTGGTGTCCCTCGGTGATTGCCTCATCCTCAGCCGCGAGCCTGTCGCGCCGCTCCAGCGGATGATTGCAGCACACACAGAACACAACGCGGCGGCCTCGATCCTCATGCAGAGGGTTAGTCTCGAGGCGACCAGCCGCTACGGCATAGCCGATCCCGGCGACGCGGCCGGCGATACAGCATTTGTGATGCGGGACATCGTCGAGAAGCCCGGACCCGACGCGGCACCCAGTCGCTTCGCGGTCGCGGCACGATACGTCTTCTCCCCCATTCTGTTCGACTACCTCTCGGCTCAGAAGCCGGGGCTCGGCGCGGAGATCCAGCTCACCGACGCCATCCGCGCCATGATCGCCGACGGGCACACCGTCCTCGGCGTGCCACTGGCCCCGGGAGAGCGGCGTCTTGATGTGGGAAACCTCGAGAGCTACGCCCGCGCCTTCGTGCGTACGATGCTCACGGATGCGGATCGTGGAGAGGGCCTGCGAGCATACGTGGCGAACCTGCTGGCGCACATTGACGACCCGTCGCACCCCGACCCTGATCTGCCGCCGGATTCATAGCCGATCCGTCTGAAGGGAGGCCAGGCAATGCGAGAGTTGAGCAGCCTCATCGGTCTGCAGGTCATTTCTATCAGCGAGGGCAGAAATCTTGGCACCGTAGGCGATGTGTACGTAGATCTCACGGCCGGAGAGCTTGTCTGCGTCACGCTGGCGAGGACGCCGGAGCTTCGCGTTGTGCTTGCCGAAGACATGCAGGTCATCGGCAGCGACGCTCTGATGGTCCTCGATGAGAGTAAGGTCAAGGGACGCGACGAGGCAGCGGACGCGCTTGAGCGCGGGCGCCAGGTGTTGAGCAATCCCCCCGCGGTAATCACCAGTCACGGCACGAAGCTCGGGCAGCTCGGGATGGTGCAGATTGATGAGGCCACCCGCAAGGTCATCCGATATGAGGTGACAAGCGGCACTCTGCGGGATGTAACCGATGGCACGCTGGCTCTCCCGGTGCTTGAGGGCACGGTCCATGGCGAGGACACGGTGATCGTCCCCCACGAGGTAGTGGCGCAGCGGCTCGACCAGGCGGGCGGGCTGCGCGGCAAGTTCCGCCACCTCGCGGAGCGCCTGCGTGTCGGCTATGATGACATCAGCGAGCGTTCCGAGGAACTGCTGCGCGAGAGCGAAGAGAAGCTGAAGGTCAAGGCGGATCAAGCGCGTAAGAAGGCCGGGGAGTTGACGCAGGAGGCGCGCAAGAAGGCGGAAGAAATCGCTGAGGATGCTCGCGAGGCCATCGAGCGCGCGAAGAGCAGTGATGAGGAAGAGGCGCCGGTCGAAGAGGCGCCGGGAGTTGAGGCTGCGGCCATCCCGACCGAAGATCCGGCAATGGCCGAGATGCATTTGATGCCTGAGGCAGCAACTCCGCTACCGGACGTCTTTCCCCACGAGGCGGAGGAGGAGGCCGAGGCACCCGAGGCCTCAGAAAACGACAGCAGTGAGCGGACTCAGTAGGCAATCTATGGCAATCACAGAAATCAACTGCGAACTGACACGGCGGCTGGAGCGAATCGCGGGGCTTGAGCTACGCGAGAATGAGCCGCTGGCACGCCACACATCGTTCGGCATCGGCGGCCCCGCCGACCTGCTTGCGATCCCGCATGAGCCGCGCGCGCTCTGTGAGGCGATAGGGATTGCGCACGAGATGGAGACCGAGCCCGTCTTCCTCGGTAACGGGACCAACCTGATCGTCCGCGATGGTGGTGTGCGCGGGCTGGTTATCAGGATCGCCGGTGAGATGGGCCACGTGCAGATGGAGGGGGAGCAGGCGATCGTTGAGGCCGGAGCGCCTCTTGCGATGCTCTGCTGCCAGTGTGCGCGGAAGGGCCTTACGGGGATGGAGTTCGCCGCGGGCATTCCCGGCACTCTGGGCGGAGCGTTGATCATGAATGCCGGGGCTAACGGCGGCGAGATCAGCGATGTGATCGAATGGGTTGAAGTCGCCGACAGATCGGGCTCAATCAGCCGCATGGCATCTGAGGAGCTCTCATTCGGCTACCGCCGCAGTACGCTGCGCGAACTGGGGCATGCGATCATTCGCGCGCGCCTGAGCTTCCGCAGCGGAGACCCTGCCGAGATACACGAGAAGCTCTGCGATACGCTGAGCCAGCGCTGCGCGAGGCAGCCGGTCTCCAGCCCCAGTGCCGGTTCGATCTTCAAGCGCCCGGAGGGTGACTACGCCGGCCGGTTGCTCGAGACGGTCGGGGCGAAGGGCATGCAGGTCGGGCGCGCTGCCGTCTCTATGAAGCACGCGAACTTCGTGGTGAATCTCGGCGGCGCCACGGCGCGTGACGTCATGGGGCTGATTGAGGCCGCACAGAACCTCGTCTATGAGGAGTTCGGCATGATGCTCGAGCCGGAGGTCTGTGTCGTGGGCGAGGACTGACCGACGCCTCAAAGCAAGCGATCTCTCAGGTGGCGCCTTCCTCCGGGTCGGCGCCATCGTCCTGTTCCGGCGGCGCGTCATCCTCGGTAGGAGCAGACCCTTCGGCGAACAGATCGGTGCAGGCGGCCCGGGCGCGGTCGAGCTTCTGACGAACCGCGGGAGCGACATAGATGCCGTTGATCGGCTCACGCGCGAGCAGCGTAGAGAGGGCGGATACCCGTTCCTTCACGCGCAGGTTAAGATCGATGACGGCGATCTGCTTGCCGCGCAGCTTTCCTATGCCGACGCGGCCGGCGGCAGCTTCGTAACGCACCTCAATGCCAAGACGCGACGCAAGCTCCTCAAGGTGTTCGAGCATCGTTTCGTGATCCACTGGTTCAGTCCTCCTGAGGTGTCTGTCGGGCCGTGGTGAATTCGCCGCTTGAGTGATTTTCTCCTCTTATGCGGGAGGAGCGGGCTCACCGGGTGGCGAATGTCGAGGCGGCCGCTCATACCGACAGTGGGGGGTGGGGCCTCGTGACCCCAAGCCGTCTCATCCCGGTGCGTTCGCAGCTTGTCATCGTCGTAGCCGTCTGCTGCTGTCTCCTGCAGGTCATCTCCAGTGATGCCGCGGTTCTTCCCGCGGCGATCGATTCCGACATGCTTCTCACGCACGCCTCCTCACCGTGGGAACTGCGCTCCGACGTGACGATCACCTCAGGTGTGACGGTCACCGTGGAGCCCGATGTGCAGATCATCGCCACCGGCGATTGGCGCCTCACTGTGTCCGGCAGCCTCATTGCGATGTCACCCGCCGGCAGCCGCATCGTCTTCCGAGCGCCGGACAGCGAATCCATCGGGGCATGGAAGGGCCTCTACTTCACACGCGGCAGCACCGGCCGATTTCAGCGCTGCTCATTCCTCTCCGCCACGGACAACATCCTTGTCGATGGCGCGGACGTGCGTCTGTACAACTGCCACCTCCGCTCTGCCTCACGAGACGGGCTGATGGCGTGGGGCGACTCGTTCATCAAGGCCGCCTACTGCCGCTTTCAGAACAACGGCCGCCACGGCGTGCATCTGCAGTCGAGCGCTCCCGAAGGAGCGGTCATCTTCTCCGAGTTCGTGGGCAATGGCGAACACCCGGTCAGGGTGAAGGCGAACTGCCTTGCCATGCTGCGGCGTGGCAACACGTACGAACACAATGGCACGCAGGCGATCGGCGTAGATTGCGATGCCGCAGTGGACATCACCGGGACCGCATGCTGGCGCGATCACGACCTTCCGCTGGATATGACGGTCGGCTCCACGAACGCGGAACTGCTGATCGACAGCGGCGCGATCCTGCGCATCAAGTCCGGGATACGCATCTACCCGCCGCGGCGGATTGTGGTGCGCGGGAAGCTGCTGGTGGATGGCCTCCCGGACGCCAACGTGACGATCCAGCCGCAGGGCGCCGCCCAGCCGGGCGACTGGCTGGGCATCGCGCTCGAGGAGGGCGCCGAGGTGCGCGTGAGGGCCGCCACCATCGGCTTCGCCCGTGACGGCTTCACAGTGGGCAACGCCCGCCTCTACTTGGACGGTGTGATGATCCGCAATTGCGCGCAGAACGGCATCTTCGGCGCAGGGCGCGCTCACGCGGATCTCGCGCGATGCACAATCAGTGCCTGCGGGGCGAACGGGATTGCCCTGCCACAGGCGACCTCCACGGGCAAGATCCACTCAACGCGCGTCGTGGAGTGCGGGGATTACCCGGTGCGTATCGCCGCGACCGTCGCTGAGGCGCTGCGCACCAACAACTCGTGGCGAGACAACGCGCGACAGGCGATCGGCGTGGTCTGTGCCGGTCAGCCGGACCTCAGCGACGACGACGCATGGCTGCCGCAGGGCATACCCTACGACCTCACGGCGGACCCGAATGCGACCGTGCTTGGCATTGCCCGGTCGGGGAGGCTCTCACTTCGCCCGGGCGTCGAGGTGCTTGGCGGCGGCATCACGGTCTCCGGAGTGTTTGTCGCCGCGGGCGAGGCGGGGCGGCCGGTCAAGTTCGATGCAGCGGAAGACGTGCCCGCTCCGGGAGACTGGACAGGCCTTGAGTTCGCCCCCGACAGCGCCGGGCGGTTGGTGCACGCGACGATCAGGCATGCCGCAACCGGTGTGAACATTCAGTCTGAGGGCTGGATTCAGCTTGTGAGCAGCGAGATCAGGGACTCCGAGCTTGACGGAGTGCGCGTCTCCCAGTCGGGAAAGCCGCTCATCACCGGCTGCAATATCCATCACAACGGTCGTTTCGGAGTGAGCGTCTGGAATGACGCGGCGCCTCTGATGGGCGCGGCGAACGAGCCAGCAAACCCCGGCCGCAGCCGCCTCGTCGCCAACGGTGAATACGACCTTGCCAACCACACCACGCACGCGTTGCTCGCGCAGCAGAACTGGTGGGGCCTGACCGCGCAGGCTGAGATCGGCGCGCGCATCCTCGACCGCTCTGAGGAGGCGTGGCGCGGCCCGGTGAACTTCACGCCGTTCCTGAACGCCCAGCCCGCGGGCACCACCGCGTTCGCGGAGACGCCGGTGAGCATCATGAGTGTCACGGCGGTGCCGACCGCGACGGGCGCGGCGATCCATGTGATGCTCTCCCGTGCCGCCGACATCCGCATCACGCTGCGCAATATTGCCGGGCGGCCGATCCGGGAGATAGCCGTGCGGGCCGATGCCACCGCCGTGGTGCCATGGGACGGGCGCGACTTGCGCGGGAGCATGGCCCCGGCAGGCGCTTACATCGTCGAGGTGGCGGCGCTGGGGGATGACGGCAGCCTCTCCCGCGGCCTCACGACGCTTGTTGTGCGGCGGTAGCTCAGGGCGCCAACAGGCAACGTCACCTCACCCCCCGGCCCCCTCTCCCTGGTCCAGCCTGTACAACAGGCGGTACAGGCGGGCGAGAGGGAGGATGTCTACGGCGCAGTGGGCGACAGGTCCGCACCTGCGTGGTGGCGAAAGGTATGCCAGTGATTGACCCTTCGGAGGTGCGTCATGCTGGCGCTTGTTGTGCATGAACCGGGCAGCTTTGAAGTGACTGAGGTAAATGATCCGACGCCCGAACCGGGCGAGGTGCTGATCGAGGTCGCCGCATGCGGCATCTGCGGCACCGACCTGCACATCATTGACGGCGACTACCACGGCAGCTACCCGATCATCCCCGGGCACGAACTGTCGGCGACTGTGCTGGACGAAGGCGATTCGGCACATCTCGCCCCCGGGGATCGCGTCGCAATCAACCCGAACATCTACTGCCATGCCTGCCGGATGTGCAGACGCGGCATGCCGCATCTGTGCGAGTGCGCGACGGCCGTCGGTGTCACGAGAGCTGGCGGCTTCGCGGAACTGTGCGCGGTGCCCGCCACTCAGTGCCTGCCGCTGCCGGAGGAGGTCAGCTTCACCGATGCGGCGCTGATGGAGCCGCTGTCGTGCTGCCTGCACGGGCTGGAGGTGCTGGGGCCGCGTCCGGGCGATCGCACCGCGATCCTCGGCGCGGGCACCGTGGGCCTGATGATGACGCAGCTTGTGCGCCTGCAGTCGGGCGCGCCGATCGTGGTATCCGAGCCTGATGCGACTAAGCGCCAGATGGCGGAGTGGCTGGGTGCCGACGCCACCGTGGATCCGTCATCCGAGGACGCTGCGGGGGCGATCGAGGACGCCCTCGGCGGCGCTCCTGACTTCGTGCTCGAGGCGGCGGGAGTGCCTGCAACCGCCGCGCTGGCGCTGGAGATCGTTGGCCCCGGCGGGCGCGTGCTGCAGTTCGGCGTCTGCCCGGAGGGCACGGAGGTCGCCATGCACCCGCGGAAGCTCTTCCGCGACGAGATCACGATCGCGGGCGCCTACACGAACCCGTTCACGGATGACCGCGCGCTTACAATGCTGGCCGCCGGACGCATCGTGACTGATCCGCTGGTGAGCGATGAGTTCCCGCTCGCGGACGCCGAGGCGGCCATCGCACGAGCACGCGAGGCCGATTCGTTCAAGGTGCAGGTGCGCGTGTAACGCTGAGGGAACCTCGACGCGCAGAGTTTGTCTGGTACTACGTCCTGCGCCCGCGGATCATGTCGCAAAGGAGCCGACTGCATGACCCGACGCATCATTCCCGTGCTCGCCGTGCTCGGCATCATCTCTACCTTCGCATGGGCAGACGTTCCCTCGCAGCTTCCGGCCGACCGCGTCACCGAACCGCTCGACGCCAGCGACTGCCTCCTGACAATCCCGATCGAGCGCACGGACAAGGCCGTCGAGGTGCTGGTCGAGTTCGGCGACACAGGCGCCCCAGCCACGTTCCAGACCCTGCGCGTCACTGGCGGCGCGGTTCAGGTCTGGGACGTGCAGGACGGCGTGCCGAAGCTCACCGACAGCCGCGACGCGACGCTCCCCGCGGTCGGCAGCAGCTTCGACCTGATCGTGCATGCGCGCGGGCCGCACCTTGTGATCAGCGCGGGCGATGAGGTGCTCGCGCACTTCCTCCGCGAGGGCTTTAACGAAGACCGGGTCGGCGCGCACGCGACCGGTGCGACCATCGGTGACCTGATGGTGCAGCCACTGGGCGACGTGCTCTTCGATGAGGACTTCTTCGCCACCGAGCAGGTGCCGGACCGGTGGGAGACGCTCGCGGGCGAGTGGCAGGTCGGCATCTACTGGGACCCGCTGCAGGAGATGGACAACCGCCCAATCGGCGCCTCGTGGTATGAGCCAGGCGAGGGCGCATGCCTGACCGCCAGCGGCTACGAGATCTTCGACAGCTACCGGCTGAGCGCCACCACGCGCATTCCGCACGGACGCGGCGGGCTGGCTTTCCATGTGCGCGGGCCGTCGGACTACTGCGCCTTCGAGGTCGGTGAGGGGCAGGCGCGGCTCGTCGAAATACGCGCTGGCCAACGCGGGGTGCTCGCGCAGGCTCCTGTCGAACTGCGCCCAGAGTGGTCGTATCGCCTGCGCGTGGACATCTCCACCGGCCACGCGCGCTGCTTTGTGAACGATGAGCCGGTCGTCGAGGCGGACCTCTCCCCCGCGCTGATGGGGCAGATCGGCCTGACCGCGCATGACGCGATCGACAGCCGCTTCGATGACGTGACCGCGCGGCCCTACCTCGCCACGCACATCCCCGAGGGCGCGACCGCCGAGCAGGCATTCGCGTTCGACGATGGCACCTGGCAGCTCAAGGGCAATGACCTCGTGGGCCACGTGAAGGGCGCCGAGGTCGCCGGACTGCGCGGGATCTACTGGGACAGCGAAGTTAATGCGCGCGTGACCGCCACTCGCGACGCAGTGGTGGGCGTTGTCGCCGGGCATCGCGTTGAGGCGATGAAGAGCGTGTTGATCTTCACGATCAAGGCTTCCGAGCAGCCCACCTGGCAGCTTCATCACGTTGACGGGGGCCAGACGAGGAAGCTCGCGAGCGGTCCGGCTCCGGCCGCCTCGGGCCTCATGACGCTGCGGATGGCGGCAGGACGGATCACTTGCCTGCTCGACGGCAAGACGCTGTGCGAGACGTTCATCATCAACCAACCTGTCGGGCGCGCGGGCGTCTACCTTCAGGGCGGGCGTGCGACCTTCAGCGACCTGTCCTGCGCCGAACTGAGAGACGAGCCGCAGGCGATCATCTCACGAGCCGACGGGAACAACGCGCCCATCCCGGCTGTAGCGACGGCCAACACCATCCAGCCGATCGGAGCGCTCTGGCGGCCAAGTGGTGGATCATGGCGCTGCGTAGCTACCGACGCTGGGCCGCGCATCGTGGCGAAGGGCGATGGGGGCCTCGTCAATGCAATCCTTCGCTTCCACGAAGTGACGCCCGGCGACCCGCGGCTGATGGTGGACACCGATGGCGGCGAAGCAACGGTGACACTGGGCATCTGCATGAGTGAGGAGCCGGGCTATCAGGTCGAGCACGGCCCATGGGGAGGCACCTACCGCTTTCTGAGGCGCGGCGAGGTCATCCACGAAGGGGCGGGCAGTGATGGAACGTGCTCTCCGGGTTCCATCCGCCGCGATGGCGACTGGATCGTGATCGAGGGCGGTGGAGACGCGCGCACGCTATTGACGTGGCGCGACCCGGACCCGCTGCCCGACGGCTACGCGGAGGTGAGCGTTTCCGGAGGCGAGGTGCGCTTCAGTGCGATCGCGCTCGCGAGCGACACGGCGCTGGCGTACAAGTTCGACCGGGTCGAGCCGGACTGGCAGCCGCGCACCGGCGAGTGGGCCGATCACACCGGCATGGCCTGCATCCTGTGGGACTACTGGATGACCGGCGACGGTCGCGAGGAGCCGGCGTTCACGTGGAACCGCCACGCGCTGCCCGAGGACGTTGCGGTGGACGTCTCCGCAGGCGAGTTCACCGAGGGGCACGAGACCGGCCACCACGAGCACTTCGCCTACCACGACATCAGCGTGATCCTCAACGGTGCCGGAGGCGACCCGGACAGCGGCTATCGCTTCATCGTCGGCGCGGATAAGGGCAAGCGGAACGTGCTGCTGCGGGATGGCGTGGAGGTCGCGTCGAGCGACGACCGCCGCTGCCGGATCGCCATGGGCGGGCACTGCAACTCACCGCGAGCCGTGCGCATCAGGGCGCAGCGGGCGGGCGATACTCTCACGCTGACGTTCAACGGCGTCGAGGCTCTGCGATGGACGGACCCGGAGCCGCTGACTGGCGGCGGGCAGGTCGGCCTCGGCTGCAACGGCTGCCGGGTGCTGTTCCGAGACTGCGTAATCTACCCGTAGGACACCGCAAGTAGGACAGGTGCCACGTTGCTTGTTCGCAAAGAGCACGTGTGCGGGCGAGGGCGCCCGCACTACATACGGACTTGGTTGACAGGCTCGAAATGGAAAGCCTGTCCTACCTCATTGTGAGAGGACTGTATGATGCGACTGCTCAATCGCAGGGCGCTCGTAACCGGCGCAAGCCGGGGTATCGGCAGGGCCATCGCCATCGCATTCGCCGAAGAGGGCACGGATGTCGCCATCACCTCGCGCAATCTGGCGGCGCTGGAGGAGACGCGCGCGGCAGTCGAGGCGCAGGGGCGGCTCTGTCATGCGATGGAGTGGGACGTGAGCGACATAGCCATCGCACAGGCGCGGCTGGAGGAGGCGCGCGAGGCCCTCGGCGGCCTCGACATCATCGTGAATAACGCCGGTGTGCATCACCTGCCCGATCAGGCGGGCAGTGAAGCGGACTGGGACTACGTGATCGATACGAACCTGAAGGCCGTCTGGTTTCTCACCGACTGGGGGGCGCAGATGATGTCGCCGGGCGGGGCAATCATCAACATTGCCTCGGATTACGCATTCCGCGGCGGCAACTCGATCTACGGCGTGTCCAAGTGGGGCGTGCGCGGCCTGACGCGCGGCCTTGCTCAGAAGTGGGCCAGGCAGGACGTGCGCGTCAACGGCATCGGGCCCGGCCCCGTCGCGACGGAGATGAGCAACTGGCGCGATGGCGACCCGCTCGAACGCGCGAGCCTGCCCCTCGGGCGCCTCACGCTGCCCGAGGAGGTCGCGCGCGTAGCGGTCTTCCTCGCCTCAGACGACGCTTCGGCGGTGATCGGCGAAACGATCGTGCTGAACACGGGCAATAGTTGAGACTGCGCCCGCGGTAGAGGAAGCCTGAAGCCGCTCTGGCGGGCCACTCGCCCCCATGCGGCGCTGCACCTGCGCCTCCAGCTCGCCCCAGTTGCTCTCAAGTGCATAATACCACCGAAGCTGCGCATCTTCCTCCTCCGGCACCTCCGACCACGCCCTCACTCTCGCAGGCTCAGCCGATACGCGTCCTCCTGCACTCTGCTGTCATCCGACGACAGCAGCGACACGTGGCCGTCAATGAACGCGTAGTAGTTGCCGCCTCTGTGCCGTGCCGGATCGGGGATCGAACTCCCCGGATAGTCCGGCCAGTCGAAGGCGTCGCCCTTGCCGATCTCCGACTCGTAGAGCCCGATCGTCTCCGCTGGACGCTCAACCGCAGACAGCGTCTGGCGACTGAGCTTGTAGTTGAAAGCGTAGCTGAAGGGCGTGTCATCCTCGGGACAGTGATGGATCTCCCGGTTCCTCGTGTACGGATACGTCACCGAGCACCAGCGATCTGCAGGCGGGAAACGCTCATCATAGTCCTGGCAGTACATCAGCACCGCGAGTGCAAGCTGCCTCAGGTTCGCCCGGCAGACGTTTGCCGCTGCGGCTCCGCTGCGCTGCCCGGCGATGACGTCCTCGAAGCTGATCTCCGGCCCCAGCAGCACCGGATCCCGGCACCATGCCATACTCCAGCCACGATCACCATTTGCCAGCGGCATGGCGACGCGCAGGATGGACACCCCGGTTACCCGCACAACCGCCCGGTCATCGGCCACGCTGACGCTCTCAACGTGGAATTCGGCCTCTATCTGCGGCGAAAGCGCCAGATCGGTGAGCGAATAGCCCGCGACACCGGCCCCCTCGGCCATCATCATCGCGCGAAAGAAGTCATACGGGTCGCTCTGCCCACCCGTATACGCTTGCAGTTGGCGGCTGATCGCCTCGCGCGCCTCGGTCTGGCGGGTCTCCTCAAGGTCCAGCGCCCAGCCATCGCCCTTTCGCCGCATCAGAAGTGTGCCGGGGAATTGTGTGCGCACCGTCAACTCCGCCCAGCCACTCATCTCTTCGGTGACGATCCGGCCTATCTCAGTTTCTGCGCCCATCATCAGTGTCGGCAGCGCGCGCTCAACCCCGTGTTCCCAGTCATCCTCGACCCCGCTGCCCTCTCGCTCGGCGATCGTCGGCAGGGCCCAGCCGTCCATCTCGATGCCGCCGCGGGTATCTGGGTGTGTGAGCGCCCACGCGGTCTCCCACTCACTGGCGTCGATTGCGGTGAGGTAGGCCATCGCGGCCTGTTCGATGGCTGCGGCCACGGGGGGATCTGGTGCGACGCTACCGGGGAGCACCTCCGGTGAGCCGGGCGTTTCGGCCTGACCGAGTGCGGCGAGCGTGGGAAGCAGGGCGGCGCGTACGGCGGCTGAGGTAGAACGTGCGTTGGCGAGGCTCATGGCGAGAGTTGCGGCCGCGACAAGAATGAGCGCGGCCATTGCGAGTATGTGCGCATGCATCCGACGCCTGTCGCTGCGGGACATGCTGAATCCCTCCCCGACACAGGTTGCCAATCGCTTACCAGTTTGATTCACGGGATGACGCGCGGCACCTCCCCGGAGGCAGCGGCAAGTTACGCGAGCAGACGCACCCGCTACCTCAGCGCCATGTCCGCTACCACCATCCGATGATCTGAGTGCGGCGTGATGACCGCGCGCGCGTCGAGTGGCCGGAAGACGTTGCTCGCGTAGATCAGGTCGATGCGCGAGACGGGAAAGTCGGCGGTGATGGTGTTCGGCCAGCCGCGCCCCGCCGCGGCGAAGACATCGCGCAATCCCGCCTGGGCCAGCGGCCTGAGCAGCGAATCACCGCCGGGAGTGTTGAAGTCGCCCCCGATGATCACCGGCAGGTCCTCCCCGTGCCGCAGGCGCTGGCGCAGCAGGTCGGCGATCACGTGCGCCCGCTCCTTGCGGACACGCGCGGCGTCCCGCCAGACCTTCGGCCGCCAGATGTCCATCCGTAGCGACGGATGCACGAGGCGCGTGGAGATGATCGTGATCGGCCTCCCGAGGCGCTCCGGCACCGCCACGCCCACGTACATCTCATGCGCGAGCCAGCGCGGGAGGTCGTCGGCCTGCAGCGTACCGCGGACCATGATCGTCGGGTCGAGCCATCCCGCGCGCTGCCAGCCCTCCGGCACCACGCTCTCCAGCGCCACCTCGCCCGGCGTCTCCTGCAGCAGCAGCACGTCCGGGTCAAGTGCGAGCGCATCCGTCACGGCGCGCTCATCGCCGCCGCCGCAGTTGAGCGTGATCACGCGCACGAGCGAGCCATCAAGGCGGGCCTGCGCGATCTCTCGATCCGGCTCGCGCGCGACCGACCGCAGCAGGTACCGTGGCTCCTCGCAGACCGCCAGCGCGGCAATCAGTGCAATCCCGCCAACCAGCAGCGCCCGGCGCGGGTGGAGCAGTGGCGAGAGGATGAGGGCGAGGATGATGCAGCCACCAGCCCAGAAGCCGAATGGCCAGATGGTGATGGGGTCGAAGTTCGGCGGGCGCAGCAGATACACAACAGCGACCGCGAGGAGTGCCATCAGCAGCAGGCCGGCGATAGCACTTGCGCGCAGGTCGCTCAGTTCGCCTCGGCTCCGCTGAGGCGATTCAGGTGTTGGAGGAGCATCCCCGTGGATCCGTCTCACCCCCCGCGACTGCAACAGTATGGCGCTCGCTGCTACTGCTTGCTCAAACCGATTGCCTCGCAGATTGCTTCGAAGAGCTTTGCCTCAGGCACTGATGCATCGAGGACGGCGGTGCGCCGGGCGTAACGCCGGGCGTATTCGTGGAAGCCCTCGCGCACATTGCGATGGAACTCGATCTGGTTGCGCTCGATGCGGTCCGCGGTATCCCCGGCTGGCCCGTGGCCGAACTTGCGCCGCATGCCCTCCTCGGGCGGCAAGTCGAGGATGATCGTCATGTCCGGCACAAGTCCGCGCGTGGCCTCGGCATCGAGGCGCTCGACAAGCTCTACGCCCGCCCCGCCCGCATGGCCCTGATAGGCGAAAGTCGAAGCCGAGAAGCGGTCGCAGAGGACGATCTGCCCTGCCTCCAGCGCCGGTCGGATAACCTCATCGCAATGCTGTGCGCGTGAGGCGCAGAAGAGGAATATCTCCGTCAGAGGCGTCATCTCGGCGTGGTTGGGCGAGAGCAGTATCTCCCGGACGGCGTTGCCGATGGCGGTTCCTCCGGGCTCGATCGTGACGAGCAGATGCTCCCCGGCGGCGCGCAGGGCCTCGGCAAGGCGGCCGAGTTGGGTGGTCTTGCCGGCGCCCTCACAGCCATCGAGCACAATGAAGCGATGTTTCAGCGGCACTGATGCGTCCTCCATCCCGCGGGTCAGGTCACTGTAGCGGACTCAAGCGGCGGGAGGTGCTTCGCCATGAAGACCGCCGGCGCCTCCGCCAATACCACAGAGGAGTGCGATTGATGGGCGGCAGCCTGCTCGTCGCGCTCATCGTCCGCCTCTGGCGGTGCGGCGCGCATGGCGGCGGATACGAGGCTCGCCGCCAGCGCGAAGATGACCATGATCGTCACGACCGTTACTAGCATGCGGTTGCGATGCGGCATTGCCCACCGCCTCCTCAGAGCCAGAAGCGCTCACTGTGCAGATTGCCTTCGCTGACGCCCATCTCCACCAACTCAGGTGCGAGCGCCTCCATCATCTCTGCCGGCCCGCAGAGGTAGACGCTCCAGTCAGACAGCTCGTCCGACACGTGGCGCGCTATCAGGCCCCGGTCGATCTGCCCCGTCTCGCCCTCCCAATCCTCTTCGGAAAGCACATGGACCACGCGCAGAGGCGGTCTCTGCGCGTCAACCATTGAATCAAGCTCACCCCGGAAGACGATGTCCGCTTCGGTGGTATTGCCGTAGAGCAGCACGACTCTTGCCTCAGAGCCCGTGTCCCGCATGTAGCGCAGCATGCTCATCAGCGGCGTGATGCCGATGCCGCCAGCGATGAACAGGTAGCGATCCGCCGGCGGATCAAGCACGTGGCTGAAGTGGCCGTAGGGCCCCTGGATGACCGCCCTGTCGCCGGGCTTCGTGTCCCCGATGGTGGCGGTGAAGTCACCCGCATTCTTGATCGTCGAGGTATGCGTGGGGCCGGTGGTGGGGCTGGAGGAGATGGTGAAGTGATGCTCCTCACCGTCGTAACGGCCATCACCGCGGTAGAGCGTCAGGAAGCGGAACTGCCCCGGGGCGTACTTCAGCGGCTCCACTCCCTCGGGCGGCTCGAGCTCCAGCGTCCAGACGTCGTGCGTTTCCTGATTGACCGACTTCACCGTCCAAGGCTTGCGCTTACGCGCCATCGGCCAGATGAACTTGTGCAGCGCGTAGACGACGACTGCCGAGCCGAAGATGAGCACCCAGAGCAGTTGCATGGAGCTTGCGGTGAAGTCGCTGCCAACAAGCCACGAGTGAACGAAAGCGAGGCCGAGGATGATCGGCGCCTGGTTGTGTATCACCCGCCACACCTGGTAGTCGAGCAGTTGACGCTGAAAGAGGCTCGTCACGCCCTGCACCAGCAGCAGAAGCAGCGCGATCCGGCCGAGCCAGATGTACCAGGGCATATCAAGGCTCGTGACAAGCCCCCAGCTTCCCGAGCCCGCGGCGAGCAGGAACGGATGCGCAAGCAGCAGCACAACCGCCAGCACCGCCATGCTCTTGTGAAAGCGCAGGACCATGTCGAGGCCGTAGTGGCGGGTGATGGTGCGCAGCCGACCGGCGAGGACCGCCTGCATGGCGAGAATCGTCGCCGCCACCAGTGCGAAGCTCTTACCGAGCTGGCGCAGGAAGGGGTCGGCTTCCGTGGGCGGAGTCAATCCTGCAATGATGAGTGGCAACGACAGGATTACCGCGTAGAGCACGACGAACAGCACCGCGAGGACGCTGGATCCACCGCGATCAACGTTACTGCTTCCCTCCGCCGCCCGTTCCATCGCCGTCCCTCCGCCCGCCACTGGTTGAGGCGTCCGGAGAGAGACTTCGGTACAGCCGCGTTAACTCCTCGTGAGTGTCACAGCGGCAACACGCGGACGCGGCGGCGCGGCTCTTCACCGACCGTCTTCGAGGTGAGGTTGCGGCGGCCGATCAGTTCGCGCTGCAGGCGGCGCACGTAGGCGTTCTGCGGCAAAAGCTCCACCGGCACGTTCTCGGCAAGCACCTTCTCCACCGCATCGGCGGCCTCGCGGAGTGCGAATTCCTCGCGCGGGGTACTCCGCTCGGCGGCAAGCGCCTCCACGGCCTCCTCGATCTGCGGGTAGGTGTTGCTGCGCACAGTGATGGTCGCCATGATGTCCTCAGGCACCCGCCCCAGCTCGGCAGCGCGCTCCAGCGCGATGGCAAAGTCAGCCTCATCAGGCTCCTGGGTGATTGTCGCCGGTATCCGCTGCTCCCGCAGCGCCCGTTCGAGATGTTCGCGGCTGATGCCCACCGGGAGCACGCGGATCACCCGCGTCCGGCTCTCCGTATGGCGGAGTTCGGCCTCCAGCGGATCGGCGGCCTCGGGTCTGACCGTCACAGCGGGTGCCACTGGAGTCTCGACTGCGACAATCTCGCCGCCGTCGTCGAACTCGCGCACCTCGGCGGTGATCGGCCGCCCCTGCAGGATGCTGTCCACCGTCTCAGCCACGTCGTGGTGTATCGCCAGATGGTTGATGCCGTGAATCTCGACGATGATGTCAAAAGTCGGCGGCGCCTGGCGTTCGAGGACGGTCTTTTGTGTGCCGCGACGTTTGGCCTCTTCGTCGCTGAGCACCACGGCCTGTATGCCGCCCACGAGGTCCGAGAGCGTGGGGTTCGCCATCAGATTCTCGAGGTTGTTGCCATGCGCGGTGGCAATAAGCTGCACCCCGCGTTCGGCGATGGTGCGTGCAGCCGCGGCCTCAGCCTCGGTGCCGATTTCGTCCACCACCACGACCTCGGGCATATGGTTTTCAACCGCCTCGATCATCACCTGAGACTGCGCCCGGTCGCCGGGGACCTGCATGCGGCGCGCGTGGCCGATGGCAGGGTGCGGTACATCTCCCCCGCCGCCGATCTCGTTGCTCGTGTCTACCACCACCACGCGCTTGTCGAACTCGTCGGCCAGCACGCGGGCGACCTCACGCAGCTTCGTAGTCTTCCCCACTCCGGGCGGGCCGAGCATGAGGATGTTGAAACCACTCTCGATCACATCGCGCACAATCTCAAGGGTGCCGTAGACCGCGCGGCCCACGCGGCAGGTAAGGCCGATCACGTTGCCATGCCGGTTGCGGATGGCGCTGATGCGGTGAAGGGTCTCCTCGATGCCGGAGCGGTTGTCGCGGTCGAACTCCGCGATGCGGGAGGTTACGAAGTCTATGTCGGCGCGCAGAGCGGGGCTGCTGTCAATCTGGTCGTGCATCTGGATGAACCGCGCACCGATGGGCCGGCCGAGGTCAATGATGACCTCCTTAAGGTCAGAGAGGTGCTCGTGGCTCTGCAGCCAGTGCCGGATCCGGTCCGGCAGCACCTCGAGGAAACGGTCTATGTCGGCCTGAACTGTCTCGTTCGGCGTCATCGTGTCTCCTCCGACCCCGTGAGTACCACCGCAGGGCTGTGGCGGTTCTACCGCTTGTCCAGCAGCAGTATGTACTCCCTCTGCATCACATTGTATAGCCCGAAGATTATCTTGTCCACGGAACACTCAAGCTCAAGACCCGCGTCCTCGCAGGCCCGGATGAACATCGCGGTTGTGTCTATCTCTTCGCCGTTGTAGGTCATATTGCCTATGACCACCGCAGCTTTCGCGCCGGGCTTGAGCACCCGCTGCATCTCCCGCGCTACTATGTGCATGTCGTCATCGTAGAGCGCGAAGCGCTCCTTGCCGCTGCCGCGCACGCCGATGAAGCCCTCGCCCAGTTCGCCGATGTCGAAGCCCATCGCCTTCAGCGCGTGCTCATCATTCTTGACGTAGTTGAGCGCCAGCGAGTAGGGCGGCGAAGTGACTATGCCATCCACGCTCGCATCGGGCAGATCAAGCGCGCGGGCGTCACCCTCGCGCACATCCACATCGGCGAAGCTGAGGCCAAGGCGATCCTTCACCGCGACGTGATCGCGCACCGAGCGGAGCATCTTGTCGCGATTGTGTACGAAGGCATCAACGGGATCTCGGCGGCGGCGGGAGTTGTCCGAGCGGGCGATCATCTCCGCCAGGTCGTAGAAGTCCCGCACCGGTCCCTCGGGCAGTTCGCGCTCCTCGGCGGCGCGGAAGAGGCGGTGCTGGTTTATATCGCGCACGCAGGGGGCCACGTAGTCGGACGCCGCCTCAATCTCAGCGAGGTGCGCCCACGACTGCGTCTTGACGCGCGAGATGAGGCTGCAAAGCGGCGATGCATCCACGCCGATGGAGTTGATGCCGAGCAGTTGCGCCTCGACGGAAGTGGTGCCGGAGCCGATGAACGGGTCGAGCACGGTATCGCCACGGTTCAGGCCGATAATCCCCAGCAGCGCCCGGATCATCTGCGGGTGGAACTTGCCCTTGTAGGGGTAGAACCAGTGGGTGAGATACTGGTTGATCGATTGCGTCTGGTTGTACTGCTGGACGTAGTGATAGTCGGTGAATTCCGGCTCCTGGTGCGGAAGCTGCAGCGACATCACGTAGGCCGACCGGCGCAGAAGCGCCTCCCGGTCGAGTGAGCCGTTGGTACTGAAACTGCGGAGGCCGCCGCCTACCTCAAACTCAACGCCACGTGCGCGCAGTTCCATCTGCGCGAGAACGAGTTCGTAGATGAACTGCACGTTCTCGTGCAGGCGTAGCTGTGTTGTCTGCTGCATTGCATGCACCCTTGGCGTAGGCGTCAGATACTCTCGATCAGCGAGCGGATCGCCTTGTACTCGTGCCGGGCGATATCCACCGCGGTCAGATCGTCGGTCGGTTCCTTGTGCGATTCGGCGGAGACATGGCCGTCGTAGTCGTTCTCGTTGAGCCACGCGAAGATCGAGCCGTAGTCTACCTCGCCCTCGCCAAGCAGCAACTGGTAGTCATCGGTGCTGTCGTCGTGGTAGCAGTCCTTGACCTGCACGTTCCAGACAAACTCTCCGAAACGCGCCAGCGCCTCGATGCCGTAGTAGCGGTCGAGGCGGTAGAGGTTGCCCGGATCGTAGTTTATGCCGAGGTTCGGCCGATCTACCCGCGCGATCATCTCCAGCGTGGCGTCGCAGGTGGCCGAGAGGCCGAAGTTGTTCTCCATCACCACGCCGAGGTCGCGGCTGAGCGCGAGGTCGCAGCACTCGCGGAGGTAGAATGCGGCTCGCTCCCAGTGGTCCTCGCGCGCGGCGGTCGGCTTCGGAGGGCCACCGGGCTGTACGCGGATCATGTCGCACTCAAGCTCCTCCGCGATGTCCATGTAGCGGCGGAAGTGCTCGACGTCGCGCAGGCACTCGTCATCGCTCTTTTGCGAGAACGCGCCGATGTAGGTGCATAGCGTCACGCACTCCATCCCGGCGTTGCGAAGCTGCCCGGCGAGGCTGCGCACACGGCCGTCGGAGACATCGGCGGGCAGGTGCTTCTCCACGCCGAAGACCTCGATGCCCTCGTAGCCGATCTCAGCGGCGATGGAGACGGCCTCTGAGATCTCGTAGTCCTGCAGTATCTTCGAACAGATGGCAATGCGCAGCGCCATGGTCCACCTCGGGCTTTCGCGATGGGAACTGCGTGCCCCTTCGCCGCAGACGCCACGGAGACCTTCATCCGCCGCGGGCCGCCCGAGAGCGGCAGGCGGCGGCGCCCTTTCCGCTTAAGCATCGCCAACTGAAGCTGTCCCGGCGTCACTCCTCCTCCGCGAGCCGGTCGAGGCAATCTGCCGCCGCGTCGAGGAAGAGCTTCTCCGATCCCTTCGCCACGCGCGCGCTGCGGGCGAGCCATGTCTCATAGCCGCCCTGATCGAGGCCCGCGTCGGTCGGCACGTAGCCGATCCAGTCATTCGCAAGCTCGATTGTCATTGTGCGCGCAAGGGGCGAACTGCGCTTGGTGTTGAGGCCGTACTCGACGAAGAACTCGCCGGGGAAGCCGACCATCGCCATGTCGCCGATGCGCAGCGCCTGCACCACCGTCTCCATCTCCAGCGGCATCCGGTCCATCGCCTCGCGCTCGCGCGCGTAGCTCTCCACGAACTGCGGCCACTTGGAGCCGATCTGCTCGGTCGCGCGCATGCCACCGGCCACTGTCCTCTGCTCCTCCTCAGCGCGGGTCCGGCGACGGTAGACGGGATATGCCGTCGCGGCGCCGACCGTCGCGTCCTCGATGCGCTCATCAAGCTGGCTCCAGCGCTTCCAGCACTCGGCAGCCAGCGCGTT
>LSQX01381813.1_pt1 | contig 40409 bp, 37 predicted proteins | sample 654561 | NCBI WGS metagenome assembly LSQX01 (sample SAMN04489861, study PRJNA283612) | anaerobic digester metagenome | isolation source: 4 biogas reactors fed with cattle manure at either 37C or 55C with and... | place: Denmark: Kongens Lyngby | collected 2014 | reverse complement strand
GCATTCATCTATGGCTTCTTGATATGCTGCCCAACTCGGTGTGGTATAGGTATCGCCATCATTGTTTTCCGGTAATGAACCTACTAACGTATCATATGCTGTGGTGTGTAAGCGTCAAGTAACTGGTCACATGGTAGGTTAAAGCCAAAGGTAGTACAATCACAATAAAACAGGTTGAAAAAGTAATACAACTAAATCAACCGCGAATGGAGTGATTGTATGGATACACGGGAAGTGGCCGCGGAGTATCGGCTTACGCAATGGGCGCGAACAATACAGACTCGGGCACAGAGCGGGCAAAGCATAAAGGAGTTCTGCGCGTCATCTGGGATCAGCAGGAATGCATATTTTTACTGGCAGCGAAAGCTGCGGGAGGCTGCATGCTCGGAGATGCATGAAACGGCAACGAGAGTAAAGAAATGCCTCATACCAAATGGATGGAAACAGCTTGAATCCGTGGAGTCTGATTGTAGGGGAGCATCAGTAACGATCGAAGTAAGCGGATGTCGTATAACCACAACCGCCGAGACCGACCTGGATCTGTTGGCAAAGGTCTGCCGGGTGCTCAGATCACTATGATGAGGTTTAGCGGGAAACCCGTATATCTTTGCTGCGGGCACACAGACATGAGAAAATCCATCAACGGGCTGATGACGCTCGTGCAGCATAGCTTTTCTCTGGATCCGTACGCCGAAGCGATGTTCGTGTTCTGCAATCGAAGCCGCAATCGTCTTAAAATTCTTGAATGGGACGGCGACGGTTTCTGGCTGTATTTCAAACGGCTGGAGCGTGGGCATTTCCGATGGCCGACAGAGGGTGATGCACCGACAATGATATTGAACGGGGACGAATTGAGCTGCCTGATTGACGGCGCGAGACTTGAAAAAAAGCTCAGGCGGAAAGACGTTTTTGAGCGGATAATTTCATAAAAATATTAGCCGGAAAACACCGAATTTTCTTGTAATCATGCGGGTTTTCCGGTATAATTTACTTATGAAAACACAAGAGATTTCGATAGAAAATTTAATCAAAACCAACAAAGAATTAACGGCGGAAAACGAGCGGCTGCGTCAACAGATCCAGTGGCTTATGGAACAATTCCGCCTTTCAAAGCATAAGCAATTTGGTGCGTCCAGCGAACAAACCGACTTCAATCAGCTTAACCTGTTCAACGAAGCGGAGCAGACCGCCGCATTGACAGCACCGGAGCCGGAAATCACGGAGGTCAAGGCACATTACCGCAAGAAAACCCGCCTGACAACCGATAAGCTACCGGAGGATTTGCCTGTAGAAGTCATTGAGCATGTATTGACTGAAGGAAATCGCATCTGTCCCGATTGCGGGAGCTCACTGCACAAAATGGGCGAAGACGTTCGCGAGGAGCTTAAAATCATCCCGGCAAAAGCTGCGATTGTCCGCCATGTGAGGTATGTCTATGCCTGCCGCCGCTGCGAGGAAGCCTCCGACCATGTACCGATAGTCAAAGCGGAGATGCCGGAGCCCGTCATAAAGGGCGGATTTGCATCACCCGAAGCGGTCTCCCATATAGCCACTCAGAAATTTGTGATGGGAAGCCCGCTGTATCGGCAGGAGCAGGAATGGAAGCTTTCCGGCATTCTGCTTTCCCGTCAGACAATGTCCAACTGGCTTATCAAAGCCTGCGAGAATTGGCTGTTGCCGATATATGAAGAGATGAAGCGTCGATTATGCGAGCATGAGGTTCTGCACGCAGATGAAACCACATTGCAAGTGCTGCATGAAGACGGCAAGCCCGCCAAGAGCAAGAGCTACATGTGGCTCTACCGAACAAGCGGCGAGGCAAACCAACAAATTGTTCTGTATGACTACCAACCGAACCGAAAGTCCGAGAACCCCGAAAAATTTCTAAGGGATTTCAAAGGATATCTTCATGCGGACGGATACAATGGATATCACCGGTTACCCGACAATATCACAGTAGTGGGTTGCTGGGCTCACGCTCGACGAAAATTCGATGAGCTGCTGCAAACGATTTCGAAAGACAAGAGGGATTCATCCGACGCCGCTAAAGGAATTGCATATTGTGATAAGCTGTTTCTATTTGAGAAACAGCTTGCCTTGCTGTCCCCTGAGGACCGGTTAAGGGAGCGCGAACGTCTTTCCAAGCCGCTGATGGACGAATTTTACTCATGGCTCGCATCGCTGCGTGAACCGCCAAAATCCCTGATGGGAAAGGCGATATATTACGCGGAGTCACAGCGAAAGTATCTTGAACGTTATCTGCTTGACGGGCGGCTTGAAATCAGCAACAATCGCGCCGAAAGAACGATCCGTCCTTTTGTGATGGGCCGCAAAAACTGGCTTTTTTCCAATACTCCGAACGGGGCGCGTGCCAGCGCGGTTTATTACAGCTTGATCATATCGGCAAAAGAAAATGGCCTGAACCCATTTGAATATCTGACATGGATTTTTACGAATGCCCCAAACCTTGGAAGACCTGGGTACATAACAAAAACGGAGGAGTTCTTACCGGGCAGTGCGGCTATTCCCGAACGGGTATTCTCAACGAAGCCGAAAAGTGAAAAGCCTGAAAAATATGCTTGGGAGGAAGAATCGTGAAGGTTGGAAAACATACTGCTTTTATGATCAATTTTATCTCGGATTTTGCCGATGGCAAAATCTCAAGGGATAATTTTGAGCTCGATTATTCCGGCTATGCTATTGAATATTTCCCGAAGATGGAATGCGAAGACTACCGTTTTGCACGGAAGTTCGCTAATACAGTTGACGCTGAATATGAGTATGCTGAAAACTGCAATATCTCGGACCATGATTTTAGAATCTTAATGAACAATGCACTTTGTGATTTACTCGGGACTGATGAGCCCGACTTGTTGTGAAAAACGTCACATTTTTTTGATGATCGTCAGCCGGTATCTTGAGTTTTAAGTCGAGGTGCCGGCTGCTTTGACGCTTACTGTTATATGTCTATGCCACTGCATATCCCTCATGGGAAACCAACAACTGACCATCAGGACTTTGTATCCAGTCGTACAGTTTTCTTTGCGGGCTGTCGTGAGGCGCGTCGGACCGGATCACGGCGTAAAAATCATTCACAAAAGGATAATCTCCGGAGGAAATCGATTCAACGGAGGGTGCAACGCCATTTACGGAAAGCAGCCGGACATTTTCATCCATTTTCATTCTGCTGACATAAAAATACACATTGTATCCGATAGAACTGAGCGAATTGTCATAGGCGGCGATTGCGTCCACGAGGCCGCCCATATCACCGATGATGGATTCCGCAGGCGCCAGCATCATCGGGACGTCCTTCATGACGAGCTTATTCATCATGGTCTGGCTCCCGGAAAGCAGCTGGCGCTGAAACGCCGCTATCTCCAAATCGTCACCGCCGACATCCTTCCAGTTTGTAATATTTCCAGAATAGATATCCACAAGCTGTTTGGGTGTAAGATCCGTTACCAGATTTTTGATATTAACCAAAAATACAAGTGCGTCTTTTCCGATCGGAGCCATTTCCAGCAAAACGTCCCGTTCGGCGGCGTAATCAAGCGTTTCCGGCGAAGGCGCGTAAACCAGCAAAATGTCAGCTCCACCGTCAATCAGATTCCTGTAGGCGGGATCGGTGCCCGAAACGATGATGTCATCTTCTCTCGGAATACCCAAAAGTACAGAACGGACTGCGCCGATTAGGGGGATCGTTGCGGTCGAGCCGTCGATTCTGGGCATGTTTTCTTCAGTGAACAAAAAGTCTTCCACGGAAGGTGTGAGAACCGATTCGGCCTTTCGGCATGAAGGCAGAGTCAACAGAACGATGGTCATGGCGATTATAACCTTATTTTTCATAATTGATATCCTTTCTCAGTCGGGTTTATAATCATAAAGCGGAACCTTGATAACCCAGTTACCGGAAGCATCCATCAGGCCCGCCGAATTATGTTGCCTAACCAGAAACCTCCCGTCCAGCGGGATGATATTGACATATACCCCCGGCAGATAAACCCCTTCCGATGTATATAAATCAACAAAGGAACCGTATCTATCGTCGGACTCCGGCGGTAAGACATAGATAATGCCGTCGCGTACGTTGTCAACCCTGCCCTTGAAAGGACCGGCAACGCTGTACCCGGCAGGGTTTACGATCTCCCATTTTCCCTCTTCCGTATGCGTAACGGCAAGATTGCCGTTATCCAGCAGCTCTGCGCGGTCATTGCCGGGAAAAGTCAGCTCACCGCCCGACCATGTGACGGTCAGTTTGCCATCTGCATACGCGTATTGAAGGTCATCCCTGCTTATCCATAATGACCGTTCACCTGTGCTGATATTAAACATGTACTGGCCGGATTGTGTGGAAAGAATGACAGTTCCTTCATCATGCGGCATAATGTCATCTTTACCGGGTTCAATCAAAAAACCTCCATTTTTATCGATGACGCCGATTTGGCCGTCAAGATCGGTTTTTGCCATACCCAGATAAAAGGATGTGACATAATCGTACTGCGCGGGTACAATAACTGCGCCTGTCCGGTCGTGGACGCCGTATTTTGTACCGCTGCGAAATCGGACACGATCTTCAAGAAAAAACATACCATTGAGCAGAAAATTGTCGTTCACATGCCATTCCGTGTATTGTATTGGCGGGGTTTCATAGGGCCCAAGCACCGGATTTCCGGAAATATCGATGTAGCTGTACGTCTTTTGGTCGTCGGATAGGACGGCGGCAAGCCCTTCGGAAAAGCAAACCGGTTCATGGTAAACGCAGGGCAGAATTTCTTGGCCGTCATAATCGATCACACCCCATTTACCGTCTCTGCATACGGAGATATATTCGTAGAACACGACAGGCCGCCAGAAATAGTAGCGGCCGGAGACTTCTCCCGAATCTGAGCGATAACGTATGCCGTCAAATTCGCTTGCCCAGCTGCCGTCAAGTCCGGCGAGTGTTATGGAAGACACATTTTCGCCGTTTTCACCTCTGCGGTTTTTTTGCAGGACATACAAGCGCTTCCCGTTTTGTTCGATGATTGAGCAGGTGCTGTAAACAGGATCACAGATAATTTTTCCGGCATCATCGCACAGGCCGATCAGTTCGCCCTGCATCCAGTACAACTCTGCGTATCCGCCGATATAAGGCCAGATCCGGCCGTAGTCCGGACCGGGCTTCAGCGCCAGGGTAGTCTCCGCAAAGTAACGCGGAGGAAAGGACGGCGGCATGTAGCCCGTATCGGGAAAAAGGCTTCCCGGCAGCACGACCGTGTTTTGTGCGTATGACGACAGCGAAGGCTGCGCCTGCCGGTTCGCGCAGGCCGGTAAGAGTGCAAGAAACAACAACATAAAGGCGATCAAGCCTGCTTTCTTCCTCAATGTTTTCATCCTTTCTCCACAGCCGGTTATTTTATACAAATCTTAACAAAAATGATATATTACTTGAATTATTGTTTAATCCTGTTTATACTAAATGAAAACCGAATATTGTCAGCGCGATGATACAGAGAAGTACGTTCCGTCAATCGTTTAAGCGAGCCGGAGAGGGTGCAAGCCCGGCAACGATACGGATAGGAATAGAACTGTGGAGAATTCTCCGGAAATTGAAGTATGGAGAACGCAGGCCTGCGATATGGGCGTAAAGTGAGCGCAAAAGGATAAATTTGCGCTAATGAGAGTGGTACCGCGGAAACTCCGTCTCTTGATGAGACAGGAGTTTTTTGTTTTAAACGGAAAGAAGGCGTAATACATGCAGGAAATCAAAAAGAAAATAGCAAAGGCCATTGTATTAAAGACGGGTTTGGATACAGCTATCATCGAAAAATTGATTGAAACGCCGCCCGGAAAAGACCTGGGTGATTTTTCGTTTCCTTGCTTCCCCCTTTCCAAAACAACGGGTAAAGCGCCGGAAATGATCGCGGCTGAGCTGAAAGCTGACATAACAAAACCGGACGAAATAATTCAAATTGAAACAGCAGGTGCATATTTGAATTTTTACTGCGACAGAGCAGCGTTATTAAGTCTGTTCTAAATTCAATTAGCGCGTGTGGCGGCGATTACGGCCGGTCCGATACCGGCACGGGAAAAACGGTTGTGATCGATTACTGTTCGGCGAATATCGCAAAGCCGTTCCATATGGGACATCTACCCACGACGGTCATCGGAGACTCGCTGAAGAAAATTTACGGTTTTCTGGGTTACCGCTGCGTTGGCATCAATCACCTTGGCGACTGGGGGACTCAGTTCGGAAAGCTGGTCGTTGCGTTCCGTAAGTGGGGTGACAGGGAAAAAATCTTGAAAAACCCGATCAAAGAGCTTGTTGAGATTTATGTCAGGTTCCATAACGAAGTTGAAACAGACGTATCGCTAAACGATGAGGCCAGAGCCGCGTTCAAGGCCATTGAGGACGGAGTAGAGGAATATGTTTCGCTCTGGCAATGGTTCAGAGAAATCAGTATTGCTGAATTCAAGAAGATTCTCGGTACATTGAAGATCGAGTTTGATTCCTGGGACGGGGAGAGCTTTTATTCCGATAAAACAGATACCATCATCGATGAACTTAAAGAAAAAAACTACTGATTTCGGATCAAGGCGCACAGATCGTTGACCTGACGAAATATAACATGCCGCCCTGTATCATTTTGCGGTCCGACGGCGCTACACTTTACGCGACACGCGATATAGCGGCGGCGTTTTACAGAAAGATGACCTATGACTCTGATAAAATACTGTACTGCGTCAGCACGCAACAGACCCTGCACTTCCGACAGATGAGCAAGGTTTTAGAACTGATGGGACACGGTTGGTCGAAGAGGCTTGTGCATGTGGCAAACGGCTATATCAGCCTGGAAACGGGACCAATGAGCACCAGAAAAGGGAATGTCGTTTATCTAGACGATGTTATTACCGAAGTTGTTTCTTTTTCTCTGGAAATTATTCGCCGGCGTAGCCCCGGCCTTGAGGACAAGGAGGAGACCGCAAAGGCAATCGGCATCGGTGCGGTAAAATTCAGCGCGCTGAAAAACGCAAAGGCAAAAGATGTCGTTTTTTCACTTGATAAGGTTCTGAGCTTTGAAGGGGAGACTTCCTGTTATATTCAGTATACACACGCAAGAATCGGAAGCATTCTGCGCAAAGCGGGCAAGGTGACTTTTTCGGATATTGACTTCTCGGTTCTGACTGATGATATGTCATTTGATACGGTTAAGCTGCTGTCCGCATTTCCGCTGATCATTCAAGAGGCTGCGGAAGAGTACGAACCGTCAATCCTGTCAAAATATCTGCTCGAACTGGTCAAATCCTTTAATCAGTTTTATCATGCAAACCCAATATTATCTGTAGAAATGCCGATACGCCGGGCACGGCTAAGTTTGTGCGCGGCGGTGAAAATCGTTATCAAAACGGGAATGTCGCTGCTCGGCATAGACTGTCCGGAAAGAATGTAAGAAAAATATGACATACTGTTGTCAGGTTTTATACATTAAAATAAACATATAAGCCATTACGCGGGTTTTGCTATAGGTCTGCGGGCATCCAGGCACAAATCGAATAAAAAGATGGGAATATAAATAATATCATGGTAAAATACCTGCAAACCAAAACTGACCGACAGGTTGGTAAGTAAAAGATAAGGAGAAAAATATGGAATTTACGTTTATGCATAACAACTTCAATGTATTGGATCTTCAAAAAAGCATCGCTTTTTATAAGGAAGCTCTCGGGCTTATTGAGCTGCGCCGGATTGAAGCGCCGGACAAGAGCTTTACCATCGCTTTTTTGGGAGATGGAAGGACGTCCCATCAGCTTGAACTTACCTGGCTGAGTGACAGAACGGAACCTTATGATCTTGGCGACAATGAAATTCATCTGGCCATGTGCGTGGAAAACATTACAGAGGCGCTGAAAAAACACAAAAATATGGGCTGTGTATGCTTTGAAAACAAGGCAATGGGCATCTATTTCATCGAAGACCCGGATGGTTACTGGATTGAGATCATTCCGAAAAGAAAGGGTTAAGCACGCAGCGTTGGATTTCGGGAAAAGCGGCTCCGGCAAATTGCCGGAGCGCTTTTTTCAGAGTGCAATTTTCTGTTTAATATGTATTGCAAGGCGAACATATGTATTATATAATTATAAAATACAGCTTTGTGATTTCAGATAAAGCGCGTATGCCTTATAGCACAAATGACAATTGAATCGGATGCGCTGCGGGTGTATAATGAACTTTAGGTTTTTATAAGCCCGTAACAAAAAAGATGATTATTTACAGGAGAATCCACACAAAAAAGGAAGCGGCGATGAATTATAAGGTCGGTATTGATATAGGTTCCACAACGGTTAAGGTAGTTGTTCTGGATGAACATGGCGAGCTTTTATTTCGCTCATATGAACGGCACTTTTCAAAGGTAAGGGAAAAAGCAGCGGATAATCTGCGTAGAGTATCCGGGCTGCTTTCCGGCTGCGAAGTGAAGGTCTTGATCACGGGGTCCGCGGGGCTGGGCGTATCAAAAGCCAGCGGTATTCCCTTTGTCCAGGAGGTCTTCGCGACGGGCGCGGCGGTAAACCGGTATATTCCGGACGCCGATGCCGTGATCGAACTTGGCGGCGAGGATGCAAAAATTATTTTTTTCACTGGCGGCCTTGAGGAGCGCATGAATGGTTCCTGCGCGGGCGGGACCGGCGCGTTTATCGACCAGATGGCGACGCTGCTGAACCTTTCGGCAGGAGAACTCGACACCCTTTCATTGAATTATACAAGGATCTATCCAATCGCATCCCGATGCGGCGTTTTCGCAAAGTCCGATATTCAGCCGATCCTGAACCAGGGCGGACGCAAGGCGGATATAGCTGCTTCCATTTTTCAGGCAGTTGTGGATCAGACCGTATCCGGTCTTACACAGGGTAAGGAGCTTAAGGGCAAGATTGTATTCCTTGGCGGTCCTTTGCATTTTCTGAAAGGCCTCAGAAATCGATTCACGGAAACACTGGACCTGACAGAAGAAAACGCCGTCTTTCCGGAAAATGCGGACTGCTTTGCCGCTATCGGCGCCGCGCTGTGTGCGGAAGATTATCCGGAAATGGCGTATGAACAAATCATAACGCGTTTGGAAGACAGCGTAACCGAAACTGTTTTGACCGATACAATGCCGCCATTATTCAATACGGAAGCGGAATATGAAGACTTTAAAAAACGGCATAAACAGGCAATGCCGCCTGCATATGATATCATGGCGTATTCCGGAGACGCATTTTTGGGCATAGATGCGGGAAGCACGACGACAAAAATGGTGCTGACCACGCCCGACGGCGGACTATTATATACTTATTATGATTCAAATAAGGGCAGTCCGGTTACCATTGTTCACGAAGAACTGAAGAAAATCCGCGCTCTTTGCGGCGACAGGATAAAAATTTCAGGCAGCGCCGTGACCGGATACGGCGAGGAATTGATCCGCAGCGCGTTTCATATCGATTGTGGCCTTGTCGAAACGATTGCGCACCTGAAAGCGGCGCAGCGCTTTGATCCCAAGGTAGATTTTATCATCGATATCGGCGGGCAGGACATGAAATGCTTTAAGATCCGGAACGGGGCGGTGGACAGCATTATGCTCAATGAAGCCTGTTCCTCCGGCTGCGGAAGCTTCATCGAATCCTTTGCAAAAGCGCTCGGTTATGAAATAAGCGAGTTTGCCGAACTGGGCATCATGGATAAGCATCCCGTCAATCTGGGTTCCCGCTGCACGGTTTTTATGAATTCATCGGTTAAGCAGGCGCAGAAGGAAGGTGCAAGCGTAGAGGATATTTCCGCAGGATTATCTGTATCCATTGTAAAAAATGCCATCTACAAGGTTATCCGTGCTTCGTCACCGGACGATCTGGGCAAAAACATTGTTGTACAGGGCGGGACTTTTCTGAACGATGCCGTACTTCGTTGCTTTGAAATCGAAATCGGACGCAATGTCACGAGGCCGGCCATTGCGGGCCTGATGGGCGCATACGGAGCCGCGCTTTTTGCCGCTGAGGCGGGCATTAAAACATCCGCAACACTTGACACCGAAGCGCTGGCCGCCTTTTCACATCAAGCGAAGCCGTCGGTCTGCGGCGGATGTACGAATCGCTGCAGTCTCACCATTAATCAATTTGACGGCGGCCGCAGGTTTATTTCCGGCAACAGGTGCTCAAAGCCGCTCGGTTACAAAAAAACGTACATACCCGATATGTTTCAATATAAAATGGAGAGATTGTCGGAAATGTGCGGAAAAGGAACCGGAGACGGTTCTGCGGGTACAATCGGAATTCCATTTGGTTTAAATATGTTTGAAAACCTGCCGTTCTGGTTTACTTTCTTCACCTCACTGAATTTTGAGGTCATGCTGTCACCGGTATCGACAAGGGAGCAATATAAAAAAGGACAACATACCATTCCGTCCGATACGGTTTGTTATCCGGCAAAGCTGGTGCACGGACACATCGAGGACCTTTTGGATATGGGTGCGGATAAGATCTTCTATCCCTGTATGCCGTATAATTTTGACGAGGGTAGAGGCGACAACCATTACAACTGTCCGGTTGTGGCATATTATCCGGAGCTTCTTAAGGCCAATATTGCGCGTTTGAAGAAGGTTAAATTTCTTTGCCCTTATGTGGGCCTTCACAGACCGCGGGATTTCAAGAAACGCATCTGCGCATTTATGCTCAAGACATTCAATATCCCGGCAAAGCAGACGGGATTTGCGGTAGATAAGGCCTATGAAGCGTATCGCCGATATAAAGAAGAAATTATCGAAAAAGGCGAAGAATACATAGCTTTTGCAAGAGAAAAGGGAAAGACGATCCTTGTCGCGGCGGGGCGTCCGTATCATATTGATCCGGAGATCAATCACGGCATAAACGAGCTCATCGGTTCGCTCGACCTGGTTTTGATTACAGAGGACTGCGTTGCCCACCATATGGAAAAGCAGAGCCGGAAGGTTTTAAATCAATGGACCTATCAGGCAAGAATGTATGACGCTGCACGATATGTGTGTACGCAGCCGGATATGCAGATGATCCAGCTGGTTTCCTTCGGTTGCGGGACTGATGCGATAACGACTGACGAACTGCGGGATATCCTTGAACAAGGCGGCAAATTGTACACACCAATCAAGATTGACGATATCAATAATCTCGGTGCGATTAAGATAAGGCTCAGAAGCCTGATTGCCGCAATCGAGGCACGAAAACAAGAAAAAAGCGAAGAAATCGGAGCATAAGATGGCAAAGCTTGTTTACGATAAGAACGGAAGACTTCTGTTCACTAAGGAGATGAAGAAGGAGTACACACTGCTGATTCCGCAGATGCTTCCGATTCATTTTGCGATGCTTGAAAAATGCCTGAAGCTGCATGGTTATTCATGTGAGACACTGACGTCAAATCATAGAGGCATTGTGGATACGGGCCTTAAATATGTACATAACGATACCTGCTATCCCGCTTTGCTGGTCATCGGCCAGTTTATTGAGGCGGTGAACTCAGGAGAGTACGACAAGAACAAGGTGGCGCTTTTGATTACACAGACCGGAGGCGGCTGCAGGGCATCGAATTATATCCATTTGTTAAGGCGGGCCCTAAAAAAAGCGGAGCTTGATTTCGTTCCGGTCATTTCTCTGAACTTATCAGGCCTTGAGAAAAATCCGGGTTTTACATTGTCGATAAAAATGATCAGGCAGTTTATTTATGCGATCATGTACGGTGATATTCTGATGCTGCTGATAAACCAGTGCCGACCGTACGAAAAGCATAAAGGCTCAACGGACGCTCTGGCAAAGCGCTGGGAAGACAGGCTTGTCGGGGAGTTCCGATTACCCGGGAAATTATCCTATAGGGAAATGGTCAAGAATTTTAAGCGCATCGTTGCGGACTTTTCGAGCATTGAACGTATGGGAGAGCCCAAGGTGCGGGTCGGAATTGTGGGAGAAATCTATATTAAATACTCTCCGCTTGGGAACAATAATCTGGAGGCGTTTTTGCTGTCTGAGGGTGCGGAGCCTGTTGTACCGGGTCTGATCGATTTCCTGATATTTAAGATCAACAACAGGGATGTGGATGTGGATTTATACGGAGGTTCAAGGCTGAAAAAAACTGTAGTCGGCATATTTCAAAGATATGCGGAGAAATGCCAGAAGGCCATGATTGAAGCGATAAAGAAAAATCCGGATTTTAGAGCACCGAGCCCGTTTTCCTCGATTAGGGAGCTGGCAAAAGACTACCTCGGACCGGGCAATAAAATGGGAGAGGGCTGGCTTTTAACCGGTGAGATGCTGGAGCTGATCCATGAGGGCACAAATAACATCATATGCACCCAACCTTTCGGTTGCCTGCCCAATCATATCGTCGGCAAAGGCATGATACGCAGGCTGAAGGACGACTATCCGGAATCGAACATTGTGGCCATAGATTACGACCCGGGTGCGACAAAAATCAATCAGGAAAACAGGATAAAACTGATGCTGGCAAATGCGAAAAGAAAACCGAGCATTGCGGCAGATACCGCAATACCTTCAGGGAGAGAATATGAGAAACAGCATATTGGTTAAAGGAGCTAAGGAAAATAATCTGAAGAATATCGACGTCGAGATACCGAGAGAAAAACTGGTGGTATTTACCGGTCTTTCGGGAAGCGGTAAATCGTCGCTGGCGTTCGATACGATCTATGCAGAAGGGCAAAGACGGTATGTCGAATCCCTGTCTTCTTATGCCCGTCAGTTTCTGGGCCAGATGGAAAAGCCTGATGTTGAGTACATAGACGGGTTGTCACCCGCGATCTCAATCGACCAGAAGACAACGTCGAAAAACCCGCGTTCCACCGTCGGGACAGTAACTGAAATATACGATTACCTGCGTTTGCTATGGGCGAGAATCGGTATTCCCCATTGTCCCGTATGCGGTAAGGAAATCAGGCAGCAGACGATCGACCAGATCATCGACCAGTTAATGCAGTTGGGAGACGGCTGTCGAATCCAAATCCTTGCGCCGGTGGTGCGCGCCCGAAAAGGCGAGTACCAGAAAGTATTTGAGGACGCGCGCAAGAGCGGTTATGTGCGTGTCAGGGTTGACGGGAGTATTTATGATCTTTCGGAAGATGTAAAGCTGAACAAAAACCTTAAGCACAACATCGAGATCGTCGTGGACAGATTGGTCATCCGGGAGGATATCGGACAAAGGTTGACGGATTCGGTGGAAACGGCTGCGGCACTGACCGGAGGTATCATCATTGTCGATGTGGTCGACGAAGAAAGGGAAATCTTATTCTCGCAGAATTATGCCTGCGAGGAATGCGGGATCAGCATAGATGAGCTTGCTCCGAGGGCGTTTTCCTTCAATAATCCATACGGAGCCTGCCCAACCTGCAGCGGGATCGGTATCCAGTTGAGGGTAGATCCGGATCTCATAATACCGAACAAGAGCATGTCAATTTTAGAGGGCGGGATATGCGCGTCGAACTGGGGGAATGTCAAAAATGACAGCATTTCCAGAATGTATTTTGAGGCTCTTGCCAAGAAATATCGCTTTAAGCTGACTGAACCGATTAAAGACCTTTCACCTGAGGTCATCGACGTGCTTTTATATGGGACGAAAGGTGAAAAGCTGACGTTAAAGTATGAAAGAGAACGGGGAACCGGAAGTCTTTACCAGGCATTTGAGGGTATTGTCAGAAATCTTGAGAGAAGATACAGAGAAACACAGAGCGCTTCGATGCGTTATGAACTGGAGCAGTATATGTCCGAGCATCCTTGTCCGGACTGCAACGGACGGCGCCTGAAAAATGAGGTTCTTGCCGTAACGGTAGGGGACATCAATATTGCCGATTTTACCGAAAAATCCGTTACCGATGCTTTGCTCTTTCTGGAGAAATTGAAGCTCGGCGGCACCAGAGCAATGATCGCGGACAGGATACTCAAAGAAATCAGAGAGAGACTTGGTTTTTTGCGTAGCGTGGGACTTGAGTACCTGACACTGAGCCGGCAGTCGGGCAGTCTCTCGGGCGGAGAAAGCCAGAGGATACGGCTGGCGACGCAAGTCGGCTCTTCTCTGATGGGTGTTTTATATATTTTAGACGAGCCAAGTATAGGCCTGCATCAAAGAGACAATAAGAAGCTTCTTGTTACCTTAAAGCGGCTAAGAGATCTCGGAAATACGCTGGTTGTCGTCGAGCACGACGAGGAGACCATGCTGGCAGCCGATTACATCGTCGATGTCGGACCGGGAGCGGGTGTGCACGGGGGTCATATCGTATGCGCGGGAGTGCCGGAAGAAATAATGAATTGCGAAGCGTCAATCACCGGTCAGTACCTGAGCAGGAAAAAGTGCATTCCGGTTCCAAAGGAACGCAGGAAGGGCAGCGGGAATTATCTTGAGGTTTTTGGCGCGTCGGAAAACAATCTTAAACATATAGACGTCAGTTTCCCACTGGAGGTTTTTACGTGTGTGACCGGCGTATCCGGCAGCGGCAAGTCATCTTTGGTCAACATGATCGTTTACAGGGCGCTCGCGGCCGAACTGAACCGAACGAAAATTAAGCCGGGTGCGCATACACAGATCAAAGGAATCGAGTACCTTGACAAAATCATCGATATCGACCAATCGCCGATCGGTAGGACACCGCGTTCAAATCCGGCGACCTATACGGGTACCTTTAACGATATCAGAGAACTGTTTGCTATGACGCAGGATGCGAAATCCAGAGGGTATTCTGCCGGCAGATTTTCATTTAATGTGCGCGGAGGCCGCTGCGAAGCCTGCGCAGGCGATGGGCTCATCAAGATCGAAATGCACTTTTTGCCGGATGTCTACGTACCCTGCGAGGTATGCAAGGGAAAACGCTATAACCGTGAAACACTAGAGGTCCGGTATAAGGGGAAAAACATAAGCGAGGTTCTGAATATGACTGTTGAGGAATCTCTGGGCTTTTTTGAGAATCTGCCGAAGATCCGGACAAAGCTGCAGGCGCTTTGGGATGTGGGTCTTGATTACATCAAACTCGGACAGCCCTCAACGACACTGTCCGGCGGCGAGGCGCAAAGGGTTAAACTTGCTACAGAATTGGCAAGACGCGCTACGGGACGCACGATCTATGTTTTGGATGAGCCGACAACAGGACTGCACACCGCCGATGTAGCCAGATTGCTGACGGTTTTGGACAAGCTTGTTGAAGCCGGAAATACGGTAATCGTCATAGAGCACAATCTCGATGTGATAAAATGCGCGGATTTCGTCATCGATTTGGGTCCCGAGGGAGGGGACAAGGGCGGACAGGTCATCTGCTGCGGAACACCGGAGCAGGTCGCGGCCTTCGACGGCAGCTATACAGGCGAGTACCTGAAAAAGGTGCTCAACTGATTTTACCGTGAGCCGGACCCAATAGACGAAAAAACGGCGGACGGAGGGTTAGATTGAACATACTGGACTGGTTTGGCGATTCCTTTTTCGGAAAAAGTCTGGTGACTTTCTTCATGGCAATGCTTCCGATTGTGGAGCTTCGGGGTGCGATTCCCATGGGTGTGGCGCTGGGACTTGGCGAGATTTACAGCTTTGTACTGGCCGTGTTGGGAAACCTTGTACCTGTCCCGTTTATTATTGTTTTTATCCGGCGTGTTCTCGAATGGCTGCAGAAAAAAAGCAAGTGGCTGGACAAATTAGTATCAAAAAAAGTTGAAAAAACAATGAAGAACGAGTCCATGATCCGAAAATATGAGCTGCTTGGACTGATGCTGTTTGTCACGATTCCGCTGCCGGGCACGGGTGCCTGGACAGGCGCGCTGCTTGCCGCACTTTTAGACCTCAGGCTGAAAAGTGCGTTTCCGGCTATTGTGGCCGGCGTTGTCATCGCCGGTATTGCGGTACTTATTCTCACCTACGGATTTACGGCAATTATCGGTTCGTAAAAATGCGCACGATGACAGGCCTTTTGCATAAAATGAGGTAAGACATATCCATTATGTGAAAGGAGATGTGCGCAATGCGTCTGATGGAACTGATCGGCATTATTGTTTTGATTTTTGTGATACAGTTTGCGTTCATTACCCTTTACCAGCGGTTGATCATGCCGTTGCGTATCGGCAAAAACACCAGCTTGGATGCCGTTTTGCATGTTACGGGTGATGCGCCGGAGCTGGAAGTGACCGTTAAAAATCTGCTTTATATGAAAAAAAGCGGCGGGATAAAAATGGATATTTATATCATGGACGACGGTATGAGCGAAAGTGCGCGAAAAACAGCGGAACTGCTGACGAGAGATACGGCGGGTGTTGTCTTTGTTTCCTGCCGGGAGGATTGAATCGGAGAATTAATATGGACAAGGAATACCAGGAGATAAAAGGCTCGGTGGATACGGTTATCTATCAAAATGAGGAGAATGGGTATACCGTATTGAAGCTCTTTGCGGACGGGGGCGGTACGGCGACCGCGGTCGGCTGTCTGCCCTTTGTTGTATCCGGAGAACAACTGGTTTTGCGTGGGCAATGGGTCACGCATCCCGCCCACGGAACCCAGTTTAAAATAGAGCAGGCAGACCGTCTGATGCCGCAATCGGTAAATGATATCTACCATTTTCTTTCTTCCGGCGTTATAAAAGGTGTAGGCCCCGCTACCGCGCGGTCTATCACGGATCATTTCGGCGAAGATGCTCTTCGTATTCTTGAGGAAGATCCCCAAAGGCTGACGGAAATCAAGGGCATCACAAGCACGCGCGCAAGGGATATCGGCATCACTTACAGCCGCCAGACTTCGCTTCGTACGTTGATGGAGTTTTTCGTTGTAAACGGCATAAAGCTTCAGTATGCTATGCGACTGTATAAGCTGTTTGGAGAGGACGCAAAAGCCGCTTTGATGGACAACCCCTATATTCTGGTTGACGAGTATTTCGGCGCGGACTTTTCCGAGGCGGATAAACTTGCCCTGAATCTTGGATTCGAAGCGGATTCCAGCGAGAGGGTGGAAGCCGCGGTCCTCTTTGAGCTTTCCCATAACGCGAATAACGGACACAGTTTTATCCCCGAGAAAAAGCTGATCGGCGCAGTCAGCCAGTTAATATCAATTCACGGTGATATGACCCTTCCCTGCGTGGAAAACTTAGCTGCGACAGGGAAAATCGTCATTGAGGAAATAGCCGGACTACGCGCCGTTTATTTACGCGCTTTATTTGATGCGGAGGTCTTTATCGCCGAAAGGCTGCTCGGTCTTGCGTTGGAGCGGAAATTTACTTCTTACGAACCGGATAAACTTATTGAAGAATCTGAACGGGAAATGGGTATAATCCTGGCAGACGGACAAAGAGAAGCGGTACGCACCGCTGCTTCATGCGGCATCATGGTGCTGACCGGCGGGCCGGGAACGGGCAAGACCACCACAGTGCGGACAATTTTATCTCTGTTCGGTAAAATGGGCCTGAAGACAGCGCTGGCCGCGCCGACCGGCAGAGCGGCAAAACGCATGAGTGAACTGTGCTCGAAGGAAGCTTCAACGATCCATCGGCTCCTTGAAACAGGCTATGAGCCGGAGTCCGGCGAACTTGTTTTCATGAAAAACGAGTCGGATATGCTGAACATGGAAGCGGTGATACTCGACGAAACTTCAATGGTTGATATTATTTTAATGCAGGCTCTGCTTAAAGCGATGAAACCCGGCTGCCGGTTGATTCTTGTCGGAGATGCCGATCAACTGCCTTCCGTCGGACCCGGGAACCTTTTCGGAGACATCATAAAAAGCTGTGCCGTTCCTACCGTCCGTCTGACAGAGATCTTTCGTCAAGCCGAAGAAAGCCTGATCGTCAAAAACGCGCACCTGATCAACAAGGGAATTCCACCGGATGTCAGCGAGAAGAGAGGGGATTTCTTTTTTCTTGTCCGGCAAGACGGTGAAAAAGCGGTCGAAACCATAGAGGAGCTTTGTGCATCGCGGCTACCGAAAAATATGGGGATCGATCCGACTCAGATTCAGGTCCTGTCTCCCACAAGGCTTTATAATACCGGAACCGTAAACCTGAACAAAAGGCTGCAGAAGATTTTAAATCCGCCCGGGAGAGGAAAAACGGAGAAAACATTCGGGGATTTTGTCTTTCGTCTGGGAGACAGAGTGATGCAAATCAGAAACAACTATGATATACTATGGAAAAAAGACAACGGAGAAATCGGTACCGGCGTATTCAACGGTGATATCGGACAAATTACAGAGCTGGATCTTCAGGAACAGATCCTGACGGTGGACTATGACGACAGAAAAGTAACCTACACCTTTGATATGCTGGCTGATATTGAACCCGCTTATGCGATGACCGTACACAAATCGCAAGGCAGCGAGTACAGGGCTGTGATCCTGTCTTTGATGAAAAGCGCACCCTCGCTGATGTCCAGAGCAATTCTCTACACCGCCGTCACCAGAGCCAAGGAGTTGCTGATTATCGTCGGGGACAGCGATATGATGAAAACGATGGTACAAAACGACAGACCGCAGAGAAGATACAGCGGACTGAAAATGAGATTGGCGACAAACCAGCCGACACCAGCCGAAACAAAAAATGACTTCTGAAACAGGTTAACGATTCATTTATAATTCGGCCAGCCGCTTGCCGCTAAAGCGGAATCCGCGAAGTAACCGGCTCTTTGCGGTATGGGGAGCTTGATCATGGCTTTTGGTTTATTATCCGATATAGCAGGACTGTTTTTTCCGTTGAAGTGCACATTCTGCCAAAAAGGCATAAAAAACACAGAGCCCGGAATATGCCCTGACTGTGTAAAGACATTGCCTTATACAGGTGACAAAAGTAAACAAAAAGGCGACTTTTATACGCTATGCGTATCACCGCTATATTATTCAGATAAAGCCAGAAAAGCCGTCATGCGCTTTAAATTCAATGGGAAAACAAATTATGCAAGAGTTTTCGGCGCGCTGCTCGCCGAATGCATTCGACAAAATCTAGCCGGCCGGTATGATTTAATATCATGGATCCCGCTGAGCGGTAAGAAATTAAAAAAGCGCGGATACGCACAGTCCGCCCTTCTCGCAATGGCAGCGGCACTGGCCCTGGATGATGTAGCGGTGGATCTGCTGGACAAGCCGAAAGATACGCCCGCTCAGTCAACGCTGAAAGGCAGGTCTCAAAGGAAAGCAAATGTGAGCGGTGCTTATACCGTAAAAGAGATCGGAATGGTGAAAGGAAAGCGGATTTTGCTGATTGACGATATAATTACAACAGGAGCAACCTTGTCGGAATGTGCACGCGTTTTATTAAATGCAGGAGCAAGTGAAATTGTTTGCGCGGCCCTATGCAGAGCGAGGGATTAATGCAAGCCGGGAAGCGGTACCAAAGTAGTGCATAGTATCGTGGCCTGTGCGCTGAGGTTCAAAGCATGGAGCGTTTCACGACCATAAGTTAAACCTGCTGCTGCGGTGACGATAATCCATTTGCACTTTCATTGTTTTAAGGAGATTGAAGCATGCTTTTTTCAAGAGATATCGGTATCGATCTCGGTACCGCGTCCGTTTTGGTTTATATAAAGGGAAAAGGAGTTGTCCTTAGAGAGCCGTCTGTCATCGCCATGGATAAAAACACCGGCAGGCTGCTGAAGGTCGGCGTTGAAGCGCAAAAAATGCTCGGAAGAACGCCGGGTAATATTGTCGCGATCAGACCTTTAAAGGAAGGTGTCATTTCGGATTACGAAATGACAGAACGCCTGATGCGTGAACTCATCAGGAAGGTCACTTCCTTCAGCCTGTTTAAACCGAGGCTGCTGATCAGCGTACCTAGCGGAATAACCGAGGTCGAGGAAAGAGCGGTCATTGACGCGGGCCTTCAGGCCGGCGCAAGGAAGGTGTTTTTGATTGAGGAACCGGTGGCCGCAGCCATCGGAGCCGGCATTGACATCACAGCGCCTGAAGGACATATGGTCGTGGATATCGGCGGAGGAACCACCGATATTGCCGTGATCTCCTTATCGGGCGTAGTATCGTCCTCCTCAATCAAGATGGCCGGTGATCAGTTTGACGAGGCTGTTATCAAATATATCAAACGAAAGTACAATATTTTGATCGGAGAACGTACTGCGGAGGAACTAAAGATTAATCTTGGCTGTGTATTTCACAAGCAGGATACCGCATCTATGGACGTCAAGGGAAGGTGTCTTCTGACCGGCCTTCCGAGAATGTTTTCAATCAGTTCGGACGAGCTGAGAGAAGCGTTTGAGGAGGTATGCGAACGAATCCTGGAAGAGATCCACAATGTCCTTGAAAACACACCGCCCGAACTGGTTTCGGATATTTCGGAAAACGGTATTACGCTGACCGGCGGCGGAAGCCTTATCTGGGGCTTGGAAAAGCTCGTTGAAGCGCGCACAAACATCAAGGCTCATCTGGCTGACGATGCTGCCTCCTGCGTGGCTTTCGGTACCGGAAAGGCTCTGGAGTGGCTCAATGACATGCAGGAGGGCACGATAAACCTGTCCAGAAGAAAACAGATGGCATAAGTTATTTGCTTTTGTCTTCATTCAGGCCGCAAAGCCGGAGCATTGAATACCTTGAAAAATGCTTGACAGCTTGTAAAAACGGCAAAGGAGCGCGGGTATGGGATATAAGGAGAATTTCATTGAACTGATGTTGAATGCCGGTGTTTTGACATTCGGGGACTTTACGACAAAGAGCGGGCGAAAGACCCCGTATTTCATAAACACAGGCAACTATCAAACCGGAGAACAGATATCGGCGCTGGGAGACTATTATGCCGAATGCATAGTGGCTTCCGGCGCAAGATTTGATATGTTGTTCGGACCGGCATACAAGGGGATTCCGCTGGCTGTTGCTGCGGCGTCTTCTCTTCATAGAAATTATGGCAGAAACGTGCCATATTCGTTTAACCGAAAAGAACCCAAAGATCATGGCGAGGGCGGCAGCATTGTCGGATATAAACCAAAGGACGGGGACAAAGCGGCAATTATTGAGGATGTTGTAACCGCCGGAACAGCGGTCAGGGAGACTATCGCTTTGTTTAAAACGATAGCGCGGGTTGATATCACGGCGCTTTATGTTTCTGTTGACCGGATGGAAAGGGGAAGCGGAAGCCTGTCCGCGTTAAGGGAACTGGAGCAAAGCTGCGGCATAAGTGTGCACCCGATTGTAACGGTCAGAGAGATTATACATTATGTAAGCGGCGGCGGGAACGGAAATAAGATCATTGACGACCGGCATGTGAAGCGTATGGAAGAATACCTCGCGCAATATGGTGCCTGAATATGTCGAAGGAAAACTTACATAAAGCGCACAGGCTGCGTTTGAAAGAGCGGTTTTTGCGGCAGGGGCTTGACGGTTTTGAGGACCATCTGGTTCTGGAACTGCTTTTGTTCTATGCGATACCCAGAATCGATGTAAATGAGCTTGCGCATACGCTGCTCGACCGATTCAGAAGCTTGCACGGCGTTTTGGACGCACCGCCCGAAGAGCTGAAAAAGGTGCCCGGTGTCGGGCAGAATGCAGCTTTGCTGCTCAAGTTGATTCCGCAGCTTGGCAGAAGGTACCTACTTTCACAGTATGCAAAAAAGGATGTTGTGTTACAAGACAGCGCGCAGGCGGGCCGATACCTGATACCGTTTTTTCAATCGGAACGGGACGAGATTGTTTATGTCCTGTGCCTCAACAGTAAAAACAAGGTGCTCAGCTGCGAACCGATGTTCAAGGGCGATTTGAATGCTGCGCAGGTCAGTATTCGGAAAATCGTTGAACTGGTACTTAAGGAAAACGCGGCAAGCGTAATTTTGGCGCACAACCATCCGGGCGGGAGCCCGGAACCGTCGAAAGAGGACATTTTGCTGACGGCGGATATCACAAAAGCGCTCCAGGCTGTGGACATTACGCTTCGGGATCATATCATCGTTTCGGGCACCGATTTTGTTTCTCTTTACCAAAGCGGAATTATTGCATAATACAGCTTACGATTTCGATCAGCAAAATAATAAATACCGGGTGAAATTCCGGATTATTTCACCCGGTTTTCGACTGCACAGGTGTTTTGCACTATGAAAAAGGAGGACGGGATGTCTTTATTTTGTGTTAACAGCGCTTACACGCCTTCCGGTGACCAACCGCATGCTATTGAGGCGCTCGCCCGCGGTCTTGAGCTTGGAATCAGCGAGCAGACGCTGCTGGGCGTGACCGGATCCGGCAAGACTTATACAATGGCGAAGGTCATTGAGAAGGTCCAGAGACCTGTGTTGGTTTTGGCGCATAACAAGATACTTGCTGCGCAGCTGTGTTCGGAATTCAAGGAGTTTTTCCCGGATAACGCGGTTGAATACTTTGTCAGTTATTATGATTATTATCAGCCGGAGGCTTACATCCCGCACACGGATACCTATATCGAAAAGGACTCGTCTATAAACGATGAGATAGAAAGGCTCCGGCATTCGGCAACCGCTTCTTTGTTCGAGCGCCGTGATGTTATAGTCGTCTCCTCTGTGTCCTGCATATATGGACTCGGCGATCCGATCGATTATTCGAGCATGGTTATTTCACTCAGAGAAGGGCAAATAAGAAACCGGGATGAGGTCATAAAAAAACTTGTTGAAATCAGGTATGAAAGAAATGACCTGGCTTTTGACAGAAATATGTTTCGTGTGCGCGGGGATACGGTCGAGGTCTTCCCGACCTATTCGCGAGACCTTGCGATCCGGATTGAATTTTTCGGAGATGTCGTAGAGCGGATAAGCGAAATAAGGGTCGTCACCGGTGAGGTTATCAGGCGTCTTTTGCATGTTTCAATCTATCCGGCTTCCCATTATGTCACAACTCGGGACAAGATGGAAAATGCGATCCGGGAGATCCAGGAGGAAATGGATCGGCAGGTCGAATATTTTGAGGAAAACGATAAGCTGATTGAGGCGCAGAGGATCAGACAGAGGACTATGTACGATATCGAGATGATGCGTGAGCTTGGCTATTGCTCGGGTATCGAGAATTATTCCCGCGTAATCAGCGGACGCGCCGAAGGCTCCGCTCCGATGACTTTACTGGACTATTTTCCGAAGGATTTTATTCTGTTTATCGACGAATCACATGTAACGGTACCGCAGGTTCGCGCGATGTACGCCGGCGACAGAGCCAGAAAGGAAAATCTCGTCCAATATGGGTTCAGGCTCCCAAGCGCATTTGACAACAGACCGCTGAACTTTGAAGAGTTCAACAGACGTCTCGGGCAAATCATTTATGTCAGCGCAACGCCTGCGTTGTACGAACGTGAACGTTCCGGCCAGATCGTCGAACAGGTCATCCGTCCGACCGGGCTTGTGGATCCGCAGGTGATTGTACGCCCGACGCAAGGACAGATAGATGATCTGATCGGTGAAATCAATACGAGAGTTGAGAAAAAAGAGCGTGTGCTCGTGACTACGCTGACGAAAAAGATGGCTGAGGATCTGACCGATTATCTGCGCAATGTGGGTATCAAAGTCAGATACATGCATCACGACATCAATAGCATCGAGAGAATGGAGATCATCAGGGATCTGCGCCTCGGCGAATTCGACGTGATCGTCGGCATTAACTTGTTAAGAGAAGGTCTTGACCTGCCGGAAGTATCACTTGTCACAATTCTGGACGCTGACAAAGAAGGCTTCCTTCGCAGCGAGACATCGCTGATTCAAACAATTGGAAGAGCAGCCAGAAACGCCGATGGTACCGTTATTATGTATGCCGACAAAATGACGCCGTCAATGACGAAAGCCATTGACGAGACCCGAAGAAGGCGCGAAAAACAGATGCGGTTCAACAAGGAAAATGGTATCGTACCGAAGACCGTTATCAAAAGCGTTCGGGATCTGCTCGAAATTACAAAATCAGACAAATCGGAGTCGGTATTGCGCAAAGACGGCGTTAAACTTACGATGAGGGAAAGGGAAGAGGTCATCAAGAAGCTTGAAAAAGAGATGGCGCACGCGTCCAAGATGCTGGAGTTCGAGTACGCTGCTGTGCTCAGAGACCGGATTATCAAGCTGAGAAGCGAAAAGTGAAGTTTATGACCACGGCCTTATCAATATGTAGGAGATTAGTATAAGCATAATAAACAAAAAAAGGAGCCGACGTAGAATGCAATGCGGTTCACAACGGCTCTCTTTTTGTTTTATTGATACGATCAGGTTTTCAGGTTTACCCACAAGTTATCATAATATTCGAGAATTTCACGCGGCAGATTGACATAAGCTTCGCACCGGTCGAGAGTTTCGGCGCTGGGGTACATGACCGTATTGTTTTTTGTTTCATCCGGAAGTTCATCGTAGGCTTCCTTTGACGGGGTCGAATAACCTGTTTCCGCGCAGTTTAACAAAGCGATTTCCGTATCGCACATAAAATTAATAAAGGCTTCGGCGTTTGCTTTGTTTTTTGCGCCCTTGGGGATACACATGCAGTCAATGAATACATTACTGCCCTCGTCCGGAAGGCAAAATTTCAGGTCGGGGTTATTTTCGATCATTGTGATATAATCGCCCGCATAATACGGCCCAATCGCAGCTTCACCGCCTTCAAGCCAGTCATAAATCTGATCCATTGTATAGGCATAAAGCAAAGGCTTCTGCCTTTTTAAGAGATCATAAGCCTCGTCGAGCTCGCTCTTATCCGTGGTGTTGATCGAATAGCCCAGATAAAGCAGAGCGATTCCCATGGCGTCGCGGGAATTGTCAAACATTAAAATCCGGCCGGCGTATTTCTCATCAAATAGCAATCCCCAGCTGTTGACATCTTCCGTAACGACAGTGGAATTGTAAATTAGCCCGACGGTCCCCCACATATAAGGGACTGTATACGCGTTATCGGGATCATAGGGCTGATAACGATAATTGTCGTCGATCTTTGAAATATTCGGAATATTGGTATAATCCAGCTTTTCCAGCATATCTTCTGAGATCATCCGGGAAACCATGTAATCGGAAGGGATGATCACATCGTAACTGGCACCGCCGCCCTTTATCTTTGAATAGAGCATTTCATTGCTGTCATAGGTCTGATAATTTACTCTGATTCCGGTTTGATTTTCAAAGGTCTTGAAAATATCCTCATCAATGTACAGGCCCCAGTTGAATACATTCACGACATTCTTATTGCTCTTTTGGCAACCGATCAACAGCATGGATAATGTCATGGTTAAAAGAAGCAGTACGCTGATCGGTTTACTCAATTTCAGGCCATGATGCATATCATGTTCCTCCTAAATCATAATATTTTTATCCGATAAGTTTATTTTAGTCCAATGGATTCAATAATTTACCGCTGCTTTTCTTTAGCTTCTTTTCCTGCCGTATTTCTCTGATGTTCACAACCAAAAGTAAAATTAAGACCGTACCGAACAAAATGGTGGACAGCGCGTTGATTTCGGGGCTGATTCGTTTTCTGGCCATTGAATAAATCGTCATCGACAATGTCTGTATCTGAGAACCCGCGGTAAAATAACTGATCACGAAATCGTCCAAAGACATAGTAAAGGCAATCAGAAGTCCGTTGATGATGCCCGGCCTGATTTCCGGCAGTATAACCTTGCTGAATGCCTGAAACCAGCTGGCTCCGAGATCCTGAGCTGCCTCGAACAGATTATTATCCAGCTGATAGAGTTTCGGCATGACGGATAAAATGACATACGGAATGTTAAAGGTGATGTGTGCGATCAAAAGAGTGCCGAATCCCAGATCAAACCGAAACAGGCTCCTCGCCGAAACAAACAAGAGCATCATGGAAACACCGGTAATGATGTCGGCATTAATGACCGGCAAATTGTTTATTGCCAGCAAAATGCCTCTCGGTCTTTTTTTCATATTGAAAAAGCCGATAGCGGCGAATGTGCCCGCTATGGTGGCAATGACGGCAGCCAGCACGGCAACCAGAATTGTGATATAAAAGGAATTCAGGATCATCTGATCCGAAAACAGTTCTTTATACCATTCGAAAGTAAAACCCGACCAGACTTTTCGGCTTTTTGAGCTGTTGAAGGAAAAAATGACAAGCACGATGATCGGCAGGTAAAGAAACAAAAACACAAGACCCGTCAAAAGGCGTCCCGCTCCGCGATGTTTGCCCACTGATTTCACAACATCACCGCCCGTTCTTCTCCTTCACCAAATCGGTTCATGACCATCATGCATGCGATAATAATGACCATCATGATAAGCGATATGGCACTGCCAAGATGCGGGTTATAGGCGCTGCCCAGAAACTGCATCTCGATCAGGTCGCCCAGCAGAAGTGATTTGCCGCCGCCTAAAAGCCGCGAAATAATAAAGGTGCTGACGGAGGGTACAAACACCATTGTAATCCCGGATAAAACGCCCGGAAGGCTGAGCGGAAAGATAATCCTTAAGAACACTTTAAAGGAATTCGCGCCGAGATCCTGAGCAGCCTCCACAACGGACGGTTCAATCCTGACCATGACAGAATAGATCGGAAGGACCATGAAGGGCAGGTAGTTGTATACCATGCCGAGTACGACGGCTCCCTGCGTATTGATCATATTTACCGTCGGCAGGCCGAGCGCGGATAACAGGGAGTTGATCAGCCCGGTGTTTTCAAGAATGGACATCCAGGCGTAAGTACGCAGTAAAAAATTCATCCACATCGGAAGCATGATGAGCATGATAAAGATTTTCTGAAGACGCGGGCCTTCGCAAGCCAGCGCGTATGCAAGGGGATATCCGATCAAAATGCAGATGGCTGTTGCGATAAGCGCCATAATCATCGAGCGGATAAAGACGGATAGAAAGTTTTCCATATGCGCAAAATTCTCGAAGGTAAAACTCCCGCTGCCTGAGGTCAACGCGTACACGACGACTAAAATGATCGGAGCGACAACGAAAATGGCCATCCACACAATATAGGGAATAGATAGAAAACGCTTCATTCATCTACCTCCGCGGCCGCTTCGGGAAGAGCGCTTTTATGCATGATATGTATATCGTCATCGGTTAAGAGCATGCCGATGCGCTGCCCAACCGGAGCGGAAATGGTCGAATGAATCATCCACTGATGATCATCCGTATCCACCAGAATCTCATAATGCACACCCTTGAAGATAATCGAAGAAACGATCCCCGAAAGCTGACCTCGATCCGGCTCGACAATTTTGACATCCTCCGGCCGCACGACAATATCAACGTTTTCGTTCCGGTCAAACCCCGTATCAAGACAGGTAAATTCGGTACCGGAAAAGCGAACCAGTTTATCATGGAGCATGACACCGTCGATGATGTTGCTTTCCCCGATAAAATCGGCAACAAAGGCATTGTTCGGTTCATTGTATATATCCGCAGGCGTACCGATCTGCAGGATATTGCCCCCGTTCATAACGACTATCGTATCGCTCATCGTCAGGGCCTCTTCCTGATCGTGGGTCACATAAATAAAAGTAATGCCGACCTGCTGCTGGATTTGCTTGAGTTCATGCTGCATTTCCTTCCGCAGCTTGAGGTCCAGCGCGCCGAGAGGCTCGTCAAGCAGAAGGACCTGAGGCCGGTTGACGATCGCACGCGCAATAGCAACCCTTTGCTGCTGACCGCCCGAGAGGGAAGTCGGACTTCTTTTCTCGAAACCGGACAAGGCCACCAGCGCAAGAGCTTCTCTTACCCGGGTTTTTATCTCACCTTCCGGGCGTTTTGCGATTCTCAGCCCAAAGGCGACATTCTCAAATACATTCATATGGGTGAAAAGAGCGTATTTTTGAAATACGGTGTTTACTTTCCGTTTATGCGGCGGGACATCATTAATCCTCACACCGCCGAAAAGGACATCGCCGGATGTCGGCGTCTGAAAACCGCCTATGATTCTTAAGGTGGTCGTCTTGCCGCATCCGCTCGGGCCGAGCAGTGTGAGGAATTCTTTATCATTAATTTTTAAATTGATGGAGTTGAGTACGGTCTCGCCATCATACGCCATAGTACAATCTACAAGGCGAATGAGTTCTTTGGACATTTATCCTCCCCCATTCCTATAAGGGTTATAAAATCGCATACAGCAATAATGAATCGAAAATCGCATACGCGTAACACATTAAGCTTTTACATGCGCTAAGGAAAAATATATAATCTTTATGTTCAAATGTCAATGCAATTTAAACGAATCAAAGTATTTATCGACAAAACCAATGTTCTGAACGGTAAAAGCTTTTCCGTTTAAATAGCTAAGCTCGCTTTCGGTGTCCGAAAAAGAGAAGACGAGCTTATACGAATACAGCGCCTGATATGGTTCCCCGTCTTTTTCGTTTCCGTATTTTTTGTCTCCGAGCAATGGGTGCCCAAATGCCGCCAGCTGGACTCTGATCTGATGCGTGCGTCCGGTAATCAGCCGGCATTCCAGCAGCGTAAGACCGTCTTTTCCCGCAAGTGACCTATACACGGTTTCGGCCGCTTTGGTTCCCCTTTCATTATTTTGGCGGACATATACCCGGTTTGTCTTTTTGTCCTTTAACAAAAAACCGCTGAGCACACCGGATGGGGGAGAGGGTTTTCCGTGAACGATACACAGGTAATATTTATCGATTTCGCGGGTTTTGATCTTTTCGTTAATGATACGGAGAGCGGCGGCTGTTTTCGCCGCGATAACAATGCCGCCGGTGTTTCTGTCGATCCGGTTGCACAGCGCGGGTGTGAAAGAATGCTCATCTGCAGGATTCCATTCTCCCTTACGGTATAAATAAGCCTGAACATTAGTGACCAGCGTATTAAAAACGCTGTTTTGTCCGTCCGGATGCACAAGGATACCCGGTTGTTTATCGACCAGCAAAATCTGTTCGTCTTCATATACAATTGTAAGATCGGGGGCAGAAATCTTCAAAAAAGCGTCATTCGTATCGGAAGGTATAAAAAACTCATCATTAATATATAAGGACAAAACATCGTCTTCACAAAGACGGTAATTACCCTTCGACGGTTTATTGTTAATCTTTATCCGCTTTTTGCGGACGTATTTCTGGCTGAGTGGCAAGGGAAGCGCGGGTACCGCTTTTTCCAGAAACCGGTCAAGACGCTGACCGGCGTCGTTTTTTCCGATTAAAAATTCTTTCATAATACATTAATTTCCATTCCGCCGCGAAGCGGCAACACAAACCAGGGAATAGTCGCCGGTTGTGTACGAAACCAGTTTAATCCGGAGACTTGTTTTCACGCTGCGTAACGCAGCTTTTAATAGTTTCGTACTATTCACAATCCGGTATATTTGTAAATAAAGCTTGCTTTTTGAAAACGAATCTGCTAAAATTTAAAACGCTGTTTAAAAAAACTGCAAAACCGCAGGCAAGGAGGTGCGACAGATGGCGAAGTGTGAGATTTGTGAAAAAAGCGTTGCCTTCGGAATTCGGGTAAGCCACTCTCACCGGCGTTCGAACAGAACCTGGAAGCCCAATATAAAAAGAGTAAAGGCAACTGTAAAAGGGACACCGCGGCATATTTATGCCTGTACAAGATGCATCCGCAGCGGGAAAGTGACGGAGCTGTAAATCGCATCGTTAAATATCCGGATCATGGTAAAATACGCAGAGGCATCGGCCTCTGCGTATTTCTTTAGTTAAAAGCACCGGCGAAACGCATTACAGCCAAAGATCGGAGTGCTCGTCCTTTTTTGCCCTGTTCATCAGGTCCACAGAAGCAAGCTTCGGGTCTTTGTCTTCATAAAGAATCCTATACAGCTCGGAGGTTATCGGCATTTCCACCCCTGTCTTATCCGACAGTTCCATTGCTGCCAAAACGGCATAGTACCCCTCAACAGTCGCACCAACCTTTTTAAGGGCTTCCGAAGAGGAGAGCCCTTCTCCTATGTAGAATCCGGCGCGCCTGTTTCGGGAATGGCGAGAGGTGCAGGTGACGATCAGATCGCCGATTCCGGCGAGCCCGGCAAAAGTTTCCTTCCGGCCACCCAATGCAACGCCGAGGGCGGCGATTTCATTAAGGCCTCTGGTCATCAGCATGGCCATTGTATTGTCGCCGTGTTTCATGCCCATGCAGATTCCGACCGTTATCGCAATGATGTTTTTCAATGCGCCGCATAACTCGACGCCGATGATGTCGCTGCTGGTATAAATTCGAAGGTCAGGGCTCATAAAAATATCCTGAACGAACTGAGCGGAAGTGAAGGATACCGATGCCGCCACACAACCGGTCGGCATGCCGAGACCTACTTCCTCAGCATGCGAGGGGCCGGAAAGGGCAACGATACGGTCATAGCCGCCAAGCTCTTCTTCGATGATTTGTGAAAGCCGAAGGGTGGTTTTGGCTTCTATGCCCTTGGAAGCGGAAACAATCACTGTTTTGTCGGGAATATAACCCCTCACCGCTGCGGCCGTAGTTCGCAGGGCATAAGACGGCGTTGCGAATACTACCGCATCCGCATGGCTGAGTTCAGAAAAACCGTCGCTGTACCGCATGTCTTCCGGGAGTTTAACACCGGGCAGATACCGGTTTTCGCCCATGCTTTTTAGTTCGTCCGATCTTTTTTCATATACTGAATGAAGCGTAACCTCATGACCGTTTTTCAGCAGTGACACCGCAAGAGCCGTTCCCCAGCTTCCGCTTTCCAGTACCGAAACCCTCAAATAAAAAACCCCCAGTGTAAAATTATCTCAAGCAATATTTGACAAATCATTCCGATAGAAGGATTTGGCGGTGGGAAATCGGAATTTGTCCGGTAAGCGCGGCAGAGCACAAAAACACTTTTGGACTATATTGCGCCGGCCGCGTTATTCTTTTTTTAAGCTGAATTTTGTTTCCGTCCTCTTGATAAGACGGATAATGTTATCAGAATGCTTGATAATCAAAATCATCGCACTAAGCAGCGCAAGTAAAACCTCGAGATACCAGCCGCCGAAAATACCGATCGATACCGGAAAGAGGATAGCGGCAAGTAAAGAACCGAGTGAAACATAACGTGTCAAAATAACAATAAGAATAAAAACAGCCCAGCATAACAGCCCGATTTTCCAGTCCAGCATTAGTGCAAGGATCCCGCAGCAAAGGACACCTTTGCCGCCTTTAAACCGGTAATAAACCGGAAATACATGCCCCAGTATGACGAAGAAACCCGCATACAGCTTTCCGACCATCGGAAAACCGAAATAGCCCATCAGAAGCCAGCCGATAAAAACCGAGATAGCCGCTTTTACGATATCGATGAGCAAAACCAGAGCGACGCTTTTTTTCCCGAATACCCTGTACGCATTGGTCAGACCCGCATTTCCGCTTCCGTACTCCCTAATGTCCTTTTTAAAGATGTACTTCGACATGATGATCGCACCGTTAATCGCTCCGAGAAAATACGAGATCAGGGCCGTAACAGCAAGTGACAATACCAGCATATATGCTCCAAATGACCGCGCAACAAATCAGTAAATCTGCGCGGCAACCGCTCTTTCGGCCGGCGGTCCGCCGTTTTATGTGATGATCAGTCGCCTTTCTGGCGAATTACGATTCTGATCGGCGTACCTTCAAGTCCGAATACGCTGCGGATTTTATTTTCGATGTATCGCTGATAAGAGTAGTGGAAGAGACCGGCGTTGTTGACAAAGATCACAAAATTCGGCGGTTTGATTCCGGTCTGTGTAATGTAATACAGCTTCAGGCGTTTGCCTTTGTCCGTCGGGGGTTGGAACCTCGCTGTAGCATCCGCCAGAATACTGTTGAGCATACTTGTCGAAATACGCGTGCAATTTTGACCATACACAAAATTAATCAGCTCAAAAAGACGGTTTACACGCTGGCCGGTTGCCGCCGAAATAAATACGATCGGTACGTAGGACATAAAGCTGAGGCCGTTCATGATCTCAGCACGCATACGGTCCATCGTTTTATCGTCTTTTTCGATCAGATCCCATTTATTTATGACAACAATTGAAGCTTTTCCGTTCTCATGGGCAAGACCGGCAATTTTTGTGTCCTGCTCGGTTACGCCCTCGCGCGCATCGATCATGATGATGCACACATCCGCTCTCATGACAGCGAGCTCCGCCCGCATGACACTGAAACGCTCAATTCTGTCGTCAACTCGCGAACGTTTTCTGATACCTGCTGTATCGATGAAAACATATTTCCCGAATTCATTTTCAAAGAATGTGTCCACAGCATCCCTGGTCGTGCCGGAAACGTCGCTGACAATGACTCTGGTTTCACCGAGTATGCGGTTGATAAGCGAGGACTTTCCGACATTGGGCTTTCCGATAATCGCGACCTTGACTGTGTCATCTTCATTTGCCGTGTCGTCCTCAGGGGGGAGGAGCTCCACAACGGCATCCAGAAGATCGCCTGTTCCGTGGCCGTGAATCGACGAAATACCGAACGGTTCCCCGAGGCCGAGAGAATAAAAATCATAGATGTCAGGGTCGGAAACGCCGGTGGAATCCATCTTGTTTACCGCCAGTAAAACCGGTTTACTCGCACGCAGGAGTATATTTGCCACGTCCATATCGGTGGTTGTCACACCGGTTCTGATGTCTGTAACAAGAATGATGACATCGGATGTTTCAATGGCGATCTCGGCCTGCCGCTTGATGAACAATTGTATTTCATCTTCGGAGTGCGGCTCAATTCCGCCTGTATCAATAATCGTAAAGTCACGCCCGTTCCAATCCGTGTCGGCGTACAGCCTGTCTCTTGTGATTCCGGGTGTATCCTCCACAATCGAAAGCCGCTTTCCGGCAAGCTTATTAAACAAAGTGGATTTCCCCACGTTCGGGCGGCCGATAATTGCGATTTGTGGTTTAGCCATTTTTCTTACCGTTTTCCTTTTTTAAAAACCATCGTCGGATCATATCGAACTGCGTCCTCGCACGATGTGTATTTTATAAATCCGATGCCGTTCTGTCAATGTCCTTATCAAGAATCACCGAAAGAAGCTGCGCCCCGTCGTTGGGTACGGGAACAACGGGGATATTCAGGCTCTCCGATACCTGTGAGACCGATATGTTATCCAGAAACATATCGCCGCCGTGCCGAAGCATCGAGGCGGGGATCAAAAGTCTTTGACCAAGATCCATACCCTTGAGTTGAGCAATCAGGTCACCGCCGGTTACGAGTCCCGCCACATCGACGCAAGAGCCGAAAAAATCGTTTTGTATGCCATAAATATTTCCCTTGATATTATAGCACTTATTCTGAAGAATTTGTAAAAGATTTTTTAACATTTGCTCGGCAACTGTCCCGGTCGCAACGGAAAAGGCCGGTGGGGAGTCATCGGGCGCGATATTGAGCGTGTCCAGTGCCGTTAAAAACTCATTTTCAAATGACCGAAGCATACCAACGCCGTTTTCGAACTGAGGAAAATTCTCATAATAGTCATAGGGAGGAAGTGCGCGCCCCGCCTTAAGGTAAAACTCGTCTCCGCAGAAAAAAATCCGGCTTCCGTATTCCTTCAGGCAAATATCGCCGAAGCGGTCCACCATGTCTATGACCTCTGCAGCTTGCTTCTTTTCGTAAGCTTTGATCGGATAGAGACCTTCCCGGTACCTGGTCAAACCGACGGGAACGACAGATACGCTTTTTACCGAAGGATAAAGAGAGCTTAAATCCGCTATGCTATTTTGTAATTCAGGTCCGTCGTTGATTCCGGGCAGGCACACAATCTGACAGTTCATTTGAATGCCCGCATCTGCCAGACGTTTCATCAGTAAAAAGCCGTTTGCACCTTTTTTGCAGCGCAGAAGGAAAGCACGAAGCTCTGCATTTGTCGCATGGACAGAGACATTAATCGGGCTGATTTTCAGCTCGATGATACGCGAGATTTCCCGCTTACTCAAATTGGTCAGCGTAATGTAGTTTCCCATCAAAAAGGAAAGCCTGCTGTCATCGTCTTTAAAATACAAGGTTTCTCTCAGTCCGGGCGGCAACTGATCGATGAAGCAGAAGATACAATTGTTTACACAGGAACGCGGATTATCCATCAGATATGATGCAAAATTAAGACCGAGCGCCGTGTATTGTGGCTTAACGATTTTCACTTTTCGCAGTTTTCCGTTTGTGTCCGAAACCTCGAGTAAAAGCCGTCTTCCCACGGAAAAATAACGGTAATCAAGAATGTCATAAACCTCATTACCATTGATTGAAACAAGTTTTTCACCGGGCAGAATCCCCGCACGATGAGCGGGGCTGTTCAAATCCACGGTATCAATCAGAGTGCCGGCCATAAAAAACCTCATTCTGCCGCGAAGCGGCAGCACAACGTGAAGGTATTTTCACAACCTGAAAGTACTTTCACGTTTAACTCATGCCGCCTAAATTTGCGGGCTTTTGCTTATATTAATCTTCATTCCGGTTGAAGAACAATATTAAAGAAACAGAGGGGAATACCCCCTCTGCTCCATATTGCTTTTTCTTACTTTTTTGCTTCGGCAGTATTGATGACTTCTCTGCCGTTGTATGTTCCGCATTCTTTGCAGACTCTGTGCGGCAAGAAATAGGCGCCGCATTTCGGACATGTAACTATACCGGGAGTATCGAGCTTCCAGTGAGAAGAACGTCTCTTGTCACGCCTTGCCTTTGATGTTTTTGATTTTGGGGCCGCAGCCATTTTGACACCTCCTTGAGCTGACTGTAAACAGCAGGCCTGCTGTAACAGTCCAGCTGCGCAAGTGATATTATTCGTTCAGAAGCTGCTTGAGCACAGCTAAGCGGGGATCGGGTTCAGGTTTACAACCGCATGCGCCCTCATTCAGGTTTTTTCCGCAGGAAGCGCAAATGCCTCTACAGTCTTCCTTACACAGGGATTTCGTCTCCATATTAAGGATAAATATCGTGTAAATGATTTCCGTAAGGTTGACATTGTCACCCTCGAGCAGATAAATGTCCGGATTGTCTTCGTCCTGAAGCTCCTGGGCCAAAACAGCATGGGCATGAAGCCTTTTCCGCGTTTGATAATGTGATGAGCAACGGTCACAGATAAAAACAGATTCGATTTCAAGATCGGCATCCATCGTCAGAACACCGGCGGAATTCACGACGCTGCCTTTAACTGTGAGCGGCGATAAAAAAGCGTGTACGGAATCAAAATGGACGTCCGACATATCTATTTCAAACGAAAACGGAATCTCACCGGGCTCTTCAATGATTTTTCGGATATTTAAAAGCATGACGCACCTCATGCCGGCGCTTTTCAAGAAAACGCGTTTGTCTAAGACAAAACGGCAGAAATTTAGTCGCCCGATCATTATAGAGGATAAGATCGTTTTTGTCAAACACTTTCTTTGCGTTTTTCGCTGAAAATGCGGGGCTTTTTGATATGCTCAGCATGCCCTGCGGCTTTCGGAATAATACTTGCAAAACCAATTGTATTTGTATAGAATGATATTTACCGGCCGATCAAATCATGAACTGATTAAATCATTGAATAACAAGGAAGAATTGAGAGCATGGAACATAAATATAAAGTGAAGCTGGCAACTCTGGTTGAGGAGCTTCAGCTTGAGAAAGTATATATTCCTCCGAATTATGATCAAATCCAGGTGATAAGCACAGCGGTAAACAGACCGGGCATGCAACTGATCGGTTTTTTTAACCATTTTGATAACTCCCGCCTTCAAATCATGGGCATTGTGGAAATCATGTATCTGAAGACATTGCCGGCCGATGAACGCCGAAAATGTTTTGAAATGCTGATTAAGAGAGAAATCCCTGCCTTAATCATCTGTCACGGCATGGAAATTTATCCGGAATGCCTGGCCATGGCGCAGAAGTATCAGGTACCGCTTTTGACGACGGAGCTGGCAACCTCCGATTTTATGGCTGAGCTCATATCTTTGTTAAACGGGCATCTGGCGCCCAGAATTACAAGGCACGGCGTGATGGTCGAGGTATATGGCGAGGGTATTTTATTGCTTGGTGAAAGCGGAATCGGCAAGAGTGAGACGGCCATAGAGCTCGTCAAGAGAGGCCATAGGCTGATCGCCGACGATGCTGTTGAGATCAAGAAAGTATCGCACAATACGCTGATCGGATCCGCTCCGGAGATCATCAGGCATTATATCGAGCTGAGAGGAATCGGCGTCATCGATGTGAGCCGCCTTTTCGGGATGGGTGCAATCAACACATATGAAGCAGTTGACCTGATTATCAATATAGAACCCTGGAAGGACGGGATGATGTACGACAGGCTCGGAATTGAAAACCAGTACACCTCTGTCCTCGATGTTAAGGTACCGTCTTTGACCGTTCCGGTGAAGCCCGGAAGAAATCTTGCCGTTATAATAGAAGTTGCGGCCATGAACAACAGGCAGAAGAAGATGGGCTTCAATGTCGCACAGGAATTTACCAAGAGGATTAACGAGCATTTCGACGGAAGCTTCGGGAAATCATCAGATTAAGTAGCGGACCTATACGTCAAGGAGAGCTATATGAATTTATCCCCTTTGATTAAGGAGCTGGAAGCTATGGTCGGCGTTTCATCCGTTTTACGCGGTGAACCGTTGAAAAACCATACTACTTTTAAAATCGGCGGCCCGGTTGAGCTGCTTGTGACGCCGAAATCCAGGGACCAATTGATTTCCGTCTGCACCTTGCTGATTAAATCCGGTATTGCTCCTTTGATTCTTGGCAATGGCAGCAACATTTTGGCTGCTGACGGATGGATATCGCGCATTGCGGTGAAGACAGATGAGGGCAACTCAGATACGGTTCGCAACGGTGATATCATATGGGCGGGAAGCGGCGTGCTGCTGTCAAGGCTCAGCATGACAGCCCAAAGAAACGGGCTAACAGGGCTTGAATTTGCCTATGGAATTCCCGGAACGCTTGGCGGAGCTGTTTATATGAATGCGGGTGCGTATGGAAGCGAAATGAAGGAGATTGTGCTGGAGACGGAAGTCATTGACGCTGAAGGTCAAATTAAAACATTAACTGAGCACGATTTTGCTTACAGACGCAGCAGGTTTTTCACCAGCGGTGAGATTATTCTGAGCAGCCGGCTGAAGCTGCAGTTCGGTGAAGCCGAACAGATCATGCAAAAGATGGGCGAGTTTTTGGCAAAAAGAAAGGCATCACAGCCTTTGGATGTTCCAAGCGCCGGAAGTGTTTTCAAAAGACCGAAAGCAGGATTTGCCGCGGCGCTTATTGACGAGGCAGGCCTGAAGGGCTTTTCAATCGGCGGCGCGGAGGTATCGGCAAAGCACGCGGGGTTTATCGTAAACAGAAATGGCGCGACCTGCGACGACGTGCTTAGGCTGATTGAGCATGTTGTGAAGACCGTTCAAAGGATATTCGGCGTGGAACTCGAACCGGAAATCAGATACATCAGGTAGGTGAAGGGTACATGAAATTCCTGATCATATCAGGCCTTACCGGCGCAGGCAAGACGCGCACTGCCGGAATGCTGGAGGATCTGGACTACTACTGCGTGGATAATATGCCCGTCGTTTTAATTCCGAAGTTTGTCGAGCTTTGCCTGGCGACACAGGGAAGATACGACAGGGTTGCTTTGGTTACCGATGTGCGCGGAAGAGAAAGCTTTGATGATCTGTTTAAGGGCCTGGATGAAATGCAGAAGATGGGATGCGATTATGAGATCCTGTTTATTGAGGCTTCACCTGAAACGATTATTAAACGGCAAAAGGAGAGCAGGCGGAAGCACCCGCTGGACCCGGACGGCATTGATCTTGAATCGGCGGTTTACAGGGAAAAACGCATTCTATCCGGCATTCGCAACCGTGCCAACTATATTATTGATACGACCGATTATGCGCTCGGAAAGCTCCAGCGCGAGCTTTTCGAATTATTTGCCGGAAACAGCGAGGAAAGGGCAATCGGCATAAACCTGGTCTCCTTCGGATTCAAATACGGTATCCCGATGGATGCCGATCTGGTTTTTGATGTGCGCTTTTTGCCCAACCCGTATTATATCGCGGAGCTCTCGCATCTGACCGGTTTAGATGCGGCTGTTATGAATTATGTCATGACCAATCCGAAAACACAAGAATTCATGAACAGGCTGACCGAGCTTCTTGATTTTTTGATTCCGTGTTATATTGATGAAGGTAAACACTCGCTGCTCATAGCGGTAGGCTGCACAGGCGGGCATCACAGATCGGTTGCTATCGCAAGGACGCTTTCGGAGTATGCCGCATCCAAAGGTTACCGGACGGAATGTACACACAGAGATATTAATAAGTAGATATAAATTTATGCGCAACTTCGTTAACACGCAGGACCGAGCGCCAAAGAGGGTGATTACAATTTCATTTGCATCAGATACAAAACAAGAACTATGTAAGATATCAATCGGGAAAAAATGCTGTTCTCTGGCCGAGGCATATGGAATCCTTCTGTATTGCAACACATTTACGGACAAAGAAATCAAAGTCGTTACCGAAAATAAAGCGCTTGTTCAGAGGCTTCCGAAACTTTTTGAAAAAGTATTTACGCTTTCTTTCGATCAAAAACCGGAGGACAATGAGCCGGAGGGAAAGAAAGCGTTTGTGATTTTTGATACGAAGAAGATAGCAAAGATACTTCAATCCTTCGGTTACGATACCAAAAAAGTATATGCCCACCATGTGAATTTTGCCATTCTTGAGGACGATTGCTGTAAAGCGTCGTTTATCAGAGGCGCATTTCTTGCGGGCGGATCGGTTACGGATCCCGCAAAACGGTATCATCTGGAACTGGTTACCGATCATTACAATGTAAATAAGGAAACCTATTCGGTTTTAGTCGAGCTGGGTTTTGAGGCAAAAAACGCGTCCCGGAACGGCAACTATATGGCTTACTTTAAGCAAAGTGAAGCAATAGAGGATCTGCTCACGACAATGGGCGCACCGCTTGCGGCGATGGCGGTGATGAACGCAAAGGTCGAAAAAGACATGCGAAACAGCATTAACCGAAGAGTCAATTGCGATACGGCTAACCTTGAAAAGATGGTCAACGCGTCAATAGAACAGGTTGAAGCCATCAGGAAACTGGAAGCATCGGGAAGTTTTGAAAACCTGACTGAAAAACTGAAGGAAACCGCCAGATTGCGTCTGAGCAATCCCGAAGCAAGTATTGCCGAGCTCGCGGCAATGTCCGACCCTCCTGTGACCAAGTCTTGTCTGAATCACAGGCTTCGGAAAATCGTTAAACTCTCGGACCGAAAAAGCGACAAAACCTGATTCGGGTTTGTTTATTAAAAAAGGACGGTTTTTACTTCCATGAGGATTGATACGCAGAATAACAAACGCGGCTTAATTATTGTCATACTCGTTTGCCTTGGTGTTTTTGCCCCCGCTTATGCCCAGTTTCAGTTTACGGTGTTGGGATCCCGTTTCATCGAATCGACCGATATATCACCGACACAGTTTTCCAGCATCATTACCGCACCGTTGATTCCGGGTATGTTTTTGAGTCTGATATCCGGCTTGCTTGTGGACAGATTCGGTGCGAAGCGGGTTTTGCTGTTCAGTATACTCGTAACAGCGGCAGGTGCCTGCATCCGCATCTGGGCCGGCAGTTATTTTTCGATGTTTATCGGCATGATGCTCATCGGCGTTCATGCCACCTTTTTGAACACAAACGCCGCTAAAATATTCGGATATTGGTTTGAACCGAAAAAAGTCGGCATGCTGATGGGCGTTTTTATTGCTTTTGTCAACGGAGCAATGGCCCTGGGAATGGGTACGGGCGCATTGTTTGCCGACATGAAAACGGCTTTTATTGTTTCCACAGCCGTCATTTTTGTGTTGGCGCTTTTGTGGCTTTTCTTCGCAAAAGATAAAAAAACGTCGGAAGGCCGGCTGACGCAATCGGCGCCGATGATGGAATGCCTGAAAGCCTCACTGAAAAGCCGCAATGTCTGGATCACCGGTATAGCGATCATGCTGGTCAGCACCGGCGCTGCCGTGATGAGCATGTTTTTACCGACTGCCTTGGTTAAGGTCAGGGGTTTCAAAGAAACGACGGCGGGCGCTGTTGCGATGGCGATAATGCTGGGCTCCGCGTTCAGCTGCTTTGTCACGCCGCTCATAGACGCGAAAATAAAGAACACCAAACTTTTAATGTTCGTTTACGGGCTTTTGGGTGCAATCGGCGTTAGCTTTGCCTGGCGCGCGCCGCAGGGTGTTTTGATCTTTGCCGCTTTGTTTATGACCGGTTTTGTGACCACCGGCCTGACGCCGGTTCTGGCCTCAATCCCAATCCAACTCAAAGAGATCGGTCCGATATATGCCGGCACTGCCGGCGGCGTGGTCGGCACGATTCAGCTTTTCGGAACCGTCGTAATACCCACCTACATTCTGAGCCCCATCGTCGGAGCAGATTACCGGCTGTTGTTTTATCTGTTCGGCATCATTCTTGTCATATTCGCTTTCTTTTCCCAACTGCTGCCAAAAATACCGCACCGGTAACAGTGTCCCGATGAAGAACTCCCGTTGCAGGCGGGCAGCGGATGCACCAATAAAAATCGGGTAGGAGGCGGTGACTAA
>LSQX01078061.1_pt1 | contig 40433 bp, 31 predicted proteins | sample 654561 | NCBI WGS metagenome assembly LSQX01 (sample SAMN04489861, study PRJNA283612) | anaerobic digester metagenome | isolation source: 4 biogas reactors fed with cattle manure at either 37C or 55C with and... | place: Denmark: Kongens Lyngby | collected 2014 | reverse complement strand
TCCTAGCCGGGGTACCACTTCAAAAGACTTCCCAATCAATCACTTACGAAAATGCGTGTTTTCTAAAAAAGCCAGAAAAATAGCTGAACACCCCCCTTGTCCCCCACCTACGCACCCCACCCCCCACTTTTTCCACGCATAGCCTGCAAGGGTTGACCAACAAAAGACAAAGGTTTACATTGTGACTTAGCAAAGAAAGCCGCTTTGTGAAAAGACGAATTTTTCAACTTAGAGAGCTGACCGGGAAAAAGAGCAATTCTAAACCGGAGAATTCAAATTTCCTTTGTGCTCCCTATGCCTTTGCGCCGTGTACCCCACTCACGCACCCCACCTATTCAAAAAAATTATGAGCTTAAAATTGAGAAAAAACTCTTCTGGCTATTTGCGCCCTCATTGGTTCGGCAGATACATGAAAGAAGGAAGGCGCTTAGAGGTCAGCTTGTGCCATTGGAGGGGAACGCCCCCGCCCAGCGGCCTGGCACAGGATAGAGGCGATTCTGAATTTGAGCATTCAAGGATACAAGCCGAAGAGATTCTGGAAAATCTCAAAAGACAGACCCATGACGGGAAAGAAGTAGGGGAACGCCAGCGTTTGGAGATAAAAGCGGCCCAGCATCTTCTCAAAGTCAAATATGGGCAAACCCAAGCCGCGGGCATAGAGCTGAAGACGCTCTGGGAGAGAATGGCCCGGGAACTCTACACTGGCAGGGTATTCACTAAAAACGACAATTACACCCGGGCAAAGGTTAAAAGGTTCACCGGGTTTATGGCTAAGCGCTTCCCAAAGACGCGGCACCTGGAAACGGTTTCTATCGAAGAAATGAGCGCTTTCTTTGGGTATCTTGAAAATGACTTGCACCTTACCCCCCGCACCTGGAATGACAATCTTGTTACACTGAGAGCTGTTTTCCGGCGGTACTCTTCCTTTTCTAAAACCTATGAATGGCTGAAAGACTTGAAACGCTTGACCGGCGGGCTTATTTCCCGGGAACTATTCAGCCCTGAAGAGATAGGCCAGATTATCCAAAAGGCGGCTGAGCTGGATTCAGAAATTAAAAGCATGGTAATTCTGGCGTCTTGCACCGGGCTAAGATTGAAGGATATTTGCTTGCTGGAATGGGACTCAGTAGACTTCAAACGCAATCTCATTTCCCTGCATACCTACAAAACGGGCGGCAATGTTACCCTGGGCATGTGGCCTTTACTTTATAACGAGCTTGAAGAGCTTGCGGCCAGAAAGGGAGAGGCAGAAGGAGCCGCGGCAAAGTATGTGCTGCCCGGAATCGCAGAGCAATATCTCAAAAATCAAAAGGTATTGAAAGACCGGCTGAACAGAGTTTTGTTTGCTCTGGGCTATACCGGGACAAAGCGGAAGGAGCTTCGCAATGTGAAGAACAGAAACCCGGGCCAAACCCTTAAACTGGCTCTGGAAAGGATTGAGCTCTCTCTTTGGAGAGAAGACCGCAAGGAAAGAGTCCGGGAAATTGTCACCCGTTACCTGGAAAGCCAGACGGTTCCCCAGATTGCCCGTGAAATGCAGGTCAGCAAAGGCACCGTTTCTTTGAATCTGAACGCCCTGGAAGAGCTGAGCGGCCTGAGAATCCTGAGAAGGATAAAGCTCAAGGCCCAAACCGAAGAAGAGCCAGAGGGCCGCGGCAGGCTGAATAGCGATATAAAAGGCAGAGCAATCAGAGCCTCTCTTCGCGGCTGGCATAGCTTCCGCGGCTCCTTTGTAGTGGCAGCAATTAAAGCAGGGGTACAGATGGAACTTATTCAGAAGGTTCTTGGCTCTTCCCTTGTAGGGGTAATTGTCCGGCATTACATTAAAATTGACGATACTTTCATGCAGGAAGGCTTTACCAGCAAAGCCCCCGCCTATGCTTTGAAAGAAGCAGCGCCCAAACTAACCCTGCCCATGAAGAAGGCCCAAACGCCCAAAGAACGCAAGTCCCTGGCGGTTTCTATCCTGAAAGACACACCCCCGGAAAAGCTAGCCCAGGCGCTTGAACAGCTTAAAGAACTACTCACTGACTAAACCGCAAAAGAAATACTGAAAGGAAAAGTATATGGAGATGAAGGATGAAAACACAAAGTGAACTGGAAAATGAATTCGCACAAATAGAGAACGAGGCTTCTCTGATATTAAAGAACATTCGCGATTGTATTGATAGGGAGGTAGCGATTCCTGAAAATACAAAGAACAAATATCGTGAGACATGTGCCGGGCTCCAAAAGAAAAGTGGAGAAATCTACTCTCAAAGGTTCCACCTGCTTGAGAAATGCGAAAAACCGCTAGAGAAAGACAGTCCACAGCGGAAAGCACATCATGATAAAGCGCATGCAATAGATGAGGATAACTGGAGGGTGCAATCAATGTTGAATGAGATTGATTCGAGGTTGGAACCCGATGCAATCAATATCCCGCAGAAGTATGTCAAGGAGGTGATTGCCCAGCTAGATAAAGTCTTGGATGACTTCAGCTCTTTTATTTGGGAACCCGATGAAAACTATCGTGATTTTCTAAAAAGAAATGGGTTATTGTACACAATCCGGGAATTAAAAGAAAGTTGCTACATAGACTCTAAAATTGAGGAATTCAATGCAGAGAAAAAACAATTATTCGATAAGATATATGATTGGGGCAAGAAGTACGGGGATACGAATGACGAGGGAACAAGAAAAAGTCTATTGGATTGGGCTGGTTCAGATTCAAATAAATTTAAGATTGTGGACTTTGTTTGCAAGCATCTTGAGAAGATACGCTCGTCTAGTGATTCCTCCTTGCATAATATTCAATTTTTCCGGGCTTATTTGGCTAAGGATAAAGATTCTATCATTCATTTAAAGATTTCGAAAAATAACGAAAAAAAAGCAGAGAGTGATGCGCATGATAATGAAAATAATGTGAACTTTTCTTTGGTGATTAAGGACAAGGCGACAGGCAAGACCCTAACATCTAGTGTGGCTGGAGGCTATCCGCTAGGAGTCGAGGGGATATTGGATACCTTTAAACTAGATGGGGGCACAAATGAGCAATTCAAATTTAAACTCGAAGTAGAGGTTACGAAAACGAAACGCCAGTTTTGTTGGGATGATTATGGGGACTTAATTCGATATTTTCAATTTAACCAACCGTTGGCAAGAAAAGGAGAAAAATGTGAACTCACTCGCGACGATATAAAGTCCGCTACAGAGGAGGTGCTCCGGGAAGGAGGAAATGTAATACGAGCTCAGGGGAAAGAGATAATACAAGAGATACAAGTAGTACGAGACAAGGTGGAGCCTAAGGAAGAGGAAAAATATGTAACACTAAAAGACCTTGCTAAAGAATACGGATGTAATGAAAGAACTCTACGTGAAAAGCTCTATTTGATAAACCGAAAACCCGACGCTGGCACAGGGAAATATCCATTAAATAAAACCTTAGCTGAACTAAGGGAAGGCGGAAAAAACATTAAAAATGTGAGGGCTGCGGCGGATGAAAAGAGACGTAAGGAGAAGGCTGCGGCGGCAAAGGCAAAACGAAAACCGACCGCGGCAAGCCGGAAGAAAAAGCCAGACAGGAAATAGCAGATTCAGCCCCCCTTTTTTATGAGCCTCATCCGACCGATGGGGCTTTTTTTGTCTCTAAAACCAGCCGAGAAAAAGCAGGCCCGTTTATGCCCGTTTATGCCCGTTTATACACTTAGGTAATAACGTTGTTTATCGCATAGCATATAGGCCAAGGCGCAACATAGAGCGCCGAAAAAAGACCAGAAATAGTATATTATATGCAGACAATAAACATAGATACAAAACAAGGCGGCCAAAGTGCCCAGAGCCCTGAAATCGGCTCCATAGTGAACATGCTTGTAAACTCCAATCTCGAAACGAAAGAGAAGATTTACAACTTACTGGCAAAAGGTGAAACAGCACTCACCCCACCCAAAGCAGTCAGTGAGGATGAATTCATCTTCCTGACCTTATCGGAGGCGGCTGAGGTTTGCCGCTTATCCATCCGGACCCTACAGCGCGCCAGCCAGGCCGGGCGGCTGAAGGTTTTTCAACCGAATGGCAAGTGGGGGCATATAAGAGTAAGCAAAGCTGAGCTCTTGCGGTTTCTTTCTTCAGATACCAGAGAGGCCGTGTGTCAATAAACAAGATTCTGAATGCGGCTCCCCATTGCCCCCGGGGGGCCGCTTCGGAGAAAGGAGACAAAAAGAATATGAAAAAATTCATAATGAATAGCTTCAAGGATGAAACTTTTGAAGAGTGGGCAGGCTGGAAACTTCAATATATTCTCCCTTGCCAGGAAGGAACGAATGGGGAAGGCGAGAAGAGCTTTTTCAATGCCCTGCTTGCATGTGCCCAGCGGTTCCCCGAAAGAATAAGGGAATGGGCTGAAATGGTGAATGAAGCACGCTGCCAGCCGCGGTTCACTCCCTTGGAGACTGAACACAAAGTCCAGGATGTCTTGAGAATAGTAGACAGCGCCGCCCTCACGGGAGGCGCTAAATACACTCAAAACACAAAGAAACCATACAAGCAACCGACCAATAAATCAAGCCAAAACGGGTATCATTTACTGTCAGAAGTGATTAAAGACGTGATGCAAAAAATTACTTTTGACTGGCTATGGTGGCATTCCCCCATTGTGCCAGATTCTCAATCCGCGGCTTCTTTTCTGGCCCGTTTGTATGAGCCGGGGGAAAAGCTTTTCGTTACCACTAAGCTGAGAAGCAAAGAGGGCCATATCCTGAAGGCCGGAAGCCGTGAGACCTTGGAGACGCTTCAGAGAATCTCAATTGAGAATTCCGAAGGCGTTTGGTACTTACCCAACCCTATCACAGGCCAGCGGATGAAGAATCAGAATGGTGGGCTTTCATACCGATGCAAAGAGGCGGTTTCTTCCTTCAAATACATAGCCTTTGAATCCGATACAGTGAGGCCCGCTGACTGGCTGAAGTTTATAGTAACGCTTCCTATACCCATTGCCGCAATCTTTGAGACGGGCGGGAAGTCTGTCCATACTCTCGTTAAAGTGAAGGTTTCCACTTTGGCAGAGTGGAAAAAGTGTGCTGAAATATTGAAGGAAAAACTTAAACCCTATGGAGCTGACCCGGCTATGTTTCAAATTCAGCAAACCTGCAGGCTTCCGGGCTGCCTTCGGGGGAGCACGGGCAAAGAACAACGGCTCCTATACCTGAATCCGGATCCGTCCTATACCTCCATTCTTAAAATGCCGCTAAGAGAAACCAGAGCCGCGGTTCTGGCGAGGATGGAGGCGGCCAGAGCGGTTGCCCAACTGGCTGAAGATGCTGAGCCCTTCCCTGAAATTCAATTGCCGGAAGGAGGCGCGGAATGAGCGAAACAATCGAAAAAACGGTAGCGGAAAAGCTTGCAGAGGGTTTGCAGGGGCTCCCTAGTGAATCAGAAATCCGAATCCAAACGGCAGAAGATTTACGAGAAGAAAAGATACCAGAGCCAGATTATATAATAGATGGAATTCTCGAGAAAAATGACTTGTTTTTCTTTACCGGCAAAAGCAAGAGCGGGAAAAGCACCTGCATAATAAATATGGCAGTTGCCTTGTCCACTGGGATCCCGTTTGCTGGCCGCCCATGCAAACCGTGTAATGTGTTATTGATTTCCTTGGAGGATAAGGACTTGACCGTTAAAAGGAGAGTAAAGAATTGTATGCGCGGCTGGAATGTGAATCCGGGAGATAAGCTTGGCTTTGTGTACAGAAGTCAAATGTTGAAACACACACTTGACGGAAACAAGACCAATTTGGAAGTAGTGACTGAAATCCTTCAGAATGACAATCTGAAAGGACAGACAGGCAGACCGCTCGATTACTATGACGTTATTATCATTGACCCCTTCTATTATCTGGCGGAAGCAATAGATGAAAACAATAGCAAAGAGATGGGCAGGCTGGCTAGAGACGTTAGAAACCTAGCCGGAGATACTGGCCGCACAATAATTGTCACCGCTCATGCTCCCAAGGGAGATATTTCCGGTAGAACAGCGCAAGAGGGAATATCTGGAAGTGGTACAGTCGGAAGAATCGCTGAGACCTATATATTACTGAAGCCGCATGAGAAGAATAAACATGTAATTGCTACATACACACTCCGGGGCGAAACTATCCCGGAAGATGAAGTTTGGAGCTTAGAGGATTATCCTCTCTTGAAGCTGGCTCCGGATGAAGACCCAACAGCATACAAAAAGGGCGGCGGCGGCACCGGAGGCAGGCCAAAAGTATACACGGAAGAAAAGGTTCTATCCCTCTTCCCGGACTTAAAAAAGGAGTTTGATACCGCTGAAATTATTGATATGTGCCGCAAAAAATACAACATGAGCCAGACAACCGCGGAGAGACTCCTCCGGGAGCTGAGGGACAGCGGGGAGCTGGTAAGCGAAGATGGAAAATACAGACGAAAATTCACACCCAATGAAAATGTGTAGCCGGGGAAGACTCACTGACTTTCAAAACACCCCAGAGAGTTTTGAAGGTTTTGAAGGTAAGGGGGGTTTTGAAGGTTTGACCTCTATACCTTCAAAACCTCCAAAACTAGTTTTGAAGGTTATAAGTAATTGATATATATATACTTATCCTATAAAACTTCATAACTTCAAAAGTCCCCCCGCGCGCGCGCGCGCGAGAGTTTTGAAGCCCCCCCTATAAGGAATCTTTTTAGGGACCCCCCGTAGCAGGTTCCGATTGCCAGAGGGCCGTTCTTCTCAAACGAGGGGCCAAAAAAGTGTTTCCAAATTTTTTCTGGCAGATGGCAACACCGGATGCACTAGAGTGTATTCGGCCATCAAAAAAAAGTCATGAGTGGGCGGAATCTGGCGTGTTTGGGTACCGGCATATAGAAGTTTTGAGCCAAGAGGTTCCCTATGGGGGGAGGGTAGCTGGCAAGGTAACGTCTCTACCGTGGGAGGGCGAGAAGAGGCAAAGCCGCGGCCAAGTTAGTGAGTGGACAATTCGGAGTGCATCATTCCTTTTCTGGCAGGTCTTCCCATACCGGCCGAACAATCAAAACGCGCCAGAAACGATTCTACGGGCTTCTGACACAACGGAGTGGCAAGCTTTTCTGAGAGTCTCTTTAAAACGCTTTTCAATTTGAACACCCCCCATGCACCCCACCTACGCACCCCACCCATAGAAAGATTGACAAGAAAAGACACGCTCTTTCAAATTCTTCCATTTTCTTTATATCTATCTGATAATGAAGAAAGTATAGTCTGACAATTTTAGACAAGAAACAACATAATTTTAGGCGTTTTTTCTATTATGGTTGACTCTTAATCAATTGGTCCTAGGTTCGAGTCCTAGCCGGGGTACCACTTCAAAGAGCTTCCAATTCAATCGCCGTCTGTCAGATGGGCTAAAGGTATTTCTTATTACAGTGCTTTTGGGATGCTTTTTTAAAAAAACCGCAGCACTGGGCCTAAGTTTTTCCTATCATTTTTTTCGGTTTTTTTTGAAAATTATTTTGAACTCTTTTTCTTCTGGATATAGATTTGGGACTGTATGTTATTGGGACTATTTTTGTTCATCTGTCTGTTTTTCTATCTGGCATATCGCTTTTATGCAGGGTACCTGGAGAGAGTTTTAGAGGTAGACAAGTCTCAGATAACTCCTGCACACTTCATGCGTGATAGAGTGGATTACGACCCTGCGCCAAGGCTTATTTTGTTTGGTCACCATTTTAGCGCTATTGCTGGCAGTGGCCCCATTGTGGGACCCATTATTGCGGCTCTGGCTTTTGGGTGGGCACCGGCTCTTCTCTGGATATTGCTGGGGTGTGTTTTTCTGGGAGCCACTTTTGATTACGTCTCCATTATAGCCAGTATTCGAAACCAGGGGAAATCATTGGGTCAAATAGCCCGTAACTTTATGGGTGGTTTTTCTTATAAAGTTTTCTTAAGTTTTCTCTTAATCATTCTGATTTATATCTTGATTGTGTTTGTGGATTTAGCTGCCGCCACTTTCGCTCCAACAGCCGAAGATGCAGTACAACAAGGTGGTGTAGTGGCGACCTCTTCACTAATTTATATAGGGTTAGCTTTGGTTTTTGGTTTAGCGCTGAGGCGTTCAGGTTTCTCCAGCACCCAGTTGACTTTTATTTTTGTTCCACTCATTTTTATTACCATTTGGCTTTCAACCTACATTCCGTTGACTTCAGAGGTGGTTAGCGAGCTGGGGATCGCGCCTCAGAAAGCTTGGACAGTTGTTCTATTGATTTACTGTGCATTGGCTTCGATTTTGCCTGTTTGGTTACTCTTACAGCCAAGAGATTTTCTCTCTTCCTTTTTGCTTTATGCCTGTCTTTTCGGTGGCTTTATAGGGATACTGGCAGCAGGCTTTAGTGGAAAACATGCGATCGAATACCCCTCCTTTATCACAATAAACAGTGAAACTTTGGGGCCAATATTTCCGATCCTTTTCGTAACGATTGCTTGTGGTGCTATCAGTGGATTCCACTGTCTGGTAGGAATGGGGACCACTTCAAAGCAACTCGACCAGGTGCGCGATGCCAAACCGATTGGTTATGGCGGAATGTTATTGGAGGGTGTGCTGGGTGTTTTATCTATTGCAACAGTAATGATCTGTGTTAAAAACCCGGGAACAACGCCGCCCACTATTTTTGCAAATGGTTTAGGGGCTTTTTTAGAAGTCTTTGGTTTGGACCCTTTCTATGTAAGCGCACTGGCTTTGTTGGCTGTAAGCACTTTTATTTTGACGACACTGGATGCTGCGACTCGCCTGACGCGCTTTATTTTACAGGAGCTTTTGGGTCTATCCAATTCGTTGAGCACACGTTGGATTTCCTCTATTTTGATTGTTAGCGTGCCTGCAGCTGCAGTGCTCCTGAATCCGAGTGACTCTCCACTATGGCAGCTGATCTGGCCTGCTTTCGGAGCGACTAACCAGCTACTGGCAGCGTTGGGGCTGTTCTTTCTGTATCTCTGGAGAAGGCAGTCTTGCAAAAAAACGCTCTTTATCAGCATTCCGATGCTTATCATGTTTGCCATCACGATCACGGCAATGATTCAGCTTATTCTAAAAAGCTTTGTTACAGGCAGGGATTGGGCTGTTGGTGGAGTTTGTGCAGTATTGCTTCTGATGACTCTTTCTATCTTGGGTGATGCTCTGTGGAAAATTTACCAGGGCAGAAGAAATCAAAACCTGAAGACTGCCGACCTTTAAGCCTGGGCATCTGCCGATGCTTCGGATTGAAACTGGGGATGCAGGGTAAGGCGCTGTCGGTTTTCTTCTGAAAGCGGGCGTTGCTGGTAAATTGGCTGAAGCATTGGTTCTGCACTGGTGGATCTCTTGGCACGCGCCAGCCAGTCATGGCTCAGAGGGGTTTGAATTAGCTTCAGAGTGTTTGATGCCACCGTGGTTTCTTCTTTTTCTCCAATGGCTGCACCTTTACCAACATAGAAACCGGCTAAAAGCAAAGTGCTGCGAAGAAGAGTGGCTCTTGAATAACTTACCAAAAGAGATGGAGTGGTATTAGTTAAGATACTTCTTATTTTTTTAAAAAGAGGGAGAGTATACATATCCGGATTTTTTTTCGGTGAATACGCATCATAAAGAATAGCGGCGGGCGGGGGGACTTCCTTTAACTGTGGCGAGTTAGAATGAAGCCACTCTGGGAAGTCGCCATAGATAATCTCCCAGGTTACGCTGATCTGATTATGCTGAAAAGAAACCTTATGGTTATCGAGCAGCTTTTGAACGGCATTTTTGAAAGGCGCGAGATAGGATAATTTTTCTGTATGCTCCAGCGCAAATTGGAGAGGCTTTAAATTGTGCTCAAAGCTGTAAATAACAAGTTTGCCGCTGTAGGCTGAAGCCTCTTTTATTACAGCCAGGGCGTTGGCAGCCGCTCCCAGCCCAACATCCCAAACAACAAAAGGGTGCGAAGAGCTGTTGATACGCTCCAGGTGGATTTGACTGGCATAGAGAGTATGGGCTTCAATCTCGGGTCCTACCACGGGGTGGTAAGTTTCTGCAACCTCCACACAGTGCAGACTCCAGATTCCGTTGGGGAGTTGTACGAGTTTATGTTTGGTATGAGGCATCGGATGTCTATCTCTCCAGGGACTTCATTGCGCGAATTCGTGCTGAAGGAACATAGTTGGCAATGAACTCTTTGCGGAACTCCGCGAAAGTATCCGACTCAATATGAGAGCGAATCTCTCCCATTAACTGATTATAGAAGTGAGAGTTATGGATACTCATGAGGCGCAACCCCAAAATTTCATTCACGTTTAAGAGGTGACGGATGTAAGACCTGGAATGGTTCTGGCAGGCAAAACAGGTGCAATTTTTCTCTATGGGGTTCAGGTCTGCTTTTACATGTCCAGCTTTGATGTTGATGGTTCCCTTGCGTGTAAAAGCAGTTCCATTCCGTGCAACACGAGTAGGCAAAACACAGTCAAACATGTCGACGCCACGAGCAACCAGCTCTACAAGCTGTGCAGGTGTTCCCAGGCCCATTGCATACCGAGCCTTTTCTGAGGGCAGATGAGGTTCGGCCAGTTCCACTGCCTGCATCATCTCTGGCTCTGGTTCACCAACGCTCACTCCTCCAATGGCGTAGCCGTCAAAATCCATAGCGACAAGCTCCCTGGCGCAACGCTCCCTAAGCCTCGGGTGGATTCCTCCCTGGCAAATGGCAAAAACCATCTGCCCCTCTGCCCGTGGCTGTTGCCTGCATTCTCGTGCCCAGCGGATGGTGCGGTCTACGGCCGATTGCAACTCTCTCGGAGAAGAATCATGTGGTGGGCACTCATCAAACACCATGGCAATATCTGAGCCCAGTTTACGCTGGATGGCCATGGCTTCTACCGGTCCCAAAAAAAGGAGTGAACCATCCAGGTGAGAGCGAAACTCGACGCCGTGGTTTTTAATTTTGCGAATCTTTGCCAGACTGAAGACCTGAAAACCGCCACTATCCGTTAGAATTGGCAAATGCCAGTTCATAAAGGGGTGGAGTCCTCCGGCATCTTCAATAATCTGCATTCCTGGGCGGATGCTTAGGTGATAAGTATTTCCCAGGATGATTTGAGTTTTAATCTCTAAAAGCTCCCTGTTGTCCAAAGCCTTGACACTGGCCTGAGTTCCAACAGGCATAAAAACCGGAGTTTCAATAGTACCACGCGTTGTCTGGAGCCGACCGCGCCGAGCCTTGCTGCTTGCATCTGTTTTGATCAACGTAAACATTTATTAGAAATAATGTTGATTTAAAATATAAAGTTAAGTGTTTTTTGTCTCGTTGCACCTTAAAGGGAAAGCACATACTCTGCCAGAGCTTCCAGCTCCTCCACAGTTAGATGTTCGGTCCGGCCATGTTTTTGCTCTTTATTACGGTTAGTTAGAACATCCATCATGGTTACGGCAGAACCATCATGAAGATAGGGTGCTGTCCTCCAAACCTCGATAAGAGTTGGTGTATCCCACTCTATGTGAGGGGCATCTTCAGGAACAGCTGTCCCAACATCGTGGAGTTTTTGGTCGGTATAGTAGTCCCCATAGTGGCAGTAAGCACAACCTACTTTGGGATCATTAAAAATATTTTTTCCTTTTGCTGCTTTTTCAGAGAACTTTCCATTTACCAAATATGGGCTGGGTACTGGTATTAGGGATTTCAGGTAGGCATCCATTGCTTGTGCCTGTTCTTCATCTACTTGTGAAAAAAGAATTAAGCGAATTCCTGAGCGAACTGCATACTCAGCATCTGGGCGAATACCAGTTACCATAGCAGGAGGAGTTTCATGCGAGTAGAGTAAACTTTTGGTGTTTTTTAGATTATCTATACCGTCATTCATCAGGTCCCAGTTTAAGCCATCCGCGCGCGCATCTGGGTGGCATCCTGTACAGCTTTGCCAATTTTGTGTACAGAGCATTGCATCGTTAAAATACATTTCACCTTTGCCTTCAGCGGAAAGTGAATAATCTGAGTTGAGATTAATAACCTGAGTATCAGCCTTAGTGGGGAAGGGGAAATTGGATGTCGGGGAGAGTGAGTCCAAATCTATTACTCCAAGTGTATCAGTAAAGAAGTTCGCAACGATTACCTTGTTTGCTGATTGTATGAATTGTCGCGGTCCATTACCCCCTGTGGGAACACGGTGTCTAAACATACCCATAAGGTCATGTTGGTCCATATAGCTAACCTTATTTCCCTGAAAGCGCATTCGGTTCATGATGTTTTCCAGGTCGATAACGCTGATTTCATGGACGCCAGCATGTGTTACCAGGAGTTTTTGGCTGTCTGGAGTCCAGGCGACACTCCAGGGGGTGGCAGCTCCTCGGATGACGTCATCCAGCGGTATTACATATTGCAGGGCCTGCTTCTCCGTATCGATAAATGTAACGTAAGAAGAGTTCATCCAGCCCCACTCCACCTGGAAAGTGCCTTGGAAAAATTTGGCCAGATTGTGTACGACGGCAACTGTTTTGCCATCAGGTGAAAGAGCCATTCCCCGGTAATCGTTGTATCCACTATCCATTTTGATGTTCTTAATTTTTTTACCATTGCTGCGAACGTCCAAAAGAGAGATATAGGTATGAACCTCTTCATTATTGGCAGGCTCTGTGGTCAATCTATTTGGAATATAGAGAACTCCATGGCGTTCATCCAGAATAGCGGAGCCAGGCTCGCGCTCTATCTTAGATTCCCAAATTTGTTCTAAAGTCTCAGCATCGAAGGCGCTTATACTATCCTTCCAGCGGTTACAGACATAGATGCGCCCCAAGTTGGAATCAAATACCGGAGAGCAGGCACCCGGAAGAGCAGGAGAGATGGCTGCTACCTGATAGGTTTGAAGCTCAATGGTTAATATTCTGTTGGGCTGATTTTGAGTTACAAAAACTTTCTCGCCAGTGGCGTCTGCCGCCAATCCAGTGGGTTCTCCATCCAGAGTGATTTTACCTGCCAGTTCAAAGTCTGGTGTATAAAATCGGATTTCCTTGGTGTTTCTAAACCCAACGGCAAACTTTTCCTCCTTTAGCTTGATAATATGACTTGCTCCCATCCAGGAGGCTTGAGCTCCAAACCCTATGGAAAGGAGGGAGTAAGTGAGGAAGAATTTCTTTAACAGCATGGTCCACGTTTTCTTCATACCGCCGATAGTAGAGCAAAAAAAAAGCCAAGGTTCACTCATTTTTTAAATATCTACCTATAGCCCTTTCTTTACTTGACCCTCCCCCGTAGGGCTGATAGTGTGGTGAGGGTTGAAGTTGTCCTTCAGCGATATGCAGGAAGGGTACCAGAGAAGGTCGGATCTAATCCGACTTCTGTTTTTTTGCTACGATGCAGATGGGTAAAAGAAAATGAATGCAGAATTTATAGCGGTAATAGATTATTGGGTTAGAGAGAAGGGGATAGAGAAGGCGACCCTTTTGTCTGCGGTGCAAGATTGTCTGGTGGGGGCAGCTAAAAAAGCTTTGGGTCCGGCAAGAGACCTGCGTTGTGAGATTAATCCCAAGACGGGTGAAATAAAGGCTTTTGCGAAGTTATTGGTTGTCGAAAAAGTTGAAGATGCTCGCAGTGAAATTTCTTTACTGGAAGCCAGAATAAATGCTCCTGAAGCTCAATGTGGAGACGAAATTGAAAAAGAGGTTACTCCGCATGATTTTGGCAGGATTGCGGCACAGCATGCCAAACAAAATTTGATACAGCTCATTCGCCGTATTGAGAAATCTAAGATATATAGTGAGTTTAAGGACCGAACAGGCGACATTGTCGATGGCGTTGTTTCTCGCTTTGAAAAGGGAGATGTACTCGTAGACTTAGGCAAGTATGAAGCGCTTATGCCTTCCAGGGAGCGTGTCCCCAGTGAAAACTATGAAGTGGGGGAAAGGCTGCACTTCTATATAAAGAGTGTAGAAAATCGGCAAAACGGGCCTGAAATTATCCTTTCCCGCGCTGACGCGGCTTTTGTTCTCAGGCTTTTTGAAATAGAAATTTCTGAGATCAAAGATGGGACAATAGAGGTAAAAGGAATCGCTCGGGAGCCTGGTGTCAGGACTAAAATTGCCGTTTACTCGAAGGATTCCAAAGTAGACCCCGTTGGAGCCTGTGTGGGGATTCGAGGCCAACGTGTTAAAAACATTGTTCGAGAGCTTAATAATGAAAAGATCGATATCATTAAGTATGATGAGGATATCACTCGCTATGTTTCCAATGCGCTGGCTCCTGCCAAGTTAAAAAGCTACGAAGTGGTTGCTGCCCAAAAGTATATCCATGTTTGGACGACAGAGGATCAGCTTTCGCTTGCGATTGGCAGAAGAGGTCAGAATGCCAGGCTGACATCCCAGTTGACTGGTTGGCGAATTGATATAGATGCAGAGGAGCCAGAACCTACGGGCTTTGACGCATTAGTTGCAAATGCTATCTCGGATTTCGTAAAAATCCCTTCTATCACAGAAGAGCAGGCTGAGTTGCTGGTTCGCTCTGGTTTTACCAGCGCGAATGCTGTTCTTCATGCCGACCTGGCTGACCTGGAAGCGATTGAGGGAATTGGCGAGTCTGCAAAAGAAATTGTAAACGCAGTTCGAGAAGAGTCCGAACGCGTTAGCTTAAATGACGAAAAAAATTAGAGGATTGATTCACGGCAAGGCTAACACAGCCATGCGAAATTAAAATATATGCCCGTTCGAATATACGATATAGCTAAAAAATTAGGCCTCCCCAACAAAGTTGTCTTGGAAAAGGCAAGGGAACTGGGCATTACTGCGGCTCGGGCGGCTTCTTGCTCTTTGGATAAGATAACAGCAGAGTTTTTAGAGCAGCAATTTCCCAAGCCTGAGCTAATAGAGCCCAAGCCTAAAAAGAAAAAAACTTCAACCGGTACAGCAGCAACGGCTGCCACGGCTGCTACTAAGAAAAAAACTAAAGAGAAGGAGAAAAGTGCCTCGGAGGCAGCTGCCGCTGCAGACAAAGCATCCCCCGCAAAAAGCTCACCGGCAAAACCCTCAGCAGAGGCAAAGCCCGTTGAGAAAGAAACTGCGCCTAAATCTGCGCCCAAGTCATCCATCAAGGAGGTGGAGGACTTTGTCTTACAAGACTTGGAGGAGCTATCAGCTGGGAAAGAAACTGCTCAGTCAGCCCCCGCTAAGCCTTCAAAGACCAGCAAGCGCGAAACGGTAGAAAAACAGCCACAATCCTCTGCCGGGCAGAAGGCTGCTTCTCCGCCGGTTACTGAAGAAAAACCAAAGGAGAAAGCTTCTATCCAAAAAACAGTGAAGCCAGCACCTTCTATTGAACAACAAAAACAAGATGCAGCTCCGGCTGTTTCGGCTCCGGCAGCAAAGTCTGCCACAGACAAAAAGACGGGCGAGCCTCCCCGTGAGCAAAAGGTCAAAGTGGAGCCTCCGCCGGTTCCGTCAGAAGCTTCGAAGTCACCGCCTGTATTTGAGCTTAAACCTATTTGGAAGATACCTCTTTCGGCAATAGGTAAGAGGTTGGCTGATAAAAAGGCCACCGAGGAAGCTCCAGAAAGCTCAAAATCGCCTCCCAAGAAAGTTGAAAAAGCGGCAGAAGAAACGAAGCTCGGTCAAAAGATCGGTTTTATCCAATTGCCGCAAAAATCAGTCTCCACGCCTAAACAAGCTGATAAACAAGCTTCTGCCAGAGGTAAGGAGAAACGCGAGAAACCTGGAAGGGAGAAAATGTCAGCTCGCACACCTTCGCCTCAAACACAAGGACAGCAGCGCCAGGAGGCTCAGGGCAGGCCTTCTCAGTTCCAGCCTCAACGTCAGGGAGCAGGTTCCTTTTCGCGCCAACAGCCAGAGAGGGTTGGTCGGCAGGCTCCCTCTGCCAGAGGAAGGCAAAAGCCGTTTACTACTTCCCGCGATAAGGGTAGAGCTACTGCAAAAACACAGCAACCTTCACAAGCTGCTGTGTCCAAAGATATTCAACAAAAATTGCCTGAAGACGCACAGGTAATAACAATGAAGCCGCCTGTGGTCGTTCGACAGCTTGCAGAGCTTTTAAACCGCAAGCCGTTCCAGCTCATAGCGGACCTGATGGAGCAGGGTGTTTTTGCCAATGTAAATCAAAGCATTGATGAGGTGACTGCACGCAAACTTTGCGCTAAGCACGGATTTCATTTCGAGCTGGAAAAACGAGAAAAAGGTGGTGCTCTGGTTAAAGGAGATCAGAAAAAGATAGAAATTATTGAGGAAGAGGATGATCCGAAATCTCTCCTGCCTCGACCGCCGGTGGTTACCATAATGGGTCACGTAGACCATGGCAAAACCACGCTCCTGGACGCTATTCGTCAGTCAACCGTGGCTACAGGTGAGGCCGGAGGAATTACCCAGCATATTGGGGCATACACTATCTCCATTCCGCATCCGGAGCGCCCGAAAGAACTCCAACAGATTACATTCCTGGATACTCCCGGCCATGAAGCTTTTAGTGCAATGCGTGCTCGTGGAGCCGATGTCACTGATATTGTGATTTTGGTAGTAGCAGCCAATGACGGAGTAATGCCCCAGACCATAGAAGCCCTGCGACACGCTCAAGCGGCAAAGGTCACTATCATGGTTGCTGTAAATAAATGCGACCATCCAGCCAGTAACCCATTGAAGGTGAGGCAACAGCTCCAGGATTATGACCTTTTATGCGAAGAGTGGGGCGGCAACACCATCTATGTGGATGTTTCGGCCCTTACGAAGGAGGGAGTTGATGACCTGCTGGGACTCTTGGTTCTTCAGGCTGAAGTGCTTGAGCTCAAAGCTAATCCGAATCGAAAAGCGAAAGGCAACGTGGTTGAGTCGGGCCTGGCTCCGGGCGGTCCAACGGCGACTGTTCTTGTTCGCAAAGGAACTCTGAAGTTAGGTGATGCCGTTTTATGTGGAGAATTTTACGGTAAAATTCGAGCTCTGATTAATGAGGAAGGCCAGCGCCTCAAAAAGGCTGCCCCCTCAGAAGCAGTGAAGCTTCTGGGCTTGAATGGTGTCCCTGAAGCGGGTACCGAGTTCCAAGTGGTAGATAACGAAAAAATGGCTCGTGACATGGCTGAGGCCGAGGAGGAGCGAAACCGCCTGGAGGGTAATAGGGAACGGGAAAGAGCCGTGACGCTTGAAGGGTTTTTCCAAACGTTCGATGCTGAATCTATCAAGAGCCTTAAAATTGTGGTTAAAGCTGATACACAAGGCTCAGTGGAAGCCATCGTCGATGCTCTTAAAAAGATCGAGTCAGAAAAAGTTACATTGGAAATCATTCACAGTGCAGTAGGAACAGTGACTGAGAGCGATGTGATTCTGGCATCGGCCTCTAAGGCTGTTGTGCTCGGCTTCCACTCCAGAGTGGATTCCTCCGCTCTAGAGGCAGCCCGCAGAGAGGGTGTCCAAATCAAACTTTACTCAATCATTTATGAACTTATTGATGAGGTGAGAGATGCAATGGCTGGGCTACTGGATCCCATTATTAATGAAATCCCGCAGGGCCAGGCTGAAGTCAGCCAGGTGTTCAATCTATCCAGAGCTGGCAGTGTGGCAGGCTGCAAGGTCACTCAGGGCCGAGTCATAAAAGGCCGTTGCCGAGTTGTTCGTGGTAAAGAGGTTGTTTTTGAGGGCTCTTTCCAGTCTATACGTCGTTTCCAAAGCGAGGTAAATGAGGTTAAAGCTGGCATGGAGTGTGGTATTCGTGTAGACGGATTCCACGACTACAGGGAAGGAGATATCATTAAATCTTACTCTATAGAGAAAATTGCCCAGCAACTGTAAAGTTCAGATAAAGATTTAATGCAACAAAATCGGCGACACGATCGAGTTCGCGAGCTGCTCAAGCGCGTTACGGGAGAAGCTATCAGGAAGATGTTTTCTGTTCAGCAGACAGGTATTGTCTCGGTGACCGATGTAGGCATTTCCAATGATCTGAGATCTGCTGTGATTTTTTTAAGTATTTTTTCACCAGAGAATGTGAAGCAGAAGGCTTTTCAAATGATCTGCGAAAAAGCCAAACTAATCCAGATGGAGGTAGCTCGTAATGTTGTTTTAAAGTACACACCTCTATTACGGTTTGAGTTGGATGATTCTATTGATCGAGGCAATAGGGTTCTTGAAATTTTAGAGCAGCTGGAAAAGGAAGGTATCCAGACTGATCCTCGAGAGAGTGATGATTACTATTCCTGAAGAAGTGAATCAAATTCTCCAAATACTGGAGGAAGCTAAAACAGTTTGTATAGCGGGACATGTTCTTCCAGATGGGGATAGCATCGGCTCCCAGTTGGCCTTAACCTATGCCTTAAGGGCTTTGGGTAAGAAGGTTTACTGTTGGAACGTAGATGAAATCCCCGACAAGTTAATTTTTCTGGACCCCGAAGGCCTCATGCGCAAGCCAAGGACTGGTTGTTCCTTTGATGCCGTGATTTCTTTGGACTGCGCCAGTTTTGAACGCCTGGGACCTTTAGGCGAAAAGATAACGAGTCGAAAACACTTCATCAACATAGACCACCATGAAAGCAATACGCGCTACGCAGATATTAACTGGGTGGTTGGAAATGCCTCTTCGACGGGTGAACTCATTTTTCAGTTGATGCAAAGTGCTGGCTGGCCGGTCACCCCAAAAATTGCCGCCTGTCTCTTTACTGCGATTTCCACTGATACAGGCTCTTTCCAGTATCGGGGGACAACTCCCGAGACTTTTGAAATGGCTGGCAAGCTGTTGGAGTTTGGAGTTGATCTGGAAGATGTTTGCGAGGAGGTCTACCAGTCCTACCCAATTGCGCGTGTTAAACTGCTTCGTCAAATATTGAATAACTTTAAGCTGACCGAAGATAATAAAATAGCTTACTACTGGCTCAGGCCCTTGGATTACTCCCGTTCGGGTGCTGAGCGTGAGGACTCTGAAGGTCTGATAGACCATATCCGTGCTATTGCGCCGGTCGTCGTTGCCGTGCAATTTGAGGAAATGGCTTCAGAGGTGATTCGTGTTTCCATGCGCTCCAAGAATCTTAACGTGGACGTGAGTGAAGTGGCACGACTTTTCGGTGGTGGTGGGCATCGCGGAGCCAGCGGCGCTACGATCCAGGGAACTCGACTCAGTGTTCAGCGCAAGGTCATGAAGGCTTTAAGGCTGGCTTTGAAAGAAGCTAAAAATCAGAAAAAGAAAAAATCACTTCAAAATGGTAAATGAAGATTCTGTGGATGGTCTCATCCTGATAGACAAACCAACCGGCTGCACTTCACATGATGTGGTAAATGTGGTGCGTCGGAGGTTTCGCCTTCGTAAGGTCGGCCATTGTGGAACTCTGGACCCCGAAGCGAGCGGCCTTCTTTTACTGGTTCTTGGAAAAGCGACCAAGCTTAGCGATCACTTAATGGGGGATGATAAAACTTATGAGGGCACTTTTAAGTTGGGGCAAACGACAGACTCCTATGACGCCGATGGAGAAATAACTCAGACTTCCCCTGTGCCGCCACTTTTACTGGCCGACCTCAATAAGCAGGCGGCCACCTTTGAAGGTGACCAAATGCAAATTCCTCCCATGGTTTCAGCGGTCAAAGTCAAGGGCGTGCCACTGCATAAGCTTGCTCGCAAAGGGTTGGAAGTTGAGCGGCGGCCGCGTCTGATTTACATTTACCGCTATGAAATACTTAACTATGAAGCACCCTTTGGAGATTTTATCCTCTCTTGCAGTAAAGGCGTCTATGTGCGTAGTGTAGTCCATGATATGGGACAAGCCATAGGATGTGGAGCTCACTTAACCAGACTTCACCGAACTGTTTCGGGGCCATTTACTGTCGAAAAGGCAACCCCTTTGGAAGTAGTAAAAGAGCTTTCCAAAGAGGAGTTAAAAAAAAGGGTGTTGCCTGCGATAGCCCTTCAAAAAATGCTTCTGAACCTCCCTTGATAAATGAAAATAATACCTTTTAACAGTACCCTCAAACATGACTCTAAAGGTGTTTGTGCCGCCTTGGGAGTTTTTGATGGAGTTCACTTGGGCCACCAGAGCGTCATTACACAAGTATTAAAAGACGCCCGCCAGATGGATGCCCTTCCAGTGGTGATTACCTTTGATAAACACCCCATATCTGTTCTCAACCCCGTAAAGGCTCCTCCCATGATTTATCCACTGGAGGCTAAACTCAGCCTTTTGCAACAGTTGGGAATTGAAAAAGTGATGTTGATTCCTTTTAATGAGAAAATAGCCAGTCTAAGTGCTCCCGATTTTTTTGAGATCATTTCAACAAATCTTTTTCCGCTTCTGAGTATCAGTATGGGTGCAGGTTTTGTCTTTGCACGCAATCGTACTGGGAACATTAAAAAGCTCCGAGATCTTGCTGCTAAAACCGAAACAATTGTACAGGAAGTAGATTCTGTTTGTATTCAAGGCGAAAGGATTAGCAGCTCTCAAATCCGAAAAGAGATAGCCCAGGGGAACCTGGAAAAAGCGAGTCAAATGCTGGGGCGTCCTTATTCCATCATATCTAATGTTGTGGTAGGCGATCAAATAGGCCGGACAATCGGCTATCCAACAGCAAACTTGTCTGTAATTGATCGCGCCACTCCACCTGCCGGTGTTTATGCGGTAACCGTCCTTATAGAAAATCGCCAGTTTCATGGGTGTTTAAACATTGGTCTTCGTCCAACTCTTGGCTGTTCTGATCCAAAGCTTCGCGTGGAGGTCTATATTCTCGATTTTAAGGAAGACATTTATGGGAAAACCATAGAGGTCATTCCTTTGAAACGCTTGCGTGATGAGATGAAGTTTGCCTCACTGGATATCTTAAGACTCCAAATTGCTGAAGATATAAAGCAGGCACAATCTGTTTTTTCTGAAGAAGAGGAATCATAACTTTCAATGAACAAAAGCCAACACTTTAAAAAAAGCTTCCTTGCATCTTTGCTTTTTCTCTTTTTCCTTTCTCTCTGCTCCAGCCAGACTTTGGGTCAGGATATTCCTCCTGAGAGTGAAAACTGGATTGTCTCTCTTCCTGCAGGCGTAACTCTTGAATTGCTATATATTGCGCCGGGAACCTTTATGATGGGTAGCCCGGAGGATGAACGAGGCCGAGAAGATTCAGAGAAACAATATGAGGTAACCCTGACAAAAGGTTATTATTTGGGAAAATATACGGTCACGCAAGAACAGTGGGAAGCTTTGAGCGGAAGCAATCCTTCAAAGTGGAAAGCTGCGACTTTGCCGGTTGAAAGAGTGAGCTGGGCAGACGCAATGGAGTTTTGCCAAAAACTTACTGAAGTTGAGCGCAGTGCCGGCCGCATATCGACGAACTGGGAGTACTCGTTGCCGACAGAAGCGCAATGGGAGTATGCCTGCCGTGGTGGCACAATGACAGCTCTCAACAATGGGAAAAACCTGGACTGTTCGGATAAAGACTGCCGAGGAGAAAGCGCCAATCTGGCAGAGGTGGCCTGGTATGATAAAAATGGAGAGCGCAAGACCCATCCAGTTGGTTTAAAAAAGCCTAATAACTTTGGGCTTTATGATATGCATGGCAATGTCTGGGAGTGGTGCTTTGACTGGTATGCTGAGTATCCGGACGGCCCGGCGATTGATCCGCAGGGGCCAGATAAAGGGACAGCACATGTCAGGCGCGGTGGAAGCTGGGGGTATTATGCTAAAGGCTGCCGTTCAGCAGCTCGTGCCAGTTACAGCCCTAATTACCGATTGGAGAGTTTAGGTTTTCGCCTGGCCCTGGTGCCTTGTCGTTGACATTTCTCAGATATCGACCAGCAGAGAGTCGGGGTTGGCTAAATTAGATATCAATCCACAATCCATCCCAAGCCAACTGGATATTGTCGTAATTTTCAGACAGATAGCTTTGGTGCTCATCGTGGTTGTATTCGTCTGTCAGGTGAGTGAGATAGGTTTGTCTGGCCTGTGTACGCATTGAAGTCTCAATAGCTTCCTCCAGGTTTAAATGCGTGGGGTGAGGTTTTATTCTGAGCCCATCCAAAACGAGCACTTCAACGCCCTGAATATCTTGAATCACCTCATCGGGAACATGCTTGCAGTCAGTTAAATATGCAAGTTTCTTAACCCCATTTTGGATAAAAAGATACCCGCAAGATGTTATGTAAATATGGTCTAGCAGCTCTGGACGGATGGAAAGATCTCCAACTTGAAACTCTGTAGTTACAATATGGGGCTCGGGAATGAAATAACCGCGTGGATGTGGCCCATCATGAAAGGCATAGAAGAAAACTTTTTTAAGAATCTTCATGGTCTGCTCAATAGCATATATGGGTAGCGGTTTACTTCCGCGGATATCGCAAAAGCGGCGACAGTCATCCATTCCCATAATGTGGTCTGCGTGGGCATGGGTGATTAGCACGGCGTCGAGCCACTTAATGTTTTCTCTGAGCATTTGGATTCGAAACTCGGGAGTTGTATCCACCACCAAAGAGGTGGTTTGGGTTTCCACGTAAATGGACGGCCTGAGCCTGTGATTTTTAGGATTGCTCAGAAAGGATTCGGGGTAATTTTTGCCGATGATAGGAACTCCCTGGGAAGTACCTGTACCTAAAAAACAAAGCCTAAACATGAATCGATACTGCTGAATTGAAGAATGAAGAGTTGAATGTGGGCTGATTTTTGCTCATATTATGACACGCACAAGTTAAGTATGTGCCCGAATATCGGAATTGTGAATAAAAAACTGAACCTCTTTCCATGCTGGTTTATCTCAGAGTAAAAAACTTTGCCCTTGTAGAAGATATCTACATTGAGCCAGGCTTGGGGGCTAACGTAATTACAGGCGAAACCGGTGCAGGTAAATCGGTTCTTATAGGAGCTCTGGGGTTACTGCTAGGTTTGAGGGGAGATAAAAACCTTATTCGCTCCGGAGAAGAAATGGCTGTGGTGGAGGCTGTTTTTGACATTTCCAAAGTCTTGGCACCCATTCCTGCTTTTTTGGATTCTTCGGGGATTGAGCCCTGCGAAGAAGAACTTCTACGAATTAAACGTACGCTTTGTTTGACCGGCCCCAATCGACAGCTTGTAAACGGAACGCCAGTTTCCGTTGCTACTTTATCGTCACTGGGCGATTGGCTGGTGGATATTCATGGCCCCCATGATCACCAGTCATTGCTCTATTCGGCTCGCCAGTTAGAAGTTTTGGATGCCTTCGGAAAATCTCAACCTGGTTACAGTCAAGCGCTTAATGAATACACTAAAAGTTTTAAAAATTTGCGTATGTATGAACTAAAACGCAAGGAGCTTGTAGTGGATGAGCAAGCTTACCGCCAGCAGTTGGATATACTTCGCTACCAGGTGCAGGAGATTGAGTCTTCTTCTCTCAACGAGGAGGATAGCCTCCTGGATGACCGTTACACTCGTGCCGCACATTCTGTTGATATCCTTCGCGCAATGCAGGCGGGGATGGATGTTTTGTCTGAAGATGAAAATTCTATTTTAACTCAGTCTGGGCTACTGGGCAGATTCCTGCATGAAGCGGCCCGCCTGGATTCCAGCGGTTTAAAAGAGATAACTGAAAAATTTGAGCTGCTCTATGAACAGTGGACCGAGATGCAATCCTTACTTTCTGACTATATCGAAAGCCTTGAGGTAAACCCTTGTGACTTAGAACAAATAGAAGGGCGTCTCAACTTGATAAACGGGCTTAAGCGCAAGTATGGCAAAACGATAGAAGAGATTTTAGATTTTGAAAAAAATGCCCGTGCTCGGCTGGCTCAACTGGAAAATCGCGATGTCGAGATAGCTGAGATAAATCAAGTTATCGAAAAAGAGAATATTCAGTTGCGCAAGTGGGGAGGGGAGCTGACTGAAAAACGGAAAAAATTGATCCCAACTCTTGAGATAAAAGTATTGGAGCATTTAAAAGAGCTTGGTTTCAAGCAGAGTCTTTTCAGTATCAGCCTTCATTCTTTGGAAAACAGCGCATCCGAGGTTAACTCTACAGGCATGGACCGCATTGAGTTTCTTTTTTCCCCCAACCCAGGGGAGCCGCCCAAGCCGCTTAGAGCGATTGCATCTTCGGGAGAAATCGCGCGTGTAATGTTGGCTTTGAAAACTGCCCTGGCAGAAGCTGACTCTGTTCCCGTCCTGGTTTTTGATGAGGTGGATGCAAATATAGGAGGAGAGACCGCTCTCTCGGTGGGAAGGAAAATGCGTGAGATCGCTCGCAAGAGGCAGGTCTTTTGTATTACCCACTTAGCTCCTGTGGCAGCCAGCGGAAACATTCATTTTTCTGTAGAAAAAACGACTCAAAATCAGAAAACTCATATTCATGTGAATCGCTTGAATCAAGAAGAACGCCTGGTTGAACTCTCACGAATGTTGGGCGGACAGATGGAGACAGCCAGAAAATATGCACAGACTCTTTTGCAGAAATATAAAACAAACCCATCAAAAAAGACCGACTAGAAATGGAAGAAAAAACAATTTTACTGGTGACCCAAAATCAACATAAGGTGGAAGAGATATCAGCTATGCTTTCCCGGCTTGCAACTGAATCTACCTCTGCCTTCCGCATTCTTTCATTGAAGGCCCTCTCCAAGGTTCCTCTTATTCTAGAAAAGGGTGAAACGTTTAGGGAGAACTCTTTTTCTAAAAACGCCTCTCTTCTCAGTTGGTTTTTTTCTCAAGGTATAGAAGAGCTTTGGAAAGTGTTCCCTTTGGGCAGAGGGTATTTGCTCTCGGATGACTCAGGCCTGGAAGTGGATGCTCTGGGTGGAGCACCAGGTATTTACTCTGCCAGGTACGCAGCTCTTGAATCGGGGCAGCAGAGTAATTCCACAGATTCTTCTAACAATGCCAAGCTTCTTCGCGATTTGGAAGAGGTACCACCTTGCAAGAGAAACGCTCGCTTCTGCTGTGTATTGGCACTGACCGAGGTTGAAGTGAATGCTGATATGGAAGACTTGCTGGAGAGAACCGAATTTTTTGAGGGAGTCTGCGAAGGGAAAATCGACATGGAACCACATGGCAAAAATGGATTTGGTTATGACCCTCTTTTCATACCGGAAGGGTATCAAGTCTCTTTTGCTGAGCTGGGGGAGGATGTTAAAAATCATATCAGTCATCGCTCTAGAGCTCTTCGTTCATTTGTTCAATTTTTTGCGCAGCTTACCAAGAATTAATTATGTCATCTCTTTGCGATAAACAAAATGAAGCCGACCACAGGCAAATAGATATTAATAAGGTAGGAGTGAAGGGAATCCGTTATCCGCTCCTGGTGTTGGATAGAGCTAACGGCTCCCAGAGTACAGTGGCTGAGCTGGGGATGTATGTGGATTTGCCTCGCCAGTATCGAGGAACTCATATGAGCCGCTTTTTAGAAGTTTTGAACGAACATGGAAATGAGTTTCATATAGACTCCAGCAGTATACTTTTAGCCGCTATACAAAAACGTCTTAAAGCCCGTGTGGCGCATCTGGAGGTGGAGTTTCCTTACTTCATTAAGAAGCAAGCACCAATAAGCCGGCAAACCGGCTTGATGGATTATACCGTTCGCATTGAAGCAACACTGGATGGTGAGGAAATTGATATCGTCACCATGATCGCTGCCGGAGTAACCACGCTCTGTCCTTGCTCCAAGGCAATTAGTGAACATGGAGCGCATAACCAGCGAGGAAAAGTCACCGTCTCATTCAGGGCGGAAAAGCATGTCTGGTTTGAAGAGATAATAGAGGTTATTGAGTCAAGCGCCAGTGGCTCTCTCTATACGCTTTTAAAGCGTGTGGATGAAAAGTACGTGACAGAGCAAGCCTATGAGACTCCGGTTTTTGTTGAAGATGTCGCACGCAATGTTGCCGTCAGGCTCAATAAACGTCCTGAAATTTCATGGTACAAAGTTGAGGCAGAGAACATGGAAAGCATTCACAGCCACAATGCTTATGCCTGCGTGGAAAAAAATTAAGCCGGCTTTCTCTTAGCAGTTGCCGCAGTGCTCATTGGATTCAAAAAGGTCCAGTATCTCTTGCAGTTTAGGTGTCCTCCCATGCTCAATTGTCTTGCTGATGAAGTGTGAGATAAACCTCTTTACATTGACCAGTTGTTCTTGAGATTCAACAAACGCCGCAGCAACGACGTTGCTTAAAAACTCAGTGCGAAGCTCTTCAAATTCTTCTACCTCTCTTGGGATAAGCTCCTCCTTACGTGCCTGCTTGCTGCGGATCACATTTCCCATTGCGGTGAGCGCCTCCAGCTGTTTTTTAGCAACGTCATCTTTTTTGAACTCGCTTAAATGGTGGCGCATCTCCTGGAACTCAGGGTCTTGGGCCAGCGTGTCGCAGAGTCCTTTGAGATGAAAGAAAGCAGGACTGTTTTCGGTAAAAAATTTCACTTTTGACTTTCCAGATAAGGTTTTTGGGTGAACTCGCGAATAACCCTTAACTCCTCTTCTCCAGCGATGGTGTGTTCTTTTTGGAACTCATGCCACTGTATATCATAGCCGAGCTCTTTCAGTTTTTGTATCTGATTTTTAACGGTGGAAAAAGGCAATAAAGGATCGTAAGTTCCATGGGTGACCAGCAGTCTTTGCTGCCTGGCAGTGGAAGCAGCGCGGTTGATTAACCCCTCCAGATCATGAATAAAGCCGCTAATTCCTATGAGACCGGCAAGTTTTTGGGGGTAACAAAGGCCGGTTTCCAAGGTCATAAGGCATCCCTGCGAAAATCCAAAGAGGTATATATTTTCTGGAGAGAAACCTTCATTACATTTTTGGTCAAGCAGCTGAGTGAGCAGTTTTCTGCTGCGATCAATGCCCGGGGCTGGCTCTCCGTAGAGATCAAACCATGAGTAACCTCCATAGTATTCATCTGGTGCGTTGATCAATAGATAGTTCATCCAGGGCAGCTGCATTTCTGAGGGCATCCATGAATACCCATTCATACTGTCTCCGAGGCCATGCATCACAAACATCAGCCATTTGGATTTTTCCTCCTTAGCAGGGATTAGGCGGGTTTCTAACATTGTTTTATTCCTTATCTTCCACTCTTAAGTTTTTGGTTTTTCGATAATAACTGAGCACTCCATATTTTTTTAAACCATCCACGAGAATGTTAAGATTGCTCAGTGTTGTTTGAAATTGAATTTTGGCATCAGGATCATTTACGACAGTTCCCAGGAGACCTTTTGATTCATCTATCTGAGTCATGACATTGTTTAATTTTTCTGTACTCAGAGCCAGATTGGTCAGCGTCTTTTGTACAGCGTCTTTATTGTCAGTAGCAAGACTTTGGATTTCACTGGCAGTGCTTTCCAAAACACGAGCCGCCTCGGCCATATGACCGATTGCATTGGCCAACGCCCCGTCGCTTCCCAGAGCACTTTGATTTAAGTTATCAGCCATCTCCTCGACACGTCGTGATATCTGAGTCAGGCTTGAAATGATATCGGAAATGTTTAAGAGGGACTCATCGGTCAGGAGTTTCTTGTCCAGCTTTTCGATGATTCCGGAAATACTCTTTGCCGTATCGCTTGTCACGTCCATCAGGTTGCGGGCAGAACCGGCTATAGCCTCAATACTGAAAGGGGCACTACACTCAACCTGCGCACCGTCTTGCAGATAAGGAGCGTTAGTTCCAACAGCAGTCACTGAAACATGCTGGTCTCCTAAAAAGCCGTTTTGCTCTAATCCAAAAATAGCATCATTGCGGATTTTGTAATCTTCCAGGATGCTAACCTTGATAACTCCTTTTTGTCCTTCATAGCCCATGTAAATGCTTTTTACCTGTCCTATCCGGATTCCTGCCATCTGCACAGAAGCTCCGGGACGGATACCGCCCACATTGCTTGAAAACAGTTCAAGGGAATAGGTTGGTTTAAACCAATGGCCCGTTTTTGCAAACTGAAATAGCATCAAGAGTAGCAACACAAAAGTAAATAGCAGAAATAAAAAAACCTTTATTCCATTTTTATTTTTCATATCGTATAAGCGGTAAATAGTTCACTGTTCTAATTCAAAGCTGTTTTCTTATCTGAAATTCCGTTTACAAAGTTGTAGATCACCGGGTCTGTAGAGTTGAAGAGCTCTTGTGGAGTTGCAGACAAATAAATTTTCCCATCATGCAGCATGAAGACTTTTTCCCCGGTGGTTTGAGTTGTCCGCATATCGTGGGTAATCACAACGGTGGTCACTTGACGAATTTCACAAATACGTTTAATAAGCTTATCTATGCTGTCGGCAGCGATGGGGTCCAGACCTGCGGTGGGTTCATCGTAAAAAATAATGGAAGGTTTATGTATGATGGCACGTGCCAGGGCCACCCGTTTTTTCATCCCTCCAGAAAGGTCAGCAGGCCACTTGGATTGGATTCCTTCCAGACCAACCAGCTCCAGGACGCCTGCCACTTCTTTGGCAATCTTGGCTGCTGAGAGTTTACCTTCCCTCTGTAAGAAGAAGCCGATGTTTTCGCCTACGTTCATGGAGTCAAAAAGGGCAGCACCTTGAAACATCACCGCCATTTGCCTGCGCACCTTAAGGAGCTCTCTTTCGTTGAGCGAGGAGATATCCAGATCATCGATAAAAACTTTCCCTGCGTCCGGCTGCATTAAACCGGCCATGTGCTTCAAGAGAACACTTTTGCCACTGCCGCTGCGTCCCAGAATGACGCCAGCTTCGCCTGTCTGTATTTCCATATCAACGCCACGCAAGACGGATTGATCTCCAAAGTTTTTATAGAGTCCCGAGATTTTAATCATAGCGCGGAGAGGAGGTTTGAAAGTATCAAAGTGAGGAAGAAGTTAAGCATCAGTATCCCTATGGAAGCAGCAACCACAGTGTCGGTGGTGGCAATTCCCACTCCCTGAGCACCATTTTTGCAGGAAAGTCCTTTATAACATCCCGTGAATGAAATTAAGGCGCCAAAGAAAAAGCCTTTAATAATGCCTGTCAAAATATCGCTGACGCTTGTCATTGAGACCATGTTGGCCCAGGAATAAACAGGATCAATCCCCAGTACATAGACTGCCAAAAAGTAGCCACCCAGAATTCCAACGGCGACCGCTTCGCAAACCAGAGCCGGCATAGCCAGCGTGGTAGCGAACAGACGCGGCACAACCAGAAAATCCATCGGGTGAGTATTAAGGGTCCTCAGAGCATCCACCTGTTCGGTGACCTTCATTGTGCCGAGCTCGGCTGCCATGGCTGCACCTACACGCCCTGTAACCATCAGAGCCGCAAGGACGGGACCGAGCTCGCTGGCCATGGCGACACTGTTGACCGCCAGAGTCATCGTATCCATTCCAAATTTATGAAACTGAAAGTAGGTCTGCGCCGTTAAAACCAATCCGGTAAAAGCTCCGGTGATCATTACCACAGACTGGGAGCGGACTCCTATCGTGTAAATTTGGGAAACAATATCGCTCATCTTCCAGTCGCCCTGATTAATAGAGAAGACAACTTCCAGGATGAACTCCCAAACTTGCTTAATACTTTTAAAAAAATTCATGAACGAACGATGAATCGAACGTTTACCAAAAATTCCATGCCCCTTTCCAGACTACCCAAATTCCCAGTAACAGGTTGGTAACACCGTGTGCAGTAATGGCATCTCCCAGTCTGCCTTTATAGCAGACCAGCCCCTGGTACACCATACCACATAATATCCCCGCCAGCCATTCATGATGTACGAACCCAAAAACCAGACTCACAGCCAAGAATGGAAACAGGGAAAACTGCCGGAAAGAAACTTGTTCAAACTCCTCCTTTATGAGGAAGCGATAGAGAAAACTTCGATAAAAAACTTCTTCTACCAAGGGAACCAGGCAGGTTGCTCCTGCAATTCTGATGAAGATGGCACCCCTGGCAAGCAAGGATTGATCACCATAGAGAGAAAAAGGATTCCAGGGAGCGGTTGGCTCTTGAGTTGTTCCGAAAAGCTTGGCCCAAAGCTCGCCTGTTTTTGGGTAGAAAGGGTCCAAACCAACCCAAAAGAGAAAAACGACAATCCCAGCTACTACTGCCTCCCAACTGAACACAGGCCGCATCTCTTTGAGCTTTGACCACAGGTAAATAACAAGCCCAGTTATCAGACCAGTCTTGAGTGCGTAAACCCAATACTTTGAAGATTCACCCCACTGGCCCTGTAACGAGGTAAAAAGCACAAACAGCGCGAAAGGCAGTACTCGTAATATGATGGATATTCGTTTCATTCCCATGAGCGAAAGTAGTCGCTCTAACAGGCAGGATGATATTCTATATATACCTCTTGAGAAAGATATTTCGCAGTCTCATCGCTCCAGGATGGAGGGATGTTCTCCCAGTGTACCGCCCAAGTTATAGGTTTGGTTATTGAGGAGCTCAGAGTTCCCAACTCCTTTTTCCATCAAAGCTTTCAATTCTTCTAAGTGAGCCTCGTAAATACCGCGTGGCACAACCTTATGTTTCTTGCAAAGAGAGGCAGCCATCCCCACCACCTCGCCCATTATCCCGCAAGTACGCATGACTCGGGTAGTGCCCAAAGCTACATGTGTAACGCTGATATTGCGCCCAGCCATGAAAAGATTATCTATATTCGTGGAATACAAACAACGGTATGGAATGGGGTAGGGATGAATGTTTTTGTGGACGGCAATAGATTTGAATTCTGTATCCTTGAAGTGTATGCTGTTCTTGGGGTCAGGGTAGTGCAAGTCGATGCTCCAGGTTGTCGGTGCTGAAGCGTCAGGATAGAGAGTAAAGTTTACGATATCGTTTTCAGTCAATATGTGGTCACCAATAAGGCGGCGCGATTCCCTTTTGCCGGCCACATAGGCGACCCATGCCAGGGAGAGATTTTTATAGTTATTTTGTGGATGCTCATTTTTCAGATAAGACCAGTTGGAGAAGATCACCAGCATTCCATAGTCACGAATTTTTTCGGCCTCACTGATTTGGTCCATATTCATTCCAGTCTCCCAAGTCCACTCTCCCATGGTGACCTTTTCAGAATTGGACTCATTAAAAATCAATCCATATTGGAAGTTGGGAAAAAACGTTTCGGCATCCTGTTTTTCAGAATACCATTGGACAGAAGCGCCCAGGGTCATATCGTCCGCAGATTCAGGAGCCAGGCTTTCGTTGTATTGGCTCTTAGCTTCACGCCCCATTTGGAAGAGCGCTCCGGCAAGGTATCCCAGGTTTGCATCTCCAGTGCAATCGGCAAACAGAGGAGCCTTCAAAGATATTTCCCGAGAGTTTTCAGTATGTTTAGCGAAGATAGCCGAGATTTTATTCTTCTTTTTTTCGACCCGATAGACATGATAGTTGAGAAAGAGGCTGATGTTGGGTTCGGCTAAAACGGCTTCCAGTTTTTTGTGGTCTTCATAATATTCAGCGGGGCGGGCATTGCCAGAGCGCAGAGGACCAAACTCTTTTTGTAAATTTCCCAGATTTTTATAAGGCTCAGCTTCAATTCTGCCACCCAGGTGTACTCTTATTTCTGAGCTGTTATTTCCCCCCAGAAGAGGACGATTCTGGACCAATGCCACAGAAAGCCCCAAGCGTGCTGCGGAAATTGCAGTGCTCATGCCTGCTATTCCCCCACCTACGACCACCAGGTCAAAAGAACCAGCGGTTTCAGGCTTGCTGGGGAGGCCCAGCAATTTTTTCCGGAACTGCGTCAGCTTTTCTATCTCTTCAGGGGGCGCATTTGATTCTGTGGTGAAGTAGAGAGCATCGCACCTGGCGTTAAATCCAGTTAAATCGTGAAGACGGATTACCGATTCCCCCTTTTCAATGAAAAGCGAACCTGCCTTTTGCCATCCCCATTTCTCTCCCGAGGAGCCCAATACCTTTTCCAGCTTTAGCCCATTTATGGATACTTGAAATTTTCCTGGCCCCTCACTATCGCACCAGGGGGAAGTCCAGTTATAGGTGCGAACATAAAGAGTATATTGCCCAGATTTTTTGAATTTTGCTCTGGTTAGGGCATCTCTGACCGGTTGGCCCATCCCGTGGGCCATCAGGTAACTGGAACCCATCTGGTCTATAAACTGGGTATCCACGACCCAACCGCCTTTGTGATTAAAGCTTTCTGCCTCCAGAAAAAGATCAGCAGATAAAACAGGGTGAGAAACTAAGAGAAAAGAAATTAACGAAAGAACAAAGCACCTCATGAGGGAAACGGGAAGAGAGTAGAGATTGCTCTCTACTCTCGGTTAGATTTTTTAGAGTTTAGACATCGCAGATTTGGATGGCTTGAGCCAGAGAGCGCAGTGGCAGCGGATTGGTGGGGACAAACTCTTGTCCCACAAATCCCTTGAATCCTGTTTTCACGATAGCTTTCATGATGGGAGGATAGTTCAGCTCCTGAGAGTCATCGATTTCATTGCGGCCCGGATTGCCTCCGGTGTGGTAATGAGCAAAATATTCGTGATTTCTGTTTATTGTATTAATGATATCACCCTCCATTATTTGCATGTGGTAGATATCATAGAGTAGCTTAATGCGCTCTGAGCCCACTTGCTTGCACATCTCCACTCCCCAGCTGGTATGGTCACACATATAGTCTTTGTGTCCCTGGCTGTTGAGCAGCTCCATGATAACGGTGACTTTGTATTTTTCGGCAATGGGAGCAAGTTTCTTCAAACCTTTTACACAGTTCTCCAAGCCCTCCTCATCAGACATTCCTCTGCGATTACCGCTAAACGTGATAATATTGGGGAAGCCGTATTTGGCAACGACCTGAATGGCCTCTTCGAACTCCTTAAGATATTTCTCATGATTTTCAACTTGATTCCAACCATTGGTAATACTTGAAGGTCCATTACAGACGGCACAGGTCAATCCGTATTTTTTAACAGTATCGAACTGGCTTGGGTCCAGGAGCTCTACAGACTCCACACCGATTTCTTTGCAGAACCTGCAGAGTGTTTCCAGCCCAACGCCTCCATAACACCAGGCAGACACTGAATGGCGGATATTGCCTTTGAGTCGCGCGCGTGAATCATCAGATAAAGCGGAGAACGGGTTCATGGCAGCTGCGCCCATCAGTGCAGCGCTGCCAACTACTTTTTTTAACGCCGAGCGGCGAGTCATTTTATTCATATTTGTATTCATAAATAAGTTAATAGATAATGATTTGGACTACGGCTTCTGTAGCTTCGGCAACAGAAGCATCAAATTTTTGCTCCTTAATTTCAGGAGGGTTTTTCAGTTTGTTTTTTACTTCCGGCAATGTTTCAAAGAGCGGCATTGCATATTGAGACCTCAGCGCATTGCGGTATGCTACCTCGTTTTTTTTCTGAGTTTTGAATAGTGCCCCAGTTCTTTGATCTTCAATATTCAAAATACCAACCACTTCTCCGGATGCCGTAATGATGGGCGCCCCCGTATTTTGAGAGTTGATTAAGATGCCGATTTTAAGGAACCTGGGGTCTCCAGTAACACCTGCAGCCCCCTTTATGTTTCCTTCGCTTAGTTTGGGCAGCCAGGAAAGTCTGTCGTATTGAGGAAACCCTACCGTAAAAACTGGATCACCCATGGCAAACTTAGCTTCTGGCGCCAGAGCCAATGGCTGAATAGCGGGGCCTATCGTAGGGATGGGCTGATCTTCGGCCAGAAGAGAATCGCTTAAGACAGAGCGAATACGATTGTCTATTTTTAGCAACGCCAGGTTGTTATGCGTGTCAGCTAAAACTATTTCAGCTTTGAAGTAACCATAAGCGGTCCTGGCATAGATGGCGGTATGGTTTGCAAGTGGTTGCCAAGAGGTAAGGATATGTCCATCGGAGGTAATGAAAAAACCTGAAATTGTATTTTCAACCGGAAGACTGGCGCCAAGGGGGTCCAAGTCATCGGGGTCTCTTTGACTTTGGATAAACTGGGCAAACTGGAGGCTGAGCTCCTGGCCTTCCTGGATTTGGGGTTGGCTTAAACGCTTTTGGATTTTTTGCCGCGCACTCAGGGCCTGAGCGTTACCTTGAGAGGCTGATATGTTCATCCACTTATAGGCCTCTACAGCATTTTCACGGACTCCATCCCCTTTATCATAGCAAAGGCCCAAATGGTACTGAGCTTCAGAGTCATTGTACATGGCTCCCCGCAAAAACCATTGGATCGCTTCCCGCTTGCTTTGAGGCATCCCCAGCCCCTGCTGATAAAGCGTCCCCAGGCGCGTCATGGCTGGAGGGTATTTATTATCGGCAGATCGAGAGCACCAGTAAGCACTTTGAACGCTATTGCCAGACACCCCTCTGCCCGCAATGTAGAGGAGGGAAAGAAAGTATTGAGCACGGGGTTGCTCCTGGTCTGCTGCTTTCTTGCACCAGAGATAGGATTGGCGATAGTTCTTGGGATAGCTTTTACCGCTTTCGTAGTGCTCCGCAACCCACAGCTGAGCCTCTGGATACCCGACATAGGCAGCTCTTTCTATATAACCAATCGCTCTTTTGATTTCAGCCTTATCTGTAGTGCTACCGTAAAGCCGAAGCCCCATTTCAAAAAGAGCCTCTGAATTGTTAGTATCGCAGCCTAATATTACGTTCGCAATGGGGAGGGAGTGAAAGGGAGAGTTGGTATGCCAAATCAGAATGGGTTTGGCTTGAATAGGCTCTTCTGGAGCCAGAGCTGGTTCCTCTGGGGCTGGAGCCGGTTCCTCTGGAGTCGGAGCCGGTTCTTCTGGAGCCGGAGCTGGTTCCTCTGGAGTCGGAGCCGGTTCTTCTGGGGCCGGAGCTGGCTCTTCTGCAGCCAACAGGGGGATGTACACTTGAGCCAGTGAAATAACTGTAAAACTCGAGAGTGCACAAACTAAAAGTGTAGCCAGGGTTATCCGTGCTGCTGTGCTTATCCGCATCCTTTTTAAAGCTCGCCTATAATTCGCCCTCATCTCCGGACAACTATACACCAGAAAGAGGCATCAATGCAATCACTTGTGTGCACTGAGTTGAGAAAACATTTTTTGCTGGAAAAAAAGAAAGATCTGCATGAGAATAGGCATGGAGCTTTCCATATATAACGAAATTAAAATCATGAAAACAACTTCTACACTAGCACTTATAGCGGCTGCGACAGTGTGGGCAGCTGCCACTAGCCAGGCCTCACAGAGCCCCTCGGCTACGCAGGATCAAATTACAGTAAAAATTGATGAACCAACTGTGGCTATCAGTCCAAAATTTTATGGTATCTTTTTTGAAGAAATCAGCATGGCGGGAGATGGTGGTCTTTACGCAGAGCTTATTAGGAATCGGAATTTTGAAGATTCGTCCAAGCTTGATCATTGGGAGGAAAGAAGTACGGGTGCTGCTACGGCTGTGGCATCCCTCGTGCAGGACGTTCCCACTGGAGGTTTCAATAGCCAAAGCGCACTTCTAAAAGTGGATGTGCCCGAGGGCCAAAAAGGAGAAGGCCTTTTAATAAACAATGGATATTTTGGAATCTCTGTCCAGAAGGGCGCAGCTTATAAACTGAGCCTTTTTGTCAAAGGCAGCCCTGGAACCTTGAAAGCTCGTCTGGTAAATGAAACAGGGGACTTTTTAGCAGCCTCTAAGGTTAAAGTTTCTCAGGATTGGACTAAGCAAAGCCTGACTTTACGCCCAAAGAGTGCATCTCACAATGCTTCGCTGCAGTTGGTTTTGGATGCAAGTGGCGAAGTCTATCTGGATATGGTAAGCCTGTTTCCCAAAAAAACCTGGGGAAACAGAGAAAACGGTCTGCGGATAGATTTGGCAAAGAAGCTGGAAGACCTTAACCCTACTTTTGTCCGCTTTCCGGGTGGCTGCTGGGTAGAGGGAGATACCATGGCGACCTCTTACCGCTGGAAAGAGACCATTGGTAAGTTAAGCGAGCGCCGAACACAGCATAATCTGTGGGGTTATGAAGTGGGGCACGGTCTGGGGTATCATGAGTATCTGGAGCTCTGTGAAGACCTGGGAGCCGAGGCGCTCTTTGTCATCAATTGCGGCATGTCTCACAAGGATGTCGTGCCTATGGAGCAGATGGATGAGTATGTTCAGGATGCGTTGGATGCCATAGAATATGCCAATGGTGATACCAGTACCCGTTGGGGAGCAGAGCGTGCTAAAAACGGTCATCCAAAACCTTTTAACCTGACCATGCTCCAGGTGGGTAATGAGAATGGAGGTCCGGCGTATGATGAACGGTATGCCCTCTTTTATGACGCCATTAAAGAAAAACACCCCGAGATCAAAGTGGTGGCTTGCCTCTGGGGTGGCTCCCCCAAGAGTCGGCCCATAGAGATATTGGATGAACACTACTACAGCACTCCAGAGTACTTTATTAGTAAGTTTCACCAGTACGACAGCTACGAACGCGGTGGGATGGAAATTTATGTTGGAGAATATGCAGTGACTCAACGCAATGGCCTTGGAGCACTTCGCGGTGCCCTGGGTGAAGCTGTTTATATGATGGGTATGGAGAACAACGCTGATGTTGTTACCATGACTTCTTATGCACCGCTTTTCGTCAATGTCAACAGAAGGAGCTGGAGCCCTGATTTGATCAACTTTGACAATCATCGTTCTTACGGGACTCCTTCCTATTACGTACAAAAATTATTCGCTCAACATATTGGTTCTGAAGTAGTTCCTGTCGAGATGGAGGTAGCTCCTCTGGTAATAGACAAGTCTACTGCTGGCGGAGTCGGGTTGGGCACATGGGTTACCCAGGCCGAGTTCAAAGATATGAAAGTAACCGTTGACGGCGAAACAATCTATGAGAACAGCGGCTCCCAGGTACCTGAGTGGAGAACAAATGGTGGCTCCTGGAGGGTCGAGTCGGGCGCTCTGAGACAAACGGCCAGAGGCGAGAATGTTTTTGCTTATCTGCCGATGGAGCTAAAGCAGTATACTTTCAATGTGAAGGCTCGAAAAGTCAGCGGCAATGAAGGTTTTTTAATCCTCTTTAATGCGCAGGATAACAAAAACTTCTTCTGGTGGAATATAGGCGGCTGGGGCAATACCCGGCACGCCATAGAGGTCTCAATGGATGGTGGCAAGAGCGAACTGGGCCAGAGTGTGAATGGAAATATCCAGACGGGTAAATGGTATGATATCCAGGTAGATGTGCAGGCGAATAAGATTATCTGCTCTCTGGATGGAGTGAAGATTCATGAAGCTTCGACAATTACCGAAACGCAGTCTGTTTATGCCTCGGCCAGCCGGAATAATAAGGAGCTCTTTATTAAAGCTGTCAACCTGGACAAGAGCGCCAGAGAGGTTGTCTTTAAACTGGATACCAAGAGAAAGATATCTTCCAGAGGAACTCTTCTTACGATGAGCCATCCGGATGAGTGGGCAGAGAACAGCCTCACAGAGCCGGAGCGAATAATTCCTCTCCAGAAAACAGTCAAAGTCTCGAAAGATGGAGTCTATGAGTTACCGGCCAACTCAGTTAATGTTTTTAAGCTGACTCTGCGGGGAGCCAGTTCCGTTAAATAGCGCTCTCACAAGAAGCTGTTTGAATAAAGGCTTCAGTTTTGCTTAGATAAGGGTAGAGGGGTTGTGGTTAACCAACCCCTCTTACAATTTAAAACAATCTCTGAAGTTTTGCGAGGCACTTAAAAGACCAGTGTCCGTGGAAGCTTTGTTGCTTATTCTTGAACATCTCCACAGTGGAGTGATGGGTGGGTTTAATGCAGGCTTGGCATATACGAAAGATAGGATTGCAAGATTTCAGTAAAAAAATCAGAATAGCGCAGCTAGTTTTATAGCCTTAATGTAAGCATGGCAACTATTAAGAAACAATATCCGTTCGATGTTATCGAAGCCAAATGGCAACGTTTTTGGGAAGAAAATAATACATTCCAGGCCTGGAATCCGGGACAAGAAAGTGACCCAGCTCACCCCTTCTGGCAGCGGCACTCTGTTGCTAACCCGCTCCCGCCCAAATATTATGTTCTGGATATGTTCCCATACCCTTCAGGGGCGGGGCTACACGTGGGACATCCGGAGGGGTACACTGCCACCGATATTTTAGCACGATATTACCGGGCCAAAGGATATAACGTTTTGCATCCCATGGGGTGGGATGCATTCGGTCTGCCAGCGGAGCAATATGCTATTAGGACGGGTCAACATCCACGCATCACCACCGAAAGCAATGTTAATAACTTTCGAAGACAGATTAAATCTTTAGGTTTTAGTTATGATTGGAGCAGGGAGGTCAACACGACAGACCCTGAGTATTTTAAGTGGACCCAATGGATTTTTCTAAAAATATACAACTCCTGGTTTAATCCTGAAACAAATAAGGCAGAGCCGATTAGTACTCTCAAATATCCTTCGGAGCTCAAAAGTGAGGAGGAAAAGCGTGTTTATCGCGACAATAAACGGCTCGCTTACGTGGCTGAGGCTCCCGTAAACTGGTGTCCGGAGCTGGGAACAGTGTTGGCCAACGAAGAGGTGGTGGATGGCAAGAGCGAAGTAGGGGGCTTCCCTGTCATCCGGAAGCCGATGCGCCAATGGATGCTTCGGATAACGGCGTTTGCTGAGCGGCTTTTGGAAGACCTGGAAGGTATTGAGTGGAGCCATGCGCTGAAAGAGATGCAGCGCAATTGGATTGGACGCTCAGAAGGGGCTGAAGTTACCTTTTTGGTGGATTCCGAAAGTCGTGAGGAGATTAAAGTTTTCACTACTCGTCCGGATACGCTTTTTGGCTCCACCTACATGGTCTTGGCGCCCGAGCATCCTTTAGTGGACAAGCTCACTCCTGCAGCCTGGCCGGAAGAGACGCCCGATAGCTGGAAAGGAAATGAAGGGCCGGCTCCTACTCCAGCAAAAGCTATCGCTCTCTACCGCATTTATGCGGAAGCCAAAAGTGACCTTGAACGAACAGAGCTCTCTAAAGTAAAAACGGGAGTTTTCACGGGTGCTTACGCCATTAACCCAGTTAACTCAGAGCGGATACCCATCTGGATTGCAGACTATGTTCTTTCTACTTATGGAACAGGTGCAATTATGGCTGTACCAGCGCATGATACTCGCGATTTGGAGTTTGCTCAAAAGTTCAATTTGCCTGTTATTCCAGTAGTCCAGCCCCTGGACGGGGCAGACCCGATTGGCTTTGTTGATGATGGAACTTCCATTAACTCAGATTTTTTAAATGGAAAGCCAACCTCTGAAGCCAAGAAAGCTATAACAGACTGGCTGGAAGAAAAGCAGAGTGGGAAAAGAACGATTAATTTTAAACTGCGTGACTGGCTCTTTAGCCGCCAACGTTACTGGGGAGAGCCTTTCCCCATTATCTGGAGAGATGGCCACCATGAGCCGCTAAGTGAAGATGTCTTGCCGTTAGTCCCGCCGGAAATGAAGGACTACAAGCCTACGGAATCTGGAGACCCGCCGCTGGCTCGTGCTGCCGACTGGGTAAATCTCCCTGATGGCTCTCTGCGCGAAACAAACACCATGCCGCAATGGGCCGGCTCCTGCTGGTACTATCTGCGCTATCTGGATGCGAGGAATTCGGAAGTGTTTTGCTCAAAAGAAGCAGAGCGTTATTGGATGGGGACATCTCCAAAGACAGAGTCTGCCGGAGTAGACCTTTATGTTGGAGGGACAGAACACGCTGTGTTGCACTTACTTTATGCTCGCTTCTGGCACAAGATTCTTTTTGATTTGGGTCAAGTGAGTACTCCTGAGCCATTCCACCGACTTGTAAACCAGGGTCTGATTTTGGGAGAGGACTCCCAAAAAATGTCCAAATCTCGTGGCAATGTGGTGAACCCTGACGATGTATTGAAGGAGTATGGAGCTGATGCCTTCCGCCTTTACGAAATGTTCATGGGCCCGTTGGAGATGGTGAAGCCCTGGAGCACCAAGGGCGTTGAAGGGGTCTATCGCTTCCTGGGGCGCGTCTGGCGTCTCTTTATTTCAGAAGAAAGCATTGCAGAGATGGAGCAAAATTTGACACTGGATGTAAGGCAGGCAGGCAAGTTGCTGGAAGAACTGAAATTGAGTCCGGAGATTCAAGATGCTGAGCCAACGCCAGACCAGCTCAAAGCTATCCACAAAGCCATCAAAAAAGTAAGCGAAGATTTGGAGGGATTGCGTTTTAATACGGCTATTTCTGCTCTCATGGTCTTTATCAATGAGGCTATCTCCTGGGAGGTAAAACCTGCTTCAATATTATTGGACTTTCTAAAGCTGCTGCAGCCTCTTGCGCCTCATATTGCGGAGGAGCTGGCGGAAAAGCTTTTGAAACTCACGGACGCTTCACCTTCGGGAACAATTGCCTACTTCTCCTGGCCGCAGTTTGATGAAAAGTATCTCGTGGAAAGCTATTGCGAATACCCTGTTCAGGTAAATGGCAAACTGAGAGATAAGATTACTGTTTCAGCAGATGCTTCTTTGGAGGAAATTCAGGATAAAGCTTTGGCAGCAGAAAAAATTGCTCCTATCCTGGAAGGCAAGAGCATTAAGAAAGTGATTGTCGTTCCCAATAAAATCGTGAACATCGCAATAGCTTAACGCTGTCGGAATTGCTTTAAGCTTTCTGGACAAAAGAAAACCCTCAGAAGATTCCATTGAAACATTCTGAGGGTCTTTTT
>LSQX01100431.1_pt2 | contig 40500 bp, 30 predicted proteins | sample 654561 | NCBI WGS metagenome assembly LSQX01 (sample SAMN04489861, study PRJNA283612) | anaerobic digester metagenome | isolation source: 4 biogas reactors fed with cattle manure at either 37C or 55C with and... | place: Denmark: Kongens Lyngby | collected 2014 | reverse complement strand
TCGCTTTACTGGCTGGCCAATACGGTCATGTGGGGAGCGCTGTTGCACCTCACACTGCAAAGCCGGCTGACCGACTGGTTCACGGAGGTGGAGGTAGGGCCGCGGCTGGCGCTGCTGGCCGGGATCGGGGGCCTCTTCGGCACTGTGGCGCAGCTCGTCTTTGGCGCCTTTAGCGACCGCTCACGAAGCCCGCGAGGGCGCAGGCGACCCTACATAATCACCGGAACTCTGACGGGGGCTGCCTCGCTGATGATCCTGGGAGCTGCACCCTCCTACTGGCCCTTTGTGGCAGGGTTGGTGCTGCTGCAGATCACCAGCAACATAGCACTGGGCCCATTTACGGCGCTCCTGCCGGACACCGTGCCCCCGGCGCAGCATGGAGCCGCCTCGGGATGGATGGGCCTCGCTCGGCTGGCGGGGGATACAGGCGGGCTAATCCTCGCCGGAGTGCTGCTGGGTGCGGCTGTGCGGGCGGACTTCCCCACCGCTGGCGCGTATGAGGCCTTTCGTCAGCGGCAGATGCTCCTGCTCTGTGGAGTAATCGCGGCCTTCCTGCTGGGCATGATGCTCATCACAGTGATCGCCATTCGTGAGGATCCGGGGCGTGGAGGACCTAGGAGGAGCGCAGGGCGCGTCCTGGTGGAGTCCTTCCGGGTGGACTTCCGGGGGAACCGGGACTTCATGTGGCTGTCGGCCTCCCGCATGGCGGCGAACCTGGGCATATACACTTTCCTGGAGTACATGCGGTTCTACCTGCAGTACTCGCTGGGAGTCGAGAACGCGGATCGGCTTACCCTACTGGTTATGTTGCCGGCGATCGCCTCCGCTGTAGTTGTGAGCCTCCCCTCCGGTGCCTGGTCTGACCGCATAGGGCGCAAGCCTCTGCTCATCGCGGCACAGGTTCTGGTGGCTCTGGGAGCGCTGATGGTGGCCTTCGCGCCGGAGGTGCGGTGGGTGTACGCGGCGGCGGTGCCGGCCGGGCTGGGCTATGGTGTGTTCACGGCAGTGGAGTGGGCCCTGGCCTGCAATCTGGTTCCGAAGCAGGAGGCGGCACGGTACCTGGGGTTCTGGAACGTTTCCGCAGTGCTGCCCCAGATCGGAGCTTCAGTGCTGATGGGGCCGCTAGGGAGCTGGCTGAGCCGGTACCAGGCAGGACTGGGCTGGAGAGTGGACTATGTGGTGGGGGCGGGGTGTGTGCTGTTGGGCGCGTACCTGCTCAGGTGGGTTAGAGAGGAGAGAGCGGAGTGCGGACCGGGGAAGGCTGAGTGAGCGAGGACACGCAGCCACAGAGGACTTGCCCGGAGAAATGGCGAAGATACGCACATTATTGCCTGTCTGCAAACCGAGGAGGCTTGCTCATGCTGCGTTCGCGATTCCTGTGGGTGGTCATGCTGCTCCTGGCCGCCGGTTCCACTAGCTCGGCTCGCTACTGGCACTGGATCGAGTTTAGTCAACCGCGCTTGCCGGGGGAATATCTGCAGGAGATTCCTACCGACCGCTATCCCACGCCGTGTCTGCCCTTCGCCAAGCCGCTGGCCGGCGGGCCGCTGAAGGTTTTGTTCCTGGTCTCCAAGGCCGGGCCGGCGACGCGGGAGGTGGTGGAGATGTGGCAGCGGATGGAAATGGAGTTCGAGGCGGTCACGGTCGCGGACTCCCGAAGGCTCTCGGATTCGTTCCCCCTCACCACCGCCGTGGTCGGGGAAAGCCCGGAGGAAAAGGAGCGCGAGCTGGACCGCAAGCTGGAGGGGGACTATGACGTTATCGTGCTGGCGCCCTTCCAGTTCGACAAGCTGCCGGCCAAGGCGCAGCTCAAGATTCTCCGGAAGCTGAAGCAGGGCACCGGGCTGCTGGGGTTCATGGCTGGTGCGCGGGGGACGCAGAAGGCTTTTGTGCCGCTGGACCCGCCGGTGGCCGGGCGGGAGATTCTGCGGGGCTGTGCAATGGCTGGCCTGCCCTACTTTGGGATTGGGCCGGAGAAGCCTCGCGACGAGGTGGCCGACCAGCAGGTGTTCACGGCGCATTTTGGCGCCGGGCGGATCGCCTGGCTCAACTACGCCGCTCCGCACAGTATAGACAGCTGGTACGCCGGAGACACCATGGGTCGGCCCGCACGACCAGCACCCCTGGGAATGGTGGCGCCCACCTGGCAGACCTATGACGTCGCCATTGCCACCGCTGTGCGCGCGCTCTTGTGGGCCGCGCAGCGCGAGCAGCCGGTCCGGGTGGAGTCCGACCTCAGCGACGGCGCGGAGGTGGACCGCAGCCAGTGGCCGGCACAGTTCTCTGCGAAGCTCACTCGCTGGAGCCCCAAGGCCCCGCAGGAAGTAAGGGTGGAGGCGCGACTGGTGCGTCCGGATGGCGAGTTCGAGAGCACAACCGAGACTACGGTCGCCTTGACTGGTGCGGAGACGCCTTTCCAGGTCAAACTGGGGGCCCCGCCGCGAGGTGTGGCCTTCCTGTGGCTGATCGCCCGGGACGGCGCCGGGGCGGTGCTGGACTGGAGTGTGACCTCGCTGGAGGTCACCGCGCCGCACGGGATTGAGCAGTTGCAGCTACAGACGGAGGTGCTCGCGCCCGGGGAAGAGGCGGACATGCGCGTGACCCTGCAGGGCCAGCCGCCGGAGGGTAGTCTGCTCCGGCTGGAGGCGGTGGACTGCTATGAGCGGTTGTTCTGGCACCGGCAGGTACCGGCGGCGGCGCAGGTGACTTTCCGGGTCCCCACGGTGGCGATGTGCGGACGTGCGGGACGCCTGCAGGCCACACTGGTCAGTGGCGAGCAGGTACTGGACCGGCGGGAGGTGGAGTTGTTCCTGCGCCGGCCGGTGGGCCGGGAGTTCATCAATCTGCTGTGGGGCTACCCGCCGCTGGGGAAAGCCAGCTGGCAGGAGGTGGGGTACCTGAACCGGCTGCACGCGGAGCGAAGCCGCAGCAGCGGTTTTAATATGGGGATGATCTTCACCTATCCCGCGGATGACCCGGCAGACCATGCGAAGGGGTTCAGCCGGACGGATGCCTCGTCGTTCTACTACATCACCCATATCCAGACGACTCAGGTTCGCCAGTACCTGATCTCTGAGGAGGCCCGCGAGAAGGAAGCGGCGCGGCTGGAGGAACTGGCCGGAAAGATGCGACCCTATGGTTGCCATGCCTACAGCCTGGGGGATGAGAATGGCCTCTATGGCATGTCCCTGGAGCTGAAGCCGGAGGAAGTGCCCCACTTCCAGGAATTCATGCGGCGGTTCTATGAGGATGACCTGGCGGCGCTGAACGCGAACTGGGACACCAACTATAAGGGTTTTGCCGAGGTAGAGGGGCCGCTGGCCGAGGCTGGCAAGATGACCGTGGCGCGACGTTACGATGCGATGGCGTTCTGGGACTGGGCCTATGCTGATGTGTATCGCTGGATGGCCCAAGCTATCCGGCGGGGGGACCCCGAGGCCTCGGTAGGAGCGGAAGGCTCCGAGGGGCGGGACCTGGAACAGGTGCTCGCCGAGCTGGACTGGTGGGCGCCGTACCACAACCGCGACGTTAATACCATGCTGAGGTACTGGCTGCCGTGGAGCGCATTGCGCGGCAACTGGTGGGGGAGCTACGTGGCTAATCGGTTGGGGCCGGAGAATCTCTGGGGCCAGCTGGCTACCGGTTCCGTTAACTCGAGCATGTTTTTTATCTCGTCCCTCGGCGCGGAAGGTTTGCTGGCCACGGATCTGGAGAATGCCGACTATGCACAGCCGTGGATACCGGAGATGAAGGAAATCTGCGCCACCGCCGGGCCGGTGGTGCGGGGCGCTGAGCCGGTGGACGACGGCGTGGGTATCTTCCACAGCCGGCTGGCTGAGGTGGCCAACACTTTGGACACCCGCTTTGGCAGCATGAAGACCGAGCAGACCCGACTGCTGGACGTGTTCGACGCCCTGGGAGTGAGCGCGAAGTTCGTTACCGAGCGACAGATTCTGGCCGGCCAACTGGACCCGCGACAGACGCGCATCCTGTTCATGGCCCAGCCGAAGGCGGTGACGGATCCCCTGGCGGCGGCGCTAGGACGCTACCTGCAGGCCGGAGGGGTGATTGTGGGAGACGTGGCGCTGGACGTGCGGGGGCAGCATTGCCAGGAGGTGGCGCCGGGGCGACTGCTGGGGCTGTTCGGCGCCCGGGCGGAGGAGTGCAAGCCGCTGAAGGCGGAGGTGGCCTTCGAACAGGTGGCAGTGCCGGGAGGACCGCTGGCGCTGAGGGCGGGGGAGTGCCTGGTGGATGAGGCGGTGAGCGTCGGCACGGGCAAAAGCCTGGCGCAGGCCGGGACGACGCCAATCATGATCTACCAGCAGCATGGGAAGGGCCTGGCGTTGCTGCTGAACTTTGATTTCCACCATCTGCTGGGGCAGGCGGAGTCGGCGGCTCCGGCGACGACTCCCGCCGGGGATTTCCTGCTGGCGCTCTTGAAGCTGGCGGAGGTGCAGCCGCAATTCCCGCCCGTGGCGGGGCTGCCGTGGACGACCGTGCGGGAGATGCGCATGGCCGACGCCACGGTGGTGGGGCTGTCCGGCTTCCGAGGCACACCGGAGCAGAAGCTCTTCAGGGTCACCCCCGGGCAGGAGGTCCACGCCTTACGCGCGGGCTTGAAGACGGCCGCACAGGGACAGGTGACCTTCCCGGCGGAAGCACCGGACACCATGCTGTTCTGCGTACTGCCGGCGGATAAGCGGGAGTGGCGTCTGGAAGGCCCTGCCGAGGTTAAGCGGGGGGACCTGTACGATTATCAGGCGCTACTCGTGGTGGGGGGTAAGCCGCTGGCGGACAGCCTGTTGCGTGTGGAGGTGCTGGACCCCACCGGAAAGAGCCTGGAGGCCCATCGGGACTTCGTCATGAGCCGTACGCGCTCCCTGGGGCTGCGCTGGCCGGTGGCCTTCAATGCCGAGCCGGGCCGGTATGCGGTGCGGGTGACGGAGTTGGTATCCGGCACGACGGGCGAGTTAAAGGTGAGCGTGAAGTAGACCAGGGGCTAGTGGGGCAGGTTGTGGTAGCTCAGGGAGGTACACCCGGGCGGAGGGGAGGCCGCAGGATTCCACTTGGCATGCCCGTCCACGAAGACGACGTTAACCCCCTCCTGGTGGCGGGCGTCAGGTTGGGGCAGGGGGGCGGGTCCTGGAGGGGTCAGGCCGTCATAGAAGGCGGTGGTGTCGCAAGGATAGGGCACCGCCTCCATGGAGAGCACCGGGGCGAGGGGCGGGCCGGGCGGCGAGGGCATCGGCAAGCGATGCGCGAAGATCCTGCCGTTCCAGCCGTAAGAATAGCGGCTGAGTCCCCAGGCGCTGTAGTCCACCGAGCCGGGCTTGGCGTCCATCATGCAGAGCGTGATCTGCGTGTTGCGCTCATAGGGCTGGAGTAGGTCCATGGTGGTGACCAGGTGGGCCATGTCCGGGCCGCTGATGGCCGGGGGGAGCACCTGGTCGTAGTCCTGGACGTACATCTGCAGGGCCAGACCCATCTGGTGCAGGTTGGAGAGGCAGGAGGCCTGTTGAGCTTTGGCGCGAGCTCTCGCAAAGACGGGCATGAGTATCGCCGCCAGTATGGCGATGATGGCGATCACGACCAGCAGTTCAATCAGCGTGAAAGCACGTTTCGCCGCAGGCCTCACAGACCCCTGGCCGCGTCCTTGAGCAAGCACCAAGATGTCCTCCTTCTGTACAAGACGCAAAGACGCTATCAGGACGTCCTCGGAGCAGCAGAGGTTCATCCCTGAAAGGGTCCAGAGTCATCTTATCAGAGAATCGGCGCGCTGGTCCATCCCATACGGATACGCTGAGACAGAGGTGGGGGGCTCCAGAGCGGGGTTGCTGGTCCGGGCATGAAGGGGAGGGTTTGCCTTCAGGGGCGGGAACTAGCCTGAAGGAGAGATGTTGCTGCACTGAAGGGAACGTCATCATGGACGGGCGGGAGCTTAGACTGAAAAGACTGTTTGGCGGCGGGCGGGCCGTAATCATTGCCGTGGACCACGGCCTGTTCGATGGCCCCATCGCGGGCATGGAGGATTTGCCGGAGACGGCACGCAAGGTCAACCCGGTGGTGGATGGTGTGTTGCTGGCGCCGGGGATGTTACGACATTGCGCTGAAGCCTTTGTGGGACCGCGCGGGCCGCTGGTTGTCGTGAGGCTAAACTGGAACACAGTGTACTGTTTTCACTGGGGCTACCGCGAGGCGCAGAGCGTGTACTCGTATGGCGTGGAGGAAGCGCTGCGCGAGGGGATGGACATTGCGCTAGTCTCGCTGACGCTGCAGACCGGCAGCGAGGAGCGCGACGCGCGGAACGTGGAGGTCTTCAGCCAACTGACGACCGAGGCCCATCGCCTGGGGATTCCGGTGATTGGGGAGTACTTCCCTACCGGGCACACCGAGATGACTTCAACGGAGCTGCACGAAGACGTGCGCATCGGGAGCCGGATTGTGGCGGAGCTGGGCGCGGACGCGATCAAGACCTTCTACACGGAAGACTTCGCCGCCGTGACCGGGACCTGCCCGGTGCCGGTGCTGGGCCTGGGTGCGGAGAAGCTCCCCACGGAGCTGGACGCACTGAAGCTGGCGGAGGCAGAGACTAAGGCCGGCGCGGGAGGCGTGGTGTTTGGACGAAACGCACTGCAGGTGCCGAACCCGCAAGCCTTCCAGGCAGCACTGTGCGCGGTCGTGCGGGACGGCGTTGCCGCAGAAGACGCCCGTCTCGCCTAACTGCAGGGGTGGATTTCGGAGCGAGCAGCAGGCCGCTTCTGCGTAGGGGCGGCTTTTTCGCCCGGTGCTTGCGCGGGGTGGAAAAGCCGCCCGTTCGCCGGGTGAGCGGAAAGCACCAGCTCTGGTGAAAGCCTAGGGGCTGGTGAGCGGGCGGCAATCCGACGCAGACGCCGGAAAGCCGCCCCTACAGCTCCCACCGCGCCTAGTTGGGCGAGGCAGCATGGCTCAGCACTGGAAGCTGGGTGCACGGAGAGTATCCATCTTCTCCGCCCAGATCTGCTCCATCATTCGCTCCAGTGCGAAGAAGTACACCTTGTCTGCTCCCGCTTGCTGGAAGACCTTCGCGATCGCTGTTCCCTGCTTGAGTGTCTCCCGGTAGGCGGCCTTGGCCTCCTTCAGACGGTCCCGGCCCCCCAGCATCTCTCCCAGGAGTTGCAGGAGCCGAGCCTGTGGCTCCATCTGTCGGCAGATAGCGGCACTGGACAGCAAGGACCAGCGTTCACCCTCCGCCCAGGCGGGCAACTCCGAGGGGAGGCTCGCTGCTGCGGTCTCCATCTCCTGAGCTGCCTTCAGCAACCCCCGCCGATAGGGCGCTGCAATCTTGGCGGGCATCTCCAGCAGGAAGCGATAGTCGAAGTAGCGACTAATGGGCCAGTCGGAGATATCCAGCCAGCGCAGCGAGGCGCGGGCCTGCTTCCTCCAGGCGCCGATCAGACCGGGGACGTCGCGGCTGAGGTTGCGCAGGGCTTCCCAGGGGTCAGAGTTGAGATCCCAGCAGAGCGCCGCGTGCACGTGCATGTTGAGCTGGAGCCCTACGCCGGAGCCCACAAACAGGTGCTGAGCCGTGTTGAGGCCCAGGGAGCGATAGTAGCGCAGGTCCTGGGCGATGACTTCCGGGATAACCGGCAGCATACCGCGGAAGAGGATGTAGTCAGAGTAGTACTCAAAGAGCAACCACTCGCGATGGTCGAACCAGTCCAGGACCGCCTCCAGGTTGCGGGCGAAATAGCGGTTGCGAGCGCAGGCTGGGTCGTTGAGGGCGTGACCGTAGCAGCGCTCGCGGGGGGCATAGAGTGGGGACAGGCGGGGGTGGGGCTTGGCCAGGCAGGGGGGCTCGATGGTGTCGTGGTAGATGAGATGCGCCGTGAGTGCCGAGGGATCAGTAGCGCACACCCCCTCGGCGACGGCATTGCCCGCGACCACGGCCTGATCCTGGGGGGTGAGGCCCATGCAGTGCGAGCAATGGCACCAGCCGCCGGCGGGGAGGTCATCGGCCCACAGGTGGTAGGCCATAGCCCCCGGAAACCGGCGGACATAGCGCTTGGCGCCGGCCCGGACTATGTCCAGAGCGCGATTGTTACCCGGGCACAGGTTCGAGTCGGACATGCGTCTGCGGTCGAAGTCGGGTGGCTGCAGGGCGCGGAAGTACTCGGGATGCTCTTCGAACTCGCTCCGTGGCAGCAATGCCGAGAGGCCATGCCCGCCGATCTGCAACTCCAGGCCGAAGCGTTCGGCCACCTTGAGCATGTCGCGCCACTCCGTGGGGCTGCTGTGGATGCCGATGTTATTGAAGCCCAGGCGGGCGTAGAACTCGGCCCACTGTGGCCAGTCGCCGTGGTTGGAGTGAAACACCCCTCGGCCGGGGTAGTCCGGATTGCGCAGGAGGGGCTTGTCCGGGCGCGGGAGCTTGCCGGGAGCGGGCAGAAGCTCAACGCCGGGTTTGGGCCAGCGCACACCGCAGAAGGCCAGGTAGCCGTAGACGGCGTTAAGCAAACCCTTGGGGCTGGTCGCCACCAGAGCTATCCCCTCTGCCCGGGGCAGGACCAGATAGCCGTCATGTTTAATCCTTTTCGCATGGGAAGCGGCTACGCTCGGGGTCGCTTCGCCAAGCACCAGAATATGCGGTGTGTCAAGCGTGGCGCTCTTGGGTACCGGCTGCTCGGTCTGAGCAGCGGCAAAACGGGACAGAACGGCCACGGCCTCGCGGGCCGGAGGGGCAAGCTGTTTGGCGTGATAGAGTCGCATACATTACTCTCCTAGGAGGACATATTGGCGGAGAGCGTGGTGGCCGCCACTGTCTCCCCGTCTCCGTTCCCGCCCTGAGGAGGACCTGGCCGCCGGGGGCAGGGGCGGAGAAAGACGTGGCACAGTTCGTCTCAGCGGTGAAAAGTCCTCCCGGAGGAAGGAACGGGGCGCGAAAGTCCTGGCCGTAGGGGAGGAATCTGGACGGTGCAGTCTAACCCTTGCTCCGCCAGGCGAGCGAGAGGCAGCCGGAGACCTCTACCGAACTCCAAGGAGGCCGTCAGATGACTTCCATGGTCGAGGGGGGTTTAGGGGCAATGCCATAGGTGGCGCTGACCACTCCCGGGACTTCGGTGACCAGCCGCTGGCCCAGGCGTTCCAGGATTGCCCAGCCTACCTGGGTGGGAGTGGCGGTGCGGGCATCCGTGCTGTCCCAGCAGCGCACCTCGATCTGGTGGCCAAACTCGCGTCGGCCCTCGCGCGAGCCGGTAACGCGATCCTCATGTAGGATAGCCATGTACTGGAAGGCCCCGGTCGCGGATAGTTCCTCCTCCACGATAGCTGTGGCCTGGCGGACCAGGGCCACCTTTTCTGGCGTGACCTCGCCAATGACCCGCGCGGCCAGCGCAGGGCCGGGGAAGGGAATGCGCTGGAAGAGTTCCGCGGGCAGCCCCAGGGCCTCTCCCATCTTGCGGACGCCGTCCTTGCGGAGCTGAATCAGGGGTTCCAGAATGCGGTAGCCGAAGGTCTCCTGAGGGTCTATGCCCAGTTGCTCAAAGACATTGTGCTGGCGCTTGATCCCGGCAACGGTCTCGTCCACATCGGTGAGGATGGTCCCCTGCAGCAGGAAGCGGGCGCCGCTCTCCCGTACCAGCCGGCCAAAGACGTCCCGGTAGAAAGTCTGGGTGATGGCTTCGCGCTTCTCCTCAGGATCGGTGAGTCCGCGCAGGGCAGCAAAGAACTGGTCCTGGGCCTGCACCACCTCGACCCGCACACCCAGCGCCGCGAAGCTTTCGACGATCTGCTGGGCCTCGCCGTCGCGCATGAGGCCATTCTCGATGAAGTAGATGAGCAGACGGTCCCCCAGCGCCCGGTGTCCGAGCAGGGTGACGACTGAGGAGTCCACTCCGCCAGAGAGGGCGTTGATTGCCCGCCCCTCAACAACGGCCTCCTGAATGGCTGCCACTTGAGTGGCAATGAACTGCTCAGGGTTCAGTTCAGCGGCGCGAATCTCCTGACCGGTCATGGGGCGTCACTCTCCTTAGGGATGGAACACGGGTACCGACCGGGAAGCCTGGACTAGTGGGCCGAGCGACGAATCTCGACCTCGGCGTAGTCAATCAGCCCCTGCAGGGGGACGCTGTGCTTGCGCACGCGTACCACTACCTCCTCCATCGGGAATTCCTTGAGGAGCGCCTGGGCCACATCGTGCGCGAGGGCCTCCAAGAGCTGATAGGGGTGCGCATCGTGCACCCGGCGCACCAGATCGTAGACGGCCTGGTAGTTAACGGTGAGGCTCAGGTCATCCGTGGCGCCGGCGGGCTCCAGGTCCAGGTACAACTCCACATCCAGCGAGAAACGACCGCCGAGGCGGCGTTCCTCTGCGTCCACCCCGTGGTAGCCGTAGAAAGTCATGTTCTGGATGCGGATGCAGTCGGTGGAGGGCATAAAAGGGTCCTCGGTGTCTGTTGGGACCACTATTCGCTCCAAACTCGACATTTCCTGCGTGGAGGGAAAGGTCTAGCGGGACCCGGAATCGGGGTGTAGCAGGCAGCGAGTCAACCGACGCCCTATCACTTGGCTGGAGTGGTCTCTAGCGGTTCTCGACCAAGCGCAACTCGGTGGCGAGGGCGCCGACGTGAGCGTCGAAGAGGCCGCGCGGGACCTCGTAGAAGATTTGGGCCTCGAAGGCCAGGCCCAGACAAACGCGTGCCTGCTCAGGGGAGAGGGCGTTAAGCAGGCGATCGTAGTAGCCGCCGCCATAGCCGGTGCGGCCGCCCCAGGGATCAAAGGCCACGCCGGGCGCAATCACGCACTCAATCTCGTCAAGCGCCACCGGGGTGCACAGGGCGGGGACCGGCTCCGGAATGTCCCAGGCGCCGGGCGCAAGTTGGCGTTCGGGGTCTGTGATCAGGTAAAGATCCAGCTCATGGCGGTTGCGGTTAACGCGGGGAAGGATCAGGCGCTTGCCTGACTCCAAAACGGAGCGGAGCAGCAAGTCAGTCTTCACCTCCGAGCGGAAATGAGCGTATGCCAGCACGGTCTCCGCCTGCTGGAACTCCCAGGCCTGCACGACGCGGGTCCAGATGATGCGGCTCTTGTCGGTACGCTCAGCGGGGGCAAGAGCGTCGCGTGCTCGCAGGGCCTGGCGGCGCACCTCCGACTTGCGACGTTCTTCGGAGGCGGTCTTGCGACTCACCACTGCCCCCTCATTATAGCATCCGCTACCCTGACCACCTGCACCATCTCCTCCACGTCGTGGACCCGGATGATGTTCGCTCCATTTGCCACCCCCAAAGCTACCATGGCCGCGGTGCCCCATTGGCGCTCCTCCACTGGCTTGTCAAGAATCTTCCCGATAGTGGCCTTGCGCGAGGGGCCGATCAGTACCGGGCGCCCCAAGGAGCGGAACTCACGCAGTCGCCGCAGGATCTCCAGGTTGTGCTCCGAGAGCTTGCCAAAGCCCAGGCCGGGATCCACGAGAAGGTGCTCCTCTGGCACCCCGGCCTCCACCGCTGCCTCGAGACGCGCAGCGAGGAAGCTGTAGATTTCGCTCATAACATCCTCGTAACGAGGATCGTGTTGCATGGTCTGGGGGGTGCCCTGCATGTGCATGAGACATACGGGGACCCCCAACTCGGCGGCAGTCTCCAGCATCTCCGGCTGGCGGAGCGCCCAGATGTCGTTGATCAGGTCGGCGCCGGCGGCTACGGCCTCGCGAGCGACGCGGGCCCGGCGCGTGTCTACGGAGAAGGGTAGGCTGACCTCTGTACGGAGAGCGCGCAGGGGCGGAATAACTCGCCGCAACTCTTCTTCCTCCTCGACCTCCGGCGCACCGGGACGGGTGGACTCTCCGCCAACATCTAGCAGGTCCGCGCCGGCCTGGGCGAAGGCCTGGCCCTGTGCCACCGCCGCGGCCACATCCTCGCCGAGGCCATCTCCGGAGAAGGAGCCTTCGGTCATGTTGATGATCCCCATGACCAGGGGGCGCTCAAAGGACAGCACGCCGTGCGCGGTATGGATCGGGGGAGGCAACTGCTCATACCGGGCCAGGAGTTGCGCCAACCCCTGGCCGAGGGCAGCAAGTCCGAAGGGTTGCTGCTTGAGTCTGGGTATGAGGCGGCGGTAGATGCGCCGGGTGCCCAGGAGAATCACTGGTCGCGGAGTGCGGTCAAAAGCCGCGACCTGTTGGTGAACAGCGCAATCGCCACCCAGAGCAAGCAATTCCTGCTTGAGCAAGGCGGCGGCGCGGCCGTCGAGGTCCTCGGCACGGAGGGGGAGTGCGGTAAGCTTATCTGCCATCCATTGATCGGCAGGCGAGCGCACGCCGAGCCGCGCTAACTCCTTTTGCGCCTCGTCACGGGAAGAAAGGCACAGTACCCGGAGATGGTAGGGATGCATGGACATGGGTGACCGCCTGATTATAGCACTCCACCGGCGCTCTCGGCGTTCGCCATAGCGAAGAAGTTCTCGAGTAGCCGACGGCCATCAGAGTAGTGTTCGGTGTAGGCCTCGGGGTGGAATTGCGTGCCGTAGATCGGGCGCTCGGCGTGACGCATGGCCTGTACTTGGCAGTTGTCGTTAGTGGCCAGGAGCTGGAAGCCCGGTGGGAGACGCTTGACCTCGCAGTAGTGGCTCTCCAGGACCATGAGGGTCTCGGGCAGACCCGCAAACAGCGGGTCCGCAGGCTCCAGGAGGCGTACGGACTGCATGCCGGTCTCCGTATACCAGCCGGGATGATAGTCGGGAGAGAAGTCGGGCTCTCCGGGGCGCAGTTGGCGCATCGGTGCATCTTCCAGAGGCTCGATCTGGGGAAAGTCGTTGTTGAAGGCCACAGCAATAAGCTGGTGTCCCCCGCAGAGGCCGAGGACGGGGAGGCTGGTGCTGTGGAGGAGGTCGCAGATTCCGAGCAAGCCGGGCCGGTCGAGCTGGTCAAACCCCGTGGCAAAACCGCTGATGACGAGGGCTCGGAAGGGATACCGGGCCACGGCCGCGGGCGTCACCTCGGTGTAACGCCGGATCAGGCAGGGCATGCCGGAGGCGGCTTCGAAGCGAAGCTTGTGGCGCAGCAGGTTGGGGGCCTGCTTGAGGTAGTCGTCATCTGAGTCATACATGGCGAGGTAGAGGATCATGGGCGAGTGCCTCCGGGTGGCAGGACTGAAGACGTCCTGGAGAGCTTACCATGTGGTGGAGGGGATGTGAAGGCCCTGTCACTTCCCTACGCAGAAGAGAGCGAAGATTTGATTCACGATCTCCTCCGGGCTGGTGGCGCCGGTGATTTGACCCAGCGAGGAGAGCGCGGCGCGGAGGTCCTCGGCGAGGTACTCCTCCGTCGCTCCTGCCTGTGCGCTGGATTGAGCCCGCTGCAGCGAGATGAGAGCGTGCTCCAGGGCTTGCTGATGACGCGCATTGGTAACGATTATCTCTGCGGCGTGCTCGCCGGCGAGGCCGATGCGCTCGGCGATCGCCCCGCGCAGGCGATCCAGGCCAGCGTGGGTCAGAGCAGAGATCTCCACCGGATTCTCCCTGTCTGCTTCGTAGAGAGGGAACGAGGGCGAGGCAGGCGGGAGATCGCACTTGTTCAGGACCACAAGCGTTCGCGGGCCCGCCAGGGTCTCGAGCAGGTCCTCGTCCTCAGATTGAAGCGGTGCGGAGCGGTCGAGTAATAGGAGGATCACGTCTGCTTCGTTCAGGGCCTGGCGGGCGCGGTCCACCCCGGCTTGCTCGACCTCGTCTTTGACCTCGCGCAGCCCTGCGGTGTCCACCAGGACCACTGGCACCCCCTGGAGGTTCAGGCTCTCTTCTACCGTGTCGCGGGTGGTGCCGGGGATGGCGGTGACGATCATGCGCTCCTCGCCGAGGAGAGCATTCATCAGGCTGGACTTGCCTACGTTGGGCCGTCCGGCGAGGGCTACGCGGGCGCCCTGCCGCAGTAGCTTGCCCTGGGCAGCGGTCGCCAGGAGAGCGGCAACCTCGGAGGCCAGAGACGCGAGGCGCGGACCCCACCCCGCCCCCTGCGGGGGCGGACCTCCCCTAGATAGGGGAGGTGTCGGAGCAGCCGGCTCGGCATGCGGTTCGAGATCCTCGCCGAAGTCCAGTTGCGCCTCCAGCTCGGCGAGCACGTTAACCAGGGCCTGCCGCAGGCGCTCGATCTCCGCGGAAAGGCGTCCGCCAAGTTGCGAGAGGGCGGCCCGGGCGGCCTCTGCGGTGCGGGCGGTGATCAGGTCCGCCACCGCCTCGGCCTGGGCGAGATCAATCCGTCCGAAGAAGAAGGCGCGCTGCGTGAACTCGCCCGGATCGGCCAGGCGGGCCCCGGCGTCCAGGCATAGGCTGAGCGTGCGGCGCAAGGGAATCAGCCCGCCGTGGCAGTTGATCTCCACCACGTCCTGGGTGGTGTAGGTGTGCGGGGCGCGCATGACCGTCAGTAGGGCCTCGTCCACTCGCTCCTCGCCGTCCATCACGTGGCCGTAGAGAAGTGAGTAAGTGGGTTGCTCGGCGACCGCTTTCCGAGGATGGGCCGGGCGGAAGACGGAGGCGGCAATCTCCGCGGCCCGGGGACCGCTCAGGCGCACGATACCGATCCCACTTATCCCCGGTGGGGTGGAGATAGCGACGATGGTGTCGGAGAAATGATCCGTGAGGGGGCCAGTAGGTGGATTCATCGGTCTGAGGCGTGTGATTGGCGGCAGGCAGTTAGAGTCCCGACCTGGCGAGGTGATTGCGGTAGGATTCCGAGCGGCGGTAGACCTCCAGTACCTCGGAAGCCGGACCGTCTCGCATCACCCGTCCGCGCTCGAGCCAGATGGCCCGGCGGCAGATGCGGCTTACCTGCTCCAGGTCATGGGAGACCAGCCCGAGGGTCTGGCCACGTGTGGCGTGTTCCTCCAGCCAGGCATAGCACTTGCGCTGGAAGCGCTCGTCGCCGACTGCCAGGGCCTCGTCCACTAGCAGAATGTCGGGGTCTAGGTGGGTGGCGGTGGCAAAGCCCAGACGCAGCAGCATCCCGCTGGAGTAGGTGCGCACCGGCATGTCCCGGAACTCCTCCAACTCGGCGAAGGCGAAGATCTCGTCGAGTACGAGGTTGACCTTGCGCCGAGGAATGCCGGTAATGGCTGCGGTGAGATGCACGTTCTCCTCGCCGGTGAGGTCAGGATGGAAGGCCGCGCCCACCTCCAGTAGGACGGCAACGCGCCCGGCCACCCAGACCTCGCCCTCGGTGGGCTGCAAAACCTTGGCGATGATTCCCAGCAGCGTGGACTTGCCCGAGCCATTGGGACCGATGATGCCTACCGACTCCCCCTGGTGTATCTCCAGGTTGAGGCGGTTGAGGGCTGCGAATTCCTCGGGTTCAGCGCGGCGGAAGCTCAGCCTGGAGATGATAAGGTCCTTCAAGCGCTGGGGCCGGTCACGAACCAGGCTGAAGCGCTTGGTCAGGTTCACCGTGCGGATGACAACGGGCGCCGGAGGCTGCACTCAGATCGCCTCCGCAAAACGCCAGGCCAGCTTGAGGTACAGGTGATAGCCCACGATGAACATCACGAGGCAGATCACGGCGACGGGCAGGAAGAAGACCCACTGCGGGGATTGGTGACCTATCAGGGTGGTGCGATAGGACTCAATCAGCGTGGCCATCGGGTTGAGCATGTAGAGCGCGAAAGCCCATTGGGGGAGAGTGAGGTGCAGCTTTCCGGCCAGCAGGTCGGCGGTATACATCACGGGAGTCAGGAAGAAGAAGACGCGCAGGAGCTGGATGATGATGAACTTGATGTCATGATAGAAGGTGTGGAGCGCGGCGAGCATCAGACCCAGTCCGGCTATCAGGAGGGTCTGGAGTATGATCAGGGGGAAGAGGTATAAGAAGTAGCGGTGGGGGGTATCACCGACGGCGGCCAGCCAGATCAGCAGCACCACCAGGGAAAGCAGGAAGTGAATGAGATTACCTATTACCACGGCGATTGGCAACGCCGCCCGCGGGAAGTAGATCTTCTTGACCAAGTCCCGGTTATTGAGCACGCAATCGGCGCAATCCTGGAGACCGTTCTCGAAGAAGTGCCACGCGATGATGCCCGTTAGCAGCTTGACCGTCAGATTCTCAATGGGCACCTGCATGGCGAACTTGACTACGAAGGCCAGGATCGCCATCTGGAGAATGGGGGTAAGCATGGACCAGAAGAAACCCAGGACGGAGTTGCGATAGCGGACCTTCAGGTCCCGGATGATCAGGCCACGGATCAACTCCCAGTGACTGGCCAACTCACGCAGCGAGGACCAGATGCCAATCTGGTAGCGGACCTGCTCGAGGGCGGGGGCCGGGGCCGGGACAGATGCGTTCATGGGCAGGGCGATTATGCGAGAAATGCGGAGGAGAGTCAAGCGGGGAGGCTCGCGTGGGGTGGTTGGGGCTGCAGGCCGCAGGAGAGCGCGTGAATGAACTTACGGGTTGACGTAGTACGTCTGACTAGACGAGGCCCCGCGCCGGAGCGGTGTGGGGGTGCCTCTGGTGCCCAGTCGGAAGCTCTACGAAAGAGCGGAGAATCAGGCGTAAGTGACCGCTGCGCAAGACGTAAAGGACTTGAGCGGCGCGATGGCGAAGGCGAATGCTTGCTCGGCAGGGGTGTTCGCCCGGGCCGGGCCAACCGCAGTAAGGGGATGCCATGTCTGACCTACCCACTAATGCCAGTGAAGAATTCAAGCCACAACTTCGCAAGGATCCCATTCTGGAGCGTTGGGTAATCATTGCTGACCGGGGAAAGCGGCCCACTGATTTTCCGCCGGAGGAGGAAGATAAGGGGAAGTTCTGTCCCTTTGATGAAGGAAATGAGGATCGCACGCCGCCGGAGGTATATGCCGTGCGCCCCGGGGGTGGCGGGGTCAACACCCCGGGGTGGAAGGTGCGAGTGGTTCCTAACATGTACCCGGCGGTGATCACGGAGGGGGATACCACACACCACGGTATCGGGCTGCTGGACTGGACGCGAGGGGTAGGGGCGCATGAAGTCATCATCGAGCATCCGGATCACAAGTTCAGCTTCGCCCGTGCGGATGTGGAGCACATGCTGTTGATCGTGGAAACCTATATTCAGCGGGTGAAAGACCTCCGGGGGGACAAGCGCTTTCGGCATATCATCGTCTTCCGGAATCACCGGGGAGCAGCGGGGGCCTCGCTGAAACATCCGCACTCCCAGCTCATTGCCCTGAGCATCACACCGGAGACCGTGAAGCAGAAGCTGAAGGCGGCCCGGGAGTATTACCTGCGCAAAGAACGCTGCATCTTTTGCGACTTGATTGAGCAGGAGATGCGCCTGCCGGATCGCTTCATCTATGCCAACGATGATTTCGTGGTTCTGTCGCCTTTCGCCGCGCGATTCCCTTACGAAGTACACATCTTCCCCCTGCAGCATTGTCATGACTTCACCTTGATGGCCGAGGAGCAGAAGCGGGGTTTCGTGGATGCGCTGCAGTTTGTGTTGCGGCGCTACGATGGGGAGATGAACGATGTGCCGTACAACATGATGCTGCAGACGGCGCCGAACCCCATCCCGCGGCCGGGGCGGCCAGATTACTGGGGCACAATCCAGTGCGATTACCACTGGCATGTCGAACTCCTGCCGCGGCTAACCAAGCCGGCAGGCTTCGAGTGGGGCACGGGGTTCTATATTAACACTGTTCTTCCGGAGAAGGCCGCGGAATTTCTGCGCACCGGCGCAGAGATCGAGGACGCCGCAACCGCGCAGTGACCGCCGAGGACCGCACAGTACCATGAACGACGCGTCAGGCACCAAGCCTGCCCAGAATTCATCCGTGTGGAAAGCCGTTTTCGAGCGGGCGGCGAACGCCATAGTGGTGGTCTCCCTGGAAACCGGCCAGGTCATCGAATGGAACCAGGCTACGCTGGCTCTGTTTGGCTACACGGCGGAGCAGGTGGCAGGGATGAGGTTGGTGGAGCTTCAGCCGGCCATTCGAACACAGCGGGAGGCCTTGCGGAGGCAACTGGCAGAAGCTGGCAGTCTGTTCATTGACAGCTTCCCCTTGCGCCGTGCCGATGGAAGCGAGATTCAGGTCGCCATACATGCGGTGCGTACCAGTTACGACGGGCAGGAGGCGTTCCTGGCAATGCTCCAGGATGCCGCCCAGGCCCGCGACCTCCAGACTCGCCTGGCTACGCAGGCCATGCAGTTGCGGGCGGAACTGACCTCGCAGGCGGATGAGTACCTGCACCTGAAGGAGTTCTTTGAAAATGTCATTGATGCCCTGCCTTTGCGGCTCCTGGTGTTAGATGAGGATCTGCGCATCATCCACGCGAACCCGGCGTATTATCTGCAGCGGGGAGTAACGCGCGAACAGATCATTGGTCAGAGTGTGCGAGACGTGTTTCCCAAGGAGCTGTTGGACGAGGCCGGGCTGGAGCGCGCCCTGCAGGGAACGCTTACCACGGGGGAGCGGGTATGGTGGTCGGGCTTCCGCGAGCAAAGTGTGGGGCATCCGGAGCGAATCATCAATATCCGCATTGACCCGTGTCGGGGGCTGGAGGGCCGAGCTTGCCTGCTGATCTCCATCGAGGATGTCTCCGAGCGCTATCGGCAGATCTATGAGCGTACGCTGTTGCAGGAAGTTTCGCAGGCGATGCTGAGCACCCTGGATCTGCCGCGGCTGCTCCATGCGATCCTGACGGGGATGACCGCGGGTGGAGCGGTAGGCCTGGGTTTCAACCGGGCGATTCTGATGCTGGTGGACAACGCGGCGGGAGTTCTGAAGGCCGAGATGGCCGTGGGGCCCGAAGACGTGCACCAGGCCCATACCATCTGGTCGGAGGTGACGGGGAGATACCGGACGCTACAGGACTTTCTGCAGGACTACGATCGGCTTCCGCCCCCGCAGGATCGGCCCCTGGCGGATCTGGTGGAGCGGCTGGTGGTGCCGCTGAGTGACGTGGAGCACTTGCCGATGTCTGCGCTGGTCAGCGGGAACACGGTGTACGTTCCGGATGCGCGCAACGACGCTCGGGTGAATTCGGAGTTCGCCACGGTCATGGACTCGGATGAGTTTGTAGTGGCGCCCCTGCGGGTGGGGGAGACGCAGATCGGCGTGGCCATAGCGGACAACTTCATTACGCACAAGATGATCAAAGGTTCGGACACACACCTGCTGACTTCCCTGGCGAACCAGGCGGCACTTGCTGTGGAGCGCGCACAGCTCTTCCGCGAGGCCCAAGAACGGGCGGAGGAGCTGGCTCGAGCCTACGAGGAGCTGAAGGCGGCGGAGCAGGACCGACTGCGTAACGAGCGGCTGGCGACCGTGGGGACGGTAACCGCGGCGGTGACCCACGAAATTCGGAATCCACTGTCTACCATCGGGGGATTCGCGCGAGCCATCCTGCGCGACCCCCACGACACTGAGCGCAACCGGCGCAGCGCAAAGATCATTGTGGAAGAAGCGGACCGGCTGGAGGAGCTGCTGCGGACCGTGCTGGACTTCTCGCGGCCGGAAGGAGTCAATGTACAGCGCACGCGGATCGAGCCTATTGTGGAGAGCGTGCTGGAGTTGACCGCCGAGCAGCGCGAAAGGGCCGGGATTGACTTGAGCTGGGAGGCGGAACCCGACCTGCCGGAGTTGGACCTGGATGCGAATCAGATCCGCCAGGTGCTGCTGAACCTGGTGAAGAATGCTGATGAGGCCATGCCCAACGGAGGCCTGCTAGCGTTGACCGCGCGTCTCGCGGGGAATGAGGTGGCGTTGGCGGTCTCGGACACCGGGAGTGGGATACCACAAGGAGATCTGAGCTTCGTCTTCGATACCTTTTTCACCACCAAGCCCACCGGGACCGGGTTGGGCCTGGCCCTGGCACGGAAGATTCTGGATGCACACGGCGCGCGGATTGAGGTATCCAGCCTGCCCAGCCAGGGGACGACGTTTACGGTCTACTTCCCGATTCCACCGGCATAGCCGGGTGAGTAGTGCAGAGTCTTAGCAAGGAGGGGTACTTGTGCCCACCATACTGGTTGTAGACGACGATGAGAATCAACGGCTGCTCTACCGTCAGGAACTAGAGTTGGCGGGTTACACGGTGGAGACCGCGGCCAATGGCCCCCAGGCTATAGACCGCGTTAGCAGGGGCGGCATTGACCTGGTGGTGCTGGACATTGCCATGCCTGGCATGGACGGGATTGAGGTCCTGGGACGGGTGCTGGACATAGACCGGCAACTGCCGGTGATTCTCAACACCGCTTATTCCTCCTACAAGGAGGACTTCATGACCTGGGCCGCTGAGTCATACGTGACGAAGTCCGGGGACCTCAGCGAACTGCTGAACAAGATTCGAGAGGCGCTCGCCAAGCGGGGTCTGGAGGCACCGGAGGAGGAGTCGCCGGCTCAGGAGTAAGGCTGATGCAGAGGACCGAGAGCATAACTGGGCTGCTGCGCGACTCCGTGGCGATGGTCCTGGCAGGGGGCGAGGGTCAGCGGCTATACCCTCTGACGCGGGTGAGGGCCAAGCCGGCGGTGAGGTTCGGCGGGGTGTACCGGATCATGGACTTCACGCTGAGTAACTGCCTGCATTCAGGGCTGCGCCGGATCTACCTGATGACTCAGTATGCTGCGACCTCCATGGCCCGACATGTGTACAATGCGTGGCTGCCCCTGGTCTCGGAGGAGCTGGACGAATTCATTGAGATGCTGCCGCCGCAGAGGATGTTCGCCGACCGGTGGTATGCGGGGACGGCGGATGCGGTGTTCCAGAACTTGCTCGTCCTGCAAGAGCAGCGCCCCTCCCGCGTATTCCTGCTCTCCGGAGACCACATCTATGCCATGGACTACTCTCAGCTTCTGGCCCGCCAGGAGGAAACGGGCGCTGACCTGGTGATTGCCTGCATGCCTCGACCGCTGGAGGAAGCCCGGCAGTTGGGCGTGATGCAGGTCGAGGAGGGGGGACGTGTGGTCGGGTTCCAGGAGAAACCGGAGCAACCAGCGCCGATGCCGGGGCGTCCGGATCGGGCCCTGGTCAACATGGGCGTGTACCTGTGGCGGACCGAGACTCTGGCCCGAAAAGTGGCGGAAGACGCGACGCGCGACGGTAGCCATGACTTTGGGAAAGACATCCTGCCGCGGATGGTGGAGCAGGGAGAGGCGGTCTCGGCATACTTCTTCTACAACAGCGAGAACAGTGAACCGGGTTACTGGCGGGATATCGGGACGCTCGATAGCTACTGGCGGACCACGCTGGACCTGGTCGGTCCCGTGCCAGAGCTAAATCTGTATGATGAGACTTGGCCGGTGTACGGGAGCCGGCTGCGTTACCCGCCTGCCAAGTGTGTCTCGGGGGAGCAGCTGGAGATCACTGAGACGCTGCTCTCACCGGGGTGCATCATCTCCGGGGCGCGGGTGCGTGGCAGTGTGCTCTCGCCCGGCGTGAGAGTAGAGGAAGGCGCGGAGGTGGAGACGAGCATTGTCATGGACAGGGCGAGGATTGGCGCCGGGGCGAAGGTAACCCAGGCCATTCTGGATGAGGGTGTGGAGATTCCACCGGGCTACGAGGTGGGGGGAAACCCCGAGCGGGATCGCAAGCGGTTCGTGGTCACCGAGGGCGGCGTTACGGTGGTGCCCGCCGGAGCGATGATGGATTAGTCGCGAGTGGGCTGCAGCGAGGGATGAAAGGGTAATGGACGAGAAGCCGAAGAGGTATATCGTGGCGGACTTTGGGGCGATTACGCCGCTGCGGTGTCCTTGTGGGTTTACCCGACGTGCCTTCACTGAGGATCCTGACGGCGTGGCGACCGTGCACGTCGTGGAGATCCAGGAGGACGCGCGAGTCCACTACCACCGCAAGCTGACGGAGGTATACTTCGTCCTGGAAGGCGAGGGCATCCTGGAATTGGACGAAGAGAGCTTGCCGGTGAGGCCGCGAAGCTGTGTCATGATCAAGCCCGGCTGTCGGCACCGCGCCGTGGGACAGTTGACGATGCTGGTGACCGCCATCCCGGCGTTTGACCCCGAAGACGAGTGGTTTGACGAACAGGTGTAGCGGCTTAGTACATCGGTGGAGGGCCGGAGGCTCCGGGCGGTGGTGGGGGCCAGGGGGGTTTGATCTGACCCAGGTCCACTGTCTCCCCAGGTTTGACGAGCACACGTCGGTTTTCCCACCAGTCCTGGGGCCAGAGGGGAGCCCGGCTGGCTCCGGGGGGGAGGAACATGCCGCTCGGCGTGTAAGGTAGCCCGGGTATTAAGCCCTCGAGGCGGAAGCGGCCCTGGCCATCGGTCAGCACGTGCTCGCGGAAGCCGGCCTGTGCCAGGCGGCGCTCCAGCTCGGGGAAGGCCAAGTCGTTATGCCAGCCGCTCCGGACCTGCACCCCCACAACGGGATGATCCTCATGGTCCAGGACCTGGCCGGCCACCACTCCGGGCGGCCCCAGCACCAGACGCAGTGAGGCCGAGGAGGCGGCGGCTGTCCTGCGCCTTCCGCGGTCCGGGTCGAACTGCACCGCGGCGAAAAGCAGGTCGCGGGGGTGAACGGCCACCAGCAGCACCCGGCCGCGCTGGTTGAGGCCGCTGATCTCGAAGCTACCGTCCTGGCCGGCGGTCACGGGTTGGGCTACACCGGGGCTGGAGACCTGCGTGCCCGGCACTGGCTGCCTCTCGGCATCCACGATCAGCCCCTTTAGCGAACGGCCCTGAGGATTGATTCGCAAGGGGGGGAGTCGGCGCTCCTCTCCCGGAGTGAGGAGCAGATTCCCCAGGTCACTCCAGGCGTCGTCCAGGGCCAGGCGCGTGTCGGTGACCACCTGGAGATCCACGCCCGGTGGGAGCGGCCCGATACGCAGTTGCCCCCGCGCGTCGCTCTGCCATTCGGAGGGCCAGTGCAGACCTGCCGGACCCAGGATGACGTAAGCTGGAACGCTGGCAAGTGGACGCCCCTGCGCGTCACGGACCTGTGCCAGGAGATACCCCGCCTGCCGCAGCTGTACGGCGACCGGCTGTTGCGGGTCCTCGAGGAAGGCCACGCCGGCGAGCTGCTGCTCGGGATCCAGGGCCAGTATGGCAGGCCGACCCGCGGCCAGCAGTTGGCCAATTCGGTCCCCAGGCGGCAGGACGAAGCGGCCGTTCTCGTCGGTGGTGGCTGGGAAGTCACGGGCGGGGTCGTAGGGCATCCTCCGTCCGAGGGTGCCACGCCCGACCTTCACCCCCGGAGCCGGCGTGCCCTCCGGGTAGAGTACCTGGCCACGGACTTCACCCTCCTGCGCCAGGAGTAGCGATCCCGGACAGAGGATGCAGAGGACAACCGTGGCCAAGAGCTTGAGTGAGCGCATCAATGACTATCCCAACATGTGGCAGTAGGGCCCTGCTACCTGCAACGTTCCCTGGGGGTCTACGGTTCCCCTTGCCAAAGGTCAACCGTTTCAATTACAATGCCGGCGTGAATGAGGGAGCGGAGAGCAGCACAATGAGTGAGCCGTACCGGAAGCTGTCGCCCTACCGGCACATCCATTTCATCGGTATCGGTGGGGTCTCCATGAGCGCCCTGGCCTCCACGCTTGCCGGCTGGGGCTTCCGGATCAGCGGCTCCGACCGTTCAGATTCGGCGACCCTCCAGGAGCTACGGGACCGGGGCATCGAGACTCAGATCGGGCAGCGCGCGGAGAACATCAACGGTGCTGACCTGGTCGTCTACACCACGGCCATTCGCGAGGATAATCCTGAGTTGAAGGCGGCCCGGGCTGCGGGTTGTCCGGTCTGGCATCGCTCAGAGCTACTGGCAGCGGTGCTAGGCAGCCAGCGGCGCATCGCCGTGGCGGGTACACATGGCAAGAGTTCCACCACCTCCATGATCGCCACTGTGCTGGCGGAGTTGGGGCAGGATCCGACACTGTTTGTGGGAGGAACCTCGCGCAACTTTGGCTCCAACTATCACCTAGGTAACGGCAAGATCGCGGTCTTTGAGGCCTGCGAAAGCGACGGTAGCTTTCTGCACTACGGCGGCTGCTCGCAGGTTATCACCAGCATTGAGCCCGACCACCTGGATGTGCACGAGACCTTCGAGAAGCTGGTCCAGTGCTTCTGTGACTTCGCTGCGAGCGCTGATCCGGAGGGTTTCCTGGTGCATGCCGCCGGACACCCGGCGGTGGAGAGAGCTGCGGCTTGCAGTCCGGCGCGCCTGGTGACCTATGGCCTGGGGCACGCCGCGGACTACATGGCCAGAGACGTGCGGCCAGACGGCGACGGGGTGCTGTTTACCCCCACGGTTCGGGGAGAGCCACTGGAGCCGGTACGGCTGCCCGTGATCGGCGCGCACAATATCCGCAACGCCCTGGCGGCCCTGGCGGTGGCGACGGAGTTGGGCCTCGACCCCAGACAAGCGGCGCTGGCGTTGACGAGCTACAAGGGTGTGGAACGCCGCTTTGAACAGTTGGGAACAGTGGCCGGGTACGACGTCATTGACGACTACGCACACCACCCCACCGAGGTGCGGGCCACGCTGAAGGCGGCGCGCAAGCACTATGGTCCCCGCCTCCTCGTCATATTTCAGCCCCACCTGTACAGCCGGACACGCGACCTGTTGGCCGAGTTTGCACGGGCCTTCAGGGACGCACGAGTGGTGGTTATTGCGGACATCTACGCCGCGCGTGAGCAGCCGGGGGACGGGGGAGGGATCAGCGGCGCGGATCTGGCTCGGGTGATCCAGGAGCGCCAACCAGGCAAACAAGTCGTATACCTGCCTTCCTTTGAGGAGATCCAACGTTTCGTTCAGGAGACTGCGCGGCCAGGTGACCTGGTACTGACCATGGGCGCGGGAGATATTCGCAGACTGGGCGAGACGCTGATTCGAGACGCCGCCGTGAAAGCCTGACTACATCGCAGCCGGAGCTACAGCAGGTGCGAAGACGAGAGGAGAGCCCGCAGCAGCGTGCCGGTCAAGTGCGGCGCGAGCGGATGCGCCATGCCCGCGAGCTGGTCATGGCTACCGCAGTGCTGGCCTTCGCCTGGGGGCTGGCGAATTCTCCCCTGGTGTACGTCCACGAGGTGCAGGTGACCGCCCCCGATGCGGAACTCCAACGCCTGGTCACCGAGGCCATTCACCTTCCGAGCGAAGCCTCGACACTGTTCTATCCGCTGTCACGGATAGAGCGTCAAGTGCTACGTCTGCCGGAGGCCCAGGCGGTGGAGATTGAACGTATGCCTTTCCACACGCTGACGGTGAAGGTCTACAGGCGTGTGCCCATTGCTCTGGTGACCGGCGGCACGGCACATTTTCTGGTGGGGGAGGATGGGGTCCTGGTGGGGGTGGTGCCGCCCGGGAAGACGCCGCTGAAGTTGCCGGTCATTGACGGTCTGGTGTCGAGTGAGGCCCAGCCTGGTCAGCGGCTCCAGGATGGGTCCAGGTGGGTGGTTACCCAGGCGGTGGAGGCGGGACGACGCGGAGGGCTGACTGGAGAGTGGCATCTGGATTGCTCTCAACCCTTCGACCTCTGTCTTAGTTATGGGAACGTGAAGGGATTCCTGGGGAGCAAGGATAATCTGGGACGGAAGATGGAGCTGTTCGCTAACCTGCTGCAAGAATTGCGCCAGCGGGGCAAACGCCCGGCGTACATAGACGTGCGCGTGCCGGACCGCATCGTGTGGGGACCGGCTGGGTCTTCCTAGTTGCGTCGGTATAACTCAGCGCCACAATTGCCAGAAGTCTATCGCATCCGCGAGGGCCGTCCCGGCCCTGCATGAGCTGCAAGCCAGGAGAGAGACTTGGTCACTGAGCACTATGTCGCCGGCCTGGACGTCGGCACGACGAAAATCCGCACCGTCATCGCCAGCCCCGAGGAGGGGAAGCTCCGTATCCTGGGGGTAGGGCTGGTTCCGGCCGCGGGCCTGGCGCGGGGGATCGTGGTGGACCGCGAGCAGGCAACGGCAGCGATAAAGGAGTCAGTGCACCGCGCCGAACGGATGGCGGGCTTACAGATCTCCGGGGCCTATGTGGGGATCAGTGGCGCCCATATCGCCTGCCGTAACGTCACCGGACGCATCCACCTGCCTGGTGGCGAAGTTACCCCCGCAGATGTCGAGAAGGTCATCCAGAGCGCGCGCGACAACATCCGCACCACTCCCGAACAGGAGATCATCCATGCGCTGGTTCGTGATTTTGCGGTGGATGGGGAGCCGGAGATCAAGCGACCGGTGGGGATGCGTGGCAGTCGCCTGGACGTGGAGGTACATATTGTCATCGGTGTGGGCAGTATCATCGGCAATCTTCAGGATTGTGTGCGGGAGACCGGTGTGCAGGTGCTCAAGGACGTGCTGGAGCCGCTAGCTACAGCTAGCGCAGTGATCAAGGAAGCGGAACGGGACCTGGGCGTGATGCTCGTGGACATCGGCGGCGGCACCACTGATGTGGCGGTGTTTCATGAAGGAAGCATCTGCCATACGGCCTCGCTGCCGGTCGCAGGTCACCACGTAACCCGTGACCTGGCACAGATTCTGAGGTGTAGTCCGGAGCATGCTGAGACAGTCAAACGGCGCTTTGGCGCCGCCCTCACCGACCTGGTAACCACTGAGGAGCTAGTCCCGGTGGTGGAGGTGGGTACGGAGACACCACGCATGGTGCCGCGTCGTTTGCTGGCGGAGATCATCCAGCCGCGGATGGAGGAGATCTTCAGCATGGTGCGGGAGAATCTGCAATCAGCCGGGGTCTACGAGGCAGTGCGGGGAGGCGTGGTGATGTCTGGCGGTGGCTCGCAACTGGCGGGTTGCGAGCGGCTGGCTTCCGTTGTGTTAGATGACCTGCCGGTTCGTGTTGGAGCGCCGCACGGCTTGGCTGGCCTCTCCGACAGCGTGCAGACGCCGATCTTCGCCACAGCGGTAGGGCTGGCGCTGTTGGCCGCTCAGGAGGGAGCCTGGGCCGCTCCAGGCCAGCCGGGGCGTTGGGAGTCTGTTGTCGAGATGGCGACTGCCTGGTGGCATCGCACGGTCTCGCCTTGGTTCCGGAAGCGCTCCCGGTAGCGTACCTCTTGCTCTTTCCTCCTCCGAAGTTGGGCTACGATCCCAGAGGCAGTCTCATTATGCAACGGCAGGATTGACCCCCTGTGCCGGGCGTGGGTATACTTCTTGCTGACGGAAGGGTGGCCGAGTGGTCGATGGCGGCGGTCTTGAAAACCGTTGTGCCGCAAGGCACCGGGGGTTCGAATCCCTCCCCTTCCGCCAGGGCCTTGAAGGGCGGGGTTCTGGACGTGGTCGTCGTCTTTCGCTCCCCACGAAGATACAAAAGCAGGCTGGCAGCGATGAAGCTCAAGAGCTGCACTTGCCAGAAGCGTGAGTCAAGAGACGATGATGTCAACCACCGAGGATGAACTGCTGATCACCGACATGCGTTGTGCCTTGCCGACCGACGCCTGGAGCGACGCAGAGGCCCATATTCATCGGCGCCGCTCCGAACCGCCGCCCGCGGGCAAGTGGAGAATCATCGACTACGTGAGCCAGCGCTTCAGCGGGAGCTGCCTACAGACCGTGCACCCCGATGCCGCCACGTTGACGATCCCCTTGAGACGCAAGGGCTGGCATGCGGTCTCGATCGGGCTGGCCCATCCCTGGATGCGGAGAACCTTCGTTGAGGTACGGCTGACCGGAGAACAGGACTGGCAGGTCATCGAGGGTTACCGGCCGGGCCTGGATGAGCCTATGCCATTATACGAGCCTAGCGGGGGAAGTTTGCTCCACGAGGAACCGTGGATCTTTGCCGATCTAACGGGAAAAGATCTGGAGGTGCGGTACCCGGTTGATTACCCACAGGGAGTACGTGTGGGGGTGGGGAGGGGTTCCTTCTACTCCGTGCGTGCCACCCCGGTGCGGCCGGAGGACCTTCCCACGGTTACCAGTCGCCGGCACGCGTACATGGTACAGGCTCTCGAGAGCAGCTCTCGGTATCCAGATGATCCGCGTTGGATAAACGACCAGTGGGACGTTGTATGCTCTAACAACAATTGTCTGAACCATCCTCTGACTCTCAAGGCGCTGCATTCCACCTTCCCCTACGAGCCCTGGGACCAGGAACCCTATTACGCAGAGAGCTATCGTGACGACTTGGCAGGGCCCCTGGAGGCAGGGCGCGACCTGGTCAAGGAGACTATTGCCACCGTCCACGAGCACGGGAAACGGTTCTGGTTTGCCATGCGTCCGCAGGCCTGGGGCACCGCGGGAGTCCTCGACCAGGCCACCTTCACGCCTTTCTTCGCCGAGCACCCTGAGTATCGATGCGTGGAGGCGGACGGGGGTGCGTTGAGCAAGCTCAGTGTGGCCTTCCCGGAGGTCAGGGCGTACTTGAACAATCACTTCAAAGAATGGCTGCAGCGGGGTGCTGACGGGATTAGCGTTATCCTGGTGCGAGGATACCCGTTGGTGCGGTACGAGGAACCGATCGCCGAGTTGTTCAGGCAAAGATATGGGCAGGACGTCCGTACGGTACCAGACAATGAGGCGCGGCTCCGAGCAGTGTGGGCGGAGGTCGTGACAGAATGGTTCCGCGAGCTGCGCCAGCTTTGCGACGAGGCTGGTCCCACAGAGCTTAGCCCACGTCGGCAGCTCTCGGTCTACTCCGGGCCCTCCTTGGAATGGAATTGGCAGTTCGGGTTTGATGTGGCGACTTGGGCGCGCGAGGGGCTAGTCGATGTGATTATGCCCTATCCCACAGGTGCACATCATACGGTGCAGCTCTACGGGGAGTATTATGACCGGCCCCAGGGGTGGATTGACATGCCGGCGTACCGAGAGGCGGTACAGGGCACGGGGGTTGAGATTGTTCCGAGTCTGGGCTCCTGCATTGACCATTTGATACCGTTGGCGGTCTATCGGGAGCGAGCGCACCGCCACTACTCGGAGGGCGCAACGGGTTTGTGCCGTTGGGATAACGGCGCGGACGCGGCGCTCGCGCGAGCGCGGCTCGATGACCCCGGATTGCAGGCGCTGTGGGTTGAGCGGTACATGGTGAAACAGCAGAACTGGATCACCGAGCTGCAGGGGATGGACGTGACACGCTTCGCCCCGGGGCTTGCGTATTAGAGCCTGCAAGCGGCAACGACCAGCTCCACCGGAAGACCCTATACGCTCCTGCCAGGAGAAAAGTCAGCCTAGTCATCGGATGAGCAGCGGAGTTCCGGCTTGCGATGGGTCTTGTCGAGGGGGTATGGAGGCAGGCGCGAACTTGTCTGCGTCGCCAGCGCTCTAAACTGTTGTCCAAGGGCCAGTGAAGATCGCTCGGTTGGTTGAGCCCGCGCTTGAGCACTCCCTTGTCTCTAGACTCCGCACGCCCGCAGTTTCGCCCCAGCCATCTTCCGGGAAGGCGCGAGCACGAGTCTGAGGGGGTGTTGGAGAGGTGAAAAGCAGGGGGAGGACATTCGGGGTAGGAAGATGAATAATATGGTTGGCAACTGCGTGGTGAACGCGTCAAAACACAGGGGGAGGATTACCATGGGTGTTTCTCACTGTCTGAGACGGACACTGGCGTGGGGGGTGGTGCTGTTGCTGATAGCCGGCGGACTGATGCTGTGGCCGGCAGACGTCCAGGCTGCAGTTCCCGTTGGTTACGATCACCCCGAAGCGGACGAGGGTGGACCGAGCACACCCCAGGGTCTTGAATGGCTTGACAGGGTCTGGGGTCGGAGGGTGGTCCTGGCCCCCAAGCTGCCTGGAGGGCCGCTGCGGGTGGTGGCGCTGGTGAACCGTACGGGGGTGATCAACGCCCACGAACTGACCCGGCATTTTCCCCTGAAGCTGACTATCGTCATCCCCACCGGGTCCGGAGGCCACCAGTTCAAACCCGAAGACTTTGACGAGTTGCGTCAGGTCTTGGCCTCTGGAGAGCAGATAGAGGTATTCCTCCTCGCGAAAGTGGATCCGGGTACGATTCCACTGGACCTTACCTACCAGATTCTCAAACGGGTCAAGGAAGGCAACTCCGGGCTGGTGACTCAGGACGTGGCAGGTCATTTCAACCCCGTGGGCCTGGGCCTGAAACCGGTGGCCTCGGCCAAGGACCTCCTCCCTGGCATTCCCTATGAAGGCCTGCAGCAGGTGGCCAATGCCGAGCAGCACAAGTTCCAGTACGGAACCGTCCCCTATGATCCGCAGCCCAAACCCTTCACGTACGGGGGCGTGGGGCTGTACGAGTTTGGCCAGGGCACCATAGTAAGCATTAACAGCGCCTCCACTGCCGGCAACGCCTACTGGGGAACGGCGGCGGTCATCAGCTCGATCCAGACCACTCCCGACATGTGGGCGCAGAATGACTATCTATACAGCCATACTGCGAAAGCCTTGCTGAAAGCCTCGGGCCGGGCGCAGGCCATACAGATCACCGGCCTGCAGCCTCGGGGCTTGTCCCCGGCGATCGCGACGCCGGAGATTGCGCTGGTCACTCCGGGTGCGGCCTTCTCGGGGACGCTGCGCTGGCAGTTGCGGGATACCTGGGGGATCGTTACCGCCCAGGGCAAGAGACCGTGCCAGGTGGAGGCGCAGGGAGCCATCCTGGCGCTCGACGAGGTAAAACTTGACAACGGGGGGCCGCAGTACCTGGACGTGTGGGTCGAGAACGCCGCCGGAGAGACGGTGGATTGGGGTAGCACGTTTGTAGAGGTAGATCGCGGAGCGACGGCTCCTGAGATCGCCCTCAAGCATGCGGACAGCACGCCGCGCGGGGAACCACTCGCGGGGTCCGTCACCGTTGAGGAGGCTCCTGAGGGGGCCAGTTTGCGCGTAACGCTGATGGATCGTCACTGGCGTGAGGTGGGACAAGTCAGCGGTCCCGCGAACGCCAGACTCGACTTCCGCTTCCCGATAGAGGGTCTGGAAGGCCAGGTATGGATTGCCCAGGCAGATACGCTGGATAGGACGGGTCACATCCTGTCCCGAGCCTTTACCTATATACGCAGCCCTCACACCAAGGCGACGCTGGGCAACTGGAACCCCCTTGCCACGGTGGTCCTGGAGAGCTCTCCGGAGCAAAGCGCGGGCCGGCGCCTGGAGCGCGCCCTGGGGTTTAAGGCGAATCGTGCCTACGGAGGCTGGGACCCGATCGAGGTGGCCAGCCAGGTCTGGGACGACCTCCAGGGAGGCCCGCATACGCACGTCACCGGTCCAGGCAACGATCCCACCGGCATCACCGACTACAACGAGCCGGCCTTCCGGGAGGACATGCTCAACTGGTACCGCACGGTCACCGAGGTACTGGCGCCGATTGGTTTGTTTGGGATTAGCCTGACCGACGACTCTTCCGCCGCGCGGGAGCTGCCGTATGGCGCGTATACCAACCTGAAGTTTTACTCCTATCTCAAGGAGCTCTATGGGGATTTCGAGGGCACGTGTAAAGCCTGGGGTTGGACGCCACCCGAAGAGGAGGTGGCAGCGGAAGACCTGCCGCTCAATCCATATGTGCAGGTGGCCTTCCACCGATTCCTGGAGAAGAAGTATGGGAACCTGGAGGAGGTCAGCAAAGCGTGGAAAGTTAAACTGCGGCAGTTTGCCGGGGCCACGCAGGCTACCGTCAAGGCTGAGCGGGAGAAGGGGAACCTGGTGCCCAGCAATGACGTGGCGGAGTTCAAAGCCGCCTTTCAGGGTGATGCGAACACCGATGATCCCTTCGGACGAATCACCCGCGCCTCGGTGAAGGCAGCCTTTGACGCTGGTATACCCGGTCCGTGGATTGACGCGCAGCGGTTCCTCGAGTTGGAATGGTACAACGATATCGCTGACATCAACCGGGCGTCGCAAGCGGTGCTCCCGGACTCCTGGGTGGGCACGGACGCCTCCTATTACGGGAACGGGATCGCGGAGTGTTTCTCCCTGGTGCCTTATGTCTGTCCCTACTATAACCATACCGCGCTGAAAATCGCGGTGGCGCGTGGGCGGATGTCCAAACCCGGCTGCTACGGCGTATGTCTGGGATCCTACGGGGGAAAGCCCGCGAACATGTCCGGGCGGCGCGGGCAGGTATGGGATGTGGCGCTCTCTGGTGGGACGGGCTTGTATTATTGGATTCTGCGCTACTACGCTCTGGGTCCGGAGCTGACTCTCTCCGACGCCCATGCCCTGTACCAATGCGAGGTCATTGAGGAACTGGATGGCGGGTTGGGAGAAATGCTGGCCACTTGCCCGCCGGTGTTCTCGCCCATCGCTCTTCTCCGGAGCCAGAACTCCGGGCTCTGCGATCAGCTGGAGGCCAAAGAGCAGCCGGTCACCAACCACGCTCTGAGCTTTGACGCCTTCCTGGGGGCGATGGAGGACCTCACGCTGAACCCCTGGATCATCACCGCTGAGGACCTGGAGAGCGGCTGGCTCAAGAGGCATCCAGTGAAGCTCCTGCTACTGCCGGGCGTAAACAGCATGAGCGAAGCGGAGATGGAGGCGGTGCGCGCTTTCGTCAACGGTGGCGGAGTCGTCGTCGCCGACGTGCTGCCGGGGCGGCGCTTCCCCAATGGCACACCTCGAGCCCAGGCGCCCCTCGCGGAGCTCTTTGGGGTGCAGTACACGCCGCTGGGCAAGGACCAGAAGGCCGGCGTGCGGGGGATCATGACCGGGAAGTCGGCTCCCGATGGCGGCGAGTTGTCCTTTGGAGAGGTCCTGGCCGATGTGCGTGTCAAGGCGGGGACGGCTACTGCCTTGGGGACTGTAGAGGAGACCCCCGTGCTCTTGCGTCAGCAGGTGGGGAAGGGGCAGGCCTTCCTGTTCAACGCTTCCTTCAGTAGTTATTCCACCTATCGCGCCGAGGGGGGAGACATGTGGGTGCCCTGGTCGGAGGTCATGAAGAGCACCGTGTCCGCCGCTGGACTGGAGAGGCCCTACCCCTTCACCAGCCAGGGGAAGGACACACCCGGTTTTCGGCTGATGGCCTTTGACAATGGGCGTAGTACCTTGCTGGGGGTGACTGACACTGGATGTGCGGACTTTGGGGGCCTGCGCCGGCCCCTTGAGATTACACTCCCGCAAGCTAGCTATGTCTACGATGTCCGTGCAGGTAAAGCGCTAGGGAAACTGGACACCCTCAAGGTGGACTTGCCCCGGAGCGGCCAACGGGTTTATTCCCTGCAGCCGTATGAAGTGAGGTCGCTGCAGGTGCGCTTGGACAAGACTACCTGTGGTGGTGGAGAAACCGTCGTTCTCACCGCTGAACCAGTAATCGACCCGGCCGGGAAGCGGGACCTACACTTCTTGCGGGTAGAAGGCTTTGACCCGGAAGGGGAGCGTGCGGAGATGATGCGACGGGTGGTGCAGTGCCCGGAGCAAGGGCCGGTATCTGTACCCTTCACCTTCGCTTATAACGACCAGCCGGGTGTGTGGAGATTTGTGGTCACGGATGTCAGTTCCGGTGTAAGTAGGGCAGTGAGGCTGCAAGTCAAAGGAGGAACGCGATAATGATTCGTCACCTTCTGTTTACCGGACTGCTGCTCACGGTTGCGGGAAGCGTTCTGGCCCAGATGCCGGAGCGCCTGTATGTCTACAAGGTGGAACGGATTACGGCAGACCAAGCCCCCCAGCTTGACGGGAAGCTGGACGAGAAGGTCTGGCAGAATCGCCCGCAGATTACGGCCTTCCGTCTCTTCCTGGGTACTCCTGGCATGCCCACTCAACCTTCGGAAGTCACCCTAATCACTGATGGGACGAGGCTCTATATCGCTGAAAAGTTTTACGACGACGACATGGCCAACGTGCTGTTCAACCCCGCGCGCGACCCCTTCTGGAACGATTGCACGGAGCTCTACTTTGACCCCCGTCACGACCTCAGCCGCTCTATCCAGCTTGTGGTGGATTGTGGTGGGCGGCGCTGGTGGCAGAAGCAAAATGACGACGGTTGGGGCTGGTATGCGGACAGCAACTTTGGCGTGTTGGCCGACTGGGAGGCAGCGGCGTTCCGTGGACCCGACTACTGGTCACTGGAGATCGCCATCAACGCTACTTCCTTCGAGTTCACCTGCACGCCGGGAGAGGTGACACGATTCAACGTGTGTCGCTTCCGCCTGAATCCGAAAAAGTCGGAATTCAGTGCCTGGACCTATGGTCCCGCGGGGCGGCAGAAGGACATGAGCGCCTGGGGGCATCTTATCTTTCTGGGCCCGGGGCAATCCGGGGCTTCGGATATTACAGAGGCCGATATCAAGCTGATTTATCCAGACCTGGGCTCGCGAGTGGTGGAGGTTCCTGTATCAGGCGGCTTTGTGACCTACACCAGGGCCGACACGCAGAAGCAGACGTTTGTGGAACTGCTGACACCGCCTCTGAAGCAGAGTGAGCAGTATCTCGGAGACGCCGAGGAGACGATCGCCAAACTGCCGACGACTGCGCGCGGGCTGGAGGCATTGAAGGCGGAGGTCGCCAAGCTGAAGGCCTCGCTGGAAGGGAATCAGGCCCTGGTCGCCCAGGAGTTGACTTTGGCGCAATACGACCAGTTGCGAGAGGCCGTCGAGACGCTGCGCAAGTCTAGCGAGACGGTGTACTGGCGGGCGCAAATCCTGGCGCTCATCTGAGACGAGGCTCCTCGACCTGTAAGACACGGGCGCACAAGGAGGTCTAGCTACGGATACTGACAACCTGCGTGTGACAATTACATGTGTGCTGTTGACGCTGGGTGCTCTGATCAGTCCGGGCTATGGAGCGCCCGCGGCCGAGTTATTTGATCGGAGCGATGCCCTGTTCCAGGCCTCGGAGAGCCATACCGCCACGGTCATCGGCACGGAGGGGGCGCGTAAGGGGTATACGCTCAAAGTTGACACTGTGCGCTTCGGCGCGTACAGCCTGGAGGTCACGCAGCAACTGGATCCAGAGACGGGCTGGCCGCCGCAAGAAAAGCGCATCTGGGGCGATGGCTACGTGCGCATCGGGGGCTTGAGCGGCTCCTGGATGTACTGGTTCAGCCTATCCGCCGCCGTCCGCCTGGAGGGTGAGACCAAGGACCTGCCGGACCCGCCCTACTGCGGTCTGCTGATGTACTGTGGGCTTCGCGAGGTCAACAACCGCCGGGTGGTCGCGGAGGCTATCTGGCAGGACACCGCCGGAGGTCACCTGCGGGCCCGGTACGTGGCCTGGCGCGGGGTCACGGACCGCTTCGGGTATGTTCTGCAGTATTTCCCCCCTCCCGAGCGCCAGCTCACCTCCTTGACCTACAAGCTGTTCTGCACGCCGTTGTGGTACAACACCGACCGGGTGCGCAAACGCTGGCTGATTACCCCTCTGCGCAGCGAGGAGGTCCCCCTTGAGCCGTCGCCGATTGATCTGGCACAGGAGTGGGCCATGGTCTTCTGCACGCGCTATGGCCTGCAGACCGCAGGGGGCACTCTGGCCTTGGACAGTGATTCCATCGAGGCGGCGACCGTGAGCCAGAGTACGGCAGGCACTATTGGCGCGTTGCTGACCCCCAGAGACCCCTTGGGCGAGGTGCGGGTGGTGATGGGGGACTGGGCGGGGGAGACTTACCCCATCGCCGCGGAGCGCTACCTGGGATCTCTGCCGGCGGTCAAACAGGACCTGGCGCGGACTGCAGAGGTGAAGGTGGCACTGCCCGTGCCTCCTACGGAGGCCGAGGAGCAGGATGTGGCTCGTTTGCTCGCGCTCTATCCGACGCTGGGGGAGAAGTTCGGAGCCGAGCTGCAGAGCGCACATCAGGAGCTGGATGAGAGCCTGGCCGCAGCCCAGGAGGATTCACCGGCCCACTTCCTGCGCTGGTATGAAGCGAACGAGCGCTGGAAGAAGGCAGTGGGTGACATGCGCGCGGCCTGGATCAAAGAGAAGCTGTGGCTGCAGGAAGGTTAGCGCCTCGCCAGGCCTGTGCCGACAAGACCGACGTGCGCCTTACTTTTCCACTGCCCGGTCGCGGTACAGGAAGGTCGTCATTCCCAGACTGATCCGATCGCCGCTGCGCAAGGTGCGAGTTCGGATGTTCTGGCCGTTAACCTGGGTTCCAGTAGAGGTGCCCAGGTCCGCAAGGGTATGCCTCCCACCCTGCTCACTAATCGCGGCATGCTGCGGGGCCACGGACTTGTCCAGTGCTAAGGTAATCTCGCATTGAGGGCTGGAGCCGATTAGCGTCGGCGAGCGGTAGAGGATGAACTGCTTACCGGTCAGCGGGCCCTCGACGATGCGCAACCAGGCTTCCTTGCGGGCTTGCTCAATCACGCTGATGGCGAAGCCGACTGCGATCCCCACCACCACGAGCGCGACCAGGCGGCTCATGCCGCCTCCCACCGTGCCGCCGGTCAGGCGCAGCGCCTGTTTGAGCACCTCATGAATGGGGTCAAAGAGTAGCCCCCCAGCTGCCCCGCCGATAAGCCCGCCCAGGAGACCGTTGATGAGCTTGCGGCGAGAGCGCACCAGAGCGCCTTGCGAAAGACCGACGAACAGCCCGGCCAGCGCCCAGCCGATGGCGCGTACGGGAATCTGCGTGGCTGCGGGAAGGCTGCCGCCTCCGAGGCCGCCATAAACCGCTTGGCCGATGACTCCGCCGATGAAACCGCCGACCGCGCCGATGCCGAGGCCCAAGGCGGCCCCGCGAGCGGCCTTCTCCCAGGTGCGCGCATTGATCCCCTCAACGGCACCTAGCATCATGCCGATCATCCCGCCGGCACAGGCAAAGAACAAGCCCATCTTGCCCAGGAGCACAGCGAGAAGCTGGGGTTCGGGCGTGGCGCCCAGTGGCAAGTCCACGATAAAGGGGGTGGTGAAGACCCAGGCGAGCGCCCCCCCGATGGCCCCGGCCAGCATCATATTGAGAATGCCTACGACATCCTGGACGGTGACTGAGGGTTTGCCTTTAGTCGCCTTGCCCTTGAGTGGCGGGGCGGGGCCGAGCTCGGCAGTGGGCAGGAGCCCGGGCGCGGCCAGATGTTCGGCGTCAATGACGAGCAGGTCTCCGGCCGGGCCCGGGGCGGACAGAGGCTGCGGCGGGGACTCCTCGTCGTCCAGGGTCACGTCGAGGATCTCCTCAGGTTCCTGGTTGGCGCCATCGTCTGTTGCAGACATGTTGTTCGGTCGGTTCCACCTCTGACATTCGCGGATGGTCAGGTTCTCAATGGAAGTAGCCCTGGTCTATCAGCACTGTCCAGTTGTTGAAACTGGTGGCGATGGTTAGGGTAAGGGTGCCGCTTCGGGTCTGGATGGTCTCGCCTTGCTTGTTGGGAGCTGATACGGAGGCAATGGCCATGGGAATCTCCTGCATGCCGGGAACCGGAATGGCCAGGGTGAAGTTGTCCAGGCCGAGCTCGCTGACCGGACTGACGCCGGTGTAGAACCGGGCGCGCCAGGGGCATTCGACCTTGATGGTGGTCATGGTCAAGCCGCTGCCCTGCAAGTTGTATATGGTCTTCCAGCGGACCACCTTGCTGGGGTCGCAGCCCTCTTCCTTGCCGGCGGCGACGCCCTGCGCCCCCGTGGTGAGTGGCTGCACGGTCTCCTGGGGCTGCATGGCCAGGCCCTCGGCGGTGGTGGCCGCAGGTGGGAGCGGAACGGCAGGAACCTGAGCCACTGCCCCGGCTTCGGTGGTGGCCGCCACGGCGCTCTCTTGGGGGACCACGGCCACCGCCGGCCCCGTCACCTGCACTGGCGGCACCTCTTGCGCGGGAGCCTGTGCCACTTGTGTGCCGGTATCGGTCTGGTGCAGCAGCACATACAGGAGTGCGCCCAGCAGCAGCAGGACGGCCACGCCGAGGGCGATCAAAGCCACCAGACGCGGGTCGCGTCTGGGCTTCTTCGTCAGGTCCAGCACCGGAGTTTTGGGAGACGCGGGCTTGAACGGCTCCGAGGACTGCACCGGAGGCAGAGGAGCAGAGGCCGGCTGCTGCTGGGCCAAGAGCTTGCAGCGCGGGCACTCGGCCTCAAGATCGCTCATTGCGTAGCCGCATTTGGGGCAGTTCACATACTCACCGCCTAATGAGTGGCTATCTGGCGGAGATGTTAGCACACGAGACGCGCAAAGGCAACGCGGTGCTGAACCAGGCCGCTGCAGAGGAGCACGGGAAGGGTACAGCGCAACGGTAGAACTGCTAGTCCAGTGCGTCCATGAGCGCCTGATGCCATTGAGGCCTGGCGAGTGTCTTCATCTCCTGGCGCGTGGCGGCATACAGTTGCGCACGACGCTCGCGGAGCACTTCGAGCGCCTGCCGAGCTGCACGGGTTCGGCGCAGCCCGCTGGTCCTGAAATGCTCTAGCACTGCGGCCTCGAGCACGTCGTAATCGTGGGTCAATCCCGCAGCCTCCTGGACCTTAGCGACCACGGCGTAAGGTTCGGCGAGAGCGGGTAGGGCCTGCAGAAAGGGCTCCATGGTGTACTTCAGGCGTTTGACCGCGATGCGTAGGCGGTGCAGCGTGGCCGGGTCGTCTTTCTCCTGGAGCGCCGTCAGGCGCTCAGCGACTTGCCGGGCACGCGCGCGAATCGAGAGATAGGCAAAGCTCTCCAGAGGCAGGCGCTGCAGTTGTTTCGTTCTGAGGGTGGTAGCGTCTGCTAGTTTGGTGATCCGCGTGTGGAGGCGAGCGCCGTCCTTGAACCGCCGCCACAAGGCCAGGAGGTCCTCCAGCGCCAGGCCTCGTTGCTCCTGCCACGTTTCCCGCAGGTTGGCCAGGGCCTCAACGGCCGCAGGAGCATGTTCCTCCAACCATTGTAGGTGGCCCAGGAGCACATCCAGGTCGCGGACGCGACCCAGGGCATCGTTGCACTGTTCGGTCAGCTCCAGAGCGCGCGCTCGCAGGCGACGCGGTAGCAGTTTGCTGAAGAGGCGCAAGGCCTCGCGCAGACGCTTGACTGCTACGCGCAGGTCGTGGACGCCTTCGGGGTCGCCGGACATGGCCGCGTCTGCGTATAGGGCGACTTCTTTGCGCTTGGCCAGGAGGAAGGCCGCCGCGGCCTGGCCAGCGGGCCTGTAGAGGCTCATGTTCTGCGGCAGGACGGGCTTGCCCATGTGCAGCTCAACACGTTACATGCAGGAACAGAGCTTTTCCGTGCGGGTCGGCGTTGTATGCGGCTGCCGCCTCGGGGGTGGAGAGAAGGCGGTAGGTGAGACCGCGCGTTTCCAGGTAGTCTTGGCCGTCCTCGGCCAGACGCAGGGCACTGTCAAATCCGTTGCCAATGATCAGTTCCGTGGGGCTGCCCTTGCAGACCCTCTCCAGTTCCTTTGCATCCAAGACGTGGGAGGTGCCATGTTTCTCCCGGGCGTGCTTCTTCTTGCGTTTGACGATCTTCCCGTTGGCGCGGAGGTATAGATCGTGGGGGTACTCCTCGCCATTGACTACCACTAAGCCGAACTCGACGCGGTCAACGGTGGGTGTGGGACGCGGGTGGTTCGAAGATTGGGGAGATTCCGCAGCCGAACCCAGCAGCTCTCGCCGGAGCAGGGCTGCGGCCCCCAGCGCGACTGCATCGTCCGCCAACTGTGAGAGGGTCAGACGCATGACGGCGCGGGAACGGCGCAGACAATCCGCGTCCACTTCGGTCTGGATCAGCGGCAGCAGCCACTCCCCACAAGCCTCCATCACTCCGCCGCCGAGGACGATCAGCTCGGGGTTGAGCACATGCCGCAGGCTGATGATGCCCTGCGCGAGGTAATGCGCCTCGCGACGCATGACCTCGGTGACCAGCTCATCCCCAGCCTCGAGGGCGGAAGCCAGCGTGCCGCTGGTAAGGCGCCCGGCCGCGGCCTTGCTCGTGATCGAGGACTTACGCCCGGCCTCCAGGGCTTCGCGCAGGTTGCGCTCGATCGCCGTGCGACTGGCTAGCGCCTCGAAGCAGCCGCAGTTGCCGCAGCCGCACACCGGGCCGTCCACCTGCAACACCAGGTGCCCGATCTCGCCGGCCTGATCCTCCGGGCCGGTGCGGAGTTCACCGCCCAAGACCACGCCGCCACCGATCCCCGTGCCCACGAAGATGCCGACCAGGTCACTGACCCCTTGCCCCGCGCCGATCCAGGTCTCCGCCAACGTGCCGAGGTTAACGTCGTTGCCCAGCGCCACAGGCCAGGGGAAACGCTGCTTCAGGCGTTTGACCAGGCGCGGATCATCCACCGCCAGGTTGGGTGCGTGGACCACGAGGCCCTTGCGACTGTCAACGACGGCGGGCACGCCCACCCCCAGGCCCTGCACAGCCTCGGGCGGACGACCAGCCTTGTCAAGCACACCCTCCACCGCCCCGGCAATCTGGTCCGCGAGCGGCACGGGATCCTGCGGCACGGCCTGTTTGTGTCGCGCCAGGATTGCACCATCTTCGGTAACCAGCAAGGCGAGTATCTTGGTCCCGCCAACATCTATGCCGAGATAGAGACCTTCGTGAGTCATGTTGTGTCCGCCTCCCTTCCCAGGGAAGAGATCAGTGGTGAACGGGCTCTCGTTCGTTGTCGCCGGTCAGTTGTTTGCGGGTGCGGCGGTCAGGGGGTTGGCAGGCACTTCCAGGTGCCGGGAAGTCCCCCTATCAGTCCTCTAGAAGGGAGGACAGAAAGTCGCGAAGCGTCTCGGCCAGGGACCGCTGGTCTTCTGGCTGCGCCACCGGAGGAACGGGACCCACAAAGTCAGTGAATTTCGGCTGCCCGGGCAGCATGTCGG
>LSQX01188214.1_pt1 | contig 40509 bp, 32 predicted proteins | sample 654561 | NCBI WGS metagenome assembly LSQX01 (sample SAMN04489861, study PRJNA283612) | anaerobic digester metagenome | isolation source: 4 biogas reactors fed with cattle manure at either 37C or 55C with and... | place: Denmark: Kongens Lyngby | collected 2014 | reverse complement strand
TTTTGGCTAAAGCCAGTTTGTTGCCCCACCTTTATATCCCTCCGGCTTAAGCCGGCGGCAATTCATGAACACATTATTATGACTGGGAACGCATAAACCGGACACTGAGAAAGCCTCAGCACCCCGGATTAACAGCCCCGTAGGGGCGATATATTGGTAGAAAATCTAAAAATTCAATCTCTAAGCCCCGTAGGGGCGGAATAATTGAAAGGGCGCTTCGAGAGCCTCAGCGCCCAGGATTTATAATCCCGTAAGGACCCTTACGGGATGGTATATTTATAGAAAATTAAGCCAATTCCATCCCCAAATCCCGTAGGGTCGTAGACACTTACGGGGTTTAATAACAAATGAATAATGAATTGGAACGGATTTTAGCCCGTTTGTTAAATTAAAACCAACTTCAATCCGGAGTACAAACTTTATAACATTATTCTTGTTAATCAATCGTAACTTACTTTGAATTAAGGATTTTTTCTAATTTTGCCGCATGACAAAAAACGAAGACGCATTAAAAAAGATAATAGCCCATGCCAAAGAGTATGGGTTTGTTTTTCAATCAAGTGAAATATACGACGGCCTTAGCGCTGTGTATGACTATGGCCCTTTTGGGGTAGAATTGAAAAATAATATTGCCGATAATTGGTGGAAATCCATGGTTCAGCATCACGAAAATATTGTAGGACTTGATTCTTCAATATTCATGCATCCGACAATATGGAAAGCCAGCGGACATGTGGATGCTTTTAACGACCCCATGCTTGACAATAAAGATTCGAAAAAACGATATCGTGCTGATATGCTTGTAGAAGAGCATATGGCCAAAATCGAAGATAAAATTGATAAAGAGGTTAAGAAGGCAGCTAAAAGATTTGGCGAAAGCTTTAACCGTGATCTTTTTATTGAAACAAATCCGCGTGTAGCTGAGTACAGGAATAATATTGAAGAGATCAAAAAACGACTGTATACTTCCATGGATGAGGAAGATATGGAAGGAATTAAAAAACTAATTGAAGATCTTGAAATTGTTTGTCCGGTATCGGGAAGCCGTAACTGGACTGATGTCCGTCAGTTCAACCTGATGTTTGCCACTCAGATAGGCTCGCTCAGCGAAGGTGCTAACACTATTTATCTCAGACCGGAAACAGCTCAGGGAATTTTTGTAAACTATCTGAATGTGCAAAAATCAGCCAGAATGAAAATTCCATTTGGGATTGCACAAATCGGCAAAGCATTTCGTAACGAAATTGTCGCCAGGCAGTTTGTTTTCCGTATGCGTGAGTTTGAACAAATGGAAATGCAGTATTTTGTGAAACCCGGCACTGAAATGGAATGGTATAATTTCTGGAAGGAAGCGCGAATGAAATGGCATATTTCTCTTGGGTTGCCGGAAAATAAATTCCGTTTTCACGACCATATTAAATTAGCACATTACGCTAATGCTGCCACCGACATTGAATTTGATTTCCCAATAGGATTTAAAGAACTTGAAGGCATACATTCCCGTACTGATTTTGACCTTGGCGCTCATCAGAAATTCTCGGGCAAGAAGATTCAGTATTTCGATCCTGAACTCAATGAAAGCTATGTGCCATATGTTGTTGAAACTTCCATAGGGTTAGATCGCACATTCTTTGCTGTATTCAGCAATGCCTATACCGAAGAAAAACTTCCTGACGGTTCTGAAAGAGTGGTTCTTCATATTAAGCCGGCATTAGCACCTGTAAAAGCTGCTGTTTTACCTTTGACAGCAAAAGACGGCTTACCGGAAAAAGCCCGTGAAATAATGGATAAGCTCAAGTTTGAATATCGTTGTTATTATGAAGAAAAAGACTCGATAGGACGTCGCTACCGCCGACAGGATGCAATAGGTACACCTTATTGTATTACTGTTGACCATCAGACTCTTGAAGACAATACAGTAACTATCCGCGAACGCGATAGTATGAAACAGGATAGGGTGGAGATTGAACAATTACAGGGAATTATCCAATTAAAATTAAAATCGTAATCTTATAAATAAGAACGTAATTTCTCGATTTTTAATAAGCATAGGCTGACTAAATACTTCTAAAAAATTTATCGCCAGCCAATTATAAGTTTGGCAGTATAAAGATACAATTATTCTTTTCTTAAAATATTAAAACAATATCTTGCATATGAGTTTGGTATAAAATTACAGTATTTTTGCTGTGAAACAACATCGCTTTTAGCCTTCAACACTTTATCAAAATAAAACTCATTACCCTTGCTGAACAAAATTGCTATTACGGCTTTATCCAGATTTTTTAACGCTTTGCTGAGCTTTGCAATAGTAGCAATAGCAGCAAGGATTTTCGGAGCTGAAGGATATGGAACTATTGTTTTGCTCATCCTGGGTATTACATTCATACAGCTTGTTAATAATTTCGTAGGAGGTTCGGCACTGGTTTACCTTGTGCCGCGTGAAAGAGTTGGGCATCTTTTTCTGCTTTCGTATGTATGGGCTTTGATTGTTGCAGTTATTGGTGCCAATCTATTGTTTCTGTTCAAGCTCATCCCCTCTGAATTCCAGCGCGAAACCATGCTCCTTTCGTTAACATCAAGCTGGGCATCAATAAATATGATGATCATACTGGGACGGGAAAGAATAAAACTTTACAATATATTAAGTGTATTACAAACCCTGTTGATCTTCTGTAGCATTCTTTATTTTGTATTTATCCTGAAACACAACTCCATTGATTACTACATTTATGCGCTTTATATTGCCTATTTATCAACTTTTTTAATAAGTCTTATTTCTATAAGAACCGACATCATTATAAATGATATCAGCACTATAGGAAATTCCATAAAACCAATTCTGCAATACGGCGGATTGATTCAGCTAGCCAATATATTACAGTTTTTCAATTACCGTTTGAGTTATTACCTTCTTGAAAAGTTTTCCGGTAAATCCGAGCTTGGGGAATTTGCTATCGGTGTACAGCTTGCTGAAGGCATTTGGATACTTGCAAAAAGTGTGGCGCTTGTGCAATATGCCAGACTATCAAACGAACCTGATAATCCTGAATATGCAAAAAACACAACTCTTATATTCCTGAAACTAACTGTATCAGGAACTCTTATTATGCTTGCTGTTTTATTGGCTCTGCCTCAATCAGTATTTACCTGGATATTTGGTGCAGATTTTACAAATGTCAAATCAGTTATTTTTATTCTAAGTCCGGGTATACTTGCGTTGGCTGCTTGTAATATTTTAAGCCATTATTTCAGTGGAACAGGACGTCCGGGGTTTAATACAGTATCATCAGCCATAGGATTTGCAGTGGTAATTATTTCAGGGTTCATTTTAATACCTGGATTAGGTATAGTTGGAGCGGGACTTGCAACCACCCTGTCACATTTATCAGTATTTATTTATCAGGCTTATTGGTTTAAAAAGATATCGAAAAGCACATTTAAAGAAATAACCTTTACTGCATTAGACTTAAAGAAAATGGTGAAAGAGCTTAAAGCAATATTGCCCGACAACAAATCTACTCCGGAGACTAATCTGTAAATTCAAAAAAACATTTTCCGGCATTTTGTAAATCCCTTATACCTCCTCAAACATTAAAAACAGCGCCTTCAACAGCAAGATATGTTTCCTGAAAAACAGTTTTTGCTTCTTCAAGTAAAGGCTGAAGATCATCATAACGTGCTGAATAATGACCAATGATCAGCTTTCTTACTCTGGCTGCTTTTGCTAATGTAGCAGCTTCAACAGTAGTGGAATGAAATTTTTTATGTGCCATATCAATACGATCATTCATAAAAGTAGCTTCATGATATAGCAGGTCGGCATTAGCAACAATATCAGCAGTTGATACCTGATATGCAGTGTCAGAACAGAAAGCATAAGTACGCGGGGGAGCAGGATCAATTGTAATCTGCTCATTCTTATACAGAACCCCGTTTTCATCAGTAAAATCCTGTCCGCTTTTTAGCTTAGGGATCAATGCCAGGGGAATATTCAGCTTGTCTATGATTTCCGGTTTCATTTTTCTGGGTCTGGGTTTCTCCCTGAATAAATAACCACAGGTAGGAATACGGTGCTTCATAGGGATGGTTGAAACAGTAAGATATTCATCTTCATATACACTGGAAACATTCTCAGTATCCACAACATGAATATGCAAAGGATAAACCAGTGTGGTTTGCGATGCCTTTAACTGTACTTCAATTATTTCGCGGATCCCTGCCGGTCCGTATATAAATAATGGTTGTTCCCTTCTAAAAAGATGAAAAGTAGTAACCAGTCCTATCAATCCATAAAAATGATCGCCATGAAGGTGACTGATAAAAATATGATTGATCTTTCCTAAGCGTATATTATATTTATTTAGCTGAATTTGTGTTCCTTCTCCACAATCAGCAAGGAAAATACGATCCAAATGATTAATAACCTGAGCAGTAGGAAATCGTCCCGTTACGGGTGTGGCTGAGTTACTTCCAAGGATAGTTACTGAAAAAGTCATTTATGATATAGCAAATATTATGAACTCACAAATTTAGGCTAAAAATTGCCTTTATCAGTAATTTCCAAACAAACCAGATTATTTTTTAAAAAAGTGATGTTAATGTGATACCTTTATTAGAAATAAGAACTGAGTTATTTTTATCAGTTCACAAGATGAATTGTTTCCTATAGAAATGGGAATAGAAAGTAAATACAATAAAAAAAGCCGCTTTGGTCATTTAAAGCGGCTCTATAAAATTATTATTGGTAAACCAATAACTGAAAATCAAACTGTTTATGCCTCAGTTCCTTCTTCTACCTGGCTTTCAGCTTCTTCCTCATCTTTTTTGCTCTTACTTGCAGCTTTTGACTTACGTTCTGCTTTTTCAGATTTTTCAAGATCCGATTTCATCTTAGCCAAAGCTGTGATATCGCCAAGAGTGGTTTTTTCAATATTATCCTGTAAACGACGAACGGTACGACGTGTTGCTTCTTCTTCAGTCAAAGCTTGGGTCTTTTCCTTTGTACGCACTGCTGCCTGAGCATCCTGATAAACCCTACTATGTGAAAGAATGATCTTTTTGTTTTCTTTTGAAAACTCAATAACCTTGAAATCCAGAGTTTCATCAACCTTTGCAGTGGTATTATCTTCTTTCGCAAGATGGCGTAGCGGTGCAAATCCTTCAACACCATAAGGCAAAGTAACGATCATACCTTTATCAGCTTGTGTCTGAATAGTTCCTTTATGTATAGAACCTGGGGTAAATACTGTTTCAAAAACATCCCATGGATTTTCTTCAAGTTGTTTATGGCCAAGGCTCAAGCGACGGTTTTCAACGTCAACATCAAGAACAACTACCTCCATTTCTTCACCAACTTTGGTAAATTCAGCCGGGTGCTTAATTTTCTTCGACCATGAAAGATCACTTATATGGATTAATCCATCAACACCTTCTTCGAGTTCAACAAAAATTCCAAAATTAGTAAAGTTGCGAACCAGAGCGGTATGTTTTGAATTAATAGGATATTTAGTAAGAATGTTTTCCCATGGATCGGGTATCAATTGTTTAATGCCCAATGACATTTTACGCTCTTCGCGACTCAGAGTAAGGATAACAGCTTCAACCTTATCGTCAACTTTCATGAAATCCTGGGCTGTGCGCAAATGCTGCGACCATGACATTTCAGAAACATGGATCAGACCTTCAACACCAGGGGCAATTTCAACAAATGCACCGTAATCAGCCAGTACCACAACTCTTCCTTCAACCTTATCGCCAACCTTCAGGTCAGGATCAAGCGAATCCCATGGATGTGGTGTAAGCTGTTTGAGCCCTAATGCAATACGTTTCTTGCTTTCATCAAAATCAAGGATAGCTACTTTGATCTTCTGATCAAGTTCTACAACTTCATTCGGATGATTTATGCGACCCCATGAAAGATCGGTTATATGAACAAGCCCATCAACTCCCCCCATATCAACAAACACTCCGTACGAAGTAATATTCTTTACCAAACCTTCGAGTACCTGACCTTTTTCTAGCTTAGCAATAATTTCAGCTCTTTGTTGTTCAAGTTCGTCCTCAATAAGGGCTTTGTGTGAAACAACAACGTTCTTATACTCATGATTGATCTTTACAACTTTGAATTCCATGACCTTATCAACATATATGTCATAGTCACGAATAGGCTTTACGTCAATCTGCGAACCGGGTAAGAAAGCTTCTATACCAAAAACATCAACTATCAAACCACCTTTGGTCCGGCTTTTCACATATCCATTGATTATTTCATCGGCTTCGTAAGCAGTATTAACACGCTCCCATGAACGTAGAATGCGTGCCTTACGATGTGACAGTATCAACTGCCCTGTGGTATCTTCCTGACTTTCAACGTATACTTCTATTTCATCACCAATTTTAAGATCGGGATTATAACGAACTTCATTCAAAGGGATAATGCCATCGCTCTTAAAACCTATATTAACAACCACTTCACGATTACTTATGGCAACAACAGTGCCTAAGATCACTTCATGCTCATTGATAGAACTAAGGGTTTTTCCATAAATATCTTCAAGGCGTTCACGTTCAGCTTTTGTATATGATTCATGTTTTTTACTGCTGAGTTCCCAATCAAATTCGGGTAGTTCCGGGGTTTTTTCAGCTTCAACAACAGGTGCGGGTGCTTCATTAATGGTTTCTTCAGAAACCGGCTCTTCAATAGCAGGTTCTTCAATGATGGGTTCTTCAATGATGGGTTCTTCAGCTACAGGACTTTCAGTTTTTTCAGGAACAACTTCCTGAGCTATAGTTTCCTGAGGTTCTTCATGGGTTTCGGCAACATCAACGGGTTCTTCGCTAAGCTGATCTTCAGCATGTGCAGGATTTTCGTCTGTTACCTTTTGTTCTTCTGATGGATTTTGTTCCAATTCATCGTTGAATTGTTTTTCTTCAGTCATTCAATAATACTTTGTGGTTGCAATTGCAACCGGGTTAATACTAATTTAATTACCTAACTTACAGAGGATTATGTAATCAAAACACTTTCTGTAAAAATGGGTGCAAAGATAGATATTTTTTTACAGACCTAAACCGGATTTTCAGACATAAATTTTATTGAAACAAAACAATAAATGTTTTTATACCCATGCTCTTCGCAGGATTTAATTTTCAATCCTCAACGATTTACTAACAAACTATGATTATCCGGCTTTTTATGGTTTATAACCACGTTGTTTAGCCATCTCCTCAATTCGTTTCTGAAAGCTGGAGACCTTTACCGGTTTCTTTTTGTTCTCCATTATTTTTTTGCGTATCTTGTCTTCATCAATCACACGACGTATCAGAAACATCTGTGCAAAAGTTATCAGATTGGTAAGCATATAATAATAGCTTAAACCAGATGAATAGCTGTTAAAGAACCCTAGAAACATTATGGGCATCATGTAGGTCATCATTTTCATACCCGGCATCTGGGTAGAACCGGTATCCATCATTTTATTATTCACATAGGTATAGATCAGAGTTGTAATAGCCATTAACAAGGTGAAAAGGCTCACATGATCACCATAGAAAGGAATATTAAATGGAAGATCAAGAATTGAATCATAGGTTGATAAGTCGTGCGCCCACAAGAATGACTGCTGGCGCAGTTCGATCGATGAGGGGAAGAATCTGAAGAACGCTATTAGTATCGGAAGCTGGATTAAAGTGGGAACGCAACCCGACATGGGATTCACACCCGCTTTTTTATACAATGCCATAGTAGCCTGCTGCTTTTTCATGGCATCTTCCTTTTTAGGATATTTTTTATTTATCTCCTCAATCTCGGGCTTTAGCACACGCATTCTTGCCTGTGAGATATAAGTTTTATAGGTAAGAGGAGATAAAACAATTTTCAACAAAATGGTAAGTATGAGGATTATAATTCCATAATTTAAATTAAACCCTTCAAGAAAATTGAACACCTTAATAACGGCATAACGGTTTATGCCCTGTAAAAGAAAGAAACCCCAGCCTAAAGGAATCTGACGTTCCAGTCTTAGTTTGTATTGCCTAAGGATGCTGTATTTAGTTGGACCGAAATAAATATTAAGCGGCACTGAATATGACTGACCAGCAGTATAAGGGATGCTTATATCAGCTTTCATGGTTTTCAGATAACGGCTGTCAGTGATATCAGTTTGTACAAACGATCTAATGTCGGCACCAAGGAAATTCTCTTTTGCTATTAGGGTAGTGGTAAAGAACTGTTGTTTGAAAGCAATCCATTTGACCCTGGTTTTCAGAGACTCTGAAGCATCTTTCGCTGATGACAATTCACCCATGTCTTCACTTGTGTAGCGATAGTGTATGGTACTTGCATTGCGTTCAGTTTTAATATTTTTTTCCTGTTGTGATAATTGATTATGCCAGTCAAGTTCAAGATAATTTGTGTTATCGTCAATTACATTATCCATGCCCGAAAAGTTCAAATCCAGTCCGGTCATGTAATCATTGCCTGTTATAATGTATTTAAACTCAATATAATTTTCGGTTTCCTCCTGAAAATCACCTGCATTAGCGTAGGCACGCATTCCAAACTCAAGGACATCGCTACCTTTAATCATCATTTTAAATTCACCTGTAAGAGCAGGATCATACCAAAAAGGCTTAAAATACAGAGAATTGGTTTGAATAGTACGGTTATTGGCAAAAAAAGACAGACTAAAGTCTGAGGCATCTTTATAAATCAACTGCAGTGGAAGAGTATCCCACGACTTAAAATCCTTCAGTTCGGCAGAAACTATTCGTCCGCCTTTTGAAGAAATACCAAGACGAAGCAAATCACTTTCAATAGTATAGATAAGCTCCTCCCCACTTGCTGCACCTGCAAAGCTTCCAAAACGCTCAAGTAATTTCAGCTTTTCAATATCGGTATCTTCTTCTGTTATTTCAATATCATCAGCTTGTTTCTGACTTTGTGCCTTTTGTTCAGCCTCTTTAAGACGCATTTCATCCAGTTTCTGCTGATGTACCAGCGCCAACGAATCCTGCACCCGCTTTCTTTCTTCAAGTTCTTCTTTTGAGGGTGCCATCCATATTGAATAAGCAAGCAGCAGAGCCATTATAAGCACCAAACCAATTAAATTATCTCTTGACATTGGCGGATATTTAATTTTTAAATGATCTGTTTTAAGGGCGCAAAGATAGGACAATTGAACAAATCATCAGGCTATTGATGAATTTTGAAAAAACATGAATATATATTGCTGTATAGATCAAAGTGTTGGAACCAGAAGAAACATGAGCTAAATATTGGCAAATATTCGGGGAAACAAATAAAAAATATGAGATTCCTTTCAATCGGGCTATTTTCCTGAATATTTAAGGCTGGCTTGCACAAAACTCACAAATAAAGGATGAGGCTTTGCAACCGTACTTTTAAACTCTGGATGAAACTGTACTCCAATAAACCAGGGATGATCCAGCAGCTCAATAATTTCAACAAAATTCTCATTTGGATTTATACCTCCGGCAATCATTCCGGCTTTTTCATAATCAGAAAGGTAAGCATTATTAAATTCATTTCTATGTCTGTGCCTTTCTGATATAAATTCAGTATTGTAAATAGTTCTTACCTTAGACCCTTCAGTCAAACGACAGGTATATGCTCCAAGTCGCATAGTTCCACCTTTAGCACGAATATTTTTCTGATCCTTCATTAAACCAATAACTGGAAAAGGAGTTTTAGGGTCCACTTCAGTAGAATTTGCATCTTTATATCCAAGCACATTACGGGCAAATTCAACTATTGCACATTGCATGCCCAGGCAAATACCAAAGAACGGAATTTTATTCTCCCGTGCATAATTAATTGCTTTTACCTTGCCTTCAAAGCCACGTTCTCCAAAACCTGAAGCTACAAGAATGCCTTTTAACCCTTTCAACTCACTAACCACAGTAGTTTCGTTCAAAGCCTCTGCATTGATCATTCTTAAATTGACTTTGGTCTTTGTGGTTGCACCGGCATGAATAAACGACTCAATTATACTTTTGTATGAATCCTTCAGTTCAATATATTTTCCAACCAGACCAATATTCACCTCATTTTCAGGGTTCTTTAGTTTAAAAACAAATTCTTCCCATTTTTCAAGGTTCAAAGTACTGCCAGACCCTATCTGCATTTTCTCAAGTACCACCTGATCAAGCTTTTCATTGCGCATCAGCAGAGGAACGTCATAAATTGTATCTGCATCAATTGATTCAATTACAGCATTTGGAAGCACATTACAGAATAAAGCTATTTTGTTTTTAATTGCCTGATTTAATGGACGTTCTGTACGACAAACAATTATATCGGGTTGAACTCCATATTCAAGCAATGTTTTAACTGAGTGTTGTGTTGGCTTAGTTTTAAGTTCTCCAGTTGTTGTAAGGTAAGGAACAAGCGTAAGATGAATTACCAGGCAATTATTCCCCATCTCCCAGCGCATCTGTCTTACTGATTCAATATATGGCAATGATTCAATATCGCCAACGGTACCTCCTATTTCAACAATTACAAAATCATATTGTCCGGTATTTCCCAGAAAGACTATTCTACTCTTGATTTCATCAGTAATATGGGGAATTACCTGAACAGTTTCGCCAAGATAATCTCCGCGGCGTTCTTTACTTATAACCGCCTGATAAATACTGCCGGTTGTAACATTATTAGCCTGCGAAGTCGGAATATTAAGAAAACGTTCATAATGTCCCAGATCAAGATCAGTTTCAGCACCATCGTCAGTCACATAACACTCACCATGCTCATATGGATTCAAAGTGCCGGGATCTACGTTGATGTAAGGGTCAAGTTTTTGGATGGTAACACTAAATCCTCTCGATTGAAGTAGTTTGGCAAGGGAAGCAGAAATGATCCCCTTACCCAATGAAGAAGCAACCCCTCCGGTTACAAAAATATATTTAGCCCGGTTCATAATCTGATCACTTCTTTAAATTCAAGTATTTTGTTAATAATCAAAAACATACTATATTTTTATAATTTTAAAATTATCATTTTTGAACTTAGATATAAAGGAAATCACTTTTTCAAAAAATCTATCTATTGCCACACTAATCTATTGTATATAAGATATTTATTTCCAAAAACAGGCAACTATATAGCTATTTAGCAATAAAACCATCATAAAAATCACACATTCATAAAACAAGCCGGTACAAAACATTGGTTTATCAGATAATCCACAAATTCAAAAGATTATCTCTAAATACGAAAAACAGCCATTAATATTAATGCCTTCATCGAGCGCTCAGCTCATTAAATTCCAAAATATTAATAATATCTGTAGCTTTTAACCTGCGATATGTGCTTAGCGAGTCTTGTCACCTGGCAGGTATATCCATATTCATTATCATACCAGGCGTAAATTACAATACTCCGCTTATCATTTGAAACCTTTGTTGCCATACTATCGTAGATACAAGCGCAGGAATCGCCGATACAATCAGTTGACACAAGTTCGTTTGAAGTTGAAAATCTGATCTGTTCAATAAGACGACCTTTCAATGATGCGCTACGCATTATTTCGTTTACTTCTTCAAGGCTGGTGTCTCTTGCAACATCAAGCATAAGAATTGCCAATGAAATGTTTGGAGTAGGCACACGTACCGCATTGGCTGTCAATTTATTGGTAAGGCTCGGAATAGCTTTGACAGCTGCAGAAGCAGCACCTGTTTCGGTAATAACCATATTAAGCGGAGCAGAACGGCCGCGGCGTGTTTTTTTATGGTAATTATCCAATAAATTCTGGTCGTTAGTATATGAATGTACTGTTTCAAGATGCCCTTTTACAATACCGATATTGTCTTCTATAACTTTCAAAACCGGCACTACTGCATTGGTTGTACATGATGCTGCTGAAAAAATCTTTTCACCGTTCGATCCCAGATTACATACTTCTTGATTTACTCCATATACAATGTTTGGTATGTCACCTTTTCCGGGTGCTGTCAACAAAACCATATCGGCTCCCGGGCATTTAAGATGGCGACTAAGATTAGCCCTATCGCGATAAACACCAGTATTATCTATTATCAACGCATCTTTTATACCATGTTCTTCATAATTAAGTTCATCAGGCTGAGAAGCTGCAAGCATTTTAACCATGTGCCCGTTAATATATATCACCTGATTGTCAACATCCTCAACCACAACGCCATACATAACACCATGAACTGAATCTTTACGTAATAAAGAAGCACGTTTTCTTATTTCTTCAGGTGAGTTTCCACGGGTAACTATTGCTCTTAATCTCAATTGATTTCCCTTACCAGAACCCTGAATTATTTCTCTAGCCAACAAACGGCCAATCCTTCCAAAACCATACAGTACAACATCTTTTGTAATTTGGCTGCGTGGTGCAACATCAATAATATAGGAAAGCTTGCTACGCAAAAATGCTTTCATATTATTATCAAAATTTTCTTTTTCTTCAGTCCATTCCCGGTTTAAGCGTCCTATATCAATACGTGCAGGTGCGAGGTTCAACTCAAGCATTGCTTTTGCAATCTTCAGGGAATCCTGAATTATCAGCGGTTTATTAATAATATTCTCTGCATAGGAGTGTTTATGCAAAATTGAATTTGAACCTCTGTCGAGCAATTGTCGTCTGAGAAAAATGAGTTCCACTTCTTTATCATACCATAGCTGTCCAATAATATCAATGAATTCATTGGCAGTCTTTTGATCAACAATCCAGTTTTCAAGTGTTGACTGGTAATTTTCATTGTTTTCACGTGCTTGTTTCATAACCACTTTTTGTTAAAGTTTATAGTTGTTTTTAATTTACAGAACACAAGATTTAAGTGGCTTCAAAGTTATAAAATTATTTATCTTAACAATGAAATTCTTTGATATTTGCAATTTATTATGAACAGGAATTTTATATATCGAGTAGGTAGGGGGATTACTCCCCCGCTCTCTCGCACTACCATGCATGGTGAAAATAGTTAAGCCAGCTACGACTTTGTTCCGCTTTATCTGTCCATATGCTTGTGTGATATTGCTGTAACACAATATCACTCCCATCAAATCTCAGGTTAAGGCTCATTCTTGTTCACCTACTTCTTTTACCTGCAACGCCTTTATTGAGTGAGCTCCGCTTACGGCTTCACTCTGAACAAAAGTGCGAATAAACGCGCTGCCTATCTGGCTAAACAGGCCAGCTTAGTAAGTTATACGATTTGTATTTACATTAGTTAATGCCGATGGTTTAAATATTCAGAACAATTAAGCGAAGCGATTATACGAATTGTATTTACAAAATAATTAAAGCTGTTTTGTAAATTACAATCGTTAATGCCGGTGGTTAAAACATTAAGAACAATTGAGCGAAGCGATAATTGGTCTGTTATATTTTGCCAATCGGTATTATATCTTGCTGTTACGCCATAAAACAAATGCTGAACTAACTGCTACTTAAGTTAAAAGATTCAGACCTTCTTCTGTGATGTTAATGCACAGAATACTATGTCTTCTGCTGACTTCCTGATGAATATAAAGTTCATCACTGAACTTCTCGCACTGTTGGTACCGCATCAAGACCTCTCGGGATAAAATATTAAAATTTCTCTGCGTTCTACCTGATTTACTCAACTTGAGTTATGGTTGAATTTTAGGTGTTACCAATCCATTGTCGGTTGCCCCTCAAAGGAGTCTTATATCAGATTTCTATGAGTAAGAACTTCAGATTTGCTAAGGATTTATTTTAGGTTCGAGTCATCCACGACACCCTTATCAATTGCTAATGTTTCCTATCAACTCGGCACATGCAGGAACTTTCATCCTGCCAGCTTAATATCATACCTGGCATATAAAAAAGACCGTTTCACAATGAAACGGTCTTAATAAAACCTAAAAACATAAAAATCATTAACCAAGATAATACTTTAGAAGTTTACTCCTTGATGATTGTTTTAATCGCCTGATAGCTCTTTCCTTGATCTGTCTGACTCTTTCGCGGGTCAGATCAAATTTAATTCCGATCTCTTCAAGGGTAAGCCCATGATTCATACCTATTCCAAAATAAAGATACAGAACCTGTCTTTCCTTTTCTGAAAGAGTTGATAACGAACGATGTATTTCTTTCAGCAAAGATTCTTTTATAAGAGTGTTATCAGTTCCTTCAGCATCTTCATTAACAAATACATCAATATATTTTGTATCTTCATCTTCAGCAAGAGGAGCATCCATTGAAATATAACGGGTAGAGATCTTTAAAGCAGCATCAATTTTTTGTTGCGGCACTTCCATAGCTTCAGCAATTTCTTCAGCCGAAGGCGGACGTTCAAACCGCTGCTCCAAGCGGTTTGATTCCTTTCTAATTTTACTTAATGATCCTACCTGATTAAGTGGAAGTCTTACGATCCTGGATTGCTCGGCAAGGGCCTGAAGTATTGACTGACGTATCCACCATACAGCATAAGAGATAAATTTAAAACCTCGTGTTTCATCAAATCTTTGCGCAGCCTTAATAAGTCCTAAATTACCTTCATTAATCAAGTCGGGAAGGCTAAGACCCTGATTCTGGTACTGTTTAGCAACAGACACAACAAACCTAAGATTAGCTTTGACAAGCTTCTCCAAAGCTTCATGATCGCCAACCTTAATGCGTTGTGCAAGCAACACTTCCTGATCCGCAGTAATAAGCTCTTCGCGGCCTATTTCCTGCAAATATTTATCAAGCGAGGCCGTTTCCCGGTTTGTAATAGATTTCGTGATTTTTAACTGCCTCATTATTTTATATTTTTTTGTAACATATTCTATAACAATCAAACAGGTAGTAATGTTTTAATTACAACCTTTTGACCAAAATACTAAATTATTAACTCAAACTCTAAAACAAATATTATATTTATTGTCAACAAATTACATTCCGAAGCCATAATAGGCTTTCATACGGTTCGGATAAATCCCTTCGACAAGAACACCACCTTTCTTGCTTTTCAGCATTTTCTGCACATCTTGAGGAGAGCTTACCTCTTTATTATCAATTTTTGTAATAATAAAGCCTTCACGAACCCCGGCTTCGCTTAATATGCCCTTACTCAGCGATTTCACCTGGACTCCTTTGGATATTCCCAAATCAAGCATTAACTGAGATGACGGAGTTTCGAGAACTGCGCCCAGAACTTTCATAACTTCTTGTTCTTCTTTCTGAACCAGTGTAGTACTACCATCTCTGTTTCTTAATGTTACCGAAAGAGTTTTTTCCTTATTATTCCGTTTTATAGTGATCTGAACCACATCGCCCGGACGGTGAACACCAATATTTTCAAGTAATTCACTGGTGCTGTTAACGCTTATGCCGTTCACACTTAAAATAACATCGCCTTCGGTTATACCAGCATTTTTAGCAGCTCCATTGTCAGAAACACCTGCTACATAAACCCCTCTGATATCTTCAATTCCCTTTTCACTGGCAAAACTACCATCAATTTCTCTGACTGATACTCCGATAAAAGCGCGCTGAATTGTACCATAAAGCAGAAAATCTTCAACTACCTTTTTCACAATATTAACCGGAATAGCAAACGAATATCCGGTATAAGACCCAGTATTACTGGCTATTGCAGCATTAATACCAACAAGTTCACTTTTTAGGTTCACCAGTGCACCACCTGAATTTCCACGATTTACAGCAGCGTCAGTCTGAATAAATGACTCAATTGCAGTACCTTCAGGATTTACCAGTATATTGATGTTACGCGCTTTTGCACTTACAATTCCGGCTGTAACTGTTGATGTTAGGTTAAAAGGATTTCCAACCGCAAGCACCCACTCTCCTATCTTCAGCTCATCGGAATTGCCATAGATGATATAGGGAAGATCATTTGATTCAATTTTAATAACCGCCAGGTCAGTGGTAGGATCAGTGCCAATAATACGAGCCTCAAAAATCCGACGATCGTTCAATGTTACTTCCACTTTGTCAGCATCCTGTACCACATGGTTATTGGTAACAATATATCCATCAGATGAAATTATAACCCCGCTTCCGGTAGCTTCAATAGGTGTATTTCTTGGATCGGAACGCCTGCCCCGATCACCGAAAAAATCATAGAAATCAAAGAAAAAATGATCGTAAACACTGCTTTTACGTACATATTCAGTGCGAATGTGAACCACAGCATTAACAGTAAGTTCAGCAGCAACAGTAAAATTAGGAATAAGATCTGCTGAAACAGCTGAAGATGTATAATTAGCATAATGCGAAGGTAAACCATATGATCTCTCAGTAGAAACAGGCAGGGTCTCAATTTTCTGATGCCCACGATCGCCTGAATAATATAAAACAGCAGCTCCAATCAGGCCACCTGTTATTCCAACCAGCAATAGACTAAAAAACTTTTTCATATCTATATCTCCTAATTATTAAGTATAACATTTTTATTGGATTTTTGTTTGCCTATATTGTTTTCAAAGCAGTATAACTATCTAATAATCAATTTATGAACCCAAATTACCTAAAGCACAAAAACCATTCCTTTTATTTAAACTGTCAGTTATGGTTTTTAATTTTATCATTAATGATTACTGAACGCAAACTAACAATATAAAGTTATATTCAGGTGTGTTAAAAAAGGTTAACTTCAAAGCCACACAGTGTAATTTGACCTTTTTTCCTACTTTTGTTCAAAATACGACCTCGTAATATAAGAATTTTTTTTAGCATTATGATAATTCCTTTCAGCAAATTTCACGGCACAGGAAACGATTTCATAATTATTGACAATCGAAGTGGGCAATACAGCTTAAGCTCCGAAACGATTGAAAATCTTTGCAATCGTCATACCGGGATTGGTGCAGATGGCTTGATCATGCTGGAATTAACTGACCAGGGTAATTATTTCATGCGCTACTACAATTCGGATGGAAAGATAGCAACAATGTGCGGAAACGGCGGGCGATGTATTGCCTCATTTGCCGTAATGTCAGGTATTACCGAGAACAGTTTTGATTTTCTTGCCGGCGATGGCTGGCACCATTCAAAGATACAAGTTCTGGAAAACGGGTTATTTTACGTTTCGCTTACAATGAACGATGTAAAGGAATATAAAAAGCTCACTGACGGATATTATATTCATACCGGAACTCCTCATTTTGTACAATTCAGACATTACCCTGATTCTTATGATATCAATGTTGATGGCAGCAGAATAAGATACGATGATCGTTTCAAGCCTGATGGGGTTAATGTAAATTTCATTTCTTTAAGCGATGATGTAATACAGGTTCGAACCTATGAAAAAGGAGTTGAAAACGAAACTTTATCCTGTGGCACCGGTGTAACTGCTGCTGCTCTTGTTTCAATGCTTGAAACCGGTTCGAAAAACAAAAAACATTTGATCAGAACTAAAGGAGGAAGTTTATCAGTGGAAGCTGATTTTGACGGCAAATTATTCACAAATATAATATTACACGGACCTGCACAGTTTGTTTTTTCAGGAAAAATAAAAATAAGTTCATGATTGGAAAAAGAGTAAGCCTTAGAGCTATTGAGCCTTCGGATATTGATCTGATGTATGATCTGGAAAACGATACCTCATGGTGGCATCTGAGTAATACTGTTGCTCCGTTTTCACGTTTTGTGCTTGAGCAATATTTTAAGCATGCACATCTTGATATTTATACGGCTAAACAGTTGCGGCTTATGATCACGACAAATGTTGGACAAAAGGTTGAAACTGTCGGAATGATTGATCTTTTTGAGTTCGATCCCGTTAATATGAGAGCAGGAATAGGTATTCTTGTTGACAAAAAATGGCAAAACAAGGGTTATGCTTCTGAAGCGCTTGAGCTGCTCATTGAATATGGATTTAATACTCTTAACCTTCATCAACTTTATTGCAGTATAGGAGTTTATAATGAGCCAAGTTTGAAATTATTTCAAAAACATGGTTTCAAAATCACAGGTAAAAAAGAACAATGGACTAATAAGCAAGGCACATGGGCTGATGAATATTTTCTTCAATTGATTAATCCAAAAGACTGATTCAGTTTGTTTCAAATTAATAGCTTTTTTGCAAATGAAATTTTCCAGAAAACAAATAGCTTTCAGCATAACAGCCCTTGTTATTATTCTTATTGCACTCGCTGCAGTAGTTACCGGGCATAGGCTCTTGTACAGGCAGGCTTTAAATCTTCCACCTGATGAAGAAATGAGCCATATCTATATTCATACAGGATGGGATTTTGAAGATGTAATGCAAATGCTCAAAGAGCAAAATATTCTGAAGTACCCCAGGGTTTTCGAAAAAATAGCAGTTTATAAAAAATATCCGGAACGGGTAAAACCCGGAAGATACAAAATAACATCCGGGATGAGCAATCTTGATATGCTGAACATGCTTCAGAGTGGGAGGCAAGACCCTGTGAACGTAGTATTCAATAATATCAGAACGCCACAACAGCTTGCCGGACGCATTGCACACCAGATTGAAGCCGATTCACTTCCAATTTTAAATGCTATCCTTGACAGCACTTATCACCAAAAATTCAATATTCCTTTGCATCAAATAGCTGTGATGTTTATTCCAAACACCTACGAGTTTTTCTGGAACACCAGCGCTGATGGGTTTATTGAAAGAATGCACCGCGAATATCTGGCTTTCTGGAACTCTCAAAGGCAGGAGAAATTGAGTCAAATTAAATTAACTCAGGCTGAAACTGTTACGCTTGCATCAATCATTGAAATGGAAACACGTAAGAATGATGAAAAGGCAAGGATTGCTGGTGTTTATATGAACCGGCTTCGTATTGGAATGCGCTTGCAGGCTGACCCAACCCTGGTGTTTGCTCATGGCGACTTTTCACTACGGAGAGTACTTAATAAACATAAATTGATTAACAGCCCGTACAACACATATATGTATGCCGGTTTGCCACCGGGGCCTATTTCTTTTCCTTCAATTGCTTCAGTTGATGCGGTTCTGAATTACGAAAATCATGATTATATATATTTTGCCGCTAAAGAAGATTTTTCAGGATATCATAATTTTTCCAGAACCTACCAGCAACATCTTGAGAATGCAAGAAGATTCCATAAAGCACTTAATGACAACAACATACGCTAACAATCAATCAATACCGATAATTTTATCCTTATTGGTTTATTCTAATCTGATAACTTCCACAGAAACCTAGTTTAACTAAATAATCCTTAACAATTATCTGAAAATGAAAAAAGCCTTTAAAGCATACGATATACGCGGGATTTTCAATCGTGATTTTAACCTGGATGATGTTTACAAAATAGGTTATTTCCTTCCGCAATTGTTAAAAAGCCGTAAAGTACTTGTTGGTCGTGACGTAAGATTATCATCCAATGATATTTTCACTGCTCTGGCAAAAGGCATTAACGATGCCGGTGCTGATGTATATAATGCCGGATTAACTACAACGCCAATGGTTTACTGGGCAACAGCAAAATATGGTTTTGAAGCTTCGGTTCAAATAACGGCGTCTCATAATTCCAAGGAATATAATGGTCTGAAAATTTCACGATCTGAAGCATTACCGGTGGGTTACGATACCGGGCTGAACCAGCTTGAAAAACTGATAGAATCAGAACAGGTAATAGTAAAACCCCAATCCGGTAAAATCATACCTTTTAATTTCATTGACGAATATCTGGCTTTCATATTGAAGTATAAAACCGAATTCAATGATCTAAATATTGCTGTTGATTGCTCAAACGGAATGGCATCATTATTCATCAAAAAGCTGATGGGAGAACTGCCACATTATCTTTACGATCAGCCGGATGGTAATTTCCCAAACCATGAACCAAATCCGCTGGAAGAAAAAAATGTAGAAGACCTAAAAAAGCTGGTACTTGAGAAACAATGTGATATCGGGATTATTTTCGATGGAGATGCTGACAGGGTTATGTTCGTTGATGATCGCGGGCGCTTTATACGACCTGATATTATGATTGCATTGCTGGGCGATTACTTTAAACAGCATTATACTAAAGCAAAAGTAGTAATAGATATACGTTCATCAAAACTTGTTGCTGCTTACCTTGAAAAATCAGGTTTTGAAACTCATTTGTGGAAAGTGGGAAGGGCTTTTGCAGCGTTGAAGCTAAGAGAATTAGATGCAGTTTTTGGAGGTGAACTTGCAGGACATTATTATTTCAAAGATTTTTATTTTAGCGATTCTGCATTTCTGGCTACAATGTTAATTCTTGACGTAGTAAGCAAAAAGCATAGGCAGGGAATAAAACTCTCAGAATGGGTGGACGAGATAAATGGCAGCTGGGCGAATTCAGGTGAGATAAATTTCAGGATTGAACAAAAAGCAGAAGCTATGGAAGCATTAAAAAACCATTTTACTTCTATTGAGGAACCAATTGTATTTCACGATTTTGACGGATACCGTATTGAGTTCCCAAAATGGTGGTTTAATGTAAGACCCAGCAATACCGAACCTTATCTCAGATTTCTTGCCGAGGCTGAAACTCAGGAAATATTGAATGAAAATCTGGAGCAGGTTCATACTATAATTAAATATTTTGAGCACTGATGAATGGTAAATAGTTTTCTATGACAACAAGGTTCAAATTTTATATCAGCATACTCATTGTTATTCATTTAAGCATAAACAACCTGCATATTTATGCACAGGAATTTGAACCTGATTATCAAACAAACTCAATACCGCAGGAAATTAACCGAACCAGACTCACCTATACCATCCTTGGCGCTTCTTCTGTTTATGCAGGATCAATGGGAGGGTTATACTATGCATGGTATAGAGATAAACCCATGACTTCGTTTCATTTTCATAACGATGCCAGGCAATGGCTTCAGATGGATAAAGGCGGGCATATAGTAAGCTCATATTACATTGGAAAACTTGGGTATGAAGCTTTACGGTTTTCAGGAGTTAATGAGAAGCATTCAACCTGGTTCGGGGGATTTACAGGCTCAGTTTTTCTTTTTACTGTTGAGATTTTTGATGGATTTTCTCCCGAATACGGAGCTTCAGTCAGTGATTTTTTGGCTAATCTACTGGGTTCATCCATTTTTATCTCGCAGCAGGCTGCCTGGCATGAACAGCGTATACTATTAAAATATTCCTACCACAATACCAAATATGCTGCTTACAGACCAGAGGTTTTGGGTTCGAATCTTGCTGAAAAAATGATAAAGGATTATAATGGAATAAGTTACTGGTTATCAATCAATCCCAATTCATTTGGCTGGAAACAGATACCCAAATGGTTAAATATAGCTCTGGGATATAGTGCTGACGGAATGACAGGAGCTTTGGGAAACATCAGTAATGATAAACAGGGTAATCCCATCCCTGATTTTGATCGGAGGAGACAGTTTTTATTATCACTTGACATTGATCTGACCCGAATTAAAACACGTTCACCTGTAATAAATTCTGTTTTCGAGCTTTTAGGATTCATAAAAATACCATTTCCAACATTAGAATTCGACAATAATAAGAATTTCAAATTCCACCCGTTATATTTTTAATAATACCTGATATCAATGATTTAAAACTTTTATTAGAATGAACAGAAACATTATACTATTATTTTTACTGATAACTACTGGGTTTTTCACTTCATGCAAACCTCGTGAACAGAAAGCACAGGAATTACTCAACGAAGGTACAATTATGGTAGCACAGGGCAGGCATAATGAGGCAATTGATTTGTTTACCCGTGCCATTAGATTATTGCCTGAATTTGCACAAGCATATACCTACCGTGGAAGTGCAAAATTTGATATAGGTGATCTTACAGGTGCTCACGATGATTATACTAAAGCCATAGAGATTGATCCTACCTATGCTGAACCTTATGATTTCAGGGGCAGAATAAAACTTGTATGGTCTGATGAAGATGGTGCCTGCGAAGATTTTAAAAAAGCTTATGCGCTTGGGCGGCCTGGCATGTATGAAAGACTGCGCCGATGTCAATAAGATTGTTCAGCATCTATACAAAGAAGAATAAAAATAATTTACAAAAATATCAGAATCCGAACAGTTCATTGATCCTGGCATGGATCTCTTCCTTATTGAAATCAAGGTCGAAAACTATGGAAGGTTTCAGGTAAAATAATTCCTTATCCTTTTTGAATAACTCCTCCCCTCCTCCCGTGATATTTAACATGATAAGTGCATTAGCAGGAATTTTCCTGTCCTGCATCTGTTTGATAAGAGTTGCTGTGGCAACAGCAGCAGCAGGATGAATGTCAATACCTTCGGTTTTTAAAAAAAGATCAGCAGCATATTCAGCTTCCTGATTCGATGCTTTAAGCACATCGCCACCACTGTCAACAAGGGCATCAAATAAACCTCCCGTAATACTATACGGAGGTTTGCGATTGCTTAGAACTTTTGCACTGATTTGAGCAGCCTGTTCTCGGGCAATATTATCGTCCAGCGGAAATAGTTGTCTTGAGCCTGCTTTCCACGCATCATAAATTGGAATAAAAGGCTCATTTTGCGAAACCATAAGTTTCATTTTACGATCTCCATAACCTCCATCCTCTATCAAGCGCAAATTAGCCTCCCATGCTGCAATTGCACCGGTTCCACTACCAATTGCCTGAAAATAATATTCAGGTATTTCGCCAATAGTAGAAACTGCTGATAATACAGTAGTACCCATTCCATCACGCCTTGCAACATTTTTTGCACCTCCTTCGGCAATAAAATGAGGGTTACTGCTTGCAAAATCAGATAAATGAATTGCATCATAATAATCGCTACCACTGCGTGTTACAATCAGTTTTACACAATCATGTACAGGAGCATCAAACCATAAACTACCAATATTATCTTCGGGCATACAAAGAAGCAGAGGAATATTATTATCAGAACAAACACGGGCAAACGAGCGGGCAGTATTGCCGGCAGAAGCTACTACCAATACCTTTCCATTGTCAGGTTCCATTCGTCCGCATACAGCATAAGCTTCAGTTTCCTTAAAAGAACAAGTGGCCATCTTGGCATTGCGCTGAGGCCAGTAACCACTGAAAGTTATATACAAATTACTTAAGCCCAGAACCTTTGCCAAGCCTTCGCTTTTATAGGTTACAGGTGCCGAAGAGCCATGAAGCAAACGCTTTACCGGCAACCATGAAGCAAATTTGTAAAATCCCAGATCTTTATCAAAAAGCTCTAATTTCTTACTTTCATATTCAGCTCTTATGAGTGTAAGATGTTCTTCATCAGGTGCAGTCAGCATCCAGCCTGTATCAGCAAATTCATTGCCCGTTGCTACCGATCTCAATGTATATTTTGTAGGTTTAAAATATTTCTTTCCGTCAATCATGATCAGCCTTAATATCAGTTTATAAAATACCGGCCAAAAATACAATAAATATTAGCGGGGTATTGAAATGTGAATAGTTCCTACCATAAATTGCAAGAATGCCAACACTCAGTTAGGCATTAAAACACAGCTCATCAGGCAATTAAAGATATTTAATTAATAACTTCATTACAACCCCTGAATCAGAACAGTTTGCCTGGCATCACCAGATTGATGCCTGCCTGTTTCACTCTTCAAGTTTTTGATATTAAAACTTTTTCTGTGATATTTTGAGAAACCATATTTCTCAATAGCTTTTATATGTGCAGCAGTGGGATAAGCTTTATTCTTGTTCCAGCCATATTGCGGCAACTCATTGTGGATGTGTTCCATAAACTCATCTCTATGTGTTTTTGCCAGAATTGAAGCAGCAGCTATCGAAACAAATTTTGCATCTCCTTTTACAAAACATTGATGGAGTATGCCGGGAAAGGGTAGAAAGCGATTTCCATCAATCAATAATAATTCCGGCTTATATTTAAGTTTCTTTACAGCTTCATGCATGGCAAGATACGAAGCCTGCAGAATATTGATCTTGTCAATTGTTTGGTTATCAACACTTGCAACTGCCCAGGCAAGAGCATTCTCTTCAATATATTTCCTCATTACATTACGTTGTTCAGGTGTAAGCTGCTTGGAGTCATTCAAACCTGAACACCGGAAATTTGAACCAATTATCACAGCCGCTGCAAATACCGGTCCTGCCAGGCAACCGCGTCCGGCTTCATCACAGCCTGCTTCAAGCAAATGCTCAGTATAGGATATTAATAGTTGTGGCGGCTTTTTTATTGGTTTCATAAAAATTTAATAACAGCAACGGCAACAATTAAAAGGATGAAAAACAATTCGGATATAAATTTCTTTTCTGATTCAATAAAATAAAATCCAATAATTATTGCAGCAGACGGAAAAATCAGAAACTCCTGTAAGGTGGCATTAAACCCATTGCAAAGCAACATAATGCCACTAATGATCAAAAAAGCAATAGCTACCGAAAAACTTTTACGAATATTAATAACCTTGTCAACTCGCTCATGAATGAATTTAAAAAGCGACACCATCAAAACCAGCAAAAACACAGGCCAAAATACATAATCATGAAAACCAAAATTAAAAGTCAGCCCCGACCATGAGATACCCTGTATGTAATACGATTCAAAAATATTTAGCTGATCGCTGAGAAACAGGAATAAAACCAGGAAAAAATAGGGAGCGCAAAAACCTATAATTGATATCAGCCATTCGCGCCATGTGTTTATCCGAAAAATAAAAAATGAAACCCAGATGAAAACAATATAAAAAGCTGCGGGATAATAGAAAAAGGAAGCCACTGAGATCCAGAAACTGGCATTAAATGCCTCTCTGAATGCCTGAGGTTTTTCATAGGCATTAAAAAGGTTTTTAAAAGAAAAAATCAGAAAAAAGTTAGCGATCAATAAAGGGTGAAGAGTAAGCAGTTCAGGGTTATGGCTCATAGAAATTATATATATCACTGCAGGTAAAAACAAAGATTTGGAAAAGGCAGGATTACCTGCAAGTACAAAATTTAAAACGACAGCCTGAACAATTAAAACGACAAAAGCTAAAATGACAGCAATTATAGCCGGAAGCTGTAGATTATCCCTGATAAATTCAGAACCTAAACCTAAGCCGGAAGGGAAATAAGCATAAGGTGGCTGAATGAATGCCGGTATCCACAAAAGTGCGGAAATAAGCAAAAACATTAAAACATCTGTATAATAGCCCGATCGGAAAATTCTTAAAAACATACTATTGTCAAAAACAAAGTCTAAACAAATTATTCAAGCGGCTGAAAATGCAAAAGATCCTTTCCAATATCCTTTCTGTAATAAACACCCTGAAAATGTATTTTTTCAATTTCATTATAAACATATTCCCGGCACAATTCCAAAGTCTCACCCAAAGCTGTAACAGCCATCACCCTGCCACCATTGGTAAGTATGCTTCCTGCATCAGACTTTTTGGTTCCGGCATGAAATATCAAAGCTTCCTTTATCTTTTCAAACCCATTGATCTCAAATCCTTTTTCATAGTCACCCGGGTAACCTCCGGAGGCAAGAATCACTGTCACAGCATATTTTTCTGAGATTTCAATCCGAGCCTCATGTAATTTACCTGAAAGAGTTTTTTGAAACATTTCCACAAAATCATTCTCAATTCTTGGAATTATTGCCTCAGTTTCAGGATCACCAAGTCTGACGTTGTATTCAATCACATAAGGATCGCCGTTACAATTCATAAGTCCAAAGAAAATAAAACCTTTGTAATCAATATTTTCTTTTTGTATTCCGAGGATGGTAGGTTTTAAAATTCGTTCCTCAACTTTTTTCATAAAAACCTCATCGGCGAAATTCACAGGAGAAACAGCCCCCATGCCTCCTGTGTTCAGGCCTGTATCATCATCACCAATGCGTTTATAATCCTTGGCGGCAGGTAGTAACAAATAATTCACACCATCAGTAAGAACAAAAATTGAAAGTTCAATTCCACGCAGGAATTCCTCAATGACAACACGTTCGGAGGCTTTGCCAAATTTCTTGTTTTTAAGCATTTCAGCCAACGTTTGTTTTGCCTCATCCGCATTATCGCAAATTACCACGCCTTTACCCTGAGCAAGCCCGTCAGCTTTGAGCACATAAGGCGGATGCATAGAATCAATAAAATCATGGGCAGCAGGAATATCGGCAATAGTAAAGGTTTTATATCCGGCTGTAGGTATATTGTTCCGCAGCATGAATCCTTTGGCAAAATCTTTGCTCGATTCAAGCATTGCACCATGTTCTGAAGGTCCGATTATTCCTATATGACTTATGGCAGGTTCTTTTTTAAAAAAATCAACAATCCCGGCAGCAAGCGGAGCCTCAGGTCCTACAACGATCATATTAATATCATTGTCAATTACGAGCTGGCGGATAGCTTCAAAATCATTTTCAGGAATTGCCACATTACTGCCGTATTGGGCGGTACCAGCATTACCTGGAGCGATCCAGAGATTGTGCAAATGGCTGCTTTGTGATAATTTCCAGGCTAAAGCACACTCACGCCCACCTGACCCAAGCAATAAAATATTCATAATGACTTGAAATAAAACTGATGCAAACATAAGTAAAATTGTATCTTTGCTGACCTGCTGTTTAACGAGTTATTAAAATTATTAAAGACAAAAGCTTTCAGCCTTTATGGAATGTCCGGTATGTAAAAGCATAACAACTGATCCCGAGCAGAAGAAATGTGCAGAATGTTCTACTGATCTTGAGATTTTCCGGATAATAGAAACTCTTGAAAAGAAAGCACACAAGCAAAACAAAAGAATTTCACTTCTGGCTTTCTCACTGATTTTTCTTGTGGTTGCTGCGGCTGTATTTTATTATTATTTCCTGAACTTCAATCTCTCAAAAGGCAAGGATGACGCTACTACCATAAGTAAACAGCATATTGAGATCGAATACCTGAACAATGAAAAACAATTGCTTACTTCAAGTTTGGTTGAATTACGAAACGAAGTTCAGGTTCTTACCGAAAAATTAAAAAAAGCTGAAAGTCAAAAAGTTGTTGCTGAAACATCAAAACCTAAACCAACTCCCAAAGAAATTATTCATGTAGTTAAGCGTGGTGAAAGTTTACAGAGAATTGCAAAAAAATATTACGGCAATTCAGATGAATATCAACGGATTATGAAAGACAACAATATTAAAAATGCGAATTCAATAATAATAGGGCAAAAACTTAAAATCACAGCACCTGTAACTGAATAAGAAATCAGGGTTTTATGAAACACAAAACAAATATCTATCAAAACCTGGCGCGGAAAATCACGATCAATCTTGCGCAACAACTGGAGCACAGACAAAAATGTCAGATTCTGGTGCAGCAGAACAAACAACTTGAGAATAACATTGAGCAACTCATAAAGGAGCTTAAATCCATTTCAGAAGAAAACCAGGACCTGAGAGAGCTTGTTATTTCACTTAATAAAGAAAATGAAAGGCTGCGCACCATTAATTAATTTCAAAGCTGATTTTTGTAAAATTATGCAGTGAGATTCCAGGCTGTTTATAAAAGATCTGACAAAAATCAGAACTTGAATCAGCTTACATCAAGAGCTCCTACAAGATCCTTAACTGAGTCAATCCGGTGACGTTCCAGGTAATCTTCAATACCAGCCACAATTTTCATAGTTACCGAAGGATCAATGAAATTGGCGGTTCCTACCTGAATAGCTGAAGCACCTGCAAGTAAAAAACTAATTGCATCGCTGGCATTACTTATGCCTCCAATTCCTATCACAGGTATTTTAACTTCCTGACTTACCTGCCAAACCATACGTAAAGCCACCGGTTTAATTGCCGGTCCTGATAGCCCGCCAGTAATAGTGCTCAATACCGGCTTTCGTTTTTCAACATCAATGGCCATACCCAATAAGGTGTTAATCAGTGAAATGCTATCAGCTCCTTCGTCTTCAACTCCTTTGGCTATTTCAACAATACTGGTTACATTAGGCGAAAGTTTAACAATTAGTGTTTTTTTGTACACTTTACGCACTGCTCTGGTTACTGCTTGTGCTGAAGCACATGAGGTTCCAAAAGCCATTCCTCCTTCTTTTACATTGGGGCAGGAAATATTTAGTTCAATTGCAGGTATTTTTTCCAGTTCATTGATTTTTTCAGCAACTGACTCATATTCCTCAACAGTTGAACCGCTGACATTAACAATGACATTGGTTGGAAAATCCGAAATTGCAGGATATATCGCCTTTATGAAATAATCAACTCCTTTGTTTTGCAAACCTATTGCGTTAAGCATTCCATGAGGGGTTTCAGCCATACGTGGATATGGATTCCCCTCTCGATGACTTCCGGTAGTGGCTTTTACAACTATGCCTCCCAATTTTGACAGATCAACAAAATCCTCATACTCCCAGCCATATCCAAAAGTTCCGGAAGCAGTCATTACAGGGTTGCGCAATTCAAGAGAATGGAGTTTAACTGACAAATCTTTCATTATTTCTTTCGATATTACTTTTCTTTAAAAAATTATTCGCCGGCTTCCTTCAAGGCAACATATAAATCAATCTGTGGGATTTTTCCAAGGCTTCTTTCGTCATGTAATTCAAAATCATCAATAATCCCTGAAGCTTCATATCCTGATACCGGCAGCCATTTGGTAAAAATATATCTTTTCATTCTTCCCATTGTTATTCCCCATGCTAATTTACTTTTGGGTTTAATTGTAAAAACCGCATAAACTGAAGCAGGCACTTCGTAATAATTCAATCCTTCAGGAATTGAATCAATTTGTGTAACAACATCACCTACAATATATTTAAATGTTCTGGCTTCGGCATTATAATCTTTACTGACATATAATCTCGCCCATGGTTGTTTTAGATCCGGTACAGGATTTCTACTCTTTATTTCATTGAATCTTTTTGATATACGCCCGGCATCCTTGTATATGCTTTTATCATCTGTCTGAACTTCTATCCCAATAAGTTTAATTGGTTCGTTTAATTTTACGATCTCTGGTTCATATTTATCCGGATTGCCTATAAATATGAAATAAAACACTAATAATGAAATAATTACGACAAACAAGATTATGACTATAGTTTTCATTATGCCTTATTTGTTTTCTGTATTCTTCACCGGCAATGTATACAGAAGTTTAGCATTTTATTTTGTATCACCAGCCGGCAAGCTCTTTAGTGTTGAAAACAGGGCCTTCAGTACATACGCAACGATTTCCTGTTGTAGTTTTTACCACACAGCTAAGGCAGGCACCTATTCCACAAGCCATAGTGTTTTCAAGAGAAACAAAAACCTCAGTGTCAAAACCTTTTAATTTCTGATTAACAGCTTTCAACATTCCTTCAGGACCACAGGCATAAACTATTTTATACTTAAATTCATCTGTTTTGAATATACTATGATGAGTTACAAGTCCTTTTTCTCCCAAAGAACCATCTTCAGTAATTAAATAGAGATTGCCATATTTTTCATATTCTCCGGTTTCATGTATTTCATCTGCATTACGACTTCCAATAAGAATATCAGGGTGATAATTATGCTGTGATAAGCTATGAGCCAGAAACAGCAATGGTGCAACCCCGCATCCTCCGCCTACCAGGAGGATTTTGTCATGTTCGGGAAATTCAAAGCCCTGCCCAAGAGGATACAGTAAATTCAAAGTATCATCTACCCTGAGTTCGGACAGCTTGTACGTTCCTTTTCCAACAATTTTAACAAACAAGCTAATGGTATTATTCTTTGTATCAACATCATGTATTGAAATAGGGCGCCGCAGGAAAACCTCGGGCTCATCCGGAATCAATATTTCGGCAAACTGTCCTGCCTTAATTGGCGGAAGCGGTTCAGAGCATAATAAATGAAGAATAACATGATTGCTGCCCGGCAGCCATTTCTTTATGACTTTGAAATCATGAATGAACTTTTTCATGGGCAGTTGTTATGTTTATGGTTTGGCTTGTTTTATGTCTGATGTACAGCATCTCCGGTGTTATCCTTTTCTTCCTCTTTGTTTTCACTGCTATCAGCTTGTTGCTCATCCTTATCTTCTTCTTTTTCAGGAAATTCAAGCATGTCTTTCTCATGCAAAAGGTTATACCAGGCACAAATCTTTTTCATGTGCGATACATAAACCCTGTCGCGATCGTACTCAGGAATGACACTTTCAAAAAAATCTTTAAGCTTTTGATTATCAGATTTAGGATCGGGTGCAAGACCATTATTGGTTTTTTCCTTGATGGATTTCAATATATCCAGCAATGGCATGTCCTCATTTTGTGTGAACACACTTATTTCAGTGAGAGAGCTGACTTTGTCATGCGAGAAAACCTGAAATCGTTTGCCATCTGACAATGATTCAACTATCACTCCATTTTTTGCCTGCGCAATTGATTTGTATAATCCGGGCTTTCCTACAATTGACAATATTTTACTTAAATCAGTTGTTTTTTCTTCCATAATCATTTTCGATTTATTACAACTGCAAAAGTATAAGAAATGTATTTATAATCGTTTTTTTAACAGATTTGTTAGAAATAATGATTGTAGGAACCCAATAAACTTGTAAGTTTGGGCTTTAAAAATTTCTATTTTTTCTATATGGATAATTTTGTTGTATCAGCCCGAAAATACAGACCTGGCACGTTTTCGTCAGTAATAGGGCAGGATTCCATTACCAATACCCTAAAAAGTGCGATCCGTAAAAATCAACTGGCACAAGCTTTTCTGTTCTGCGGGCCCCGGGGTGTTGGAAAAACCACCTGTGCACGCATTTTTGCAAAAACTATAAACTGTGAACAGCGTACTGAAGATGATGAAGCATGTAATAAATGTAATTCTTGTCTGTCGTTCAATACATCGGCATCGTTCAACATCCATGAGCTTGACGGTGCTTCAAACAATTCAGTAGCTGACATCCGGAGCCTTATTGATCAGGTTAGAATACCACCACAGGTCGGACGCTACAAAGTTTATATAATTGACGAAGTGCATATGCTGTCGTCAGCTGCTTTCAATGCATTTTTAAAAACTCTGGAAGAACCTCCTCCTTACGCTAAATTCATTCTTGCTACTACTGAAAAGCACAAGATTATCCCTACCATTTTATCACGTTGTCAGATCTATGATTTCAAACGGATTTCAGTAGAAGATATAGTTCGCCAGCTTGAATTTGTTGCAAAAAGCGAGAATGTAACTGCCGATCCCGATGCTCTGCACATAATAGCTCAAAAATCGGATGGTGCAATGCGCGATGCACTTTCAATTTTTGATCAGCTTGTTAGCTTTTCAGGTAATGTTCTGGAATATAAGCATGTGATTGAAAATCTTAATGTGCTTGATTATGAATATTATTTTCAAATCACTGATAATCTGCTCAGTAATAATATTCCGCAAACTATGCTGCTTATTGATGAGATAATCAATAATGGTTTTGACGGACAACATTTTATAATTGGACTGGGCGAACATCTTCGTAATCTTCTGGTTTGTAAAGACAGTGTTACTGTAAGACTACTTGAAGTAAGTGCGGGCTTGAAAGAACGTTATCACCGCCAATCTGCTGCCTGCGATACAGGATGGTTATTAAAAGCTCTGGAGCTTATTAACCGTTGCGACATTGATTACCGCATGAGCAATAATAAAAGAATGCTTGTTGAGCTTACTGTTCTGCAGATAGGCAATAATCTTCATTCCAAACTTCAGCTTGACGCCTCCGGCATTTCAGAAACAGCTCCTGTTCCGGTTGCAACAACACCAGCTAGTCCTAAAAAAGAAGAAATATCTGGTTCACAGGCATATAAATCTGACATACAAGCTCCCGCAGCACTTGCTGAACCGGAAGCTGAAATAGAAAAGGCACCTGAAAAGCCTGTTGTTAAGCGTACCTTTATCCCTACTTCAGGTGTTTCAATAAAAAAGCCTGCTGACGGTCAGGCAGAAACAGAAAAAGATGAAGCCAAAGACCTGAGCGATACCAAAATGAATGAAGATCATCCTTTCACAGCTGAAGAACTTGAAAAAACATGGGAAGTTTTTGCCAGGAGTGTAGCTGCAGGATCGCCCAATCTTCATGCTACGCTGACCCAATCCACACCAAGGATTGCTGATGAATCAAACAGCATTATTCTTTTTGCCATTCATAGTCAGCTTCAGCAACAGGAAATCTCAAATGCCAGACCTGAACTTATTGCATTTTTGAAAGAAAATCTTAAAAATTCCCAGATAAGCATTCAAACCGAGATGGTAGAAGCGGTTAAAGAGGCAATTCCTTACACGTCAGTAGAGAAATATCAGAAAATGAACGAGAAGAATCCAAATCTCAACAATCTAAAAAATAAATTAAGTCTCGAACTCGATTTTTAGGTTCAAAAACAGTACCATGCTACGAAAGATCAGTAGTTTAATATTGAAGATAAGCGGCTGGACAACTATCATGGAGCCTCATCTTGAATATCAGCGTTGTGTATTACTTATGGCACCTCACACAAGCAACTGGGATTTTGTGATAGGCAGGCTGGCATTATGGTCAATAGGTTTGAAAACAAATTTTCTGATAAAAAAAGAAGTTTTTTTCTTTCCTCTTGGACCATTGCTCAAAGCAATGGGAGGTGTTCCGGTTGACAGGTCTCAGAGCAATAATGTAGTCCGGGATATTGCTTTGAAACTTAATAATGCTGAGCAAATGATTATAGTGATAACTCCTGAGGGAACACGCAGTTTGCGTAAAGAATGGAAAAAAGGGTTTTACTATATAGCTTCAATTGCTGAAGTGCCTATACTTCTGGGTTATCTTGATTATGCAAAGAAAGTTGCCGGCATTACAGCAATGCTTTATCCGACTGATAATTACAAAAGCGATTTGGCTAAAATATATGATTTCTACAAGGATTTTACTGCTCTATATCCTGAAAAGTTCAATCTATCGCCAATGTATCGAAAAGAAGTTTAAGATTTGTTAATTCCTGCCCTTTAGCAGTAACTATAACACATAAAAATCAAATTTTTTTCAGATTACCAGGCGAAATAGTAAGCAAAATAGAATACCCTATATTCTCAATGCGAAGTACTACCTTACGTTTTCCTCTTATTTCAATCAATTCAGCAGGCATATCCCGAAACGGACCTCGGGTAATTAGAACTTTATCTCCGGTTTCAAGCCTCTGATCAGTTACTTCTACCTCCATACCAGTATCAATGAAATAGCGCAAGGCTTTGATCTGCCAATCAGGAATTCGTGCAGCCTTGCCTTCAAAAAAAACAAAACGTACAGCCCCGGGAGTATTTAAAACATCAAAATATTCTTTTTCAGTTATTCTTACAAAAACATATGAGCGGATCAATGGCTCCTCAACCCATTTCTTTCTGTCACTCCATTGTTTGAGTGTTTTTTGCAAAGGCAGAAATGATTCAATTCCTCTAACTGTCAGTTCAGCATGGACTTTTTTCTCATTACGCGAACGGGTATAAAGTGCAAACCAATCAGCCATAATGCATGAATTTTTTTTTGATTACAAACTCCAATACAAGAAATCCTTTGCAAACCTCCTGTAAAGTCCTTTCAAATCAACAAGGATCCCTTTTTCAGTAAGCAGTTTCTTAAAGAAATCTTTACTTAGCTGTGTATATGGTTCATGACTAACTGCCACAATTACAGCATCATACTGTTTTTCTGAATGCAATCTATCAGGAGCAATCAGCTTAATGCCGTATTCATGATAAAATTCATCAGTACTTGCATAGGGATCAACTGCATCAACATTTACACCATAACTAACAAGCTCCCGGATTATATCAGGAACCCGCGAATTACGGATATCACTGACATTTTCCTTAAACGTGGTTCCCATGACCAAAACTTTCGAATCTGTAATTTGCTTATCAGCGGCTATGAGTTTTTTAACAAGTTGCTTTGCCACATAAAAGCCCATACTGTCATTTATAAAACGTCCGGCATTAATAATCTGCGGATGATAACGAAGTTCCTTTGCCTTATATGTGAGATAATAAGGGTCAACGCCAATGCAATGCCCACCGACCAATCCCGGATAAAATTTCAGGAAATTCCATTTTGTACCGGCAGCTTCAAGCACCTCATAAGTATTTATGCCCATGCGGCTAAAAATAATTGATAATTCATTCATAAACGCAATATTGACATCGCGCTGGGTATTCTCAATAATTTTTGCAGCTTCAGCCACTTTTATTGACGAAGCACGGTGAATACCGGCTCTAACCACCATTTCATAGAGTTCTGCAATAACCTCAAGTGATTCATTATCGCAACCTGAAACCACTTTAATGATCGTGGATAGTGTATGTAGTTTGTCGCCCGGATTTATGCGTTCAGGTGAAAATCCCACTTTAAAATCCTCAATATACTTCAAACCTGAAAGTTCTTCAAGGATAGGAACACAATCGTCCTCGGTGCAACCCGGATACACGGTTGATTCATACACCACATAATCACCTTTTTTCAAAACATTGCCAATAGTTCGTGTAGCGGCAAACAAAGGTCTGAGATCAGGCATATTGTGCTTATCAATGGGAGTGGGTACGGCAATAATGTGAAAATCGGCATTACGAAGGTCATCGGGATTTACAGTAAACAGGATGTCAGTATTGTCAAAAGCTGAACTTTCCAATTCATTACTCGGGTCTATATGATTTTTCATCATTTCAACCCTGTCTTCACGAATATCAAATCCTATTACCGATATTTTTTTTGCAAATTCTAAAGCTATCGGCAAACCCACATAACCCAAGCCGATCACGCTTAGTTTTGCTTCTTTTTTAATTAATTTTTCAATCATATATAAGTCAATGATAAATAGTTAGGATTAAAGTTGTACTTAATTATTTCTTCTTTTTTTTAAATTTTCTGATCATTTTAACAATGGATGGTAGTCTCCTTGTTTTCCGATAGGAGCTGCATTTCTTATTTGATAGGCAATATTGATGCTTGGGCGTGCATCATCAAGTCCAAAACCACGACCTGCCAAAATTTCCTTATAAGCTTTGGTATGTAACTCTGTAAAACCCTCACTGAAATCAATCTCTTCTCCTTCAAGCTGCAGGGAACGATAAGTGCGTAAACCTTTTTGTTTTACCTTTTCATGAATATCATTGTAATCAAGACTTAGAAACCATCGAACCCTCGCTTTTTCAAGGATTAGCAAACCTGCTGCTTTATTTTCACTGCTGTAATGCACAATGTTTTCTTTCACACCGCCAAAGATCCACAGCAACATATCAAAAAAATGGATCCCAATATTGGTAGCCACACCTCCTGATTTCTCGATTTGCCCTTTCCATGAGATAAAATACCAACGTCCCCGGCTTGTAATATATGTCAGATCAATATCGTATGTTTTGTATTTTGAAGCTGAATCAATTTTTTGTTTCAAGGCTATAATTGCAGGGTGCAGGCGCAATTGAAGTATGTTGTAAATTTTACAATCACTTTCTTTTTCAATTACCTGTAATGCATCAACATTCCAGGGATTAAGCACCAACGGTTTCTCACAGATTGCATGTGCCTGATTTCGTAGAGCCAGCCTTATATGAGCATCATGTAAATAATTTGGCGAACAGATACTTACATAATCTATTTTATTATCTCCAAGCCTGCGCTGTTTATCAAGATGACGATCAAAACGTTCGGGTTCTGTAAAAAAATCTGCTTCAGGAAAATACTGATCAATAGTGCCCATTACATCAAACCTGTCAAGAGCGCAAACTATCCTGTTACCGGTTTCTTTCACAGCTTTCATATGTCGGGGTGCGATATATCCCGCTGACCCTATCAAAGCAAACAATAATGGTTTTTGATCCATGACAATAAATTTTGTTCGTGCTGAAAAGAAAAAGTAAAAAGGTTTATAACGATTAAAACTGCAAAAGTATTGAAATTGCTGAACAAAAAGTCAAACGATTCACACCTGTTCTAAAAGTATATGTGTAATGATCAAACTATAATCCGGACTTAATCGGTTTGAGCAATTTATAATTCAGATGCAGAAATTAATGTAACTATCATATATTTGCATGTGTTTTTTTAAGGACGAAACTATTGGTTCCAAAACTTTGTTTACGAAAATAAATAATTACAAACCATTATGGATATAAGGCAAACTTCAGAACCTCAGCCTTCAATGCCTTCAAAACCTTATCCTGTTATCCGGAACAAGAGAGTACTTGTTACTGGCGGTGCCGGTTTTATAGGTTCAAATATTTGTGAAGATCTTCTAAAATTTAACAATAAGGTTATTTGTTTCGATAATTTTTTAACTGGTTTTCGAAAAAACATTGAACCTTTTCTCACTAATTCAAATTTTCAGTTGATTGAAGGTGATATTAGAAATATTGAAGATTGCCGGAGGGCTTGTGAGGGAGCTGACCTTGTTCTGCATCAGGCAGCATTAGGCTCAGTACCTCGCTCAATAAATGACCCTCTAACAACTAACGATATAAATATTAATGGATTCTTAAATGTTTTGATTGCTGCCCGCGATGCTAAAATCAAGCGTTTTGTGTATGCTGTGAGTTCATCCGTTTATGGAGATTTGGCTGATTTACCCAAAATAGAGGAAAATATCGGCAACCCTTTATCACCCTATGCAGTAACAAAATATGCAAACGAGCTTTATGCCCATGTTTTCGCACTCAATTATGGTATGGAAATTATAGGACTAAGGTATTTTAATGTATTTGGAAAACGACAGGACCCGAACGGACCCTATGCTGCTGTAATTCCCAAATTTACCATGCTGCTGATGGCTCATAAAAGCCCCGTAATAAATGGCGACGGTTCTAATTCCCGCGATTTCACTTTTATTGATAATGTGTTGCAAATGAACCATCTGGCAGCTACTACCCAAAACAAAGAAGCACTGGGGCAGGTTTTTAATACTGCAACCAGCGAACGTAATGATCTGAACCAGTTATTTAATTATATCAAGGAATATCTGAGCCTCTATGATAAAGATATAGTAAAAATTGAACCTGTTTATGGACCTGAACGTCAGAGTGACATACCTCATTCACTTGCTTCAATTGATAAAGCAAAAAGGCTGCTTGGTTATAATCCTCAGTTTAATTTAAAAGAAGGTCTAAAAATTGCTGTAAAATGGTATTACGAAAACCTGAAAATACTTAAACCTGATATCTCATTAAATTAAATATCAAATACTTAACCTAATTTTATTAATTAGCCCAAACCCCACTCCATTTAACTTTTCACTCTTAACTTTTAACTTTTCATTTTTCACTTTTCATTTTTCACTTTTAACTTTTCACTCTTAACTTTTAACTCTTAACTTTTAACTCTTAACTTCCCTTCTCATGAAACAATATAGACTCTACCTTGCCGGCGAATTTCGCGAAACCAGGAACTCAATAGAAGTCAGGAATCCTTTTAACAATGAAGTAATTGGTCTGGTTTCCATTGCTTCAAAAAATGATCTTGAAGATGCCATTGTTGCTGCTGAGGCAGTATTTTCAGAATTTCGCAAACTGCCATCATATCAGCGTTATAAGATACTAATGCAAATATGTAATGAGCTTGATAATGAGAAAGACCGCCTTTCAAAAATCCTTGCTGCCGAAGCTGCCAAACCCATCAGGCTTGCTGCGGCTGAAATTGACAGGGCTGTTGAGACTTTCAGGATTGCTGCCGAAGAAAGTAAACGGCTGCCAAGGGAATATATCAGCCTCGACTGGACATCAGCGGGGTTAAATAAGGAAGGACTTGTTAAGTATTTTCCGGTAGGACTTGTTGCCGGAATTGCACCTTTTAATTTCCCAATAAATCTTGCAGTTCATAAAATAGCTCCTGCAATAGCTGCCGGTTGCCCAATTATTCTTAAACCTTCTACATCTACACCACTTTCAATGCTGGAGCTTGCCAAAATAATTGACAACAGCGATTTGCCCAAAGGTGCTGTTTCAATTTTACCAATGGATCGGCAAACAGGAAATCAGCTTGTAACTGATGAGAGGTTCAAACTATTGTCTTTCACCGGTTCGCCAGAAGTAGGATGGAAAATGAAACAGCAGGCAGGAAAGAAAAAAGTAGTGCTTGAGCTTGGAGGTAATGCCGGCGCTATAATTACTGAAACTTGTGATTTTGACTGGGCTATACGCCGTTGCATAGGAGGTGGTTTCTCATATGCCGGACAAGTATGCATTCACACACAAAGAATTTATGTTCATGAAAGCATATTTAGCTCATTCACAAAACTTTATGTCGAAAAAGCCAGCAAGCTTAAATTCGGTGACCCTATTGACCCATCAACAGATATTAGCTCCATGATTGATGAAACAAACGCAATAAGAGTAGAAACATGGGTAAATGAAGCTGTTAGTTATGGTGCGCAAATTTTAACAGGAGGCAAAAGAACCGGTTCATTTTACGAACCCACCGTACTAACTAATACCGAGCCTTCAATGAAAGTATGTGAGATGGAAGTTTTTGGTCCGCTTGTAGTCATTGAGTCATATAATAACTTTCATGATGCGGTAAAACTGATAAATAACGGGCGCTATGGCTTACAGGCAGGAGTTTTTACAAACAGAATTGATGAAATGAATTATGCATTTGAGCATCTTGAAGTTGGCGGAGTGATAATAAATGATGTTCCTACTTTCAGAGTTGATAATATGCCCTATGGAGGAGTAAAAGATTCCGGTTTTGGAAGGGAAGGTGTAAAGTATGCTATCCTGGATATGATGGAGCCACGATTGCTAATTAAAAATTTCTGAAAATTTGGACAATCGCATTGTTTTTCATATATTTGTGGGTTATTAATCAAAAACCCATCAACATGAAAAAAATTGTACTTTTAGCAACAACAATTTTTGCTTTTATGGCTGTAAATAGCTTGCCAGTTCAGGCTTTTAGCCAAAACAAGGAAGCACTTAACCTGATCTCAGAGAAAACTCAATCTTCCAATCAGGTTGTCAATGATCTCATTAATCCTGAACAAAGTTCAGGAAACAATAAAACAGTAAACGTGGTTGCCATTGGAAGTTCAGCAAATGCTTTTGGGCTTTCGGGCGCAGCACGCAATATTTTATGGGCTGATAATCAGTTGAACACTATCACTTTTATTCATCGCATGAACAATCCTCCGGGAAGCGGAAATATTGCATTTAGCTATTCGGTAGATGGTGGTTTGACCTGGAATATAAATAATCAGATCCTGAGTTCGCAGTATAATGCCCGCTGGCCTCAGGGTGTAATTTATAATCCCACTGGCAATGTTTTACCCGAAATCGCCAGTTTTACTTATTTTTCGCCTTCAATGCCGAGTGGCAATTATGTATCAGGAACATGTAACCTTAATGTGCCTTTAAATCCTACTCATAACTTGTGGGAAGGAGAAATTACTGATGCAATTGTTAATTTTATTATCAATCCGGTTAGCGGAAATACATTTTCAGTTGCTGCAGGTACTGACGAGTTTGTTTATTCAGGTGATCTCGTGCTCACAAAAGGAGTATTCAACATTGCTACCAACGATTTTGATTACAGCCAAACGCTAATTCCGCTGCCTACTCATCCCCAGGGCAACCTGGAGGCGCCGGTAGATATCAGAATTGCTTTTGCTCCTGACGGGCTTGTTGGCTATATTTCAGTACTTTGGGATAACATGCTTGATACCCATGCCGGTGGACAAGGTTATTATCCTATTCTTTTTAAAACTACCGATGGCGGAAATACCTGGGATTCACCGGAAGCTATAATTATAGGTGGTTCAGAAGGTTTTTCAGCAGTAAAAAACTATTTAAACGATGACGAGCTGGAAGATATTTTTGGGTCACCTATACCGGATCGTAACTCCTTGATCTTTACTACCGCTTATGATCATGGATTAGCAGTGGATGTAAATGGCAACCCTCATATCGGAGTTACAGTCGGACTGATAAATACAAATCCATATATTATTTACGGAGGCAATGATGGATATACTGCCACTTTCCATTTTTATAAATCCGCAACAACACAGGCTTTTGAAGCCAATTTGGTAAATCGTAACAAAACTTTCAGGGGATATTTTGGTTTTAACAATGAACTTTCTGAAGATAACCGCACACAGGTGTCAGTAACACAGGATGGTAGCAAAATATTTGTGTCATGGCTTGATACCGATTTTGAAGGAATATCTGATAATACCATGCCCGATATTTATTGCTGGGGTTTTGATGCCATGAAACAGAGTTTCACTCATGTTGCCAATGTTACCCAATCTTCTGAAGCCTGGTTCGAAGCTTTTAATGGCACTGCATCGCATTATGTTTTCAGCAATCAAAACAGTTATACCATACCATTTGTATATCAAACAATTACTGATTTCGATCCTTTAAGCCCTGTTGACTATAAATATATTAACGACTTCTCTTTTACAGATTCCGATTTTATCAGCGGCGTTACAGTAGATTTCATTGTGCAGGATATAAACAATGTTCCTGTTGCAGGTGCTTTAATTACTTTGGATGATATTACAAATCCGGCAGGAAATTATGTATTTCACAATACTACTCCGGGTGTTTATAATGACACTATCGAGAAATATGGATTTAATACTTATACGGGAGTA